>Ga0105859_1000031_pt1 | contig 73192 bp, 77 predicted proteins | sample OrgsoiDNA_201063_FD_89684 | JGI IMG/M metagenome (GOLD analysis project Ga0105859, IMG submission 89684) | Permafrost soil microbial communities from the Arctic, to analyse light accelerated degradation of dissolved organic matter (DOM) -... | ecosystem: Environmental > Terrestrial > Soil >...
CTGTACAAAATGCTGCTGATCGGGCACGGTTTTCAGTGCAGGGTATTGTCCAGTTTCGTTGCAAGAACGGAACTTAAAACGCGTGATGCTCACTATTAACCCCAGCGATGGTACGCAGTGACGGCCGGCACGCCCTACGAACGAACCTGTCATTCGAATGCAATACAACCCGGACTAAGATCCCGGCACGGCTCTAACGACTCTTGCGCCAAGTTTGACGCGAACATGTCGGCTACGGACAGCAAACCGCTCTATTGATTTCAAGCATCGGCCTCTGGGGTATATCCCAAGGCCGATTTTCAAGGACGGTTATCTACGCGCGTAGATAACCGTAGAACGATAGAGATAGAGCGGTTATCGACACCAGGGTAGAGCCGTTAAGTGGCCAGTGCAGGCCAACCTCAGACCAGGAGTTTTTTGATGTCCACAGTTGAAAGTGCTGCCCGACCCGCTGCTGCCAGAGCACGGGCCGCAGCGGATGAAAGCTTGATGACCCCGCAGGGACGTCGGGAGTTGTATCGTGCCACCCTCGCCTGCTGGCTGGGTACGGCGATGGAATATGCGGATTTCGCCCTCTATGGCTTGGCCGCAGGTCTTATTTTTGGCGATGTTTTTTTCCCCAATGTCACACCGGCGATGGCACTGCTCTCCACGTTCGCCACATGGTCCGTGGGCTTTGTGGCGCGGCCAATCGGTGCGCTGTTTTTCGGCTGGCTGGGCGATCGCAAGGGGCGCAAGGCCGTCATGATCTCGACCGTCGTGTTGATGGGGGCTTCCACCACATTGATCGGCTTGATCCCCGGTTACGCTTCGATCGGCATCTGGGCCCCCGCTTGCCTGGTGCTGCTTCGCTTTACCCAGGGCTTTGGTGCAGGCGCCGAATTGGCTGCGGGCACGGTAATGCTGGGCGAGTTCGCGCCGGCAAAAAAACGCGGGCTGGTGTCATCGGTCATTGCGCTGGGCTCCAACAGCGGCACCCTGCTGGCATCCATGGTGTGGCTGGCTGTTGTGCAAATGGATCAGCAGTCATTGCAAGAGTGGGGATGGCGCATCCCGTTCCTGTGCAGCTCACTGATTGCCCTGGCCGCCCTGTGGATCCGTCGTAATCTGCCAGAAACGCCGGTGTTCGAACTCAGAAAAGCAGAGCTGCAGGCCCAGCGCGACAACACTCTGGCCTCAGTCTCCAGCCGTGAGCAGCCTGCTGGTTTCTGGAAAAACAGCCGGGCATTTCTCACCATGGTCGGTTTGCGCATCGGCGAGAACGGTCCGTCCTATCTGGCCCAGGGCTTTATCGTCGGCTATGTGGTGAAGGTGCTGGCCGTCGATAAATCTGTGGCGACTCAGGCTGTGTTGATCGCGTCGATACTGGGCTTCTTGATCATTCCATTGGCCGGCTGGCTGTCTGATCGCTTTGGCAGACGCATTACCTACCGCTGGTTCTGCCTGCTGCTGATGCTTTATGCCTTCCCGGCCTTCATGTTGCTGGACTCTCGGGACCCCGCCATCGTCATTACCATCATCGTGGTGGGCATGGGCCTGGCCTCTCTGGGGATATTCGGCGTGCAGGCCGCCTGGGGCGTTGAAATGTTCGGGGTAAAGAATCGCTACACCAAGTTGGCCATGGCCAAGGAATTGGGTTCGATTCTGTCGGGGGGCACAGCGCCATTGATCGCTGCCGCGCTCCTGTCGTGGACCGGCCATTGGTGGTCGATTGCTGCGTACTTTTTCGTCATGGCGGGGATTGGTTTCCTGACGACCTTTGTTGCACCAGAAACTCGCGGTCGCGATCTGAATGCTCTGGAAGACGCCATTTAACACCACGACCAGTTCAGCTCTTACCGTACTCGTAAACTTTCAACTTGCACCCTTCGTTCTGTGAACTTGGGCAGGGGCGCTGCACGCCAAAAATAGAACACTGACACTACGTTAGCGCACCACCGTAAACCTCTAACGCCTCATAGAAAGGCGTAAATCCGCACGGCTGTTTTTACCGGCCGGGCAAAGCCATGCCTATTGATCGGCAAACTTACAGGAGCATCGTAATGAAAAAACCTTCCCTCGCACTGGCCGTTACTACCAGTATCCTGGCCCAACAAGTACTGGCTGCAGGCTTTATTGATGACAGTAGCGCGTCGGTCAGCTCGCGCACTTACTACCTTCGCAGCGATAACCCAAATACCCCGGGTGTCGACCAAAACGAGGTGACGCAAGGTTTCAAGCTGGATTACCTTTCCGGGTTTACCCAGGGAACAATAGGGTTTGGCCTGGATCTTCAGGCCATGCAGGCCTTCAACCTTTCCGGGGGAACCCAGCACCCGAACGCCAATACCTCGAACTCATTTGCTCCCGTAAACTCCGACGGCACCCCCGTAGACAGCTGGAGCCGGCTTGCAGGCAATGCCAAGGCTCGCGTCTCGAAAACAGAATTTCACCTGGGCGGCGGGCTGTCCCCCAACCTTCCCATCCTGATTGCAAACGACGGTCGGCTGCTGCCACAAACCTTCGAAGGGGTGACGATGACGTCGAAGGAAATCGACAACCTGACGATCAATGCCGGACAACTGAGTCGCTCCACAGGACGTGCATCCTCCAACGCCACAGGGCTCGCCGTCGCGGGTGGCACCCAGCCAAGTGACACGTTCACCTATGCGGGCGCAGACTGGAAACCCACTAAAGATACAACCCTGCAGTATTACCACGCCAACCTCACCAATTATTACTCACAAGACTTCTTTGGCCTGTTGAACACCACTCAACTGAGCGGTAACTCCCGATTTAAAACCGACCTGCGATACTTCAACAGCAATTCGCAAGGCAAAAACGGCACGCCCGGTTATATCTTCAATAACAACGGCGGCTACGCCAGTCAGCCCGGCAAAGTGGATAACACCACCTGGAGTGCCGCGTTTACCTATTCCCTGGGAGGCAGCTCACTCATGCTGGGGCGCCAGCAGGTTTCCGACTCGGGCGGCACCGTGTATCTGAACCAGGGGAACGTACTGAGCGGCGCGGGCAACAACCAGGGCAATGGCGGTGCCAGTGTGTACCTCATCACCGATGTGATGGATAACTCGTTTATCCGCGCCGGAGAAAACACCAACTTTGCCCAATACTCCTATGACTTCGCGGCGCTGGGCGTCCCCGGCCTTTCGGCATCGGCGCTTTATCTGCATGGCGACAATATTCGCTCGACTGACGGCACCGCCCGGTACTCTGAATGGGAACGTGACATGCGTATCGACTACGTGGTGCAGAGTGGTTTCCTGAAAGGCTTCGGCACCTCCCTGCGTGAAGGCAGCTTTCGCAGTGGCATTCCGAACGTTGGAGCGGTCGATCAGGCTCGCCTGATCTTCAGCTACACCTACGCGATTTTCTGATCCGCTAACGCAAGGTTGAAGAAAGGGGTTGCAGGTGGCTAAAGGGGAATGGCACTGGAGTCATCAAAATGAAACAAAACAGAGGCGACAATATTGGATCTCAAAAGCCGGTATTGGTCAGCGTGTGAAGTGATATTTCCCTTCATCAACCTCACCTCCTTTTGATTTTTTTTAGCGCGAATATCTACGCGAGTAGATTCGCAACCTGACAACACTTGGGTGTCTGTCTTTTCACAGGAAATGGTGGGTTGCCTTGACGAAACAGAACTCAGGCCGAGCGACACGAGATGATGTAGCCCGCGAAGCAGGCACCTCAGTAGCGGTGGTCAGCTACGTCATCAACAATGGCCCCAGACCTGTCGCCAAGGCCACCCGCCAGCGCGTACTGGACGCCATAAAAAACACCGGTTATCGGCCAAATGGCGTTGCCCAGGCACTGGCCTCGGGCAAGACCAGAACCTATGGGCTTATCGTCCCCAATATTTCGAATACCTTCATCGCCTCCTTCGCCCATGCACTGCAACAGGAGGCCTTGGATAATGGCCTGGTCATCCTGCTGGGCGACTCGGGCGACTGCCGCAAACGCGAGCTGAACCTGGTCAACAGCCTGCTGAGCCAGCGGGTGGATGGCTTGTTCTACACCAGCGTCGACCGCAACCCTCACATTGATCTGATCCAGGCCAGCGGCACGCCATTCGTGATGCTCGACCGGGTCGACCCCACCCTGCCCGTCAATATGCTGCGGGTCGATGAGCGCGCCGCAGCCCGCCAAGTGACTGCGCACTTGCTCAGCCACGGTTACCGCGAGGTGGGCATTGTCTGCGGGCCGCCAGAAATGCTGAACGCTCAGGACCGTCTGAGCGGATGGCGTGATGCATTGGCGGACTACGGGATCCAGGAGCGCCACGAATGGATACTTCCCGCCAGCTACACACGAAAAGGCGGGTATGAGGCGACACAGCGCATGTTGGCAAATGGGCGCCCTGCCCGCGCACTGTTCTGCTCCAATGAAGCACAAGCAATAGGCTGCATCCGGGCCCTGTCGGAGCATGGCCTGAAAGTCCCCGAGCAAGTGGCGCTGGTCTGCTTCAACGGTACGGATGAGTCAGCGTTTTATGCCCCGTCACTGACCACGGTCTGCCAACCCGTCGCAGAAATGGCCAAGGCGGCCATTGCGATGCTGTTGGCCTGGGATGGGGAGGTAAAGCTGCAAGAGTTTTCTCACCGTTTGGTGATTGGTGAGTCCTGCGGATGCAATGCTATGAACGCACCGCGTGCCTGAAAAAAGAAGGTGAAATGAAACGTTTAATTATTGATTGCGATCCCGGCAACGGGATTGCAGGCGCGAATGTCGACGATGGTTTGGCATTATCGCTGGCACTGGCAGCACCAACACTTTCGCTTGAGTTGGTCACCACCGTTGCGGGTAATACCCCAAGCGCCGTGGGCTACAACGTCGCCAAGGATCTGATGGCCAGGGTCGGCCGCTCCCTGCCGGTTGTCAGGGGTAGCACCCAGGCGTTGCAAGAACCCAGCGCCCCTTGGCGCGATGCACTGGACAATACCGTCCACAAGCGCCAGTTATCCCACTTGTGGCAAGGCGTACGCGCGCCCCGTGAGTTCCAGGCGCCGGAGCAGGAAGCGGCGGATGCCATCGGTCAGTTGATTTGCGCCAACCCCGGGGAAATCACCCTGGTGGCGATCGGGCCACTGACTAACGTGGCGCTGGCAATTGAGCGCTACCCGCAAATGACGTCTGCGGTCAGGGAAATCGTGATCATGGGCGGTGTGTTTGCCGTGGATGATTACATCAAAGACACCAACTTCGGATTCGACCCGGAAGCGGCCCACCGCGTCTTGAATTGCGGCGCCAACATCACCCTGGTGCCGTTGGATGTCACCACAAAAACCTTGATGACCCACGACGATCTGGACCGTATCGAGCAATTCAATACGCCACTCGCCAACTTCGTCTGCGAGACCTTCAGGCCATGGATCGACTACTCGATGTCCACTCGCAGCCTGGCTGGCTGCTGGATACATGACGCGCTGGTCATCGCCTGGCTGATCGATCCCAACGTCGCAACCGGTGCGCAGTACTACACGGACGTGGAGTTGCGCCCAGGCCGGACACGGGGGAAAACCTGGCGTTACAAACAGCCGCTACGGCTGGATGTTGCCATTGATCCATCCACCAGCGGCCTGGTGAATGTGCTGCAAACCGTGGACAACCGACTGTTGCTGGACATCATCGAAAAACACCTGTCGATCACGCCATGACGTGGCTCGACGCTTGAAGTGCAGAGCGCGCCTGCCGATACGGCAGGCGCTGGTCTGTTACGCGATCAAACCTCTTGCTGCGTCGTGCTCGCAAAGGTCTTGTTAAGCTGCCGAGGCTTGCTGTTGCGCAGGTTCAATATCTGCAGCAGTGCCCCGAGAAATGCCACTGCACCGGCACTGACTGCAAGCGCCCAGCCCGGCATCTGCAGGAGCAACATGAAGCCACCCGCCGCTGCGCCCAGGGCACTTCCCAGGTAAAGCGCCGATTCGTTCAAGGCGACCGCCAGGTTGGCGTCACCGTTCTGGTCACGGGCCTCGAGCAGCTCATTGTTTTGTGGCACCTGCAAGGCCCAACCCACAGCGCCCCACACTGCCAGCGGAAGCATGGCCAGCCACGGCGAGACGGCGGCGGCCAGTGGCAACGCCAACAGCGCAACGGTCAGAATCAGCATGATCAGGAACGTCAACATCGGCCCCTTGATGACGTCCACCAGCGGGCCAACCAGAAAGCTCCCGGCCACCCCGCCCACGCCCCACACCCACAAATAAGGCGTCACACTGTCGATGCCGCCATAGGCAGGATCAGTCATCAGCGGCGCAATGAAGGTGTACATGCCCAGGCTGGATACCGCCGCAAGCAATGAGACCGCCAGGATCGTGGCCACCCGTTTGTCTGTCAGTAAGGCCAGCTTACGGCCAAGCGCCACTTGCGGGCCGCCAGGAATGGCGGGCAGCTTGACCAGCAGCCCCACAAACGAGATCGCACCCAGCAGGGCAACCAGCCACAGCGCTGCCTGCCAGCCGAACTGCTCGGCCAGAACCAGGCTCAGCGGCACGCCAAGAACGGTGCCGCTGGCCATGCCGCCCATGATGATGGCAATAGCTTTGCCGCGACGTTCCGGGGCGGATACCGCCGCAGAGGCCGCGATCCCGGTAGCGAGGTAAACCCCTGCCCCCAGGCCCGCCAATGCACGGCAAACCAGCAGCAAGACAAAATCATCGACCAGGGCACTGGCCGCGTTGGCCAACACAAAAAGGGCCAAGGCACACAACAATCCGAAACGCTGTCGTTGCGCTGGCAAGAGCGCCACGAACACCGGCGAGCCGATACCGTACGCCAGGGTAAATGCCGTCACCAGCTGCGCAGCGACCGCCACCTGGACACTGAAAGCCCGTTCAATCATGGGGATCAGGCCTGCCGTCACGAAGGACGCCATGCCTAACGCAAAGGCGCCGACCGCGATCAGGTAAACCGAGGGGGATGTAGTCTTGGACATGAAAATTTCCCTATTGAAAGTGCGAGTGCAGCGGCTCGCACCGCCGCACCCCATCCTGATCAGATAGCCAGGTTGACGTCGTACTCGGTGAGCCAGGCATTGAGCCCTACCGCCAGCTCCATACCCATGCGGTCGTACATCGGGGAGTTGTTCCCCATCGGGCGATTCAGGGTGTCGCCAACGCGCTGGGCATCCAGCAGTTGCCGGACCGGCGCATTGGAGTCGGCCATGATCGCGGCCAGATCGGCACGCAGCGCCGCTTCGTACGCAGGGTCCTGAGTGGATGGATAAGGGCTTTTGACCCGATCAGAAATCGATGTCGGCAACAGATCACGGGTGGCGGCACGCAGGATGCTCTTCTCGCGACCATCGAAAGCCTTCATTTCCCAGGGAATGTTGAAGGCATATTCCACCAGTCGGTGGTCACAGAACGGCACACGCACTTCAAGGCCCACAGCCATGCTCATGCGATCCTTGCGATCGAGCAGGGTCTGCACGAACCGGGTCAGGTTGACGTAGGTCATCTCCCGCATTCTGCGATCAACCGCACTTTCCCCCGGCAGCACCGGCACTTCACGTACGGCCTGCTGATAAGAATCGCCGACGAACTCATCCATGGAGAGCTTGCTCATCAGCCCTCTCGAGAACAGCGGCTTGCCGTCGAAGTACTTGCCGGTGACCGATGTCAGCCACGGGAAGGTGTCTGCCTGAATCGCATCCGGGTCGTGGAACCAGCGATAGCCGCCGAACACTTCATCGGCAGATTCCCCAGAAAGGGCCACGGTGGAGTGCTTGCGCACCTCTTCGAACAGGCGATACAGCGACGGCCACATATCTCCCCAGAACGCTGGCGGCAGATCCAGAGCCTGGATAATTTTCGAGCGCAGGACCGGATCGGCCATCTCACGGCTATCGAGCAGGATTTCGCCATGTGTCGAGCGGATCTTCTGCACCAGGTCTTTCACGAACGGCGCGTCCGGCGTGCCTCTTACCGCATCACCAGTGAAGCCACCGCCGTGGTCCACGAAGTCCAGGGAGAAGGAACGGATGTTCTCCTTGCCCGCGGCCAACAGCTTCTTGGACGCCAGCGCGGTGATGATCGAGGAGTCCAGCCCGCCAGACAGCAAGCTGCACAGCGGCACGTCGGCTACGATCTGACGATCAACGATGTCCTCGAGCAAATCCCGGGTGTGCTGGATCGTCTGTTTCAGGTCATCGGTGTGTTCACGGGCTTCCAGCTGCCAGTAGCGATGGCGAGCAAGGCCATTGCGGCTGATGGAGACGAACTCCCCAGGCAACACTTCGTGCATGCCTTCAAATATGGCGTGCCCGGGTGTCTTGACCATCTCGAAGATTTCACGCAGCCCGTCGGCACCCACCTTGCGAGGTACCAAAGGGTTGGCCAGCAGCGCCTTGGGTTCCGAACCGAAGATCACGCCATCGGCAGTCGGGAAGTAATAAAGCGGCTTGACCCCCATGCGGTCACGAACCAGGTGCAGCGTCTGGGAACGCAGGTCCCAGATCGCAAAGGCGTACATTCCGTTGAGCCGCTCGGTGAACGCAACGCCCCATTCAACGTAGGCACGCAGCACCACTTCGGTGTCGCTGTTGGTTTCGAACTGATGGCCACGGCTCAACAATTCGCTGCGCAACTCTGGGAAGTTGTAGACCTCACCGCTGTAGGTGATGGTCGCTGCAACCTTACCGGCATGGCGCGCCAGCATCGGTTGGCGCCCGCCTTCCAGGTCGATGATGGACAGGCGTCGGTGCCCCAGACCAACCGGACCATCGATCCATACTCCGCCAGCATCCGGTCCGCGATTGGCCATGGTCATGGTCATGCGTTCCAGGGTCTCGCGTTGGTGGTTCAGGTCTTGGCCAAAAGAAAGCCATCCAGCTATACCGCACATGGTGAAACTCCTTGTTAAATTCTTTAGCCCAGACTTTCGAGATCTGCGTCTTCAGGAATGAGGGTCCGTTCGCGACCCTGGACATAACCCACGGCAACGCCGGTCAATGATTGGGTGTCAATTTCGTTGAGCAGGGTTTGCAGCTCGAGGGTTGTATCGAGGTCGGCAAACGGTTGGCGGGGTGATGCGCCGTGGGCGACGAAGCGCAGCACGTCGTCGCACAGCCGGGTGAGTTTGAGGATGGTGGCCGTGGACAGGTCAGAACCGCTCTCGTAGCTCTTTCGCTCCAGCTCGACGATTGCGCCACGCTCGTTTCGGGTCCAGATGCGCAGGTGATCCGAATCCCAGCTGGGCTCATCAAACTCCAGGCGCGAGTGGATAATCTGGCCCTCGGGGTCAGCGAAGGTGAAATCCACCGTACGTTGCCGATGGATATTCACGAAGCTGGCATACCCGGCGACCGCCGCACCGGACAGGTTCGCGGTAAACATCACGGTATCCAGGACATCGCTACCGGAAATGGAGAAGTCCGACCGTACCCCGATGGCATGCTCAAGCTTTATCGCCTCCGGGGATGGACAGATCCAGCTCACCAGGTCCAGCGCATGAATCACCTCACTCACCACACCACAGGTCGGCCGGTAATCGTTCAAACGATCCTTGCCCCAGTGGAAGCTGGACCTCAACAGGCGCCAGCCATTGGCATCGACTAACGCCTTCAGGTGCGCCGTGGCTTCGGAATAGCGCTCCACCAGGTCCAGGGCAAAACCACTCAGGTTCTGCAGACCGCTGCTGATGGCTGTCAGATCGTCACTGGACGTCAACATCGGTTTTTCGCAGATCACAAAACCGCTGTACCCGGCCAGATCCTGGAGGACGTCGACATGGTTGATGTCGTTGGCGCTCACCACCACGATTTCCGGCTGCAGCTCGCGCAATGCATCTTTCAGAGTCGGGTAGTACGGCAGTTCTGTCTTCTTCGGTCGACGCGAGCAGTACGCCAGTTGCACGGGGTGTTCTCGCCCCAACAACTCGAAGGCACGCTGAAAGCGGCGGCCGGCATAACCCAGACCCACAATAAGGATGTTCATGCGCAATGCTCCCGTACTTGCCAGGTCAGCACTGGCTCGGAGCTGCGGCAGTAACCCAACCCCTCGTAGAGGTGCTCGGCCGAGGGCGTTGACTGCAAGACGACCTTGCCGACATCCCGAGCCTCAAACCACTTCATTAATGACTGCATCAGGGCCCGCGATATGCCCTGGCCCCGCAACGGCGGAGCCACAACCATCGACTGGACCCAGCCGCACCAACCGTTGAGGCAATCCGGGCCTGGGGCCCGACGGTCAATGAAGCCCGTCACACACCCCACGACCTGATGCCCCTTAACGGCCACCAGCAAGCAAACGTCCAGGGATGAGTGCAGTGTCTCGCTCAGCCACTTGCCATAGGCGGTTCGCCACAGCATCCGTTCCTGGGGTGAAGTGCACGCGTAGCTTTGGGTTGAGTCTTCCAGCAAAAGCGCCCGAAGCTCGATGACCGAGTCGATGTGCCTGAAGCTTGCCCGTTCCACAACGACCTCTTGTGCGCCGGTCACGCCACACCTCTGACTTCGTAGTCGCTGATTGGGTAGCCATGCGTCAGCGGGATATCGAAATGCAGGAAGGTCTCGCGCAGCGAACGGGCAAGGTGCTCGATCTGGGCGTCGCTATGGTTAGGCGTCACATTGACCCGGAACCGCTCTGTCCCCACCGGCACTGAAGGCGAGTTGATGGGCTGCAAGTAAATACCGAAGGTGTGCAGCAGACGCTCGGCGGCCGCCTTGCACAAGGCGCCATTGCCGATCAGCACGGGCAGTACGTGGGTCGTCGAACAGGCCATGACCGGGATGCCATGGCTTTCAAGCTGCGCACGCAGATAAAGCGTCTTGGCGTGCAGCGCTTTCCTCTCATCGTTGCTGGCCTTGAGGTGTTCGACACTGGCCAGGCACCCCGCGACCACGGCGGGTGGCAAAGCGGTGGTGAAGATGAAGCCAGTGCAGAACGAGCGGATCGCGTCGATGACAATCCGGCTGGCGGCCACATAGCCACCAATCACACCAATGGCCTTGGCCATGGTGCCCTGGATGATGTCTACCTGATCCTGGACGCCCATCTCGGCAGCAAGCCCGGCGCCGCGCGGGCCGTACATCCCCACCGCATGGACTTCATCGAGGTAAGTCAGCGCGTTGTACTTTTTCGCGATGCGCACGATGTCGGCGATAGGTGCCCGATCTCCATCCATCGAGTAGATGGACTCGAACACCACGATTTTCGGACGGTCCAGCGGATAGCCAGACAGCAGCTCTTCCAGATGGGCGAGGTCATTGTGCCGGAACACTTGCCGCTCGCCGGTCACCGCACGGATGCCATTGATGATCGAGGCGTGGTTCAGTGCATCACTAAACACCACGCACTCCGGCAGCTGCCTCAATAAACATTGCAGGGTTGCATCGTTCGACCCGAACCCGGTCGGGAACACCAGCGCGGCTTCTTTCCCGTGCCATTCGGCAATGCTCGACTCCAGTCGGCTGAAAAGATCGTGGGTTCCACCGATGTTACGCGACCCGCCGGCACCTGCACCGTATGTATCAATGGCGTCATGCATGGCGGTCCTGGCACTTGGATGCTGCGACATCCCGAGGTAATCGTTACTGCACCACACCACGACTTCGTTGTTGTTATTTTCCGGAAGAAGAGCCAGCGGATAACGACCGCAAATCCGGTTCAAAGTCGTGAAGTGGCGATACTGGCCAGAGGTGCGCAAAGCCTCCAGCTGCTTCTGCAGAAGTGCCTGATACATCCCTTACAACTCCTTGGCAGTCATTCCTGCGCATTATCCTTCGCAGGTTAAAAGGACCGGTTTAACCCGGCGCGATGGATTCTTTAGCAAGCCCGGATTCGATACAATGGCAACTGTTTATGCTGTTACTAGGAGTAACCGGATCATGGGAAGGACACTTGAACGTACCCGAAACGATCTAGCTGAGTTCCTCCGCAGCCGACGGGAACGGGTATCACCCGAGCAGGTGGGATTGCCCGCCACCGGGCGACGACGAACCCCAGGGTTACGTCGTGAAGAGGTAGCAGCCTTGGCGGGTGTAGGGCTGAGCTGGTACACCTGGCTTGAGCAAGGCCGCGATATCGGCGTTTCCCCGGCGTTCCTGGATAACCTCTGCCGGGTTTTGAAACTCGATTCAATGGAGCGTAGACACCTTTATCTGCTCACGCATCAGCGTCCACCGGCAGAGTTGGGAGAAACCTGGTCCACTGTGCCAAAAGTCATACATCGTTTGATGGATGACCTTCAGTTGCGTCCGGCTTATGTACTGAATTTGCGATGGGATGTGGTGGCCTGGAACCCGGCAGCCGACAAGGTTTTCAACTTTTCCGACAAACTTCCCGAACACAGAAACATGCTGTGGATGCTATTCATGGACGAAAGAATGCGTTCGCTTTTTTGTCCGTGGGATGAACAGGCGATGCAGATGCTCTCAAGTTTTCGCAGGGATTATGTTCACGCTGCCAAGGAAAGTGATGTCGCCGATCTGGTACGTGACCTGGAAACCGTCAGCCCGCAATTCAAGGACTGGTGGTCCCGGCAAGACATCAATGGGCCTTGCCAGGGTATTCGTTACCTCTCGATCCAGTCGTTCGGTGACATCACGTTAGAGCATACGACCTTGACGATCGATATCGACCGGCACTTGCGGCTGGTCTATTACGCCCCCGTCCCCAAGAGCAATACACAAAAAGACGAATTCGAGGCATGGCTGTTGCAGACGGAAACAGCGGAGCTGGAGCCGGTGTTTCTGAGTTTGGCGTAGGCTGCAAACCTGTAGAAGCCGAGCTTGCTCGCGATGGCGTCAGACCCCAGGCATTGCCGGTGACTGACACACCACCATCGCGGGCAAGAACTTACCGTCCGCCACACGCCTACAATTGGAATGCAATCCCCCTGCCCCACATCGCATACCCCAGGGCCATCAAGCACCACGCCAGCAGCGGGTGAAAGATCAGGCGCCATGCCAGCGCACGTGGGTCGAATCCCACGCCGTGGACGAAACCACCGGCTACGCCCACCATGATCAGCATCAAGAGGTTGTGGCTGTAGTTGCCCTGGGCGTCGAGCATCGACGCCGGGTGGATCAGCAGAATCAGGCTCAGCGGCGCCGCCAGCAACAGCGACAGCCCACGACTGAAACCATGCCGCAGGGGCGCCGCCAGTGCCTCACTCATCACTGCCCGCCTCCGGGCCCAGGCTGTTGGAAGCCTCCAGCCACAATGCGTTGATGATGCCGAAGCTGCAGGCCAGCAAAACGCCGAGGATCCAGGCGAAATACCACATAACGTTTCTCCTCAGTACAAACCGTGGGGGTTGCTGTCGATGTGTGTAGTGGTGACCTTGCCCCACATTTTGGCGTAGCACCAAAGCGTGTAGCAGAGGATCAGCGGCACGAAGATCACCGCAGCCACCAGCATGATGGTCAGGGTTCGCTGGCTGGACACTGCATCCCACACCGTGAGGCTCGACGCCGGGTCAAGGCTGGACGGCATCACAAACGGGAACAGCGCAAAACCTGCTGTGCAGAGCGTACCGACAATCGCCAGGCTGCTACCGAGAAAGGCCAGGCGGCCACTGCCCGCCGTGGCACTCAAGAACGCCAGCACACCGCCGAACACACCCAGCAGCGGAGCGATCCAGGTCAACGGATGCTGCGCGTAGTTGCTCATCCAGCCTTGATTACCCGCTACCACAGTCTTTGCCAGCGGGTTCAGCGCGCTGCCGGCATCGAAGGTCGAAGTGATCATCAAGCCATTGATACCCCCAAACATCAGCCACAACCCGGCGCCGATGAAACTCAACAGAAACACCAGCCCGGTCAACTGCGCCGCCACTCGGGAGCGCCGCGCAATAGCGCCTTCGGTGCGCATCAACAGCCAGGTGCCGCCGTGCATGCCCAGCATGCTCAGGCTGACGACACCAGCGAGCAGGCCGAACGGGCTGAGCAACTGCCAGAAGTTGCCGTGATAGCTGGAACGCAGGGTCTCGTCGAACTGGAACGGCACGCCCAGGAACAGGTTGCCAAACGCGACGCCAAACACCAGCGACGGTACTAAGCCGCCCACGAACAGCCCCCAGTCCCAGCTCTGGCGCCAGCGGGTGTTGGACAACTTGCTGCGGTAGTCAAAGCCCACAGGGCGGACAAAAAGCGCGAACAGCACCAGCAGCATCGCCCAATAGAACCCCGAGAATGAGGCGGCATATACCAGCGGCCAGGCGGCGAACAAAGCGCCACCGGCCGTGATCAGCCAGACCTGATTGCCATCCCAGTGCGGCGCGATGGTGTTGATCACCACTCGCCTCTCGTTATCGGTGCGACCTACGAACGGCATCAGCATCGCCGCGCCCAGGTCGAACCCGTCAGTCAGGGCAAAGCCGATCAACAGCACGCCCACCAGTACCCACCAAATCAGCTTGAGGCTTTCATAATCAAACATGGTCATTACTCCTCAAGCCAGGACTGGCGGGTTGACACGGGCCGGTTCAGCCTCGCGTTCGAAGTGATAACGCCCGGTGTGCAGACTGCTCGGCCCTAGCCTTGCGAACTTGATCATCAGGTACATCTCGATCACCAGCAGCAGGGTGTAGAACGCCACCAGCGCCAGTAACGACCCCATGACATCGGCGCTGGACAGGCTCGAGGTGGACAAATGCACCGGCAGCACTTCAGCGATCGACCAGGGCTGACGACCATGCTCGGCAACGTACCAGCCGGTCTGGGTAGCGACCCAAGGCAGTGGCAGACTGAACAGCGCCCACTTGAGCAACCAACGTTTGCGGGTTTCGTTCTTGCGCGCCGAGGCCCAGAAGGCACAGGCAAACAGCAACAGCATCAGCACCCCGCTGAGCACCATCAGACGGAACGTCCAGAAGATCGAGGCCACGCCTGGAATGGAATCCAGCGCTGCCTGTTTGATCTGCTGTTCGTTGGCGTCCACTACCTTCTCGGTGTACTTCTTGAGCAACAGGCCGTAGCCCAGGTCCTTTTTCACGCCGTTGAAGGCATCCAGGGTTTGCGCACTCTTGTCACCCGCGCGCAGCTTGCCTAACAAGTCGTAGGCGACCATGCCGCTGCGGATACGGTCCTGATGCTCAGCGACCAGGTCCTTGATGCCGGTGACCTGCTTGTCCACCGAACGGGTGGCAATGATGCCCATGACATAAGGGATCTTCACCGCATAATCGGTGCGTTGCTCTGCCTGATTCGGCAGGCCGAACAGCGTGAACGAGGCCGGTGCCGGTTCGGTTTCCCACTCTGCTTCGATGGCGGCGAGCTTGGTTTTCTGTACATCACCGATCTCGTAGCCGGACTCATCGCCGAGGATGATCACCGACAGAATCGACGCCATGCCGAACGCCGAAGCGATGGCGAACGAGCGACGGGCAAAGGCAACATCGCGACCTTTGAGCAAGTACCAGCTGGAAATCGCCAACACAAAGATCGCCCCCGTGACATAACCGGATGCCACGGTGTGGACGAATTTGACCTGGGCCACGGGGTTGAAGATAAGGTCGCTGAAGCTGGTCAGCTCCATGCGCATGGTGACGAAGTTGAATTCGGCACCGACCGGGTTCTGCATCCAGCCATTGGCGATGAGAATCCACAGCGCCGACAGGTTCGAACCCAGCGCCACCAGCCAGGTGACGCCCAGGTGCTGAACCTTCGACAGGCGATCCCAACCGAAGAAAAACAGACCGATGAGCGTGGATTCAAGAAAGAATGCCATCATCCCTTCAATGGCCAGCGGCGCACCGAAAATGTCACCCACGTAATGGCTGTAGTAGGCCCAGTTGGTGCCGAATTGAAATTCCATGGTCAGGCCGGTGGTCACCCCCAGCGCGAAGTTGATGCCAAACAGCTTGCCCCAGAACTGGGTCATGTCCTTGTAGACCTGTTTGCCGGTCATGACATAGACCGACTCCATGATCGCCAGCAGGAAGGTCATGCCCAGGGTCAGCGGGACAAACAGAAAGTGGTACAGCGCGGTCATGGCGAATTGCAGCCGAGATAAGTCGACGACTGATTCCGAAATCATTTTGGGGCCTTCTCAGAAGGAACGGAGGGTGAGCCCAGCAAGTGCTGGCCGACGTGAGCGCTGTCATCCTTGACAGCCACCGGAGCGTCGAACCAGACGCTACGGATTCCCATCAGCAACACGAGCTTGATCAGCAAAATCAGGCCGATTTCCTTCGCCAGCGGTTTTTTCAGGAAGTCGAAATGAGCAGACATGATCAACACTCAGTGGGAATGCAGGTATTTTTCCTACAGACCCATCTGACGCCGTTGATCCAGATCAAAGAGGCGACGCGCCGGGGTGTGGCAAAACGCCACAACCACCGTCATAGCCTCATTTAGAACCAGGCAATGGTGTTACCGACAACACCGGGATCACTCAATGCGACAGCGCATACCGACGGCAGTGCTCCAGATACCCTTTCTCATGGTTTCCCACCAACTGAACCACGCTGGACCAGAGCCAGGACGGTGCATCCATGGTTTGTGACCGATTGAGTTGCAAGTCCTTGATCCACGAAGCACGTGTTGCACTGTCCATTTGCCGCGCATGGGCAATGCCTACCACTTTGGCGAGATAGCCTGCCGCACGCATCGCCTCGCGCTCGCTTAACTGATCCAGCTCAAGCTTCATGTCCTGAGGGAGCAGTTCCCGAATGAAAAATCCGTGATCGAGTAAGCGGGTGGCAATCATCCGGTTGCCCAGCCCGGGTGAAAGATGCCGGGCGCCCTCCACCACACGCTTGCCGTTGTCCCTTGGCATATGCGCTCTGGCGACACGAGGTGCGGCGGCACCGACCGCCTCCTTGATGTCGATCAGGCAATATTCCTGATCATCTGCTTCACCCACACCCAACAACGCCGCGTACCTAAGCAACCCCAGGGAGCTGCAGCCTTTTACCCAGTAGGCCGAATCGAGCAACTCCACCTTGTCATCGCTGGAGCGGCCCTTGAGCGACGTCACCAGGGTGTGAATTTCCGGCGTGGCACACAGGGTTTTCAACGCATTGCGTTCTGAACGGGAGAGTGACCAGAAGTGCTTGCCCAAGGGAATGGTGGGCCGGGTGTCTTCAATACGCTCCTGGGCCAGGTTTTTCCAGGTTCTCTGCACCGCGCTTCGCATGCCCGCCTTGACCTGAGCTGGCCGAAGCGGCTCCTCATCGACGTCGTCTTCAAACGCCGACTCGTAACCGCGCATCATTTCTTCAAGCATGCGTGCGGTGGTCACCCCCGGCAAATCCGACCCTCGCGCGGCCGTGGCCAACGACAGGGCGAGCCTGACCAGATCGTGCACAGGGTTACCTATCACCGTCTGATCCAGATCACGGATGTGTATGTCAATTTTGCCTTTCAGATCACCTGTGGGCCCGAGGTTCCCGGCATGACAATCCCCGCAAATCCAGACAGCGGGGCCGCTGGGCAGCCGGCGCCCTCGCTGGCTGTGCAGCCACTCATAAAACTGCACCGTGCTACCCCGCACATACGCATGTGCGGACCTTGCCATTTTGAGATTTCGAAGTTGATTAAGGGGTTCAGAACGCGCGGACGGTCGAGGTGTTTTCATAAGGCATTCCCTGGCGATTGAAAGATGTTGACCCATCCCGGAGCAAGACGTTTCGTTCTGGCCTGAAAGTCATGGAGCAATGCCAGATATCAAGCGGCGTTCCAGACATTGATACACGCAAACTTCGGAAACGTCTGATAGACGCACAATTCGCAATGAACAAAACTCCTCCCCACGAACGAGGTATCTGTTCATTGAATTTGCGGTGGTTATGAACGAAGCTATGAAAATATCATTCTCACTTTACGACGCACTGATTTCTGCCAACGTGCCCGCCGACAAGGCCAAAGCCGTAGTGGATGCCTGGGAGGCGGATGTGGAAAAACTGGCGACCACGGCCGACCTGCAGCAGGTTGAAACAAGACTAAGCACCGCGATTACCGAGCTGCGCTCTGAAATGAAAGTCATGCGCTGGCAGTTGAATGCAATCTGCGTATGCGTCGTCGTACCCCTGCTCAAGCTGGCCTTTGACCTTGTGACAAAATCTGCTGCCTGAATAGGCGGACTTCACTTCATCAAGAGCTTGAGACTGATGCACCACATTCGTGAGCAAACTAACCCTCATCAAACAAGATTTAATTTGCTGATTTAACTGATTATTTCAAGCAACGAAAATCTGCTGTAGGAGCGACCGGGAAAGCGATGTCTCTGGCGCGGAAGATATCACCTGTGCCGACGTCTTCGCGGACGAGTCCGCTCCTACAGGGTGCCGTGTTTGCTGCGCGATACCGCGGTGTCTGGACGACGGGCTAACTCCCACAGAGATCCGTTTTCAAACCAGCCCATATGGCAGCTACAAAACCTGTGGGAGCTAGCTTGCTAGCGAAGGCGTCAGTCCGGAAGCATTGTGGTTAGCTGACAAACCCAATGCGATGAACGAACTCATCGCGCAAATGACTGTTCAGGATCACTTCAACCGATTTGAAAGGAACTGTTTGAGTCGCTCGCTTTGTGGCGCATCCAGTATGTCCGCACTGCCCTGTTCTTCCACGCGACCCTGATGAAGAAACAGGACCTGAGAAGAAACCTGGCGAGCGAAGGCCATTTCGTGGGTGACCATCACCATGGTGCGGCCCTCTTGGGCCAACGTCTGTATCACCTTCAGGACTTCGCCTACCAACTCTGGGTCAAGGGCTGATGTGGGCTCGTCAAACAGGATGATCTCGGGCTCCATCGCCAAAGCTCTCGCGATGGCGACCCGCTGTTGCTGGCCTCCGGAAAGAAACGCGGGGTACTGCCCGGCAAGTTGTCGTGCCAGGCCCACTTTGTCCAGGTACTTGTAGGCACGCTCCAGGGCCTGCTGGCGGTTCACCCCCAGAACCCGTTGTGGCGCCAGGCAGATGTTTTCCAGGACGGTCATGTGGCTCCACAAATTGAAATGCTGGAACACCATCGCCAGTCGTGTCCGCAGGTTCTGCAACTGCCTGGCATCGGGCGTCTGGTAGCCGCCCTTGGCATTGCGCATCTCGATGCGGGTGCCGTCCAGGGTGATCACCCCGGCGTCGGGTTGTTCGAGAAAGTTGATACAGCGCAGCAAGGTGCTTTTGCCGGAACCACTGGCGCCAATCAGGCTGATGACATCACCACTGCGTGCTTGCAGCGAAATGCCCTTGAGCACTTCATGCTCACCATAGCGTTTGTGCAACTGCTCGATCTGCAGTTTGATGGCGCCCGCAAGCACCTGGCTTTTGGGTGTGTCAGGATCGCTGACCGCCAACTGAATCGTGTCGAAGGTGGAATGAAGTCCCACGGGTATCCCTCTGCTTTTGTAGTTGGTGTAAGGGCAGTTTCGAAAAAGGTGAGATCGTTTTTATTGTTAGGCACGCCGCTGTTGGGGGGCCGCGATAGCGGGTTTGAGCAGCGCGAACAGATCCTTGGGGTTCTCCAGGCGCGGCACCAATTGAATGTCTGAGCCGATATTCAGCGCCTTGGCGCTGTCCAGCACGTAACGCAGGGCCGAATAGTCTTCCAACGCAAAACCCACGGAGTCGAACAGCGTGATCTGCGCCTCGCTCTCGCGGCCAGGCGCCTGTTGGTTGATGACCTGCCACAAATGGGTGACGGGAGAGTCGGCAGGCAACTGCTGGATTTCACCCTCGATTCGGCTCTGGGGTTCGTACTCGACCACCACCCGGGCGCGCTCGACGATATCGCGATGCAGCTCGGTCTTGCCGGGGCAATCTCCGCCCACCGCATTAAGGTGCATGCCCGGCTCAATCATGTCCGGCGTCAGGATCGTCGCGTAGGTCTTGTCGGCGGTCACCGTGGTCACAATGTCAGCGCCGCACACCGCCTCGGCGACGGAGTGGGCGATGTGCACGGTAATACTCGGCCAGGCACGAAGGTTGGTGGCCAGTTTGGCGCTGGCCGCCGGGTCGATGTCATACAGATGGATCTGATCGACACCCAACAGATGATAAAAGGCCAGGGCCTGGAATTCGCTCTGCGACCCGTTGCCGATGAGTGCCATGCGCCGGCTGCCGGGCCGGGCCATGTAGCGTGCGGCTAGCGCAGATGTGGCCGCGGTACGGATCGCAGTGGTGAGCGTCATTTCACTGAGCAACACCGGCGCACCGGTATCGACGTCGCCCAAGGCGCCGAACGCCATCACCGTCAGCATGCCTTCCAGGGTATTTCTGGGGTGGCCGTTGACGTATTTGAAGGCGTACAGCGCGGCGTCGGAAATGGGCATCAGTTCGATGACCCCCTCCGGTGAATGGTTGGCAAGCCGCGCACATTTTTCGAAGTCGGCCCAGCGCAGGTAGTCCTCGCGGATGTAGTCCGCCATCTCGGCCAGACAGGGCAACAGGCCTTTGATCCGGACCAGTTCGGTCAGGTCGGTTACGTCGATGTATCGAGTCATGGGAAGACCTTCCTGGGGATCAGATAGCGGCGGTGACGATGATTTCCACCAGCAGATCGGGGTCATCGAACGCAACCTGACACGTCGCACGAGCCGGTCGACCGGCGTCGCCCAGCCAGTTGATCCACTCTTCGTTCATCACATCCAGGTGCTGCGCCATGCGGGCCATCCAGATCTGCACCGAAAGCAAACGCCCCCGGTCGCTGCCAGCCTGCGCCAGCAGCTCATCGATGCGGGCCAATACCTGGCGGGTCTGGCCGACGATATCCTGCGTGCAGTCTGCGGGAGCAACGCCTGCAAGCCAGACAACACCGTTGTGGATCACGGCACGGCTGAGTCGGGCGTTACTGTCCTGACGAGTAATTGCGGTCATTTTCAGGTTTCCTTGGGGTCAGTCTTCACTGGCGAGTTCCGCCAGCGTGATGGGTTTGAGGGGCGGACGAATCCGGTAATAGCCAACCTCTGCGGGGCTGACATCGTGGGCAGCGGCCAGAATCTGGGTCACGGCCAGGCCGCATTGGCGCCCCTGACAAGGCCCCATGCCACATCGGCCAAATGCCTTGGTCTGGTTGGGGCCCAGGCAACCGAGCGCCGCGTACTCACGGATGGCGCCCGCAGTCACTTCCTCGCAGCGACAGATAATGGTCGTGTCGGCCGGGCTGTTCAGCGCAGGTTGCGGGCGATACAACCGTTCCAGAAACGGACGCACGCTGCGATAAGTGGCCAACGTACGGCGCAGGGGCCTGGCGTGTTGAAGGGCCGCCTGTGACGACAGACGCTGCAACGACAGCGCAATGCCGACCGCAACCACCCGCCCCTGCACCAGAGCGGCCTCGGCGCCATCGATACCTGCCGCATCACCGGCGATAAAGCATCCGGGCACGCTGAGCTCGCCCCACTCATCCTGTTCCGCCACCCAGCACATCTGGCTTTCGTCCCAGCGATGGGCCGCGGAAATCGACAGGCTCGGCTGGGTGTTAGGCACCACGCCTTGGTGCAACAGAACCAGGTCACAGGCAATGCGCTGCTGACGCCCGTCGGTTTCAAATGTCAGCGCCGTCGCCTGCCCGCTGCCCTCGACTCGCAGATCGCTTGCACCCCGGTGCCAGGGGATACCTGCACGGCGAAGGGTGTGCATCAGGCCGATGCCTTTACGCAGCTGCCGCCAGCCCTTGAGCGCTGCGGGAAAGTAACGAAGCGCCGACAGCAGGTCTGACCGGGTGCAGGTGTCCACCAACGCCTTGACCCGCACACCGGCCTGCAGGTACTGCACCGCCAGCAAGTAAAGCAACGGCCCGCTGCCGGCCAACACCACGGCACCGGCCGGGACCTGGCCGCCGCTTTTCAGCAAAATCTGCCCGGCCCCTGCCGTCATCACACCGGGCAAGGTCCAGCCTGGAATCGGCATCGGCCGTTCATAGGCGCCACAGCACAACAGAATGCGTTGAGCCTGCACCACCTGTGCCTGGCCCGCGACGTGGTAATGCACCTGCCGCTCGGCATCGATCAGCCAGACAGAGGCGTTCGGCACGTAGTCGATATCACTGGCGAGAAACGCGGCAACGGTCTCGCCGCCTGCCGCGTAATCAGCGCCCAGCAAGCGTTTGCGGGCCGAAGACGCGTTGTTGACCTCACGGTAGATCTGCCCGCCGGGGCTGCGTTGCTCATCCAGCACCCGCACGCCAATGCCCAGCGACTTGAGTTGCAGGGCGGCTGCCATACCGGCAGGCCCGGCACCCAGGATGAGTACTTCAATCTGTTCAGGCATCGGTATCGCCCTCAATGTGGACGGGGGAATGGGTATGAACCCTGAGGCCCGGCTTGACCCGGACCTGACACGCCTGCCGGGAAACACCGTCGATCAGCACCAGACAATCGAAGCACACACCCATCATGCAATACGCGGTTCGGGGCGCACCGCTGACCGGGGTGTTGCGGGTCTGGCGAACACCGGCGGCCAGCAAGGCCGCCGCCAGGGTCATGTGCGCGGGAACATCGAGCGGCTGGCCATTAAACTCGATGGTGACCTGCGGCTCGGTCTGATCGATGCTGCGAAACAGCGCCTCAGTGACCATGACTCGCCTCCCCTGAAACCTGCTGAAAGCGTTGATCGCTGAAAGCCCCCAAGACCTCCGGCCGCGCTGCCCCGATAATCCACGGCGCCAATTCAAAGGCATGGGCGGCTGCCAGGGTGACGCCGCTGTGGCAAGTCACCGCAAATACCCCAGGGCACTCGCGGGACTGCTGGTAGATGGGAAAACCATCCGGGCTCAACACCCGCAAGGCGCCCCAGGCACGCACCAGTTGCACACCGGCCAGCCTGGGGAAACACATCACCGCGCGCTGGGCCAGAGACGCCACGACGCTGGCGCTGACGCTGTCGTTCAGCCCCGCCGCTTCATGAGAGTCGCCCAACTGCACACTGCCCTCTGCGGTTTGCCGGACATAGTTGGTGGGGTGGCTGAGAAACGGCGCAAGCCGCTCCGTCACCAGGATCTGCCCACGATTGGGCGTCACCTCGACGTTCAACCCCACCTGCGTGGCCAGTGCCTTGTTGCCCAGGCCTGCGGCCAGCACCACGCGATCCCCAAGCCAAATCTGACGGGCACCTGTCAGTTGATAGCCTTCGCCCTGTCGCTCAATGCGTTGCACATCACAACCGGTCTGCAGCACCACGCCTCGGCGCTGGGCCGCCATGGTCAACGCCCGCAACAGCAACAGCGGATTGACGTGACCGTCCGCAGGGCAATAACAGGCGCCGACCACATCTGGGCCTACACCCGGTAAACGGCGGCGCAATTCAGCAGGCGCAAGTTCCTCGAAGCGGTAGTCGCCGCCAAGCGCGTCCCGCAGCCAATGAAGACGCCGAGACTCTTCAGCCAGCTCGGCCTCCTCCAGGCACAGCAGAAAACCGCCGGGTTGATGCAGGTGCACATCGATGCCGGTCTCGGCGAGCAGATCCTGCGCCAGACGCGGCCAGGCCGCCGCCGAGCCCAACGTCCACCGCGCATACGCCGGCATCCCATAACCCTTGCCCTGCACCCACACCAGCCCGAAGTTGCCACGCGCCGCGCGCCAGGCTACATCGCCCTGGTCCAGCAACCTGACCGACTGACCCTCACGGGCCAGCCCATAGGCGACTGCCAGCCCAACCAGGCCACCGCCGACGACGATCGTTTCACCAGTCATCCAATCCTGCTCCACACCGATTCACACATGACCGCGCGCACATAACCCGGCACGCCTTTACTTCAGCGGCGTAACGTCGAGTTTCAGCCACTTTTGCGAGAGTCTTTTGACCGTACCGTCAGCAACCGCCTCGGTGATTGCCTGGTCAAAATGAGCCTTGAGTTCGACGTCGCTCTTGCGCAAACCCACGCCAATGCCCGGGCCGAAAACACCGCCGGCAAATATCGGCCCGGCCATCTTCGAGCCCTGCATGGCATCCCCTTCGGTGGCCAGTTTCAGCACCACGGCGTTGGCCAGTACGGCATCGATCCGGCCGCTGAGCAGGTCCAGGTTGTGGGCGTCCACGGTCTTGTATTCACGGACTTCCACCAGGTTCGACAGGTATTTCTCGGCGAAGGCCGAGGCCGTAGTCGAACCCTGCACACCGAGCACCTTGCCCTTGAGCAGCGGCGTCATCTGAGCGATCAGCGCCTTGGCACCCGCCTCGTCATGGTCCAGGTCAATGCTGCTACCGGCCCCCGGCAAAGCGGTCAGTGCGCCTTTATCCATCACCAGAAAACCGTTGAGTGGTGCGGCATAAGGCCGACTGAAACCAATCACTTCCTGGCGTTTTTCGGTAATGCTCATGCCCGCCATGATGGCGTCGAACTTGCCAGCGTTGAGCGAAGGAATCAGGCCGTCCCAGTCCTGTGCAGTGATCTGGCAAGTGACCTTCATGCGCTGACACAAGTCGTGGGCCAGGTCGATTTCAAAACCATCGAGCTGACCGCCCGGCTTGGTGAAATTCCACGGCGCGTAGGCACCCTCGGTAGCGATTTTCAAAACGGGGGCTTCAGCGGCGTGGCTTGCGGACATCCACAAGCCTGCACAGACCATCGACACCTGCAGCACTGCTTTCAAAGACATGGCGTGTTTCCTCGAAAATGACAGGACGGTTGAGCTCACAACATCAGCGGCCACGCTGCATGCCTCGCCTCAAGCGAGTTTCAAGCAGCATGACCACGCGGGTGACCAGGAAATTGAACGTCAGGTACAGCGCTCCGGCGCAGATGAACACCTCCACCGGCCGGTAGGATTCGGACACCAGTCGTGCCGCGATGCCGGTGACCTCCATCAGCGTGACGATTGAAGCCAGCGATGTGGACTTCACCATCAGAATGATTTCGTTGCCGTATGCCGGGAGCATTTGCCGCCAGGCCAGAGGCAGTACCACGTAGCGCCAGAGTTGCGTTTGCGTCAGCCCCATCGCCACGGCGGCCTCCTTCTGGCCTCCCGGCACCGACAACACACCACCGCGCAGAATCTCGCTGGCATAGGCGGCGGTGTTAAGCGAAAGCGCCAGCAACACGCACCAATAGGCTTCCCTCAGGTACGCCCAGGCAAAACTCTCACGCAGCCAGGCGAACTGGCCCAGGCCGTAGTAGATGATGAACAGCTGCACCAGCAGCGGCGTGCCACGAAACACCTCGATGAAGGCGCGTGCCGGGTAGTCGAGCCAGCGGCGGTCAGACAGGCGCATCGCACACAGCACCCAGGCCAGCACAAAGCCAATCAGGCAGGAGAACATCGCCAGTTCAAGTGTCAGCGGGACGCCGCGCAACAAGCGTTGCAGGCAGTCAGACAGAAAGCCCCAATCCATCACGCTCTCCTCATGGGCAGGGACAACCGACGCTCAAGCCGGCCAATGAGGTGGCTGCTGGACAGGCTGATCAGAAAATACAGCGCGCCCGCCGTGGCATAGAAGTAGAACGGCTGGTGAGTGGCTCCCGCACCGATCTGTGACTGACGCATGAGCTCGACCATGCCCACCACGCTGATCAGCGCCGACTCCTTGAGCACCAGCAACCAGATGTTGCCCAGCCCCGGCAGTGCAAAACGCAGCGCCTGGGGTGCAACCACCAACAGCAACAGCTTGAAGCCGCCCAGGCCCAACGACCTGCCCGCCTCAATGCTGCCGGGCGGTACGCTGCCAAAAGCCCCGCGCAGCACCTCGATCTGGTAAGCACCGCACACCACCGAAATGGCCAGGAACCCGATCAGAAAGGCTGGCAGGCCCATGAAACCGTTAACCCCCAGTGACTGCGCCACTTGGGTCAGGACCATGCTGCTGCCGAAGTAAAAGAGGTAGATCACCAGCAGATCGGGCACGCCGCGAAGCACTGTGGTGTAAAGGTCGGCCAACCAGTGAAGCACGCTGTAACGCGACAATTTGGCCCAGCAACCGAGGCAGCCGATCACGCCACCGAAAAGAAATCCGCACAACGCGATGGTGCAGGTGGAGACCGTGGCGCGCAGCATGTCAGCCGCCCAGCCTTGATCGCCAAAACCCATTATTTGCCAAAAGGTCACGTAGAAACCCCGCAGGCGCTGTGCGCTCGACAGTGGTGGATCAGACCGGCAGCGGTCTTGCCGGAACATTATTTTGCAAAGCCAATTTCGCACAGGGGTTTCATAATCCATAATCACTTATCAATGATTCGAAATGCGTAAATATTATGGTCGATAACATTGTTGGAGCGACCGGAGTGGCGATCCAACAGGGGGCTTAACCCATATTTGATGAGCTTTTAACGGAGGGGCCATGCGACTGAACCTGCGGCAAGTCGAGGCATTTCATGCGGTGATGCGCACCGGCAGCATGACGGGCGCCGCCAACCTGATGGCGGTCACCCAGCCAGCGGTCACGCGCCTGATCCGGGACTTTGAAGATGTGGTGGCATTCCCGCTGTTTGAGCGGCGCGGCAATCAGCTACTGCCCACACCGCAGGCGATTTCACTGATCCCTGAAGTGGAGCGCTCGTTTATTGGCCTGGAGCGTATTGCCCGTCTGGCAACCGGCATCCGCGAACACACGGCCGGCTCGCTACGTATCGCGGCCATGCCCGCAGTGGCCAATACCCTGCTGCCGCAGTTCCTGGCGCACTTTCTGACAGAGCGGCCAGACGTACAGGTCAGCCTGTTGGGCATACCGTCGCATCAGGTAGCCGAGATGGTAGCCGCCGGGCAGATCGACATCGGCTACGCAGAAGGGCCGCTGAATCGCCATGGGCTGGACATGCAAGTGGTGGCCATGGACGCCGTGGTGGTCTTGCCACCGGATCACCCCCTGGCGGCCCATGAGGTGCTGGCCCCCGGCGATCTGGCGCATCAGCGTTTTATCGGGCTCAGGCCAGGGTCGGTGTTTGCCGCCGGGGTTCAATTGGCCCTGTCGGAGGTTCCGCGTATCACCCAGATCGAGACCAGCCTGACGTACACCGCCTGCGCGTTGGTTGCCCAGGGCCTGGGCATCAGCATCGTCGACCCGCCCTCGGCGCAGGAGTTTCTCGCCAGAGGCCTGCTGATCCGCCCGCTTAGCGTGCGGATCGACACCGGCTTTCTGGTCATTCGTTCCAGCGAGTCACGCAAACAAGGGTTGGTGGAATTGTTTTCCTCCCGATTCCTTGAACATGTCCAGCAGCAAGCCGTGCAACCAGACGGAGTCTGATGTGTACGGCTTGCGCGACTTTTCCGCCGACTCAAGGTTCAAGGCTCAAGCTCCGGGCCGCACCAGGCCAGCCTCAAGCGCGATGGCAACGATGTCCCTGGCCGGGACATTGACCCAGGTTGCAGCATCGATTTCGCCCACCGACGCCAGCCACTGCCCGACCATCTGATCACCCAGGGTGTAACCCAGCCATTTAGGGTAAGCCCCCACGCCGAAGAACCACTCGTTGTGGTTGTAGTAAGTGGACTCCAGCGTGCCAAAGTCTACCGGCGAGTGTCGAAGCTCGGCGTGGCTGACAGCCTGCTCCCATGGCTCCGGTTCGCTGCCCAGCAAGTGCCGGACAAACTGCCCCGCAAGCCCTTCGCTGACCAGGGCCTCGCCCAGCGTCCAGCCATAGCCCGGGCCCGCCATGCGCAGGCAATGATGGACCTCGTGGATGACGTGCCGATGCAACGCGCCGGAGCGCAAGCTGGGGAGGAAGTTCGGATTGTCCGGGTCCAGGGTTATCGTGAACATGCTGCTGCGGTACGCGCGCCCGACCATGCCGAGTTCAGGGATGGTCTCACCCGGCAGGCGCTGAATCAGGATATCAAGACGTGGCGGCGGCATCAGGCGCGCGATGGCCTGACAGGCCACGTCAAACTCCGCGATCACTTCAGCACGATGCTCGGCAAGGCTGCCCGAAGCTTCCAGCCAATGCAGTGTCCATGCGTCCATCTTTACTCCTGTAAATTCAATTTTCGGTGGTATTAACTGCGTCACAGGTTGGCAACTGCCCGCAGTTCATAGAGCCCCTGTTCGCGTGAAATAACGGGCACGTAGTCAAGCTCCTTTCGCGCCTTTTCGATGTTCAGGGTGATGTCCACCGCCGAGGTGGCAAAGGACTGCAACGTCAGCGGCACCTTGATTCGCCCGCCCGATACCGCTCCGATCAGATCGCCCATATGCGCGACGACGCGGAGCACGGCGCGAGGCACCGATTTGTCAGGTGCCTGTATCCCCTGGGTTTCCAGTAACTGCGTAAGGAAGTGGCGGAACTGGACCGGCTCGTCGTCGGCCACAAAATAGACTTCACCCCCACGGCCACGCTGAATGGCACGCTCGATGGCCGCGCACAAATTGCCGATATGGATCGTCGATGTCAAATACGTCCCACCGCTGATCCAGGCAAATTGCCCGGCACGTACCGCCGCCACAATGGTGGGCAGTGCGGTGGTATCGTCGCGGCCCCATACGAATCGGGGGCGCAACGCGACAACCTTGAAATCCGTGCTGTTGAAGGCCAGGGCAATGTTCTCGGCAACCCCCTTGCTTCGAGAATACTCACCAGCGGGCTTGCGCGGCAGCGGATGGGTTTCATCGACGTTGACCAGCGGTGCTCCCGCCGCCAGCACCGACTCAGTGCTGATATGGATGGCCTTGCGAATCCCGGCAGAGCGGGCAGCTTCAAAAACAGTCCGGGTGCCGTCTTCGTTGGTGCGCTTCTGCTGCGCCGTGCCCCGCCCATGCTGGGTATCGGCAGCGGCGTGAATCAGCACGTCGCACCCTTTCATGCCCTGTTTGGAATCAATTCCCAGAGTGTTTGCTAAAGGGGCTGTATGTTCTTGGGTCATGGTTCAGTCGCCGGGTTGACTATCGTTTTTTTCGAGCAGAGCCGTTTCTTCCGGGCTCACGTTCACGAGCCAGTTAATCTCACGAATAATCCGTGACCGCTCGCTGTGTTCAAACTGATGGAAATCCAGGTACTCAAGGAGTTTCAGCCCCTCCAGCGCCAGATAGGCCAGCAATGCGCCGCGAGAAGAAGACGAGTCATCCAGGATTCGCTCGATAACGGCCGACTGATTGGCCTGCATCTTTTGCCGCAGCACCTCGTTCAACGTCAGTGCCGCGCTCAGGTTGAGGGCCACGGCCCGGAATTCAGGCGGTGGCGGTTCGGACGCTGCCAGTATCCTGCCGCGAATGGCCGTGCTGTCGGCACTCTCCAGTTTCGCTTCAGTTCGGACGTGGTGCTCGTTGTCGGCACGAAAGGCCCGTTCGACCACCGCCTCAATCAAGCCCTGCTTGGATTTGTAGTCGTAGATGACACTGGCTTTGCTGACACAGGCTTCTGTTGCGACCGCATCCAGGGTCAGATTCACCGCCCCGTCGCGGCCAACGACCCGTTCTGCAGCATCAAGAATGGCGTCCTGACGGATAACTCTTTTGCGCCCCATCATTGCTCACAATTAATAACCAACCGGATGGTTATTAATGTCGCACCGTGAATTGTGTCAACGTGTGGCGATGCCCAGGCTCGCCACGCTACCATCGCGCTCGTGCTTTACCTGAACGTTTACGGTGCCTTGCCAATGACCCTGACTGCCTTGCCCGATATTTTGTCTGGCAACCTGACCGTGATCTTTTGCGGAATAAATCCGGGGCAGAGTTCCGCCGAACGCGGGCTGCACTTTGCCAACAGGAGCAATCGATTCTGGAAAGTCATCCATCAGGCCGGGTTCACGCCTGAGTGCATTGCCCCTGAAGAGGGCCGCTCGTTGCTTGACTATGGATGCGGGCTAACGACTGCGGTGAGTCGACCCACGCGCAGCGCAGGTGAGCTTTCACGGCATGAGTTCATTGCGGCCACCGATCACCTGCGGACAAAAATCCAGACCTTCGCGCCGCGTCATATCGCCTTTCTGGGCAAGGTCGCTTACCAGGCCATTTTCGATCAGAAGAACGTCGCATGGGGCTGTCAGTTCAAGACATTTGCCGGTGCCATGGTGTGGGTGCTGCCCAACCCCAGTGGCCTGAATCGCGCCTTCAGCCTTGAAGACCTGGTCGCCGAGTACAAACTGTTGTATGTCGAATCGGCTGATTTGCAAGTGAGAGGCCGCATCGCTATGTATCCCAATGTGTCTAACAGACACGGGGATACATAGGCTTTAACCCGACAGGTATTTTGAAACAGCCCAGATACGTCGCTGCGATCAACTGAGGTCAAGGGTTCAGGAGCGCTTTTTTCTCCTCCCTGCCAGCCACCGACCGATGGCCGACTAATATCAGCCAGAGTCCGGGCCAATTGCCTGCAAAGGAATCCTCAGCATGCCCTTCCTGAACAACAAATCGCTGCACACCCCCTCTGGGGCAAACCGCCGTCGCTTGATGGGCTCGTCAGTTCTCGCCTTCGCACTGCTGCAGTTCGGTGCACCGGGAGTTGCCAACGCGCAAACCAGCACCGCAGAACCCGCCGCAATCAGCGCCGCCAGCACCCAGGCGGTCGACAGCTCGTTCGGCCCGCTCAAGCACGTCAACGCCGGCTTGCTGAACGTGGCGTATGCCGAAGTCGGCCCTGCCGACGGGCCGGTGGTGATTCTGCTGCACGGCTGGCCCTACGACATTCACAGCTATACCGATGTGGCGCCCTTGTTGGCAGCGAAGGGTTATCGGGTGCTGATCCCTTATGCACGGGGTTACGGTGACACTCATTTCCTGTCCGCCAAGACGCTTCGCAACGGCCAACCCGCCGCGCTGGCTGTCGATGTCATCGACTTCATGAACGCGCTCAAGGTCAAGCGCGCGGTCCTGGGCGGCTACGATTGGGGCGCACGCACCGCCGACATCGTTGCGGCGCTCTGGCCGGACCGGGTGCAGGCGCTGGTGGCTGTCAGCGGCTACCTCATCGGCAACCAGGAAGCAGGCAAGACCCCATTACCGCCCAAGGCCGAGTTGCAATGGTGGTACCAGTACTACTTCGCCACCGAACGCGGCCGTCTGGGCTACGAGAAATACCGCCACGACTTCGCCAAGCTGATCTGGCAACTGGCGTCACCGCAATGGAAGTTCGACGACGCCACCTTTGATCGCAGCGCGGCAGCCCTGGACAACCCGGACCATGTCGCCATCTCGATCTTCAACTACCGCTGGCGCCTGGGCCTGATCAAGGGCGAAGCCAAATACGACGCACTGGAAAAGCAATTGGCCAAGGCCCCGTCCATCAGCGTGCCCACCATCACGCTTGAGGGTGACGCCAATGGTGCGCCGCACCCGGCTGCCGCGGACTATGCCAAGCGCTTCACCGGCAAGTATGAATACCGGCTCATCACCGGCGGCATCGGCCACAACCTGCCTCAGGAAGACCCACAAGCCTTCGCCAAGGCCGTGATTGATGCGGATCATCTTTGATCTGACCGGTCAGTGGGTGACCCTATGTTTGGCCGCAACCTGTGCCAGGCAGTTGCAGACGTCGTTCTGCGCGAGCAAGCTCGCTCCAACACACCCGAAAAGGTCTCGCCCTTGAACAAACCGGTCCTCCCCCTTTCCTACGAACAGATGGATCGGTGGATTGCATCGTTGCAGCCGACGTTGATTGCAGAGGCCTTTGTGTGCGTGATCGGCATCCTGCGTGGCGGCGCCCCGCTGGCCTTGATGGTCTCCCATGCCACTGGCGCGCCCCCGACCTTCCTGAGGTACAACCGCGCCCTCCGGGAAGTGTCCTGGGACTCGTCGATCCCCCTGCCGCCACCTGGCAGCAAGGTCCTGCTCTGCGAAGACATCGCAGGCGCGGGTCACACCTTGTCCGACTGCCTGGCCTACCTTCAGGCCCAGGGCCTGGAGGTCAAGACCCTGACCGCAGGCTTCGATGACCTGAGTTGTATCCGGCCCGACTATGGCATCGATGGCCAGGGCTATTTTGTGTTGTTCCCCTGGGAACGTCAGGCCTACACCCACGGCTACCGGGAGCGTTGGAAAGACACCGCGGGTGGGCTTACCGGCGCCATGGCCGACGACCATCACTACGATATCTACGCAATCGATCTTGATGGCATCCTGCTGCCCGATATCTCGCTTGAACGTTACGAAGCCGATCTGCACACAGCGCTTCATGAACGCGACCAACTTGCTCCCTTCGCGGACGTTCCGACCTTCGGAAAAGTAAAAGCGATTGTCACCGGCCGCCCGGAAATGGACCGCGCGCGGACCCAGGACTGGTTGGACCGGCACGGCTTTGGTGATATTCAACTGATCATGCGCACCCCCGATTCCCATGACGACAGCCCGGGACAAGTCGCCGCCCACAAGGCCCAGGCAGTACTGGCGCTGGCCTGCACCCACTTCGTGGAAAGCGACCCCCAGCAAGCCATCCTGATTGCCACCAACGCGCCCTTGCTGCGCGTCATCAGGTGGGATGCCCAGAACAGGCAGGCCAGGCTGATCGGTGCGGTTCAGTGGCAGAACCTTTGATTGCCTGATGCCCGCTCGGCCCGTGACCGGTAGCTCCTCAGCGACATCTACCAAGACAGGAACAGTCGCTGGAAGCCACTTTTCAGGAACCTGCTGCTGTTTAAAGCTGAGATAAAAAGGAGCAATACATGGGTTTTCTAGCCGGTAAACGAGTCTTGATCGTCGGTGTCGCCAGTAAGCTGTCCATCGCGTCCGGCATCGCCAGCGCCATGCATCGGGAAGGTGCAGAGCTTGCCTTTACCTACCAGAACGAAAAGCTCAAAGGGCGCGTAGAAGAGTTCGCAGCGAGCTGGGGATCCAGCGCGGACCTGTGCTTTCCTTGCGACGTGGCCAGCGATGACGAGATCACTCAGGTCTTCGAAGCACTGGGCAAGCAATGGGATGGCCTGGACTGCATCGTGCACTCCGTAGGTTTCGCCCCGGGTGACCAACTGGACGGCGACTTTACCGATGCCACCACCCGGGAAGGGTTCCGAATCTCACACGACATCAGCGCGTACAGCTTCGTGGCCCTGGCCAAGGCCGGTCGCCCGATGATGAAAGGCCGCAATGGCAGCCTGCTGACCCTTTCTTACCTGGGCGCCGAGCGCACCATGCCCAACTACAACGTGATGGGCATGGCCAAAGCCTCCCTGGAAGCCGGGGTTCGCTACCTGGCAGGTTCCCTTGGCCCCGAAGGCATCCGCGTCAACGCCGTATCGGCTGGCCCGATCCGCACCCTGGCCGCCTCCGGCATCAAGAATTTCCGCAAGATGCTCGCGGCCAACGAAGCGCAGACCCCTTTGCGTCGTAACGTCACCATCGAAGAAGTCGGTAACGCGGGGGCCTTCCTGTGCTCGGACCTGGCGTCCGGCATCAGCGGTGAAATCATGTATGTAGACGGCGGCTTCAACACCACCGCCATGGGCAACATCGAAGACTGATCGTCGATACGCCGATAGCCTGTGAGGCTGCCACGTCGAGGGTCTCACACTATCTGCTCACCTCGATTATCCACACACATGGACAGTCATGACATAAATAAGGGATTTTGTTCTCCCCTACGGTCTATTAGCATTTGCCTGGCAAGTTGCACAAACTAACTTACCCGACGTACCGCCCATTTATAACTGTAAACGCGATCTTGTTGGCGCGACCGGGGTGGCGATCCAACAATTATCAACTCGCCCGTCGTTATTTATCATTTCAAATACCGTATTCCACCAAGGAACAACATGAGCAAACCAGAACTGTTCGTCACCCCGGGTTATGGGGACTTGATGCTGGACAAGTTGCACTACTCCCAGGCATTGAAAATCGGTAATCGGGTGGAGACCTCCGGCCAGGGCGGCTGGGACGATAACCTGCAAATCCCCGAGTCCCTTGTGGAAGAGATCACCCTGGCGTTCCAGAACCTCGAACGCACGCTGGCAACGGCGGGTGCCACCTGGAAGCATGTGGTGCACGTCAACTCTTACCATGTTGGCGGCTTCCCTCCCGAAGTTAATGAGACCATGGTCACACTGTATCGCCACTACATGCCTGACCACTCGCCTATCTGGACGCAACTGGGTGTCGAGGCCCTTGGACTTTCAACCATGCGGATTGAAATTCGCGTAACGGCCATTATTCCCGAGTCCGAATAAGACAAACTAACACCGCCGAAAATAACAACGGGGGGCGGGCAGTTGCTGACTGCCCGGTACCCATAAAATACCCTCGCCTCAAACAGGTGCATCTTCTGCGAACGTGTGCATGATCCAGTCGATAAACACTTTCAGCCTGGCATTTTGATGTCGATTGGGTGGATACACGATATGCAGCGGCATTGACGGTCGAGACCAGTCTTCCAGCACCGGGACCAGGGTGCCGGCGTCCAGATAGGGCTGAACAATGCGTCTGAAGTGCTGCCCAACCCCCAGACTTGCGAGCAGCAACTCCTTCAGGCCATTACCTTCATTGGTGGAAAACTCACAGTTGCCTACCTCGAATCGATCAGTCCCTCGCTCGAAAATCAACGGCTCAGGCCTAGCCGTGGCGGCAAAGAAGTAGCCTGCCTTGATATGGCCTTGCTGCAGATCCGTTGGCGAAGAAGGCATGCCCATCCGCTCAAGATAGGCAGGGGACGCGCAGGTGACGTACTCAAGCTGGGCAATCTTTCGCCCGATCATCGTCAGGTCATCCAGCCGACCGGCACGGATCACACAGTCCACGCCCTCCCCCACGATATTGACGGGCCGATCACTGATCCCCAACGCAATGGATAAATCCGGGTACTCGCAATGAAAATCCGCCAGCGCCGGTATCAGCAGGCAATTGGCAAACGAAGACGGTGCGTCGATCCGCAGGTGCCCACTGGGCTTGAGCTTGTTGCCACGCGCCGCGTTATCCACAGCGTCCAGTTCAGCCACCAGCCGTATCGCCTGGTTGTAGTATTCAAAACCATCCGATGTCGCGGCGACAACACGGGTGGTGCGATGCATCAACTTGATGCCCAGATGTTTTTCCAGGTCGGTGATCAGTTTGCTGATGGTTGAACGTGGAATCGTCAACTGGTCCGCGGCGCGGCTGAAAGAGCCGGTTTCCACCACCCGCACAAACGCGCGCATTGCCAAAAGTTGATTCACTGGTATTTACCCACTCGATCATGAACATGCGGCGTCATTATCCATGGATCTGCACAGTCGTGTACGACGTCTGAGGGCACTCGGGCAAGTATTGCTGTCTAACGGGCTACGCTGTTCATTGGCCGGGGCAAAGTTGCGACTGACGCAATCCCGGCCTATGTTCCATGCCACGCATTGCCTGCGGCGGTTCAAGCGCCATGACATGTCGCAGGTCGCAGCCCCATCCAAGGAGGTGATGACATGCCGAAAGATTCTCGCCAGAACAGCTCTCGCCCAGCCGTACTGGAACTGATCGGCAATACCCCGCTGGTGCGCGTCAGCCGTTTCGATACCGGCCCGTGCACGCTGTTCCTCAAACTCGAATCCCAGAACCCCGGCGGCTCCATCAAGGACCGTATCGGCCTCGCAATGATCGACGCCGCCGAACGCGATGGCCGCCTGCAACCCGGCGGCACCATCGTTGAGGCCACCGCAGGCAACACCGGCCTGGGCCTGGCCCTGGTAGGCCGCGCCAAGGGTTATCGGGTGGTGCTGGTGGTGCCGGACAAAATGTCCACCGAGAAAGTCCTGCACCTCAAGGCCATGGGTGCCGAAGTGCACATCACCCGTTCCGATGTAGGCAAAGGCCACGCCGACTACTATCAGGACGTTGCCGCACGGCTGGCGCAGGAGATTCCCGGCGCGTTCTTTGCCGATCAGTTCAACAACCCTGCCAACCCCCTGGCCCACGAATGCAGCACCGCCCCGGAGATCTGGGCACAAACCCAGCATGATCTGGACGCCATCGTCGTCGGTGTGGGGTCGGCGGGTACCCTGACCGGGCTGACCCGTTTCTTTCGCCGCGTTCAACCCGACCTGGCCATGGTACTGGCCGACCCGGTCGGCTCGGTGATGGCTGAATACAGCCGCAGCGGCACAATCGGAACCGCAGGTTCCTGGGCTGTCGAAGGCATTGGCGAGGATTTCATTCCGTCCATTGCCGATCTTTCCAGCGTGCGCCACGCCTATTCCATCAGCGATGAAGAGAGCTTCGACCATGCCCGCCAGTTGCTGCGTGCCGAAGGCATTCTCGGCGGCTCATCGACCGGCACCCTGCTGGCCGCCGCCCTGCGCTATTGCCGCGAACAGACAGAGCCCAAGCGCGTGGTCAGTTTTGTCTGTGACACCGGCACCCGCTATCTGTCGAAGGTCTACAACGATCAGTGGATGACCGACCAGGGCCTGCTGAAATACAAACGCTACGGCGACCTGCGGGACCTGATCGCGCGGCGCTTCGAAGATGGCAGGGTGATCAGCGTGGCGCCGGACGACACGCTGCTGACCGCCTTCCAGCGCATGCGTCTGGCCGATGTGTCACAACTGCCGGTGCTGGTGGCCGGACAGCGGCTGGTCGGTGTGATCGACGAGTCCGATATTTTGCTGGGCATGCAGGAAGATGCTTCGCACTTTCGCATGACCGTGGCCAGCGCCATGACCGACAAACTGCAGACCCTGACACCCGGCGCCAGCCTGGCCGAACTTCAAGCGGAACTCGACCGTGGGCTGGTGGCGATCATCGCCGACGCCTCAGGCTTCCACGGCCTGATCACCCGCGTCGACATGCTCAATCACTTAAGGAGATCCCTCGCATGAGTCAGCACGACGACACCGCCAATTCGCACGCTTTCGCCACCCGTGTGATCCACGCGGGACAAACGCCGGACCCTTCCACCGGGGCGCTGATGCCACCCATCTACGCCAACTCCACGTATTTGCAACAGAGCCCCGGCGTGCATAAGGGCCTGGACTACGGCCGCTCCCACAACCCCACGCGCTTTGCCCTGGAGCGCTGCGTGGCGGACCTGGAAGGCGGCACCAAGGCCTTTGCGTTTGCCTCGGGGCTGGCGGCGATTTCCAGTGTGCTTGAACTGCTGGACGCCGGGTCTCACATTGTTTCCGGCAATGACCTGTACGGCGGCACGTTCCGCCTGTTCGACAAGGTGCGCAAACGCAGCGCCGGGCATCGTTTCAGTTTTGTCGACCTGACGGACCTGTCGACATTCGAAGCCTCGCTGCAGGACGACACCCGCATGGTCTGGGTCGAGACCCCGAGCAACCCCCTGCTAAGCCTCACCGACCTTGCAGCGATTGCCCGTATCTGCCGCGACCGGGGCATCATCTGCGTCGCCGACAACACCTTCGCCAGCCCATGGATACAGCGCCCGCTGGAGCTGGGGTTCGATATCGTGGTGCACTCGACCACCAAATACCTGAACGGCCACTCTGACGTGATCGGTGGCATCGCGGTAGTCGCGAACCCGGAACTGGCCGAGCGCGTGGGCTTCCTGCAAAACTCCGTGGGCGCCATCGCCGGGCCGTTCGACGCATTCCTGACCCTGCGCGGGGTGAAAACCCTGGCCCTGCGCATGGAACGCCACTGCAGCAACGCCCTGGAACTGGCGCAATGGCTGGAGCGCCAGCCCCAAGTGGCGCGGGTTTATTACCCCGGCCTGCCCTCGCACCCACAACACGAACTGGCGCGACGGCAAATGCGCGGTTTCGGTGGGATGATTTCCCTGGACCTGAAGACCGATCTGGCCGGCGCCAGACGCTTTCTCGAAAGTGTGCAGATCTTCGCCCTGGCCGAGAGCCTGGGTGGGGTAGAAAGCCTGATCGAACACCCGGCGATCATGACCCACGCCACCATCCCCGTAGAAACCCGTACACAACTGGGTATCGGCGATGCGCTGATACGTTTGTCAGTGGGCGTCGAAGATGTCGAAGACCTGCGCAACGACCTGGCCCAGGCCCTGGCGCGGGTTTGAGGCAACCTTCGCGAGCAAGCTCGACTTCCACTGGTTCTGCATTCATCACAGATTTTGTTTCAGGCCCAAATTCCTTGTGGGAGTGAGCTTGCTCACGAATACAGTGCACCAGTCACCGACGATGTATCAGGGCTGACGCCTTCGCGAGCAAGCTCGGCTCCCACTGGTTCTGCATTCATCACAGATTTTGTTTTCAGGCCCAAATTCCCTGTGGGAGTCGTCCCACCCTCGTCGAGGCTGCGCTGGCGCTAGCAGAACAGGCCGATAAATCGGAAAAAAAATTATCTTTTAAATCAATTAGATAATTTATTTTCTATGAGAGCGAGCTTGCCCGCGATGGCGTCAGACCTGACCGGTCAGGTTCTCCACTTGCCGTTGCGTACCAATTCGGCCACAGCATCGGCAAACACTTGCGGGGCTTCCTGAGGGAGGTTGTGGCCGACACCCGGCACCTGCCGATGGCTACGTGGCCCGGTGAATCGGGCGACGTGGGAGGTGCCGTCGGTGGCGGGGATTACGCCATCGGCGGTGCCGTCCAGGGTGATGCTGGGCACTGTGATCGGCGGTGTCTGGGCCAGTTTTTTCTCGATCTCCGCATAGTCGAAAATGCCCGGCTCCATGCCCAGGCGGTGACGATAGTTGTGGATGACGATATCGACGTAGTCCGGGTTATCAAACGCCTGGGCAGCGCGGTCGAAGGTGGCGTCATCGAAGTGCCAGGTGGGCGAGTTGTCGGCCCACAGCGTGCGTGCCAGGTCGCGGCGGTTGGCCTGTAACCCCAAGCGGCCTCGCTCGGTCTGGAAGTAGTACTGGAACCAAAGGCCATGCTCCACCGAAATCGGCGCCGGCTCACTGGCCCTGGCAATGTTCTGGATCAGGTAACCGTTGACCGAGACCAACCCGACACAACGGCTTGGCTTCAAGGCCGCCGCACACAGGCCGCACGGCTGCCCCAGTCGTAACCGGCCAGAACTGCTTCGGGGATATGCAGCGCGTTCATCAAATCCAGCACGTCCTGGCCCAGGGCGCCCTGCTGACCGGAGCGTGGCGTGTCCTTGTCCAGAAAGCGCGTGGTGCCATGACCGCGCAGGTACGGCACGATGACCCGCATGCCCTGGGCCGCCAGTATCGGTGCGACCTCGACATAGCTGTGAATGTCATAAGGGAAGCCGTGGAGCAGGATCACCGCCCGGCCCTCCTCCGGGCCGACCTCGTGGTAACCGACGTCCAGCACGTCCGTCTGGACCTGGCGCACCGGCATGCGTGCCAGGGTTTTACTCGCAACCGGCGCAGCATTTTCTGGCCCCGAAGCCGCCACTGCGAGGCCCATGTCAGCCAGTGTGAAGGCGGCAACACCCGCTGCGGCAGACTTCAGGAAACGACGACGCTCGGGTTGGTGTTCGGACATGGTGGTGCTCCTTTGTTCAATACGTATCTGTTGGGTAGCGTCAGCGGGACTGTCGTCAATCGATACCGACAATGAGTTCGGCGCCCAGCCAGTCAGCCAGCAGCGAACCGGCCCGGGCGATACCCTCGGCCTCCCCCAGACGCTCGACGAGCCTGTCGCACAAGGCCGCGAAACGGCCGTCGCCCTGCAGTTCAAGCAGGACCTCCAGCTCTAGCGCCTCCACTTGCTTGAGGCGTGATGTAAAACCGCGCCGCCAGACAATCAAACCGCCCGGCTGGGGCAGCATCTGGCCCTCGGGGACTTCGGTCTTTTCCCACAGCGCCGACCAGATACGTTCGGCATTGGTGGTGGCGACGTGGCACATGAGTGAAGGTGTCAATCTCAGGCGTGCGGTGTCCCAGTCGACCAATGCCAGGGCCTGGGGAGACAACGGTTCTGCGTCGGCCGCCACGAACGATTGCGACAGCGACCACTCGATCCAGGCCAACTCATGCAGGTCGGGATTGCGCGGGAACAGTTCCACCAGGGTTTCACCGAAGCCACTGGCATAGGCATCCAGGGTCCACGAATGCGGTGGGCGGCTGTCGACATGGGTGATAGCGGCATTGCGAAAGGTGTCTTCACCGATCCATCTGCGCACGTGGGTGAATGCCTCTTCCAGACAACCCACCAGTTGCCCGCGGTAATTGTTCTGATAAACCGCCAGCCCTGCGTTGGCGACAGTGCCCAACTGGCCTGCGGCGGTGTCCGATGCCGTAACCAGCCAGGCCCGGAAGTTGTGCTGCATCTGGGCCAGGGTCATGCCGCCTCTCCCCTGCGGGCGCGAGCGTCTAGCGCACCCAGGTGGCGAGCCTTGTCCAGCTCGGCCAGCAGGTCCGCCAGGGGTGGAATGTCGTCGTCACGCTCGATCATGGTCGCGACCGGGCCGAGCAACGAAATGGCCTTGGCGTAAAGCGCCCAGACATCCTCGCAAACCGGGCTGTCGTGGGTGTCGATCAACAGGTCCTGCCCCTGGCTGTGCCCGGCAAGGTGGATCTGACGCACCCGATCAGCCGGGATGCCATCGAGAAACGCCAGGGCATCGAAACCGTGATTACTGGCGCTGACGAAGACGTTGTTGACGTCCAGGATCAAGTCGCAGCCGGTGCGTTTGGCCATGGCCGCAATAAATTCCCACTCGCTCATCACCGCCCCTTCGAAGGTGAGGTAACTCGACGGGTTCTCAAACAGCATGGGGCGACCGAGGGTGTCCTGGGCCATGGAAATATTGGCGCAAACCCGGTCCAGCGCTTCTTCGGTGTAGGGCACCGGCAGCAGGTCATGGGAGTTGAACCCGCCAATGCGCGACCAGCTCAGGTGGTCGGACACGAACAGCGGTTCAATTTCGTCAGCCAGCGACTTCAGGCGACGCAGGTAATCCCGGTCAAGCCCGTCGGCCGAGCCAATCGACATGGAAACGCCGTGCAGCGCAACGGGATGCCGTTCGCGGATCTGGCGCAGGATATGGCGAGGCTGACCGCCTTCGACCATGAAATTTTCGGAGATCACTTCGACAAAATCGACAGAGACCGTGGTCTCCAGGAAGTCCTTGTAGTGTTCCTTGCGCAGGCCGAGACCGTAGCCTGAGAAAAGGGGGTTGGATACGGACATTGCGCGTACTCGCCTTCAAGGGTGGAACGAACAACTGGCCCGAGCGGTATTTTCTCGGGCCAGTTGGCCTCTTACTTAGGCTCGGTCAAGGTGCCGCCAGCGTTCAGGCACTCGGTCTTGGTCTTGACCACCACGCCCTGCCCCTTGCAGCTGTTGAGGCCTTTGCAGTCACTCTTGGCCGTGGCGCACAGGCTGGTGCCCTTGCAAGTGTTGACGCCGTAGCAGCGGCCCGGTTGTTCTTTCTCGTCAGCGGCGCTGGCGGAGGCGGCGAACGAGGCCGACGCCAGTGCGATCAGGGCGGCAGCAGTAGCAACGCTGAAACGCGATTTCATGGTCATGCTCATGGTGTTTTCTCCAAATCAGACAGGGTGTGTGCAGCTAAGGGTTTAAGGATTACTTGGCCGCCAGGGCCGCTTCTTCGATAACGTTCGCCACGGCTTCAGGCTGGGAGATGTAGACCGAGTGGCTGGCCTTGATCTCGGTCACCCTGGAACCGGCACGCTTGTACATCCAGCGCTGCAGATCGGGGCTCAGGGCACGGTCGTCGGTGGCGACGATCCCGTAGGTCGGTTTGTGGTGCCATGCGGCGGCCCAGATCTGGGTCTTGAAAATGGACTCGGTGACCGGCACCTGGGAGGCGGCCATGAAGTCGGTGCGGTTGGTGGTCATGTCACCGGCAAAGTCAGCGTTGAATTTGGCCCGGTCAAAGAACAGATGACCGTCCTGGGTGGCGATGACGTCATTGCTGGGTGACGGCATGGAGCCCAGCAGCTGTGCCATGCTTTCGCCCACTTCAGGCTGCAGGCCCGCCACGTAAACCAGTGCCTTGACCTTGGCCCGCTCACCGGCCAGCGAAATAACGGTACCGCCCGAGCTATGACCCACCAGCACCACCGGGCCTACCTGCTGGTCGAGAATCTCGCGGGTGGCTGCCACATCGGCATCCAGCGTGGTGTGCGGCTGCTGAACAACCGTTACGTGGTAGCCCTTGTGGATCAGGATGTCGTGCACCACTCGCCAGCCAGAGCCGTCAACGAACGCGCCGTGGACAATGACGATGTTCTTGGCCCCGGTAGGCGGTGCAGGCTCTGCCGCTGACGCGAGCATCGGCGTGGCAAGCGCCATGGCGAGGGCAAGGGATGAAAGGATGCGCATGGGTGTTTCTCCGCAGGCCTGGTAGCCTGATGTTGTTGATGTCAGAGTTTTGAGATCAGCGGTTTTGAAGTGATTGCTCAGCGCCGCAGCAGGTGGTCCAGCGACCATTTGCCGCCGCCACAGGCAATCAGTGGCAGCAACAGACCGGCCCAGCTCAGGTGGGTTGGCCATGCATCCGGGTAAACGAAAATCTCGATGACCAGGGTCATCCCCAGCAGTGCGGCCGCTGCAGGCCGAGTCAGGAATCCGAGCACCAGCAGGATCGGGAACAGATGCTCGGCGTAAGTCGCCAGGTGCGCTGCCAGGTCAGACGAAATAAGTGGCAGGGCGTATTCGCTATCAAACAACTGATACGTCGAAGGCTTGAGGGTCAGTAACCCTGTCACCTTGGTGCGCCCTGAAAGAAAGAACACCGAAGCGATCCCGAGCCGGGCGACCAGTAACAACAGCGACTGCGGTAATACGCGTTCGCAGACGTGCGTTATTGCACTTAAGTTATTGTTCATCGTGATGCCTTAGTTGAGGCCGATCTAACCAGGTCATTAAAACTGGGTGCGCTCTGTCAAGGTTGCTCGGTCAACGAACCGAAGCCTTTCGGCGTCTTGATCGTGGTGCACGTGCCCTTGTCCACCAGCACCCAGGCATTGCCCTGGTAGTCGGCCTTCGCGGTGCCGGCGCAGGAAGTACCGGCACCTGCCGCGCAGTCGTTCTGACCGGCCAGCGATACGCCGTAGCACTTTTCCTGGGGTTTATGCTCATCGGCGGCAAAGGCACTGGAAGTAAGTGCAGTCAGCGAGAATGCGAGGGTGGCGGCCAATGCTGCGTGTTTATGTTTCATGTTCAGCTCCTGGTAACAAGGTAGTGATCAATTGGGATACGGTTACAGGCTTAGTTCTCTTCAGTGCACTGATCAGAGAACTTGAGGTAGTTGAAACTCTGCTGTTGGCCCTTGGAATCCAGGTAACTCAACTGCGACTTCACCACACCACAAGTGCCGATATCGTCCTCGGTGCTGGACAGCACTTTCTTGATATCCAGATGAGTGCCAAACAGGTGGCTGGCCGGTTTAGCATCGGCGGCCTGAGCAGAAACGGCGCCGATACTCAGGGCGGCAAACAGGAAGGTGGCGAAGAGGGATTTGCTGTTCATGGTGGGTTCCTCGGGTCATCAGCGGGAAAAGGTTCATTCGCAGAGGCCGGTGTAAGTGGCCGCGTTGGAACCTATTTGACGCCCCAGAGGTATCTCGAATGTGTCGCGAACAGCCTTGTGTGAAATGTTCAGGTATCAAACCGGCAGTCAGATACACAGCGATACAGTTCGTGCAAACCTGGAGGGAAGTCGCCCGCCGTCCAGAGGCCGCGCTGTCGCGCAGCAAACAACGGCATCGACTGACGCGTCCAGGCTTTTCATCAACTTGAGAATGTGCAGGTTGGGGTTGGCTTTCTACGCGTAACGAAGGGTGTCGAAAGCACCCAGGCGGGCGACCTGCTGGCGGATGACATCGGCATCGTATAGCCAGTACGGGATTTGGAGACTCACATCTTGCAGCACACTCGGTCTCAATTTGCGGGAGCCAACTTATTGGCGAGGCGGCGTACCTGATACAGCGCGTCGAGCCCTTTCGCCCACAAGTTGGCTCACAGTAAATCTTCGTCGCCTGACATCGTCAGTTGAATCAACAAACAATCACTACTGCGCCAAACGCGTAAACACCAGGTCGTGGTCCTTCACACGCGATTGATGGCAGGCCAGGCAGGTTTCATGTTGCTTGATGTCCACCGGCTGGCCATTGATGAACCGGCCAAAACCCCAGCCGCCCGAGGCCGCATACTTGACCGAATCCTTGACCATGAACTGCACCGTGGTCGCAGCGCCAGGTATGGACGCGGAGTCGAACTCCGGGGACTGCACGTGCTTCCACGCCAGCTTCGCCAGGATCGCGCCGTCCGGGAATGGCAAGGTTCCTTCCTTGTATGCCTTCATCGCGATGGGATTGCCCAGCACTGCGCGGATTTCGTTCAGCGGCGCACCTTCCACGGCGGGGGCGACCAGTTCCCATTGGCGATAGCCGTCAGGGACCGTTACACCGTAGATGGGCGATGCTGCCTTGTCTGTGCTGCCCTCTGCGAAAGCCAGGGGGATCGCCGCGAACGTGGCACAGGTCATGACCGTCGTAAACAAACCGATATAAGCCCACTTCATGGATTGGCTCCTTTGAGCAAAATGTCTGTGCCTGAGCAGCGCGACACTAGCCCCCGGATGTATCCGCACTGTGTACCGGCCCTGCCGGATTTGCGTGCCCATGTAGCTTTATGAGGCCAGGACAAGTTGCGATACAAAGGCCCGCACGACCGCGGTTCCAGCACAGGCGAATCTTGCTGATCGCCTCACCTTCAACTACTGTCCAGCCATCTGAATCAAACAGGAATCGGGCTGGCTCCAAACCCGCAAATACCCGGCAGGAGTGCCATGGAAGATCAACGCCACAAGGGTATTTCGTTTGCAAAACGGATGTATGCCCCGCGCTGCGTCGGGCTGGCGGTAGGTTTCGTCAGTGTCCTGCCAGCCTTGCACGACTTGCAGGCGTGGCCCTGGCTCTGGCTGCCACTGCTGCTTAACGGTTTTGTCTGGCCCCATGTCGCCTATCAACTGGCGCGTCGTTCAGCACGGCCTTTCCAGGCCGAGCACCGTAACCTGCTGTGCGACTCTTTCCTTATCGCGGGCTGGGCGGCGGCCATCGGCTTCAACCCCCTGCCGTCGATCGTGATCGTGTCGATGGCGGCCATGAACACCATCGCCGCAGGCGGCCTGCGGCTGTTTCTGCAGGGCAGCGTTGCTTCCTTGCTGGGTGCGGCGAGTGTCTACCTGCTGGCTTCACCCACCCTCGTGCTACAGACCACCCCGCTACAGATCTATGCCTGCCTGCCCATGATCTTCATCTACCCGCTGGCCGTGGGCATGGTGTGCTACAGGCTGGCGGTCAAGCTGACGGAACATAAGCTTGCGCTCAGCAAACTGAGCCGGACCGACAGCCTGACCGGCCTGCTCAACCACGGCTCATGGATGGCCCTGATGCAGACGCAGTTCGTCAAATGCAAGGCCCTGTCGCATCCCACCACCATCGCGCTCATCGACATCGACCATTTCAAGACCATCAATGACACCTACGGCCACCTGGTGGGCGATGACATGCTCAGGCAGTTGAGCGCCGACATGATCAAGACCCTGCACACCATAGGGATTGTCGGCCGAATCGGTGGTGACGAGTTCTGTGTGATCTTTCCCGGTATACCACCCGACCAGGCGGGACAAAGACTCAGGCTACTGCTGGTGACCATTCACGCCTATCGCCACGCCAGAATTCCGGGGTTGGCCATGAGTTTAAGTATCGGTGTGGCGACCTTCGACGCCCAATTGCAGGATGCCGCCGCGTGGCTGGACAAGGCTGACAAAGCGCTCTACAGCGCCAAGCGAAACGGGCGCAACCGGATCAATTACGCGCCATGACCTGCGCAGCAAATCGGCCTACTGCCCGCCACGGCTGAAAATCCGGATCACTTCATCCAGGTGCTCCTGCATCGCCAGGCGGGCACCTTCGGCGTCCCTGGCTTCAAGGGCCTGCAGCACACGACGGTGTTCATCCTCAGAGCGATGGGGCATGTCATCGCTGGTGTAATGCCGTTGCAGGCTCTGGAACATGCTGCCGTAACGGTGCCCCAACAGGTGGCGGATCATCAGCGAGTACGCCGGATTGCCTGACGCCTGGGCAATGCGGATATGAAACAGGCGGTCGCCAGGATGGGTGTGGGAGCCTTCACGGTTGTCCTGGACATTGCGCTCGAAGGCGGCCTGGATCGAACGCAAATCCTCGTCGCTGGCATTGATCGCCGCCAACGCCGCCGCCTCTGGCTCAATCAAGCGCCGCGCCTGCAACAGGGCGAACGGCGGGATCTCGGCACTGAAGTCAATTTCGACGCCCAGTTCGGGGTCCAGCTCCTGCCACTGATCACGGGTGGCCTGGGTCATCACCGGATCATCGGACACCGGCCCGGATGGCGGAACACAGACCAGTACACCGTTGCCGACCCGCACATCCACCAGGCCGATCACTTCAAGGGCAATCATGGCCTCACGGACCGACGCCCTGCTCACCCCCAGCAACTTGGCCAGTTCCCGTTCGGCGGGCAGGCGGCTACCAGGGGGGAATTCTCCGCTGTCGATCAGGGCCCGCAACTGATCGGCGATCTGGCGATAAAGCCGTTGGTTGTCAATTACTTGAAAAGGCATAGCGAACCCAGCTCAGTTTGGCGCAACGCTCGTGGTGCATTTCCGGCAGGAAAATGCGCTTGTCGAGCAAATTTGACCGTGCTACAAGAGGACCAATGGCCTGACCAATGGACAGATTTCACGAAACGGCAGAATAACAGGCCTGTTCGTTGTCTCCCATACTCACGCTATTTTTTACACCCAAATTGGCCTGACCATTAGGCCTATTGAGTGAGAATCCCTGATTGCAAAAACCCTAATTACAACAAGGGAGAACACCAAACCCATGACTATCATCACCTCCGTTCGCGTGGAAGACATCCGCTTTCCCACCTCCGACTTGCTGGACGGCTCCGACGCCATGAACCCGGACCCGGACTATTCAGCCGCCTATGTCATCCTGCAAACCGACAATCCCGCCCTTGAAGGCCATGGCCTGACCTTTACCATCGGCCGGGGCAACGAGATCTGCTGCGCCGCCATCAAGGCCCTGGAACCCCTGTTGATCGGGCTTGAACTGAGCTGGATTGCCGAGGACATGGGGCGCTTCTGGCATCACGTGACCGGCGACAGCCAGTTACGCTGGATCGGCCCGGACAAGGGCGCGATTCACCTGGCGACCGCCGCAGTGGTCAACGCCGCCTGGGATTTGTGGGCCAAGGCAGAAGGCAAACCGGTATGGCGCCTGGTGGCGGACATGTCCCCGGAAGAACTGGTGCGCTGCATCGACTTCCGCTACATCACCGACTGCATCACGCCCGATGAAGCCCTGGCATTGCTGCGCCAGCGCGCGGAGGGCAAAGCCCAGCGCCTCCAACAACTGGAAGCCAGCGGCTACCCCTGCTACACAACCTCAGCCGGTTGGTTGGGTTACTCCGACGAGAAACTGCGCAGGCTTTGCCAGGAGGCCATCGATGCCGGTTTCTCCTACATCAAGCTGAAAGTCGGGCGCGACCTGGAGGATGATATCCGCCGCGTGCGGATTGCCCGTGAGGTAATCGGCCCGGAACGCCACCTGATGATCGACGCCAACCAGATGTGGGAAGTGGATGCGGCCATCAACTGGGTGCGTGAGCTGGCGTTCGCCAAACCCTGGTTCATCGAAGAACCCACCAGCCCTGACGACGTGGAAGGCCATCGCAAGATCCGCGAAGGCGTAGCGCCGGTGAAGGTTGCCACCGGTGAAATGTGCCAGAACCGCGTCATCTTCAAGCAACTGATCATGCGCGGCGCCATCGACGTGGTGCAGATCGATGCCTGCCGCCTGGGCGGTGTCAACGAAGTGCTGGCCGTGATGCTGATGGCGGCCAAATACAACCTGCCGGTCTGCCCCCATGCCGGCGGCGTCGGGCTGTGCGAGTACGTACAGCACCTGTCGATGATCGATTACCTGTGCATCGCCGGCACCACCGAAGGCCGGGTGATCGAGTTCGTCGACCACCTGCACGAACACTTCGAAGACCCTTGTGTGATTCGTGATGCGGCTTACATGCCGCCCCAGGCACCGGGCTACTCCATCCAGATGAAAGCCGCTTCCCGAGAGCAGTTTCGCTTTCGCGGCTGATTGACCCCGGGAGCGACACTGCCTGCCGCTCCCGCTTGCCCCCACAGAAGCCTCCAGCCACCGATAACGCACCACCTGCATCACTGAACCGCTGAGCCCTTACAACAATAAAAGGAGATGCGTCATGTTCACCAAATCCACCACCACGGTGGCCCCATCGGGCGACCGTGCGCTGACGTCCTATCGCTGGGCGCTGATTCTGGTTACCAGCCTGTTCTTTTTATGGGGCCTGTCCTATGGCCTGCTGGATGTCCTGAACAAGCACTTCCAGGAAACCCTGCATGTCAGCAAGGCCCAGTCCGGGCTGTTGCAAGGCGCCTACTTCGGCGCGTACTTCGTGATCGCCCTGCCCGCCAGCCTGATGATGGACAAATACGGCTACAAGGCCGGGATTCTGCTGGGCCTGTGCCTGTACGCCTGCGGCGCCTTCCTGTTCATGCCAGCGGCGTCGGCGGCCAGCTTCCCGTTCTTTCTGCTGGCGCTGTTCGTCATCGCTTGCGGCCTGGGCTGCCTGGAAACCGCTGCCAACCCCTACGCCACGTTACTGGGTGAACCCAAAGGAGCCGAACGACGCCTGAATATGGCGCAGTCCTTCAACGGGCTGGGGCAGTTTTTCGGTCCCCTCATCGGCGGCACCCTGTTTTTCGGCGGTGCCAATGCCATCGATACCACCGACTCGCTGAAAACCACCTACGTGGTGATCGCCGTCATCGTGCTACTGATCGCCGCCTTGATCGCCAGGACACCCTTGCCGGACCTGCGCAACCAGGCGCACATCATCAGGCAGACTGACGGCCAGTCGGTGTGGCGACAAAAAGGCTTTACCGCTGCGGTGGTCACGCTGTTTTTCTATGTGGCCGCACAGGTGGGGGTTGGCGCGTTTTTCATCAATTTCGCCACCGAGCATTGGGCCAGCGTCAACAGCCAGCAAGGCGCTTACCTGCTGTCCATCGCCATGCTGTGTTTCATGCTCGGGCGCTTCTTCAGCACCTGGCTGATGGGGTTTGTCAGCGCTCAGCGCCTGTTGTTGACCTATGCCGTGATCAACATCGCGCTCTGTGCACTGGTGGTGTCCGGTGTCGAAGTGGTGTCGGTGGTGGCCCTGATCGGAATTTTCTTCTTCATGTCGATCATGTTCCCCACCCTGTTCGCCATGGGCGTCAAAGACTTGGGCGAGCAAGCCAAACGCGGCAGTTCATTCCTGATCATGGCCATCGTGGGTGGTGCATTCATGCCCTACCTGATGGGACGCGTGGCCGATCATTCATCCACGGCCCTGGCCTATCTGCTGCCGCTGGGCTGTTTCGTGATCGTTGCGGTGTATGCCCGCAGCAGGGCGAACTGAATGTGAGGTCGGGCAGTTCAACCTGTGGGATCGCCACTCCGGTCGTTCCCACAGGTTTCGTACCTTCAGAGCGGTATTAATTCTCCAGCGCGCGAACCCGTTCCATGCGCTTCTGCTGCACTGGCTCGGCTGTGGACTGCAGGGTGAAGTCGAATTCGATTTCGGCGAAACGACCACTGACACCGTGTTCGGCGGCCCTGGTCTGATCATCACTGAAATGAATCTCGGCAATCAGCTCATCGCGGGTGGCGTAGGCGAAATCGTCATGCAGGTATTTGTCGCCCGCCAGGTTGATCTGCGTGGTCAGGTGGCGATGGTCCGCCGCCGAAATGAAGAAGTGAATATGCGCCGGACGCTGGCCATGACGCCCCAGTTGATTGAGCAACTGCTGGGTCGGACCGTCTGGCGGGCAACCGTAGCCCGACGGTACGATGCTGCGAAAGCGATAACGGCCCTGAGCATCAGCGACGATCCGGCGCCGCAGGTTGAACTCAGACTGGCTGCCATCGAAGTACGAATAAGTGCCCCCCGTATTGGCCTGCCAGACGTCAACGATAGCGCCCGCCAACGGAACGCCGTGGGTGTCGGTGACCTGGCCCTGCATGAACAACGGCACGCCGGGGTCGGTGCCGTCATCCAGCCGCGCTTCGTAGTCGGACAGCGGTGCACCCGCCACGTACAGCGGCCCTTCGATGGTGCGCGGTGTGCCGCCGGATTTGCCAGCCTGCTCATCGGCGGCGTCCATCAGCAAGTCGAGGTAATGCTCAAGGCCCAGTCCCGCTACCAGCAAACCGGCTTCCTGACGGCTGCCCAGTTCATTGAGGTAATTGACCGCCTTCCAGAACTCTTCCGGGGTCACTTCCAGGTCTTCGATGATGTTGACCGCATCCTTGAGAATGCGATGGATCAGCGATTTGGCGCGGGTGTTGCCGCCTTCGGTAAACAGCCCGCTGGCCTCTTCGAGGAATTTCTGCGCATCGGCGGTGTGGGAAATTCTGATACTCATGGCTCAAACCTCATCGTTATTTCTATTTATTAGGGACGCTCGCACAACGGGCAAGTCGGGGTTTAACGATCGTTGTCGCGAATCGAGGACGGATGACGGCACATCGCGGTGACCTCAATCGCCATATACGGGTACAGCGGCAATTGCATCAGCAGATCATGCAGCGTTTGCACGCTGTCCACGTCGAAAATGCTGTAGTTGGCGTACAGCCCGGCAATGCGCCACAGGTGACGCCATATTCCTTCTTCCTGCAGGCGTTGGGAAAAAGCCTTTTCATCGGCCTTGAGTTTTGCCGCACGCTCCGGGTCCATGTCCAGAGGCAGATTCACGGTCATTTTTACGTGGAACAACATAGCAACGCCTCCTCAGGCAAAGGACGTGACAGCAGATTTCTTATCCCTACGCATGAACGCCAGGCGCTCCTCATCCAGCTCCAGGCCCAGGCCGGGTGCCTGCGACACGTGCAGGTGGAAGTCGCGGTACTCAAGTGGCGCAACCAGAATGTCTTCAGTCAGAAGCAACGGGCCGAACAGTTCGGTATCCCAGGCCAACTGCGACAGCGTCAGGAACGCTTGGGCCGAGGCCATGGTGCCGATGCCACCTTCAAGCATGGTCCCGCCGTACAAGCCAATGCCCGCCGCCTGCGCAATCGCCGCCGTACGCAGCACCGCACGGGGCCCGCCGTTCTTGGCGATTTTCAGGGCGAACACCGAAGCGGCGCCTTCGCGGGCGAGGTTGAAGGCATCCTCCACGCACTCGATGGACTCGTCGGCCATGATCGGCACTGGGCTGATGGCATTCAGGCGCACCATGCCGCTGCGGTTATTGCGGGAAATCGGTTGTTCGATCAGGTCGATGCCGTTGTCGCCCAGCACGCGGCAAGCTCGCACTGCCACGGCTTCGTCCCAGGCCTGATTGACGTCGACCCGCACGCTGGCGCGGTCTCCCAGGGCTTTCTTGATGGCGATCACGTGGGCCAGGTCACGGCTCACTTCACCGGCGCCGATCTTCAGCTTGAAGATACGATGGCGACGCAGGTCAAGCATCTTCTCGCCTTCGGCGATGTCTTTTTCGGTGTTGCCGCTGGCCAAGGTCCAGGCCACCGGCAATGACTCGCGAACCCGCCCTCCCAGCAGCTCACTGACCGGCAGCCCCAGGCGTTTGCCGTGGGCGTCGAGCAATGCACTCTCGATACCTGATTTGGCAAAGGTGTTGCCCCGGATGCTGCTATCCAGGCGCAGCATGGCCGCATTGATATTGCACGCATCCTGGCCGATCAGCAGAGGGGCGAAAAACTTGTCGATGTTGGTCTTGATGCTATCGGGGCTTTCGTTGCCGTAGCTCAGGCCGCCGATGGTGGTGGCCTCGCCGATCCCCTCGATACCGTCGGCGCAGCGCAGGCGAATGATCACCAGCGTCTGATGCTGCATGGTATGCATCGCCAGCTTGTGCGGGCGGATGGTCGGAAGATCAACAATGATCGTCTCGATCGATTCAATGGCAGAAAAAAGCATATCGATACTCGCAGGGTTTTCTGGAGGTGCGAATCGATTCTCTGCTGCTTTTTTCAGGGGGGCCAATACGGAATTGGTCTCGATTGATACCTGCTGGGTATAGTTTAAAACCCTGCACTGCGCGCCTCGGGGCTGACGCCTTCGCGAGCAAGCTCGCTCCCACCGGTTTGCAGTCCACCGCAAATTCCGGGCTGAATGCCTAACCATTGTGGGAGCGAGCTTGCTCGCGAATGCAGTGCATCAGTCACCGGCAATGTCTCTGGGCCGACACCCCCGTCAGAACACCAGGCTCAGCATCTGCTTGCACACCGCTTCTTCGATACTCAAGGCCGCCAGCCAGGAGGTCTTCGGGTTTTCGGGAAGCGGGTTGTTGGCCAGGCGGATGCTCAACTCGCCGAACGGTCCGCGGGCCTGCACTTCGTGCACGTTACGGTCAACGTCCGGGTCGGCCACCAGCTCGACCTGGGTCTTGTCAAACCCCACTCCTGATAACGCGACGGCAGCGGTAACATTGGCGTTCTTGGGGAATTGCATCGACGCTTGCGCAGCGGTGCCACGGAAAATGGTGGTGGGCACCTTGATCCGCGTCAGGTCGAACGCTTCCTCGGCTGGCGAACCGGCCCAGGCCCGGGGTGGTTTGCGACCGACATACAGCACTTCATCCAGACCGGCCAACCGCGCCGAGCGCAACGCGTCCAGCCCGCCGATAGCGCCTGACACCAGGATCAATCGTGCGTCGCCTTCCTGCGCCGCCTCTTGCAAGTGACGATGCAAGGGTTGATCGGCCAACGCGCCGATGGAGGCGACGATGACGTCAATACCCGCCGCCAGCAGCACCGGCACCGTATGGATGACCGCCGAATGCCCCGCGCATTCGATGACCAGATCAGGCCGCCAGTTGATCAAATCCCTTACATCACTGAACGACTGGTAATGGCGCAACGACGCGCCCGTGTTCGAAGCAGTGGAATTATTGAGTACCGCAAAGGCAGCCAGGGGCAAGTGCGTGGCCTGCAGGGCGTTGAGCACCTGGGTGCCCATGGCGCCCAGGCCGATGATGCCGACCCGGGAAAGGGTTGCCGTTGTCATGCTGCCGACTCCCAAAACGATTGCAACAACGCGCAATAGGCGGAGCTGCGGGTGACTGGCGCAAAGTGGCCGCCAGACAGCTCGATCAATGCAGCGCCAGGAATCAGGCGCGCCAGTTCCTGTGAATGATGAAACGGCACGATGTAATCGTCCCGTGCACCGATCACTGTCACCGGGTGACTGATTGTCCCCAGTTCGCCATGGCGACTGTAGTTCAACAACATGTCCATGCGGGCCTGGTTCATTTCGATATCCACCGGCGAGACCTCATCGAAGTTCAATGCAGGCTCGACGGCAAAATGCTCTTCGTAATAACGCGACGGGTAGGCAATGAGCCGGGTCAGCGCGGTGTAGGCCGCCCCACCCAGGCGTGCCAGCAAGTATTTGCGGTAGGCGAAGAAGTCCTCGAAGCGCTTGTCGGGTTTCGCCCAGCCGCTGCTCAGCACGACGCTGGCCACCTGTTTCGGATGGTCCAGCGCCAGGGTCTGCGCCACCAGCGAACCCGTGGAATGGCCCACCAGATGAACGCGCTCCAGGCCCTTGTCATCCATGATCTGGAGAACGGCATCCACAATGCCTGGAATGGTCGGCAAGCCTTCTATCCCACTGCGCCCGACACCGGGGTGGTCGAACGTGATGACGCGATAACTGCTGCTCATCCGCTCGATGACCGGCTGCCAGAACGCACCCAAACCACCAAGGCCCGAGATGAGTATGACCGCCGGCCCCTGGCCGCAGTCCTGTACGAAAAGGGGTGTCGACATGGCGGGCCTCAACTCTTGGTGTAGGCGAATAGACCGGTACCTTCGATCTGCTTGATATTTTCCGGGCGCTCGAATGGCTCGGGAGCCGCATCTCCGTGCTGGCGTGGACGGCCGATGTCACGGAAGAAGGTTTCCAGGCCGCTTGGGGTCATGAACCAGACCCAATGCAGATCCACGTCACCTTCGTTGGTGAAAGTGTGGGAATTGTGCTCGCCGAGAAACAGCGTCACGCCGGGCTCAAGCTTGTAATGCTTGCCATCCACCACCGCAGAGCCGGTGCCGCTGACGAAATGCAGCACTTCTTCGTTGGCCGAGTGGGCGTGCTCACGTACCCGCCCGCCTGGTGGCAGTGTCTGGGTGCCGACCGCAAAATCCCGGTTCATCTTGAAGTGCTGGGGCGAAACGGACACGGTCACATAACCGTTGGCCGGCTTGGGCTGCCAATAGCTGGTCTCGGTTTCCCGGGTGATGTATTTCAGGGTGCCCTTGAGCTCTGCGGCCGGGGTGTCTTTTGAATCAGTCATTTGCACATCCTCCAAATCATGATGCGAAACGACACCTCGGCGGCATCGCTCAGCAATCGTTTTCATCGCTATAAAAGCGAATTATGTCAATTTATGTTTGGACTAAAGGGCAGCACTTTCGACTATTTTGTAATCGTTTACAGTGCAAACCGCAATAACCGTCCATCTTCTGCCCCGCGCCCACTCACAAGGCGCAAGACGTGTATTCACTTTATGCCGCGCCAGATGTCGCTCAAGGTATAGCCCGTCGGGAACGGGTCGGACTCATCGAGTACGTACTGATGAAAACCGGTAATCCAGGCACTGCCCTCTATGGTCGGCCGAATGCCGGGCAACCCGCCCACGGTCAAGAGCTCGACAATTTCCGCGCTGAAGGTGGAGCCGATAATCGACTCATGGATGAAGCGTTCACCCGGCTTGATCTGCCCTTTGGCGTGCATCACCGCCAGGCGAGCGCTGGTACCGGTGCCGCATGGCGAGCGGTCGAGTCGACCTGGAGAGACGATGACGCCGTTTTTCGAACGCTTGCCACCGTCGACGTCGAACAACGGGCCGGCGAACAGGGTCTGGTTAATGGTGTGGATGTCCGGGTATTCGGGGTGAACCACGGGAATCTGCTCGGCCGCTGCAGCCTTGATGATCTCGCCGACTTCGGACAACTCCCCCGCTTCGTCGGGCGTGATGCCATAGCCCAGCGCCGCTGCGTCGACCAGTACGTAGTTCATGCCGCCATAGGCCGCATCCACGGTCAGCGAACCAATGCCGGGTACTTCGATAACTTTGTCCAGGGCGTAGACGAAGCACGGCACGTTGGAAAACTTGACGCTGACGCACTTGCCATCGCGACAGGCTGCCTCGACCTTGACGATCCCGCCAGGCGCTTCCAGTGTGAGGTGGGTCACCGGCTCCTGCATCGGGAACATGCCGGTTTCGAGCAAGGCAGTCACGGTGCAGATAGTGTTGCTGCCGGACATGGCGGCGTAGAACTCGGCCTCCATGATAATGAAGCCCACATCCGCCTCGGGGTGAGACGATGGCAGCACCAGGTTGATGCACTGGGTGACACTGCCACGGGGCTCGTGCAGCAGGAACCGTCTCAGGTCATCGCCTTCATTCTGCAGGTACAGCATCTTGTCGAGCATGGTCTTGCCCGGGACGTTCAGCACACCGCCGGTGATCACGTCATTGCGTTCGCCGCCGACATGAACCCCCACGACGTTGATCATACGTTTCATCTTCATACACACCTCCTTGAGAACAGAGCCCTTACATCACCACGCGGTATAACCACCGTCCACCGTAAACATGGCACCCGTGGCAAAGTTGGAGTCGTCACAGGCCAGGAACAACGCCATGCGCGCAATATCGATGGGCTCACCCATTTTATTGAGCGGCGAACGGGCCTCCAGTCCACGTTTGAATGCCGCAGGGTCCGGCACTTCCTGGAAAATCTTGTCGTAGTAGCTGGAAGCGATAACACCCGGCGCAATGCTGTTGACGCGAATACCTTCGGCCGCGTGGTCCAGCGCCATGGCCCTGGTCAATGCCGCAACGCCGCCCTTGGCCGCAACATACGCCGCACGATCCTTGATGCCGACCACCGAAATGGTAGACGCCATATTGATGATCACTCCACCGCCGCGCTTGACGATCTGTGGGACCACATACTTGGAGCACAGAAATACGCCCTTGAGGTTGGCATCGATCACTTGGTCCCAGGTTTCTTCTTCCAGCGTGACCACTGTTCCCAGCGTCCCGAAGCCTGCGTTGTTGAACAGGATGTCGATGCCACCGAAATGCTCCACCACCTGCTCCACCATGCTCTGCACCTGGCTGGCAACAGCAACATCGGCCTGCACCGCAAACGCCTGAGCACCGATGGAGTCCGCCACAACACGGGCCTGCTCGATATAACGGTCCGCGATGACCACTTGGGCACCGTTCTCGGCAAACAACCTTGCGGTCGCCTCGCCAATGCCGGCACCAGCACCTGTAATCAATACCACTTTATCTTTTAGTTTCATGATTTTTCACCTGACTATGGATCTGAAGACGTCATGGACCGGCCAGCTACTCTCGTCGCTGGATGCACAGACTGCTTGTTAAAAAGAGCGTTAAAGTTTCAAGCGATGCAGTATTCGCCCCTCGACCACTGAAACAGCCCGGGTCAATGGAAAGGCAATGACGAAGTAAACACCGGCAATCAGCGTCAAGACTTCAATGGGGTGACCCGTTGCACTGGATACATTGCGGCCCACGAACATCATGTCCGCCATCCCCACTGCCGACACGATGGCCGACTCCTTGAATACCGAAACAGCGTTTGACAACAAGGTCGGTGCTGCCCGCAACAATGACTGGGGAAGAATCACATAAAGCATCATGACCCGGCCCGGAATACCCAACGCGACACTCGCGTCCCATTGTTCTTTTTCGATAGTGGCAAACGCCGAGCGGAAAGACTCACTGCAAATAGCCGCCATATACATCATCAAGGCGAAGAACGCCGAGAAGAACGGACTGGTCTCGATGCCGAAGATGACGGGAAAACAAAAGAACACCCAAAACAACTGAATCAATACCGGGACACCCCGCAGAAACTCGACAATGGTCGTCGCGATGGCTGCTGGAATGAACGAACTGTAATTGCGTATATACGCCAGGAAAAATCCCACGACGGCGCCCACGGCAATGGAGGCCAGGGCAACTTGCAGGGTGATCAGCAATCCCGAACCGATGACCGGCAGAAATTTCCAGAGAATTGCAAAGTCGAAAGTGTACGTCACGGTCGTCCCCTCCCTTACCTTGCGTCAATCAATCGACGGGTACGCTTGCCGACGAACTCGACGACGCGACTCATGATCAGGGAAATCACAAAGTAGATAGCTGCAGCCGTCGTGAAAACCTCGACCGGCCGATACGTTTGTGACGCCAGCGCCTTGGATTCGTACATCAGGTCGTTAACTGCAACCAGTGCCACCAATGCACTTTGCTGGATCATGCCGATGCTGTTGGTCAACAATACGGGGACCGCCAGCCTCAAGGCCTGGGGGAACACCACGAAGCGGTAATACTGGGTACGTTTGAGCCCAAGTGCCACGGCCGCATCGCCATGGGCGCCGGGTACCGCCTGAATCGCCGCCCGATACGCTTCGGCGTTGTACGCCGTCAGGTTCAGGGAAAACACGATCACGCCCATGGTGAAGGGTTCCCAGAACACATTGAACAGCACCGGCACGCAATAAAAGAACCACACCACCTGCACCAGTGCGGGCGTGCAGCGGAATATCTCGATGTAAGTACGGATGGGCAAACGCACAACTTTATAAGGGCTGATTGAAAGCAGCGCAACAATAAAACCTGTGAAGACCGAGATGGTAATGGTAAGGGCCGAAAGTTCCAGGGTAATGATCAGCCCCGACCACAATTGCCCGGCATTGCTGATAACTGAATGAAAGTCCATTACTGCGCCCTCATTCAGATCCGCCGGACCTGATGGTTTTAAGAAACTCTCGGGTGCGCGGCATTTGTGGCGCACCAAAGAACGCTTGGGGAGGGGCGGATTCGACAATAACGCCACCCGCGCAAAACACGATCTCGGTGGCGATGTTCTTCGCAAAGTTCATATCGTGGGTGACGATCATCATGGGCATGCCGCCATCGGCCAGTTCCGACATCATGCCTTCCACTTCAAACACCAATTCCGGGTCCAGTGCCGAGGTGACTTCATCGAACAACATCAACTTGGGATCGAGCATCAAGGCCCTGGCAATCGCCACCCGTTGTTTTTGCCCACCGGATAACTTGGAGGGGTGCGCATCCAGTTTGGCGGCCAGGCCAAAACGCGTCAGCAAGGTCTCGGCTTTTTCATTGGCCTTTGCCGGCGAAATACCATGGGCACGGACCGGGGCCAATGTCAGGTTCTGCCGAACCGTCAGGTGGGGGAACAGCGTGTAATGCTGGAACACCATCCCGATCTGTTTTTGCAGGGCACGGTTGATCACGGTCTTGCCATTTCGGCCAGTGGAAATATAAGACTCGCCGTTCATTTCAATGCTGCCCGAATCAATGTCCTCCAGGCCCATGACACAGCGCAGCATGGTGCTTTTGCCACCGCCGCTGGGCCCTACGATCACCAGCCGGTCATTGCGGGCAATGGTGCGGTCCAGGCCATTGAGCACTTTGAGCGCGCCCAGGCCGTAGCTTTTATGCAGGTTGGAAATCTTGATGAATGCGTCGGACATCTCGGTATCTCTCACAGGAACTGTGCTGCGGGGCCGCCGCCAGACGGCCCCGGTCACTGCCATCATTCGTGAAACGTTATTGGCCGGGATCCTTGGCGGAGTACTTCTGGGTCAGACGCGCAACGCTGCCATCCGCCGCTTTCTGCTCAATGAAGATGTTGAACGCCTCGATGTCATCCAGCGGGACCGAGCGACGGAAGCCATAGGCGATCCCTTGCTTGGCCAGCGCCGGCTCAGGCATCGCCGCGACAGCCCAGCCTTCGTTGGCGTTGATGAACAACTGGTTGGTGACAGAGTCGGCCACGGAGACATCAGCACGACGACTGGAAACCGCCAGGCGCACATCACCAATGTTAGGCAACTTCAGGATTTTGGCTTTGTGAACCCGGGCTGACAGCGCCTGTTCTTCAGCGGTCCCGCCTACAACGGCGAAGGTGATGTTTTCGTTATCGAAGTTTTTCGAGAAGTCGTTGACGGCTTTGATCTTCGGGTTGTCCTTGTTGTAGACCAACGACACTTCGAAGAACCGCGACGGCTCACTGAAGTGAATGACCATCGCCCGCTGTGGCTTGCGGTTGATCGCCATGGCCACATCCCATTTGTTGCTATTGAGACCGGCAATCATGTTGTCCCAGTCCGTGTCGACGAACTGAACCTTGACCCCGCCCAGTTCCTTGTCTGCGAATTCACGCAACAGATCAACGAAAATGCCGCTGTATTCGCCGGTCTGCGGGTCGCGGATGACGTCTGGCGGCGCAAGGCCTGCGCCCGCTCGAAGCACACCGGACTTCTGGACGTTAGCCCAAAGCGGCTCCGAGGCAGGCTCGGCTGCCGCCGCAAGGTTGGAAAACACCAATGCCGCAATGAATGCGGCAGCGGCTGTTCGGGTGATGTGCATCAAGTGCTTTTTCATGGAAATCGTTCCGGTTGTGTTGATCTGAAACCAGCGTCTGGTTCGTCAAGGGGCAGGAATGCAACCAACTTTTTTATTCTGTAAACGTTTACAGAACACCATCTTTCCAGGGGGGTGTCAAGCGAGGTAACAAAATTTTTTAGATGCGGCTAGGCCCCGTATTTACTGGGCCAGAAGCGCACCGAAAGATGTCATGACGAAGAAAAATGCACCGTTTTGGCGCCGTTATTTTCTGAAAACAGCGGTTTAGACAGGTCGCAAGAACGCAGTTGGAGGGAACAGTCCAGGAGATGAAATCTACAACGAGACAACCCCATGCATTGCACATGGGGGTTCTAAGCACTCAGCTACAAACGCCGTATGACTTCACCGGGTGGGCGCCACGCCCGTAGAGCCCCGCACAATCAGCCTGCTCTGCAGGCGATGGGAGCGGATGGGACGATTTTCTGTCAGTGCACCAATCAACGCCTCAGCGGCGAAGACCCCCATTTCATTGGCCGAAACCGAAACGGTGGTCAGTGGAGGTTCAACAATCGCGGCGTAATCCAGGTCATCGAAACCGGTCACCGACAGATCCGTGGGGACATTCAGCCCCTGGCGCCGCGCCTCGGCAACCACCGCCATGCCATAGGCATCACTGTTGCAAACGATCGCCGTGACGTCGGGGTGTTCGACCAGAATGGTCTGCAGCGCCCTGAGCCCGAATTCGATGGAATAACCCCGCGGGTCCTCGAATATCCTCGGCTCGCCCGGGATACCCATGCGTTGCAAGGCGTCGGTAAAGGCCCGGACCCGGTCCTGCTGACGATCGTTGTGCCGGGTCGGCCCGGCCAGCATGGCAAATTCCCGGTGCCCCAATTGCGACAGGTATTCCATCACCTGGGAGGTGGCGGCGTAGTTGTCGATCCCTATGGAGGGGAAGTCTTCGTCGGCCAGCGCCGAATAACCGCAGATGACGGGAATGTGCATTTGCTGCAGGTAGTCGATCAGTCGCGGGTCTTCGATGCGCCCGACGATCATCAAGGCTTCGGCACCGCGCTCGATCAACCTGCGCACGGGCTCGTACAGCTTGCTGTTATCGAAGTCGACCGTCAGCAGGAACGACATGTAGCCCGCGTCTGTCATCCGCTTCTGAAACTGCCCCACCATCTGCGAGTAGATACCGTGGTAGGTGGTAGGAAAAACCGCACCCACGATATGTGTGCGTTGCAGGCGTAGCGCCTGGGCTGCGGGGTTGGGGCTGTAGCCCAGCTTGCGCGCGGCCTCCAGAACCCCCTGGCGAACCTTGTCACTGACGGTCTCCGGCGCATTGAAGCTACGTGAAACCGTCGCTACGGATACGCCCGTCGCCAGTGCAACATCCTTCAAACCCGCACGCTTGCGCAAATGTGGATCTGATTTTTTGCGTTCACTCATAAACCTGGCCGATACATCGAAGGCCCGCCCTGCCCTGCAACCCCTGTTCAGGCCTCAGGTGAAGAACGAGCAAGTGAAGGAAATCGCATCGATGGCCTGATGCGCAGAGGAAAGCGAAACCTGCGGAGCTTGAGCAGAGCAAACCCTGCACAATGGAATGCTCAATGCTCGTAAACCTTTACAGACCGGCAGGGATATTAGCAAACGCTTTTTTTTGCGTCCACTTTACGGATCCACTACACCAGCGTGTCGTAAACACTGACTCCTCAGGCGCCTGAAACACCCTTACGGCACCCTCGCCCATCCTCGCTGCCGCTTAAAGCACAGTACGCCAGGCCACGACAGACGGTTTTGTCATTTAAACTGTAAACGTTTACAGTCTTGTGCAAAACCCACCTCACCGAGGCCGAAAACCGATGATTCACGAGCTCAGAGAGTACCGTTTCAGCAACGCGAAATGGCCTGCGTACCGCGAACTGTTCAATAACCTGTGCCTGCCGTTGCGCGGCAGTCGTTTTGGAGAGCTGCTGGGTGCCTGGGTCATCGAAACCCCGGATAACGTGCACTTTCTCCACCTGTGGCAGTACCCGTCACTGGACGAACGCACGCGGCTGCGCAGGGAACTGGCGAAAATCCCGGAATGGACGGAGGTGTTCCTGCCCAGGTCCCGGGTGCTGATACAGGATCAGACCCTGGCGGTACTTAATCCGGTATCAGGGAGTGTTCCGCTCCGGGGAGAAACCTTGTACCTGCATCGTTATCACTGCAGCACAGGCGGCGCGGGGGCGCTGGCCAATCATTTGCAGTCAGCCCCCGAAGGTCAACTTTCCCTGTGGATCGCCGAATTCCCCAATCCGAACGAAGTGCTGCAGTTGCACAGCTCGTCACAGCCCAACGCCGTCAGCGGCGTGCGCACAGCGGACGGGTTGCGGTGTGTCGAGCAGGTTCATAGCCTGGCCCTGGAGCCCTTTCCCTTGGGGTTGCACACAGCTCAAGGGTATTGAGGACACCGGCTCCTGCCTGCCCCCCGTCACAGCTCCACTTTTTGCGCCAGCGGACGGCGGCCCTCTTTACCATGGGCCAGGAAGTTGCCCAGACGGATGGCGGGCAGCTCCACGAAGCGATAAGTCACGGCCGAGATGGCAATCGTCGCGGCCAGGGTGACCAGCATGTATGCACCGGTGGGCCAGTTTTTCAGCCAGTGAATGTCGCCATTCTGGATCACCCACGAGAACCCGTACATGGCCACCGGGTGGAACAGGTACAGGGAATAACTGATGGTGCCCAGCCATACCAGCCACGCGGGTTTAACTTTGCCGTAGATCGCCAGCGCCGTGAACAGCGCAACGCCCAGGGAATAGGGAATGAAGAAATGCAGGATCTTGATATCGGGCTTGACCAGGGCGTAATAGAACACCGCAAAGACCGCCATGGTCAGCCACAGCGCGACGTAACCGAACACCGCCAGTTTCGCCAGCATCGGCATGGCTTTGCCGTCGTACCAGATGCGGAACAGCGCACCCCAGAACATCACGCCCAGGTGCAAGGCGAGCATTGAAACAGCGGGCGCAACCGTAAATGGCAACGGCCTGCCGGTAAACGAAAGCGCCAGCGGTATAAAGAAAATCGAGCTGAAACCAATGATCAGCGCACTCAACACGGCGTTTGAGCGCAGCACGCCCTGAACGAAAAGGACCATGCACAGTACATAAAAGACCAGCTCTGTCTGCAGGGTCCAATATTGCCCCTGAATGGAGACATGACCCGCAGCCTCCTGGACCATGGTCAGGTTCCAAAGGATGGTCGGCAGCGAGATGTCCTTGCCCCAGATGGTCCAGAAGGTCACCAGCCCCAGGGGAATCGACACCCAGTAGACCGGGTACAAACGGAACAGCCGTTTGATGACGAACTCACGGCAGCATGCACTGCGTTCGCCACGCAGGCTGGAGGGAATGACGAAGCCGCTGATGGCGAAAAACACCACCACACCGATACGACCGAAGTCCATGAAACCGGCGACGTCGTGAAGTCGATCCTGAATAGAGGGTGCCGCGAACAGAACGAAATGTTCCGAAGTATGCATCCACACCACCAGCAGGGCGGCAATTGCGCGCAAGCTGTCAATGTGGGCAAAACGTGTACTTCCTGCACTCATACCCGACCGTTCCTTGATCTTTTTCCGTGGGGCATTGTGGACCTGGCTCGGCTATTTGTCTCCTTTATGTCGGCTAAATGTCAGTTATGACATGCGAACCGGGCAGGCTATGCTGAACCCGTGCCGTCAGTTTTCCATGAACTTCGAGGGTGAGACGCCCAGCCGCTTGCGAAACAGGGTCGAGAATGCACCGGGGTTGTCGTAACCCAGCTCCAGTGCCACAGCGGTCACCCGCGCACCAGCACCGAGCCGCGACAATGCCGCCAACATGCAGGCCTGCTGGCGCCATTCGCCGAAGGACATGCCCGTTTCCTGACGAAAGAATCGCGTGAAGGTGCGCTCGCTCTTGTGCAGCCGTTTTGCCCATTCACCGGGCGACACTTGAATATTGGGCTGATGTAGAAAGGCGATACACAACTCGGCCAGTCGCGGTTCAGGGGGGATGGGCGCGAAAAACGGCAACGGCTGCGCGCGGGAGACCTCATGCAGAACCAGCTGCATCATCAGGCCATCCCTGCCCAGCTCTTGGTATTCGGCAGGCACCTCGATGGCCTCCAGCAGCAAATGCCGCAACAGCGGCGAAACCTTGAGCACCTCGCACTGCTCGCCAATGCGAGGCGCTGCGGCAGGCTCGATGTACAGGCTGCGAGTGCTGACTCCCATCATCCGTACCTGATGCGGCTTGCCAGCAGGAATCCAGACCCCACTGTAAGGCGGCACGACCCAGGCCCCATCGCTGGTGCCCACCTCCATCAAGCCGGTGGCCCCATAGAGCAATTGCGCCCGCCGATGGCTGTGCATCTCAAGCAGGGTGCCCGGCGGATAGTCGGTGCCGATTGCCAATACCGGGCGCGGTACTGCATCAACGCTGGCAAGAGGAACGTTACGCATGGCAGGCTCATTTGGCCGAAAAGCAAACATTATTGACTGATTGACGCAAGCGAGCCAGCACCCGGCCCCATAACCTGACCTTCTTTCGCAACGGAGGTCACACAATGTTTTTCTATTTGATACTGGCGCTGTTCGGCGGCCTGGCGGGGGTCACCACCGTGCTGTTCGGTTTTGGTGGCGGCTTTGTCGTCGTGCCTTTGCTCTATACGGCATTGATCGCAGCGCATGGCGCCCAAAGCCCGACGGGGCTGGTCGCGATGCAGATTGCCGTGGCGACCTCGACCTGCGTCATGATCTTCGGAGCCGCGTTGGCGACCCGTCGACACCATCTGGCAGGCACCCTCGACTGGCAGCAAATACGCCCCCTGCTGGCCCCCATCGCTGTGGGATCGCTGCTCGGCGCAGGGGCTGCGACGCTTGTGCAGGGTCAATGGTTGCGCTGGGCGTTCGTGGTTTATCTGGGCCTGACCATTCTGGATTGCCTGTTTCGCTCTGGTTTCATGTCCACCGCAGCCCCCACAGGTCGCCGGGTATCGACGGCGGCCAACACCCTCACAGGCATCGTCATCGGCAGCATCGCCGCCTGCCTCGGGGTGGGTGGCAGCGTCATGACCGTGCCCCTCATGCGCCGACGCGGCGTGCCCATGACCCAGGCCACCGCCATGGCCAACCCCTTGTCACTGCCCGTTGCGCTGGCCGGTACTGCTGCATTTGTCCTGTTCGGCTGGGACGACGCTTCGGCCCTGGGCAACTGGCATGCCGGTTACGTGGACGTGCGGGCCTTCCTGGTGCTGGTGACCGGCTCATGGCTGGGTATTCGCCTGGGCGCACGCTTTATTGGCTGCATCCCGGACGCCGTGCATGCCAGGGTTTACCTGGTCCTGCTGAGCCTGGTGCTGATCGCGATGGTGGTGCGGGTTTCGTAAGGCCAAGGCCGGATTGGCTCCCACAGGTTTTGTGTCTACCGCAGATTTTGGGTTGGACTCAAAACCCCTGTGGGAGTGAGCTTGCTCACGAAGGCGGGCTGCGAGTCACCCCCAGCGTCTCTGAACCGACGCCTTCGCGAGTGAGCTGGGCTCCCATCAGATCTACGGTTAAATCCGGCATCGATCACTGGATTGCCAACCTTCAATCAATCCGGCATCATTTGGTAATAGTTTTCATTCCCATTAAAGCCGATGCCATACGCCCTGAGTTCTCGAAATCAACTGCTTCACCGAATGTTCGGCGAGCATCATGGCTGGCTGCTTGGACGCCTGCGCCTGCGTCTGGGCTGTCGACACGATGCCGCCGACATGGCAGCAGAAGCTTTCGCTCAGGTCGTTGCCCTGCCCGACCCCCATGGCATTCGTGAACCCCGGGCGCTGCTGTCGACCATTGCCAAGCGCTTGATCTTCGCCAGTTGGCGGCGGCGTGATCTGGAGCGCGCCTACCTCGAAGCGCTGGCGGCTGAGCCTGAACCGCTGGCCGCCTCCGCCGAGGATCACTATCTGGTCATGGAAGCCTTGATGGAAATCGACCGCCTGCTGGACGGTCTTTCAACCAGGGCCCGGGCTGCATTTCTGTCGAGCCAGCTCGACGGCTTGACCTACGCTCACATCGCCGCCGAGTTGGGCGTGTCGGTGACGCGAGTGCACCAGTATGTGGTGCAAGGCCTCAAGGCCTGCTGCAGGGCCGCCCTGTGAGTACGCTGCCGCCTGCCTTCGACCAGGCCATCGATTGGTATGCCCGCCACGGCTCCGGCAACTTCACCGAGCAGGATCGGCAAGGGTTCCATCGCTGGCTCGATGCCGATCCGGCCCACGGCGAAGCCTGGAACCGATTGCGCACGCATCTGGACCAGACCTTATCGCCCCTTGTCGGCACCCGCGCACGCCAGGCGCTGCAAGTCCCCCGCCATGGTCGCCGGGCCTTGTTGCGGGGCGCGTTGATGCTCGGGGGCTGTGCCATCGGTGCCCGGTTCATGACACAACCCGGCATGCCATTGGCGGACCTGACCGCCGACCTGAGCACAGGCACCGCCCAGCGTCGGCGTTTCGTCCTGGCCGACGGTACAACCCTGACCCTGGACGCCCAGAGCGCCGTCAACCTCGACATGCGTGCAGAGGTGCGTAACGTGCGCCTGCTCCATGGCAGCCTGTTGGCACAAGTACCCACGGCTGTGCAGCCATTCCAGTTGACCAGCCGCTTCGGCACGGCGTGCCTGGCCGGTGGCGAGTGTCTGCTGAACCAGCAGGACAACCATGCCGACCTGTGGATTCGTGAAGGCCAGGCCAGCGTATCGGCCATGAATCAACAGCAGGAGCACCTGACAGCCGTTGCAGGCGCCAGGCTGAATGCCCTTGGCCTGACGCGGTTGTCGGTCACGGCCCTGGACCCCGGCGCCTGGACCCGCGGCCTGCTCGAGGTTCACGACCAGCCCCTGGGCCAGGTCATAGAACGTCTTCGCACGTATCACCAGGGCGTGTTGCAGGTCTCCGACGCCGCAGCCCGGTTGCGGATTTCCGGGGTGTTCAGCCTGGATCACAGCGATCAGGCCCTCGCGGCGCTCAATGATGTCCTGCCGCTGCACATCGAAAAATACCTGGGTTTCTGGACCCGAATTGACCACGCATGAACCCACGATTCACAGGCACCCGATGCCGGTATTTTGCATAAAGCACAGCGGCGAAAAATAAATTCACTGCCCCCTTAAAAAAATACCGACTCGCGTCACAGATCAGGTAAGGCGCCCACATCAGCGCTGCTTTTTGCCCACTCAGAGTCGATATTCGTCATGCGTCCTTCCGTTCTGTGCCCCATTGTCATGGCCTTGATGGCCGCTACTTCCATGACCGTCCAGGCCGAAGCTGTCTATGATTTCGCCCTTCCCGCCGCGCCGCTGGCCAACACCCTGATTCAGATCGGCCAGCAAAGCCAGCATCAGGTCTTGTTCATTCCCTCGGATGTGGCTCAGCGACAGGCCGTCGCGGTCCAGGGTCGGCTGAGTGCGACCGATGCTGTCCGGCAGGCGTTGCGCGGGACCGGGCTGGCGGTGCAAATCACCGCCAGCGGGGCCTTGAGCGTGCAACCGGCCACCACAAGGGCTGTCACCCTGGACACCACCACGATCAACAGCACGGGTGCGAGCGACGGCGCGAGCACGGGCGTCAATGGCTATGTAGCCCAGCGCAGCGAGTCCGGGACCAAATCCGACACACCATTGATCAAGACGCCCCAGGCGATTTCCGTCGTGACCCGCGAACAGATGGACGTGCAAAACGTACAAAGCGTGGCTCAGGCATTGCGCTACACATCCGGCATCAACCCCGAAGTACGCGGCACCAATACCGACTCCCTGGAGTATCTGTATGCGCGAGGATTCCAGGTCGAGGAATACCTCAACGGCCTGCGGCTGCCTGGCTCCATCGCCGGCTTCAACATCACCAGTTTCGACCCGTACATGCTCGAGCGCATCGAGTTGCTGCATGGCCCGGCCTCGGTCCTCTATGGCCAGGGCTCTCCGGGCGGAGCCGTCAACCTGACCAGCAAGATGCCGACCGCCGAACCCCTGCATGAAGTCGGGGTGCAGACCGGGAACCATGGCCGCACCCAGGCCTTTTTCGACTTCAGCGGCCCGCTGGATGACGACGGCAAATTGCTGTACAGGCTGACCGCAGACGGGTTCGATACCAGCACCCAAACCGACCATGTGCGCGAGCAACGGGTGGCCATATCGCCAACCCTGACCTGGCAGCCGACCCTGGACACCAAACTGACGGTATTTGCCAACTATCAAAGAGATCCTGAGGCCGGCAACTACAACTTCGTGCCCGCCATCGGCACGGTGCAAAGCGGCCCGGTGTCCCTGCCCCGAGCTCTTGATCCTGGCGAGCCAAGCTACGACAGCTTCAGCAAAACCCAGGACTCCATCGGCTACTCGCTGGAACACAGCTTCGACGACACCTGGTCGTTCAAACAGAACTACCGTTTCCTGCACAACAGCCAGACCGTCAAGTACGTCGGTTACTACGCCCTGTCCGCCGACAACACGTCGCTGTTGCGCACGCCATACATGAACACCGGCACCGTCAACTCCCACACCCTCGACAACCAGTTGACCGCCAAATTCGACACCGGCCCGGTCTCGCATCAGGTCACCGCCGGCCTGGACTTCCAGCACGTCCAGTATGACCACTCGTTCTATGGCAGCGATTTCGATGCCGCGCCCCTGAGCATCGCCAACCCGCAATACGGACAGCCCGTCCCGGCTACCGACTTTGAATTTGGCACCTCCGGGGCCGAGACCATGAAACAGACCGGTGTGTACCTGCAGGATCAGGTCAGTGTCGACAAATGGTCCTTCCTCGCCGGGCTGCGTCAGGACTGGACCAAGGACCAATTCGATCCCTACACCGCAGGCGGTGACGCCACCCGCCAGTCCAACCATGCCTTCACCTGGCGCCTCGGCGGCGTGTACCAGTTCGAAAACGGCATTGCGCCCTACGCCAGTTATTCCCAGTCCTTCCAGCCGAACATTGGCACGGACTTCTTCGGCAAACCCTTCACACCGACCACCGGTGAACAGTACGAAGTCGGGGTCAAGTTCCAGCCCAAGGACTACAACAGCTTCATCACCGTCGCCGCGTTCCATCTGGACCAGGACAACGTTTCCACCGCAGACCCTCAGCACCCGAACTTCAGCGTGCAGACTGGCCAGGTGCGCTCTCAGGGCGTGGAAGTCGAGGGCCATGCAAGCCTGAGCAACAACCTGCAACTGATCGCCAGCTACACCTACACCGACCTGCTCAACACCAAGAGCAACACGGGCAATCAGAACAAGGTCCCGGTGGGCATACCACGCAATACGGCCTCGCTGTGGGCTGACTACACCTTGTCCCAAGGCCCGCTCGACGGCCTGCAGTTGGGCGGCGGAGCACGCTATGTCGCAGGTTCCTATGGCGACGCGCTCAACACCTTCCAGACCCCGGCAGTCACGCTACTGGACGCCGCGCTGCACTACAAACTCGACAAGGCCCTCCCCGGTCTGAAAGGCTGGACGGCCTCCCTGAACGCCAGCAACCTGGCGGACAAACACTACATTTCCTCGTGCAGCGACGGCTTCTGCAACTGGGGCCAGGGCCGGGTCATGCTGGCGGGGCTCAAGTATCAGTGGTGAATCGACAGGGAGGGCGTGTGTGAAGACACGCTCTCCCATTGCCCTCGGTGATAATCATTAACACTCTCACTTTCCTGAAAGCCAGCGTCTCGGCTCATATTGGGTAGGAACGCAACCCAGGTGGAGGAAGATACTTATAAATGCTATCCACCCAACCACCTCATTGTTTTCAAGAAACGGCTTCAAGGCAGGAAAAATAATATCGTATCCATATTTCACAGTACTCATATGAAAGGAACCCATAAAAATGGAGAGCAACAGGCACAGAAAAAACCACCTCCACCTGAAGTTTTTACCCGAAAAGCGTCTCGATAAAAAATACAGAAAGGAGAAGGCCGCCAAGGAAAATAGAAGATAACAAACTGAAACCACACACCACCCGTCATTGCTTTTTATATTCCAGATACATAGACCTCCCCGTCAAACCATCACTCACCCCTTCAAACATAAGCGCGTTTTTACCAATGGCTTTATAAGCCCTTATGTAGTCAGTATTCACATACCTGAACAGGCGCCATGCGTCTGGCTTTAGCACCATTCTCGCAACGCCATAGGCAGACAGGGACAGGTCCATGGCGCCATATACAATACTGCCCTCTAACTCCCCACCGCCGAGCGATTTGGCGATGGCCTGGTAACCCTTCCGGACGGGCCCCTGCGTGTTGGAACGATTCTCCAAAAGGTTGCGGCCGTTCTCGTACATGTTGTTCGCACCGTGGGCCATCATGGGAGCTCCTGCGAACAAGCATAGCGTTCCCGCTGAGCCGTAGCATATACCCGCGCCTGCTGCGAACTGGAACGCCCCGGCAATGGCGCCTATACCTTTTTGAGCAACCTCCAATGACTGGCTAAGTAAGCTGCCCTGCTCATTCTTCAAGGCTTGCAAACCCTCGTCCGGAGTCTTTTTTCCTTGCCCCACGTCATGAACGATGCTTTTGGCGTAATACGCCACTTCGCGATTAAATTGAAGGCGTAGAACGCCGTCTTTTATGTGCCGAGCGCCCAAGGTACAGGCCTGATTGGCCAAGATATTTGCAGCTTGGCTAACTTGCCAAAAATCGCAACTACCGAGCCTGCCCTTATCCGTACCGTCCTTTGACAATCTCACTCGTCATGGCCCCAGGCACTGTAACCGGTGGTGCCTGCAACGTGGTGCACCCACGTGATATTCCGATAGCGGATGGCCAGATGCTCTTGCGGCTCAGCGTCATTTTGTAAGATGACATGCGGCATATCCAGCGTCAGATCAGCAATAACGCCACCATCGATGGAGACTGAGTAGAATTTTTCCTGCACACCATAAGCCGACACTCGGTAAAAGCTGACGGTACAGTTTATTTCTTCTCTATTTGAGAGTGCCTGGGCGAGAAGCGGCGAGGACTTATCAACGTTCTTGGTGAGAAGAATGGGACCGTGAGTCGACTTATTAATATTCCCTATGTTGGCCATGTTATGGCTGTACGACAGAACCATGATTTCATCGGTATGTGTCGTCTGGTATTTATTACCAATCGAATCCTGAGTGGAGCAGCCCGCTGAGATCATTCCCTGAGTCTTGCCGGTTATGGTCATGTAGCCGTGATTTGCCATATTTACGCCTCCCTGAATGGAACCAACCGGGCAACAAGTTATTTGAAAGACTCCATACTGTCTGTAGGACGCTTCCTTAAATATCCGCAACTTGCAGCGAGGGAACCTGCAACTGAGGTCAGGGGCAGGTTGAACTGCGCCAGCTGCAGTTTTTTGGTCGAAACGCAAAACCCACTGTAGGAACACGCTTGCTCGCGTAGGCGGTGGGTCAGTCACCTGCAATGCTTCCTGTCATCCATTGACCCGTGACAATCCCCCGCTCGTCAACTAGATTAAGCCCCCCCGAAACGCCAGGTGCGTTTCGGGCCTTGAACCCTGGTTAATGAAATAGTGAAACTTGAATGCCTGATTCCCGTACAGACGAAGCCATGACCTCACCGTCCTCCAAGCAGGAGTACGAAAACGCCATCAACCTTTCACAGCATGTGCCTCAGGCGAAAACCGTCAGCGAGATGGTCCTGGATGCGTTTCAGAGCTCGAAAGAAAGCGAGCAGATTCGCCAGTTGCGTGCGGCGATCCTGCAGGCGCATGACCGTTTTGACGATGACAAAGCCTATGAACTGATGGGCGAACTCAAGCAGCTCAAGGACGCCGAAGCCGCCGACAACGCGGCGCTGGAAGACCTGAGCACGAAATTCCCTATCAGCCGGATCCTGTCCAGCTACAAGGATGACCCGGCCTTCCAGGAGCTGGTCTACAGCCTGGCCCTGAAAGTGCTGAACCAGACTCACCAGGCCGTGAGCAACCCGGGCACCGGCAAGAGCAAGGCGGCACGGGTCAAGAAGGAAGCCGAGGTGTTCACCGTCAGCAAGGACGGCATCAGCGTCAGCTTCCCGCTGCGTACCCCACGCTCCAAGCCCAATGTCGACCGTGAAGCGTTCGAGTTCCTGGGTTTTGCCTTCATCGGCGAAGGTGACGAGGCCGAATTGCAGAGCGATATCTTCTTGGATAACGACGGCACCGAGCAGCCTGCCACCCGCAAGAACATCGTGACCGCCCTGCAACAACAGAAAGCCTTTGATGGTTACAGCATCGCCTGAAGCCTGACTTCAAGGTCTGATTCAACACCTGCTCAGGGGGCTGACCAGCCCCTTGAACCCACCCCCGCTGCCCCCCGCACTGTCTGACCGCAATCCATCTCGACCTATGACTTTCAGTCAAGGCTGTATGGACACCGGCGCTATTCAGCCAATCACGGCGTGCCACTACCATGCCCTGCATGTTGGCCAGACACCCGCCCCTCGCTGGGTCGGACCTGCCGCCTGCTCCCTTGCAGTGCATCTTTTACAACGCAGGAACCCCCTCATGACTGATAAAACTGCAACTCAACGCACGCTGTTCAAAGGCGGCGTTGTGCTGACCATGGACGCCAACCTGGGCGACCTTCCCTGCGGCGACGTGCTGGTGGAAGGCTCGCGCATCCTGGCCGTCGGCGTCGACCTGAGCGCCGATGGCGCGCGGGTAATCGATGCCGCCGGAACGATTCTGATGCCAGGCTTCGTCAACCCGCACCAGCACGCCTGGCTGGGATTGATGCGCGGCCTGATGCCCAACGTCGACAAGCTCGATGACTACATGCAGGCCCTGCCCTTCGCCCTGGGCCGCCATTACCGCCCACAGGACATGCATGCTGCTACGTTGCTCACCAGCCTGTCGTGCCTGGATGCAGGGATCACCTCAGTGCTGGACGCCTCGCACAATACCCTGACGCCCGAGCACAGCGACGCGGCGATCCAGGCGTTCGAACAAGCCGGGTTGCGGACGCTGCACATGGTGGGCAAACCTGTGGGGATGCCCGTGGCCCACTGGCCCCACGACCTGGAACGCTTGAGCGTCGGTCGCGCAGCCAAGGACGAAAACCTGGTCTCCGTGGGCCTGTTCGCGCAAGTACCGGACGCCGAGCAGTGGGCGGTGGCGCGCAAGCTCGGCGTGCGCATCCTCACTGAATTCGTGGGTGGGTTTGGTCCTTCGCCGCTGCCGGACCTCAAAGCCAAAGGCCTGCTGGGCGCCGACAACGTCTTCAACCACTGCTGCCGCCTGAGCGATGAAGACTGGCGCACCCTGGCCGAGGCGGGTGTGAACGTCACGGTCAACCCGCGCTCAGATGCGTTGTTCGGGCTGGAAGCCGGTGGCTTCCCTTATCAGACGGCCCTTGAACATGGCCTGCGTCCGGCACTGGGCATCGATATCGACACCTCACTGAGCGGCGATATGTTTGGCGAAATGCGCGCAGCGTTCTTTCAGCAGCGCGCCTTCGTGCAGGCACGTCGTGCTGCGGGTGAGCAGTCCGTACCGCCAGCGGTCAACGTTCGCGCCATCCTTGAAGCGGCGACCCTCGACGGCGCGCGCTGCATGGGCCTGCAAGACCGCATCGGCAGCCTGACCCCAGGCAAGCAGGCAGACCTGATCATGATCCGCACCGACGGCGTCGGCGTGTTCCCGTCGCACAATGCAATCGGCACCGTGGTGCACATGGTCGAACGTGCAGACGTATGCACGGTGATGGTGGCCGGCAAGCTGCGCAAACACGAAGGTCGGCTTGTGGATGTGGACCTGGTGGCCATCCGCAAGGCAGCTCAACAGTCTCGCGAATACCTGTTCGCTGCCACTGGCTACACCCCTGACGTGCTGGAAGAAACATTTCCTGCGCTTCAGCCTGCTGGCTGAAGCAAGCAGACCCACAGTCGTGGATTTGTGTTCAGGCCCGAATCCATGGCAACCACAAAACTTGTAGATACTCTGTTCCCGGTCAAGCTTTTAGCAGGTGTTTCTCGCTAAAAAGCTTGGCCGTGTCAAAGTCCTCTCCCGACTGCATGCATGCCCACAATCCCGTCAGGTATTTACGCATC
>Ga0105859_1000043_pt1 | contig 59450 bp, 52 predicted proteins | sample OrgsoiDNA_201063_FD_89684 | JGI IMG/M metagenome (GOLD analysis project Ga0105859, IMG submission 89684) | Permafrost soil microbial communities from the Arctic, to analyse light accelerated degradation of dissolved organic matter (DOM) -... | ecosystem: Environmental > Terrestrial > Soil >...
CTTTCGCGGGGTCAAACATCACGCCGGCAAGGGCCCAGAGCCCCATTTGCGGCTGCCGATCTCGCTTGACCAACAAAACGCAAAGCGTCTCTCCAATGAGGGAGAACAACGCCACATCCACGCTCATGAGCGGAAGCCGAAAGCGCGAGCGGTCCATTTTTGCGAACTCGTCCATCCAGGCGTTCTCGGCGGCTTGATTGAAAGTTGACATGCGAGGCTCCAGTGTTGGCGTTTTTCTCAGGTCTGGCCTCGATATTAGTTTGTTTTTGCAACTAATGCAAGGATTATTTGCGACCGTCGCCATGCGCAGCAAACAAACCGGTCCCTCTTCGCCATCCACGGATGGGGCTGGGCCCGATGGTTTTCTGCGCAAGAAAGGGGGTTTCCGAGACCGGGCGGTTTTGGCCTTGAAAGCCCGCAAACCCACACGGGGAGGGCTCCGCTGGAATTGCCTCGTGCGAGAACAGGAATTCGGGGCCTAAACGCCGCCCGTTATGATCGCCGCCGCAAGCGAAGGCGCGCTGGATTCACGATCTTGCCGAATTCTCGCCTCAAATTCGCCTCAAAGCGCGCCAGCGGCGCTTTGGATTCATGGCGTCCTCGCGGCCCTGAACGGACGGATTAAAAGGCCAGGCAACGGCGCCGCAAGCATGCGATATCGCCCACGCCGCTCCACCGCGAAAGGCTCAAAGGCTGCCGCTTCTTGCGTCCACAATGGCTTTTTTCGGGTCAAAGTTTTTGAAGCTGTCGGGGCTGCCCACCACCAAAAGCCAATAGACCGAGCGACCCGCGTCCTCTCCCGAAAGCGTGTCGGCGCCCTCCGCCGGCAACCAGGCCATTTGGGGCTTGTTGGTTTGCGACACATCGAAATCGATCAACGCGGAGCGCTGCGCCAAGCGCGGCGTGCGCTCATGTCCGCCCGGCGCGTCAATTTCATCAAACCCCGCCAGGGCGCTTGCGTGAAAAGCGGCCTCCACCCAGGCGCCGCCCAAAGCTGGCCGCCACAGGAATCCCGCTTGGACGCCTGTTTGCACCATGTCGCTCGTCGAAGCCGCGGTGATGCGATGCGAATAATCAGAGGACTTGGCGGAATTGAGCTCCGTTTTGGCATAAGGGGCCTTTTTCAACCGATCAATGCGCGCCGGATCATTGGGAAGCAATTGCAGTTCTTCGCGAAAAGCCAAAGAGAGCGCTCCTTTGCTTTCTTGGTAAACGCGCGCTTCGACCTTTTGCTTGTCGTTGGCGCCGACGCTCAGCGGGACCAGGCGCGCGGCGCGAGCATTCAGGTCCAGCCGCTCAAACTCATGCCCGTTCGCCACAGGCGCCTGATCCAATGACAGGGAGGGTTGGCTCAGGGGAGGCGGCGTTTGTTGGGGCGATGCGCCGGTCGAGCTTGTCGACGGCAAGGGCTGGGCCGCCACATACGGGTTGTTCACGATTCCCGCGAATGCCCCGCCTTGGGGCAGGGGAGGCAGCATGGGCAAAGGCTGCGCCGCTTGTTGGGCTTGTTGGGCTTGCGGGGCTTGTTGCGCGGGAGGGAGCGAATATTGTTGTTGAGGCGAAATCGTGGCGCCACGCGGCGCGGGATACGTGGTTTGCTCTCGCGCGGCCTCCAAGGTGGCTTGGGCCGCCGCTTGCGCGTTGATCGACAGGGCTTTTTGCGTGTCTGCGTCGGCATTCAATGGCGCGTTGGGGTTAGGGACGCGCTCGCCGGCGTCAACCCCTTGGCTAGGGTTCTGCGTGGTGCTGGATCCAAACGGACGCATTTGCGCGCCGCCCCAACCCCCTTTTTGGACAGATGTCGCATTTTGCGCGCCAAAAATCTTTTGCTGTTGCGCTTCGCGCGAGCGGCGTTCGACCGCTTCCTGATCCGTGTCGGTGCGGGCGCCCGCTTTGGCTTGCGCTCGGCCTGTCGGCGCCGGCGGTTTGTTCTCCGGCGCGGCATCCGCCGGATTCACCATCCAAATTTCAGGACCGCCATCCCCCGCCGCCTTCACGGAGGCGGGCGCTGCGACGCTCATCGCCAGGCACGCCGCGGCCACGGCGCGAACGAAGGCGCGCGGCCGCAAGGCCTCTTTTGAGCCGCGGTTTCGCAAAGAGGGCGAACAGGGAAACAGCGAAATGAAATTCACAGGCAAACTCCGGGGCGCAAGGCCATTCACACAAAGGTCAAAAAACACAACGTTGTCGCGATCGACTCATTTCCAGTAGAGACCGAAACGCCGCCTCGGCCAACACGGAAGCTTTGATGGGCGACTTTTACAACAAAAAGAGTTGTCTCGCAAGAGCTCGACGGCAATTTGTCGCCTCGCCGCCCTGCTCGGCATCGAACATAGCGGGAAACCAAGCCAACGGGGATGGCCGCTGCTTGTCGGTGGCCTCCCATACGGAAAACCAACGCTTTTCAGGGGCGCAAAGTTTTTATTTGGTTTATTTCAACCAATTGGCGGCTTTTTTGCTCTCTCCCCTTGCCTTTCAAGAGCAAGTGGCCGATTCTTCTGCCGGCTCTTTTTTGTTGGACTTCTGAAAACATGACTTTTGACCTGGACGTGGATTGCTCTTGGGATCAGCTGCTGGCTTGCTTGCGGGCGCCGGCGTCTTTTTCTCGCCATTCGGTGCTTTCGGGCGCCTGGCCCCCTGCGGCCAAATTTGAAGCATGGGCCGAAATGGGGGCGGCAAAATCGGGCTCTTCGACTATTTTCATCGATTTCGTTTGGCACAATGCCCAAGGCCCTTCCGTTTTTGGCGCTGAATTTGAAAACGCCCACGGCTTGGCGCATCTTGTGGACGCGCACGTCAATTACAAACGTCTTCCGGGCATTGACTCGTCCAAAGAATTGATCGCAAAAATCGAGGACCTTCTTGCGACGTTGAGCCAGGCGAATCCAGAGCCCCAAGCTTTTGATCGCTGGCTGGCCCATCTCAAAAAGAAAAATTGACACAGCGATCGCAGCAAAAACGCTGGATTTCCGTATTCGTTTTGGATGTCAAGGCCGGCCTGTCGCCGGTCTTTTTTTTCAACGCGCCGGGCGGCAAAGGCTTTTTGTCCGGCCGCAACCCATGGTCGCTCATGATTTCCCCCTCCCCATAATTGAAAAAAATGCGAGAAACGCTGTTTTTTGCGGGCCTGGGGCGTTCTTTTGGATAGCGATTTTTCAAATTTTGGCCCATCGGACCTTTTACTTTCGCCGCTCATCCCTTTTTAATCTTGCCTCTTTTTGCGTTTATGGCTCAATGGGCAAAGGGGTCGCTCACCAAGGAATCATGCCAGGCAGTCGCGACTCGCTTCCAGGCCGCAATGAGCTTTGATCGATGCACCCTAACGACACCTCACAGAACGGAGACATCATATGAGCGCCAAATTTGATCCGAATCCACTCTATCCAGAAGAACGCGTTTTCCTGGCTCTTGGCGCCCGCAATGCCCAAGATCCGTGCCCCCAAGAGAAATTGACCCAAAAAGTGTTGATCGCGGCCAGCGTCCAAAGCGCGGCCGAAGCTTTTTTGGAAGACAAAACGGGCTCCTGGCGTTGCTTGTGCTGCTTGTCTCTCGCCGAGATTCGGCCTTTGTTGGGCGAGCTCACCGAAGCCGCTCGCGCTCCGGATCGTTTTGCCCAGTGGGGCCGGTCGAGCAACGTGCAGTCTTATTCGCCCTGGCTTGCTTTTTTTGAGCCAGACAGCCCCCGCCCGCGCCCCGGCGAGCGCGGCGCTCGCCAAATCGTGATCGCCACGGGGTTCGACGCAATCGCGGCCCAATGCGAAAAAGACGGCTCCAAGCTCGCATGCGCCCTTTCCGCCAATTTTCTCGAAGACGCCCGCGAACGCCTTTCTCGCGCCCGCGACGGGCAAGAGGAGGCCGAATTCATCGCGGATTTCAACGCAGGGCTAATCGCCCCGCCGGTCTTGGAAGAAATCGAAGCCGCAAGGGAGATAGAAATAGAGGATCGGCTGGCGGCTTTGCGTTGATCAAAGGGGCTTCGGCCCCTTTTTTCATGAGGCCAACCCGGCCAACCGCAAAACGACGCATAACGACTATTCGATATCAATCTTATTGCAAGCCCCTTTTTGTCTGATATGATACTGTTCTCGGCGGCTTTTTTATTTGCAACGGTCTTTCCGCCTGGCGATCATTTTTATTTTTGAGGTGTTTATGGATATTCATGAAAAAACGCAAGAAGATTTGGCCGCCGCTTTGATTTCCCACAATCAAACACTTCGGCATGGAAACGTCATGAGCGAAGGATATATTCAAGAATTGCGTGGACAAAAAGCCAACACGGCGCAAGCCGCAGAAAGAGCCCGCCGCCAAGCTTGGCGTGATGCAGACAGCGCGACGCGAGAAATCGCGGAGCTTAAAAAGACAATCAGTGAATTTTCCCGCATCGTCCAAAACAAGCAGGACACCATTGAAGCCTTTCAAGCCGCTTTGGCGGAGCGAGATGAGCTCCTTGAGCAATGGGTTGTTTCTCAAATGACGTTCAGAAGCCTTTTCCGAGAATATGGCCAATTGGAGAATGGCGTCCGAGTCAAGGAGGCTGATAAAGAAATCACACAGGCCATTGTTGACAAGGAACTGGCGGCCACTAAGGCTCAACGGGCTGAGGAGCGTAAAAAACCCAAGCGCTGATCCGCATCTCAGAGGTTTTTTTTGATATTTCAGCTCAGCGCGAACTTCATTGCGTCGTCGCTTTTGGAATAAATCGCCCTCCAAAGAGAGAAGGAAGGCTCGGCTGGCGGCTCTGCGGTAATCAAAGAAAGGGGCTTCCGCCCTTTCTTTTCATTTATTCAAACCCTCCCGCTCGCGCACAAAAATGCGGCCATAGAAGCGGAGGACGGGAGCCCGTCTTTATGAGCGCTGCATGAGATTGCCGACGAAAAAACCTGTTTTCGGCTCTTCTCCGACCTTTCTGCCGTTTTTTTTGCCATGGCTTCAATTTGCAAGCTTTTTCGGCTTTTCGCCATTGACACCCCTCTGCGCATTGGGGAGAATATAGAAGTAAGCCTTTTCCACTGAGGTCGCGATGTCCGATTTGAACTTTTCCTCTACGCCCGTCCAAGACGCGGCGATCCCTCCGCGGGCGCGCGGGCGTTCTGCAGCTCCCGAATCACTTCACCAAAATGATGCTTCGGGCTCGACAGGCAATGAAACGCAATCATCTCCTGAGCCCGATTTGCGGACGGACGAGCAAAAAGCACAGGATGAGCGCAAATCTTTTTGGCTGGCTGACGCAGCAAGACATCAAGAGGCCGCTCGCGCCGCAGCGTCTCAAGCAGTAGCTGGGGCCGAGAGGATTCGCTTGGGCTCGCCGGTTCTGATTGATGGGGTTGTTGACCCCAAAACACCTCGCTGGTTTGTTGGCGAACCGTCCCTTTATCAAAAATATCAGGCGCAGCATGGCGAGATGGCGTTCAAGAAGACTCACGGGAAAGTCGCCCAGACCGCGATTCGAGCCACTCTTGGGATGTTAGCCGCGGGTGCCGTTTGTGGTCTTATTGGGCTTCCCGCCCTTGGCATTTTTGTTGCTTTTTCAGGAACAATGCCTTTGCTGGTCGCAGGCCTCCGCAATGAAACGCTTGACAGGAAAATGGCCGGCGTCGTCAAGCGCGCCGGAACAGCAAGCGTCGGAGGCGAAAAAGCATCAGCGGTGATCAACACTCTGGCGGCAGCCGTTGAGGCCAGCACGACCAAAACATTCGAGGGCTTGGTTTCCCGCGCCGCTTTTCAGGAGAAACTCGCTGAATTGCGCCGAGAAGGAAAATCTCCTAGCTTGGCTGTGCGAAACACGGCCGTTCGCCACCGCATTCGTTAATTTTGCCCTAAAAAGGAGCCTCTCATGAGCGTCCTCATTCGCAACGCGCAAGACCGCCTCAACGCTGCTCAGGAAGGGCTTAACAATCAGCTCAAAAGCAGCTTGACCACCACCCAACAGCATGCTGACGAACTCGCCAGGGATGCTCGCGAAGCAGAGCGGCGCGCAGAGCTTATTCAACGAGAAAAACGTCGAAGCGACGCTTTGGCGGCGACCGAAATACAAAATCTTCAGTCTAAATTAGCGGTCGCTCAACAAGAAATTGTCCACCAATCGGAAGCTATTCAAGAACGAGATCGCGCAATCGCGGAACGCGACGCGCTTCTTGACCAGTGGGTCGTTTCTCAAAATGCCTTTATGAATTTGTTCAAAAAATTTGGCAAAACCCCAGATGGCGTTCCTATCGTCGATCTTCCAAAACCTGAACGACAGCAAATTTTGGATGACGCTTTTGGGGAAGTGAGATCGCAGCGTGCCAAAGAAACGCATAAGCCATCGCGATGAGCATGAAGAAAAGACGCATTCCATAATGCATTAGACGCTTTGAAATCAAAAAAGCCGCCGGATTCATTTGGCGGCTTTTTTGTCATTGACAACACCGAACTGTTGCGGCTCTTTTTCTATTTTCAAAATCATTCCGTTGAATGCCCCCATTCGTTTAGCGGATTGATCGCGCAAACTCATTTTTTTCATCGAATGCCTCAATGAGAGAAAGGCCGCCAATCTTTGGCGGCCTTTCTCTGCGATTCTCGGTTTTTTGTCAACCCGACGGATGTATGGCCGATCAATGCTCTGAACGGAGGATTTTTTGTTTCACATCAACTCTTTCCGAAAACTTCAGAGTCATTTGCCCCCGGAGCGGCGCCAGTAGTCGGTCCTCCCGGCGAAGACGCCTGCACGCTAGCGGACGGCCCCGAGATGCTTTTCGCGTTCGTGGCTGACATTTCCACTTGGCTAGGAGCTGATGCCGCAAGCGCGCTCATTTCTTGCTGCAATTGATTCATCTCAGTCTTCACTCCTTTCGCCTGCGCAGCGCCGGCCGCGCTTCCGGCATGCATGCCCATCATGGAAGAGGCTTGCGCGCCAATTGCGGCATCAGATGCAGCGGCCTGATAGGCTTCTTTAGTTCCTGTTGCCCGGGCAAAGCTTGCCGAAGCGCGAGCAACGTTTTGAAGGGCGCTGTAATGATGATTCGCTTCATTCGCGCTTTCAGCCGCATTGCTCGCTGCGTTTTTGTACTCCATCGGCTGTTCATCGTCCGCCTTTCCGTCCACCTTGTGATCAAGAGCGACCGCAGCAAAGCCCTTCTGCGCGGTTTGATGATCCCGCATTGCGTCCAAATGGTCTGCTGCGGACCCGGTGGAGTCTGCTCGCGCAGTCGTGCCAGCCGCGGCGTCAGCAGCACCATTTGCGCGATCGGCGCGTTCATTTTGCTGCCCTTGCAATTGCTTTTGCTGCATGGCGCGATCCTCTTGCTGAGCGCCACGAGTCAGCGCAGCCTGTTTGCCGCGATCAAGCGCCCCCGTCAAATTGGCTGCCCCTCCCGACATTTTTGCGGCCGCCATGCCGAGAGCAGCTTTGGAGCCTTCGCCCATGCCGCCGCCGTAAGAGCCAAGCTGTTCGGTTCCGCCGCCAATCCAACGCAACAATTGATCCGGGATCACGTGGATGAACCCAAATACGCGGTTGATCAACATCATCATGCTCGATGTGAAAATAAAGCACATCACCAACATAGTTCCAACGCCCACGAAGGAGCCCTTCATGGAGGCAGCGAAAACCGGGAAAAAGATGCTTTCGAACATTTTGATCAAAGGATCAACGGCTAAGCTCGCGAAAATAAAACCAAGCACGATCAAAGCGGGGCGAAGCATCAACCCCAAAATCATCATGTAACCTTGGCGGGCGGCGCCTGCCATTTCATCTCCATTGGGATTCAAGTGCATGATCCCCCACAACGGAGCCGCGATTATAGCCTCTGCCACCAAAATGACCCACCCGAGCACCGTGCCGAAATAAATCATGAACGGAAGCATTGGGATGTAAATGGCCATCGTGGCACCCAAAAGAAACATGGGCACTGCGAGCATCATCATCACCTCAGTCACAACATCGGCGATGCCATGCGTCCCAACCGCCAAATTGGCCACTTGCCCCCACAATGAGGAATCTGCCGCTTTGGTGGTGGTTATGGCCAGCACAATTGCTTCGGCTGCGCCCATAGTCGCTCCGCCGACGTCTTTGATGGACATGATGCCATTGCGATCTGGGTTCGGTTGAATCACGTGCCGCATCAATTGCATTCCGCCTTCTGAAAACTCGGCGAGCACGCGCTGCAAAATATTGCCCGAATCATCATCACGAGAGTTTTGTTGAGCAATTCCCAAAGATTGCGTTGAGCTCTGTGATTTGAATTGCTCCAAGGCCGCATATTGCGCCGCCAAAACAGACTCTGTGCTGCCGCCAAATGATGTGGGCGCCGAGGTGGCAGGCACGCTAGTCACCATCGCATTCATCTGATCTTGCAAGCTCGACGCCTTCATGAAAAATGCCCCCGCAAGGGCCCAGCCGTCTTGCGACGCACTTTGTTGAATGGCGCTAAAAGCACTTTGCGACGCCGCGCTGCTGCCCACAGCAGTTGCAACGGCTTGCTGATAAGCAACAACAGCCTGCGCAAATTGCGCTCCTGTTGCGCCACTAGGGCCGTTGACCACGATGCTTTGCGCAATTGGTTGCAGCTGGCTTTCGAGAACACTCACGGCTTGGATGTGAGCGGTTTGCACAGCCCCTTGGTCAATCAAGACGGTTCCCAAGGCATTGTTGAATCCATAATCTGTTGAGCTCAACGCCGTGGCGGTGTCCGAGGTCAACATATAAGTCACCTTTCCGCACTCCGCGAGGCCTGAACCGTATTGGCGGCCTGTGACTGATCCGCCTTGCGACAAATTCGAGGCCGCAAAATCCGTTGGCCACAAGGCTTGCGAAGCGGAGTCGTTTTTGCGCAGATTATTGATTGTCGCCATGCACACTTCGCTTTTCAAAATACCCATTGCCAGCGGCGCGACTTGCGGCAAAACGCTAGTGGGCGCCATTCCTTGCGCGGAAAACGTGCTGCTCGCGTAGCCCGACCACAATTGATCGGCTGCGCCGATGCCTTGCGTGACCAGCCAACCCATGAGCAACTGCGCCGCGCAATACCCTGTTCCAACGCCGCCCGCCACGGGCACAACCATCGCCGTGCCGATCGCGGTGCGGATGGGCACCCAAACGCTGGACCATTTACGGCCCATGTTCTCGCCATCGTGGGCAGTCATCATCGTGCCGACCACAAGCATGTAAAAGGTCAGGAAACCGCCCACCAGCAACGCGATGCCGTTCAAAATCCCCATTGCGACTTCAAAGGGCGTGGAGCCGCCGGCTCCGCCACTGGCGATGCCCGTCGCCGAGAACAAATCGGATCCAAAAATTGGCTGCAAAATCAATGCGATAGACTTGTCGCCAGACACTGGCGTAAACAAGTTCGCGACTTGCGCCATCGCGCTGGCGGTGTACATCATTGCGACCAAACCGGCCATGAGGCCAAATAATTTTGCTTTCAGTGTGCGGCCCATGCTGCTCCTCGGCTATTAAATAGAGGCTTTTTAGGATTCAGGCGCTGATTTGCGACCAGAAATGCCCAAAAAGCCTTTTGCTCGTCCGCCCACGTCGCTTACGCGTTGAAAACTTTCGAGAACAAAGCCCGAATGCGCCCCGCGCGCACAGACCTTGTCCCCATCAGCATAAAAGCCCAAGGCCTTGATGGCAATCTTGCCGCCGCCTTTATCTGCCCCGTTCGTCTTGCTTTTGGCCAAGAGACCCCACTGTCGGCTTTGCGGCGCCTTTTTTTGTTCTTCTTTCATCCATAAAGCCGACTTTTTGATTTTTTCGGTTCTGGTCCTGTTTTTTTGATGGGTTTCCTCGCGGATGCTTTCTGAACGAAAAATACAAGCCCAACGGGCCACCCTCTTGACTTGTCTTCCTTTTTTTGCAATATTTGCGCCTCGCTCCGAAGCTTTTCGCTTGGCCTGCGCTGAAATTTCTTTGAAGTGTCCAGCAAACGCACCGGTTGGGCGCGAAAATTCCATCGCGAACCGTTTTTCTCTCTATATAATTAGCAAACGTGGGGGTAGCCGCGAAATCCCCATGGCCGCAGCAAAGTCTCACGGCCTCGATTTTGCGCGAAAAAACGCCTTTCGCCTCTTTGTCGCCTCTTCGCTGCCCTCTATGCATAGCAGAGTCCGCAAACTTTCAGGAAACGACATGCACGCCCTTCTTTTTTCTTCCCGCCCAGTTTTTGCGCGCCTGACTCGCGCGGGGATTTGCGCGGGCCTGGTGTTTTCGTTGGGCGCATGTGGCCTTTTCTCCTCTTACAAGCCGGCGCCGCTGGAAAACGCGCTGCAACCGCAACGAGACCAGCCCGCGGCGAAGGCCGACCCTAAGGAGGGCTCGAAGGCGCATTTGGCGCTCGCGGTCAATTACTTCCAGAGCGGCCAGCTTGATTTTGCCCAAGACGAAGCGGTGACGGCGTTGAAGCTTGACGGCAAAAGCAGCGAAGCGGTGAGCATGCTGGGCATCATCGCTATGGCGCAGAAAAATTATCCCGTGGCGCAGACGAATTTTGAAAAGGCGTTGTCCCTGGACCCGGCGAACGCCGACGCGCTCAACAATCTGGCGAGCGTATACTGCCGCACGAACCGGTATGACGAAGGCGTCCAGCTTTACGGAAAAGCCTTGGCCACGCCGGGATACACGCGCGTCACGCCGACGCTTTTGAACGCGGCGACCTGCCTGGAGCGCAAGCCGGACCTGGATTCGGCGGAGAAATTCCTGCGAGTCGCCCGAAAAAACGATCCAAACGACACGGCGGTCATGTATCAGCTCGCGCTGCTCGACCTGCACGCGAACAAGCCGCATGAAGCGCTTTTCGAGATCGAAGCCATGCGCCGCAGGGAGCAACCGACGAGCGCTGTTCTGTGGTTGCAATACCTGGCGGCTCGCCAGGCCGGCGACAGCCAAAGCGCTTCGCGAGCGTCGGTTTTGCTTCAATCTCAATTCCCCCGCTCGCGCGAGACCGACCAATTGATGGCGCGCGATTTCACGGCCCCGGAGCTGGTGTCGCAATAAACGGTTTTTTCGTTGGCTCCCCAACCCCGCCTTTGCGGGGTTTTTGCTTTTCAATCGCCCTTCCTGCGCGGTTTTCTGTCCGATCGTTTTTTGTCTTCCCACCCTTCAACTTTGCAAGCCCCCCGAAACACTGTGGGAGAAAGGCCGCGAGACCCCATGCACTAATTCAGGGCGAGCCGGTTTATTTTTAATTTCGTGATTTTTCGTCTATTTAGCGCCCTCCGCTTATCCGGTATTTTTCTCGTTTGCGTCTGACTTACATCCGTTCTTTCCGTATGCCCAATGTTAGGGCGCGTTCGTATCCGCTCTTTTTGCCAGCCCTACAATTTGCTTTATAGCCTTGCTCTATATGGCCTCCTTTATTGCCGCGCCGCCCCATTTTCGTTCCGTTCGTCGTTGCGCGCTTACATCGTCGGCTTCATTTTCGCAATGCGCTTTCGGCCCTATTTCCGCTTGTCCGCGAAAATCTTATTTCAAATCCTTTTCATGACTCGCGACCGATTGCGTCCGTTGATTTTTTGCGCCAAAAACATGGTGCAGCCCGCCAACGCTCCCGGGGGCCCTTTTTTCCACACTCGCAACACGGCCAGGCGCCAATAACGCCGAACTGTAAAACTCAATGAAAATGATTCGCCCCCTGAAGCAAAAGCAAAGCGGTTTCACGCTGATCGAGCTGTTGCTCGTGATCGGCTTCATCGCCGGCGCCCTCGTGCTGGCTTTCGTGACGTTCCCGAAGGTCCAGGCTTCCAGCCGCGCCAACACGGAAGGCACGCACATCACGACGATCGTCGCCGGCATCAAGAACCTTTACTCGACGGCGCAAAGCTACTCGACGGTGTCGAACTCGGTTCTTCTGTCCGCCAAGATTTTCCCGGATGACATGCAAGTTTCCGGCAGCAACGTGAGCAACGTGTGGGGCGGCAACGTCACCGTCGCTCCGACGCTGGGCGCTTCTGGCGTGGGCTCGAACCTCGCGTTCACCATCACCTACACGGACGTTCCGCAGAACGAGTGCAACAAATTGGCGACCGGCGTGGCGACGAACTACCTGAAGGAAGTGGTCAACTCCGCGATCGTGATGGACAAGACGACGACGAACGTCAGCATCGATCCGGGCCTGGTTGCGGGCAATTGCGCGAACCAAAACAACACGATCGTCATCACGGCAAACTGATCGTTATTCCAGGGGTTGCGCCGAGGCTAGAAATAGCTTAACGTGTCGCATCGCTGGTTCACCGGCCCCCCGGCCCCACAAGAAATTGTGGGGCGCCAAGAGCTCCTTCGGGGGCTCTTGGTCTTTCCGGTTCTTTTGTGGCTTTATTTTGCCTTGTTGGCCTCGAAGCGGCTCTTCCGCCTTGACCTCCTCGCACTTTTTTTGTATTTTTCAGGCTCTTTTTTTTCTGGCGCCTTTTCATGCCTTTTTTTCGCAATTCATCGATCCCCGATTCGGCCGCGCCAGGAAAATCCACGCCCTCTTCGCCAACCACCCAAGGGATCAGTCGCGGCTTGGCTCTTTTCTTTGGCTTTGGCCTAAGCATGATCGCGTGGCTCGCGATTTATGGCCCCTATTTTGATTCCCGGCTGCCGGCGGTCGGCCATGACTTTTTGTTGACGGCGCCCGCGCTTTTTGACGGCGCTCTGTTCTTTTGGAAAAACGGCCCGTTTTTCCTGCCGTGGTTCACGCCAGGGTTTTGCGGCGGCCAGCCTCTCTTGGCCGATCCGCAAAGCATGTTTCTGTCTCCTTTGCAATGGTTCGCGTTTGGCCTTCCGCCGATGGCGGCGACAGGCCTTTATGCCTTCCTCTGCGCAGCGGCGGCCTATTGGGGCTTTTGGCTGATGGCGAAACGCGCCTTTCTGTTCAACCCGTGGGCCGCTTCTCTTGTCGGCGTTTTCGGGGCTCTTCACGGATTCATGCCGCACCGCTTGATCACTGGCGAGGTGGGCTTTGGGTCCTATGCGCTGTTCGGCTTCATCGTTGCCTTGGCGCTGGATCGGAAAGAGCACTTTTGGCGTCTTTTTGGCCGGTTGCAGACACAAGGCCAACCCACCCTTGTCGCTCCCTCCTTTGCGGCCACTCGCTTTGGCCAATGGATGGCCCGCGGCCGGCATTTGGACGCCAAGGCGTGGTTGTTGGGATTTTTCGGCGCCGAATTCATTTTGTGGGGCGGATTGGGCCTTGCGCCTATTCTCGCGCTGTCCTTGCTGGCTTTGTTTTTCACTCAACGCGCATTGGGCCTGGGCGGCCCGTTGCGCGCGTTGTCGGGCCGGTGGGCCAAGGCGGCTTTGTGGTTTGTCGCGCTGGTGGCTTTTCAGGTTTCGGCCAGCTCGGCGGTTTTGTCGCATTTTCCTCGCTTGAGCCCGTCCTGGCCCGGTTTTCCCTCTCTTCATGAAGCCTTTTTCTCTTATGCCCTCGCTTTGGTTCAATCGGGAGAGGCGCAGGCGCTTCAATTCAACACAGCCTTGGTGGATTCTCAATGGGCTGTGTTCCCGATGGAATGGGCGCAGAATTTTGGCTGGTCCCCATGGCTCGTGGCGGGTCTTTGTTTCGCGGCGCTCGCGCTTCGCGCGGCGATTCAGCGGCGTCGCAACAGCAAAACCCCTCCGGTTTGCCCTTGCGGCTTGTCTTTGGCTCCGTCGCCCGCGCCAAGGCTCCTCCAGGCGTCCCGGCTGGCCTGCGCCCTTCTGGCGGGCATGGTGCTCATTCTTCCAGGCTTGCTTTTGTGGCACGAACCCCATTGGGTGCAAGGGATCAAAAGCTTTCCTTTCTTTGCGTCCAGCACGTGGCCCTTCCGTTGGATTTTGATCGCGGCGGCGCCCACGGCCCTTTTCTTGGCATGGCCCATTGGGCGTGTTTTGGAGTGGGCGGAAGAGCGATTTTCCTCCGTCGCGCCGCTGACGGCCTTCGTGGCGCTGACCGTTTTTCTGTGGGCCATGAGCGCGCAAGAGTCTCGCGACTTTTACATGGACCGAGACGTGGGCTACCAAGGCGCCGCGGCCATTGAATCGGCGTGGGGAAAGGCGAGGGCCAACCCGTCTCAATTTGACGTGGTGGCCGTCGGCCCCACTTTGCCCCAGCTCATGGCGCATCGCGAGTATGCCAACGCAGAGCGCAACAATCTGGTCGCCATCGGAGAATCAGCCAAGGTTTGCTACAATCCCTTGTTTGGTTATCGGGCGGAAAGCAGCCCTGCCAAAAATTTGCAGCTGAGTTCGATTTTTGGAGCGCCGACGCTGTTGGGGGCTCCGACGAGCGCGGTCGCGACGCCCACTCTTTCGCTGGGCGCATCCACGCAGGCCACCCGCCCAACGAACGACATCAATTTGTTGAACCCCGCCTGCCTTGCGTGGCCTGACGCCAACGCCTGCAAACCCGGAGACCAATTCGCCCGGCAGGACAAGAAAAACGCACAAGCTTTCGCGGCCCGCCGTCCTTTTTCTTATGCGAAAAGCCTTCGCCAAAGGGCCAGTGAATGGGTATCCGCCGTGGCGTGGATTTTGTGGCTTGGCCTTGGCCTTGTCGTGTTCGCGCGGCGCTTTCCTTCATGGAGCAAGGGCGCGCCCGTTTTGTGGTCGCGCATCCATCACGCCTTCACCGTGGATTTGTCCAAAGACAAAACGGTCGCCGCCGGGCCCGTGAATCCCGACCGCGCGCCGATTTCTTCGCCCGCCAAGCCCGGCGACGCCAAAACGGCCTCATTGGATCCAGACGCCCCCCGCATGGCAAGGCCAAAAACCATCCTTTTGGGTTTGCTGTGCGCCGCGGCGTTCGGCTCCATTTTGGCTTTTTTGGCGGTTTACGGCTCTTCTGGAAATGCCTTGCTTTGGGACGACAGCTCTATTTTTTCGTTCCCTGGATATGCGAGAAATGCTCCGCTGTGGCCGGCCCTCTCGCAAGGCTTTTCGCTCAACCCGGAGCTTTATTGGCGCCCGATCGGGCTCGCGACCCTTTTGATTCCCAGCCATTTGGGTTTGAGCCTTGTGGGCCAACAAATGGTTCGCGAAGGTTTGTGGGTTTTCACCGCTCTTCTCGCGGCGATCGCGGGCTCCTTGGCTCTTGTTTTGCGCGAACGCGTTTTTCATCGTTTGCCGGCGCCCGCCCAGGGGCGAAAACGCTCAACGCTCGTCGCGGGCTCCATTTTTGGCTCGGGCCTTTTTGTCTCCGCTTTTTGGTCTCTTGGATCGGTCAACGCCGAAGCGGCTCAATGGCTGTCAGGCCGCTTCGATTTGCTTTGCGCCTTCTTTTTGGCATTGTGGTTTTCTGGCGCCTTTTTCATCGCCGCTCACCCTCGCAAACCAACGTTCGCCGCATCTTCGCCGCGTGAGGCAGAGGCCGCGGCCCGCGCTTCCGGCGCAAAAAGAGCCCAAACTCTGGCGTCGCTGTCTTTCTTTTGGGCTTTCGCGTGCGCGGTCGGGGCGTTTTGGAGCAAAGATTTCGCCCCGGGCTTTTTCCTTGGCGCTCTGCCTTTCTCGCTGTGGATCGGTCGGCTTGAAACGCAGCGCCTGCTTTCTCTGTTCGCGTCATCGATGTCGCCGGCGTCTGTTCTGGGCTCGGGCCGATGGGCGCGGCTCAAACTGGCGTGGCGGGCGTATTCGGGCGCGAGCGGGTTGCTGGCGGGCGGCGTTTTGGCCGCGATCGCTCGCCAATGCGTCGTGGGCACGCACGCGATGGTTCAAACGCAATCCCTTTCAGAGCGCGTCTCCACGTCGGCCGCGAGCGCTGTCCGTTATGTGTTCGAGTTGCTCAATTGGCCCGGCATTGGAATTTCCCGGCCCGTCATCTATTGGATGCCGTCTTCGACGTGGCCGTTGGCTCTGGCGATTGCTTTTTGGATTGTCGTCGCGGGCGCCGCGCTTTGGACTCTTCTTTTGAGCGTTCGCTCGAAAAGCCCCACAGCCTCCTTGGCTTGGGGGGCGCTCGCAGGAGCCCTCTTTTTTGGAGCCATGCTCGTGCTGGGGGGGCTCTCAGCCAGCAGCACCGTGTCGGAGCGCTATTTGTCGGCCCCGCTATTCGTTTTGGGCCTGGCCATTGGCCCCTGGCTGATTGACAAACTCTCAGCGCTCGCCAGCCCTTCGGAAGCAGCCGTGGGCGGCGTCGCCGTCAAGCAAGGGTCGCCAGACTCGACGCGCCGCCTCGTCCGATTGCTCGTCGTGTTGAGTTTGGGCCTGTTCAGTCTCTTGGGGCTTTGGCAAACCAAGCAAAACCAGCTTTACTTCGCCGATCCGGAATCTTTTTGGGAACATGCCGCGAGCATGCCTGACGCGCCCATGGAGGCCAAAAGCAATTACTTGGCCCAATTGACCAACAACAATCATCCGGAGGCGGCGGTGGCGTATGGCGAAAAGCTATTGGCCAACCGGCAGCCATCGTCTGAGCTGATTCGCCCAGCCACTAACCTGGGCGTGGCGTATGCCAACACCGACCAGGTCGCGAAGGCGCTTGCCTTGGAGCAGCGATACGCCGCCGCCGGATTCGCGGGCGTCGCCATGCAATCGAACATCGCAAGCCATCAACTGCTTCTGGGGCATTGCGATGAGGCCATCGAGGCGCTCCAAAAGGCATTGATCATGCGCACGACCATCGACGGCCCCGACATCGCCATGTTGCGCGCATCCGGCCGCCCTCGCCTTCTCGCGATGTATGCGGTTTGCCGCCCGCAGGAATATGAGGCTCAAAAACAGGCCTACATGGCCTCGCAACGCTTCACCGACAGTGATTTGACGAATATGGGGATGCCGCTCTACATCAAGTCAGCTCGCGAAGCCCTGGATCAGGCCCACAAAAAAGGCGTCCCCGGGGGCGAGAAATAAAACCCGGGATTCGATTCCAAGCGCCCACGGCTCAAAAAGCCCTGTCTTACGACAGGGCTTTTGCCATCTTCCGAACTCAAATTTCTGTGGCCCTTTTCTTCCGGCGCATCGACAAGCAGCCAGACCAGCAACGCATTCATTGAAAAAGCCTCTTGCACCAAACAATTCGCGATTGAGCTCCTCAAATTGAAAAGCCCCGGATTCATTCCAGGGCTTTTTTTCGCAGCAGTGATTTTCTTATTTCCCACGTTGCGCTTGCTGGATCAGGCTCGCTCTCAGGGGCGATCCAGCTCTCCACTTGGGCTCCATGCGCCCCATGTCATCCATGACTGCATTGGCCGTCGTCATCGACCCGCATCGCGCTTCGGCGAAAGCCCGGCGGGCAAGAATGTCGCTGCGCTGCCGAGGGCTTTGAAAACTCCAAAAATCGTTGGATCCCGGCGCGCCGTCGCCTTCGATTTGCGTTTGCTTCAACAAGGGAAGCGCCTTGGGGCACGTTTTGTCGTCTTGCAGCAAGAAGTAAACGGCAGCAGTCGCGAGCCCTGGATCGCATGAGGCGAATGAAGCGCTCTCCAACGCCAAGCCCCGCGCTTTTTGCATATGCCCCAATGTCATTTCCGCCTGCATGGCATTCGAATAGAGACGACAATTTTCAAGCTTCGGGCCCTCGTGCTCCGCGATCCACCGCTCGCTGGTCGCTGCGGCCTCTTCGCTTCGGCCCGCGGCATTCAGGGCCAAAGCCCAATTCACGCGCGCAAGTTTCGTTTCCGACGCGCTTTGCGCGGCCGCTCCCCACAAGTCAAGCGAATTGCGCCATGGCTGCCGCGATGGCTCCCACGCGATGAATTGGCCCGCAGCCCAAACGAAAACCAGCGTGAACACGGCCGCCCGGCTCGCGATGGGCGCCATAAATCCCGCGGTGGCCATTTTTCCGCCCCGGCTTGCCCAACTCAGGGCCCACGCGATCGCCGGCGCGCACAGCAAAGCCGAAGGGGCCAAGTAGCGATCGGCCAAGAGCGCGCCGTTTGACTGCTCGGCGAAAGCCGCGAGCAAGGCGTGAAACAACGCCAAAGCGACTCCCAGGCCCAAAGCGAGCCAGACGCCCGCGCTTGCTCGAGAACGGACTCGCCAGGCGGCCAGCGCCGATCCGCCCAGAGCCAAAATCCAAATCGCCGCAGCCACGACGCCCTGGGCCGCCCCCGCGGTCGCCGGCCACGCGCTCCACGCCGCCTTCAATGGGCCTGGGTCGCTCCATGGCGCGACAAACGCCAAAAAGCTCCGCGTCGTGCCTTGCGCGAAGAGCGCTCCGCGCGCGCTCCAAGGCAGCCCCGCGCGTCGACCCATCAACTCGGTGACGTTGGCCGCGTGCTGCAATTGGCCATGTCGCAAGAGGCACCAAACAACGAATCCAAGCCCAAGCCCCACGGCAAGGGCCAAAAGGCTCGCATTGCGACGAGCGCGCTCGGTGATGGGCATCGATGAATCAGCGCCAAAATTTCCAAAGAAGACCCGCGCGAGAGCCCAAGCGACAAAACCCGCGACCCATGCCGCGCCGGTTTCTTTGGACAACGCCAGGGCCAGGGCCCAAAGGACGCCTTCGAACACGCGCAAGGCCAAACGCGGCGGCGTTTTTCTTTGCAGCGCCAATGAGCCAGGAGACGAGAGCGACAGAGAAGCGTCTCGCGCCGACAGCCACAGGCCCTCGACTCGCCAAGCGGCCCAAGGCGCGAGCGCGCAAAGCAGCGCGTCAAAGCGCGATGATATCCACAACTGGGGCTCGGCGCTCATGGAAAGCGCGCCAAAACCGGCCGCCAGCGCAAGAAGTGTCGCCTTTCGCGCTCCTGGCGGCGTGTGATGGGGCAATGCGCGCGCGATGAAAGCCAGTGCGCCAGAAACGCCCACGGCCCAAAGCAAAGGGCCTTCGGCCTTGCTCCAGGCGTCTGAAAGGCCCATCAGACGGGGCAGCTCCATGGCGAAGACGCCCAGCGGCCGCCAATAGGCGGCCGGATCGATCGCGAAGGGATCCCACAGCTTGCTCCATGCGTCGTGCCCGCGCAGCGCCGCGCTGTCGTCCCAGACCAATTCTTTCGTGACCCACGCCAAGCTCAGGGCGCACAACGCCCAGGCCAACGCCAGCGCTCGGCCAAGCGCGCTGTCTCCGCGCCCAATTTTAGCCCAAACCTTGTTCAAAGCATGTCCCCACGCAACTTGTCGCACGCCATTGGCCTTTCTTGAAAATGTCAAAAGTCAGTGATTCGAGGGCTTCCTCGCTTCCAGGCGATTGTTATGGCACAAATTGCTTTTGGGCGCCAGAATCCGAAGCTGATTTTCGCTTATTTTCTGACGATTTTTATCGTTTTTGCGCTGGCTCGCGGAGGCTCTTCCCCAACGCAATTCGAGGAGCTTGCGGCTTATCAACCCTCTGGCAGAAGCGCCCGCCGCCGGGTTCATCCATTTTTTGAAAATCAAAAATAACTGAAAAAACCAAAACCTTGTCAATTTTCTGCTGTGAACGTCCGCGGGAACGCGGATCGGACTCTTTTTTCTGCTTTTTTTGCTCTCCGCGCCCACTTTCAAATTTTTGTCATGCTCGTGAATTTGCGTCAAAACCGCCTTTTTCGCATATTTTTGGCTTCCAAGCCAATGAAAAAGCCCTTGTTTTCACAAGGGCTTTGACGATCTTCGGGAGCCGCGCGAGTTTCCGGTGGTTTGGAAACTCCCGGAATTTAGCCGCGCATTCCCGCGCGACGCTTCGCAACCGGGCGATCGCTGATTTTTTGCTGTTGCAGGTGCGTGAACTCCTCGATGACGTAGCGGTCGGTCATGCCGGCGATATGGTCGCAAATCGTGCGCGGCAAATCCTTTTCGTCAATCTTGCCTTTTTGCATCAAAGCCGGCGCGCGCTCGTAAGCGAGAAAGATCGACTCAAGCATGCCGTGATGCATGTCGCGCGTGCGCGAGACATCCGGATGATTGTAGAGATTTTTGCTCAGGAACTTCTTCATCGCCATGTGCTCTTTGTAATACTCCGGCGAGAAGCCTGCGACATAACCCGACCGAGCGCGCACATCTTCCACATTGCGGATGCCGCTTTCTTCAATTGACTTGGCCGTGGCGTCGATGATGTCCGAAATCGCGCCCTTCATCATCAAGTTGATCGCTTGGCGATACACGCGCGAATCGGTTTCGTCCTTCACCGAATAGCGTTCTTTGACTTGCTCCATCGCGGCGGCGAAGCCCGGGAGGCCCGCTTTCGATTGCTCGACCGAGAGAACGCCTTCGCGGATGCCGTCTTCCAGGTCCGAGTGCGTGTAGGCCAGGGCGTCGCACCAGTCGACCAGTTGGGCTTCGAGGCCCGCCGAGCGCTTGTTGACAAAGCGCTCGCCCAGGTCGCCGATTTTGCGGGCATTTTTCATGGAGCAATGCTTCAAGATGCCTTCGCGCGTCGCGAACAAAAGATTCAAGCCGTCATGCTCGATATAGGGGCTTTCCAGCTTGTCGACAATGCGGATGCCGTGCAGGTTGTGTTCAAAGTCGCCGCCGCGAGCCTTCATCAGGCTTTGCAGGACGTCTTGGCCCAGATGCCCAAAAGGCGCGTGCCCGATGTCGTGGGCCAGGCCCAGGGTTTCGGCGAGGTCTTCATTCAGGCGCAAGGCGCGGGCCGTCGAGCGCGAAATTTGCGCGACTTCCATCGAATGCGTCAGGCGCGTGCGGAACAAGTCGCCGCGGGTGTTGGTGAACACCTGGGTCTTGTATTGGAGCTTGCGAAAGGACGTCGAGTGGATGATTCGGGATTGATCGCGCTGAAATTCATTGCGATCGGCCGCGCGCTCCGCATCCGGGAAAGCGCGCTGGCCTGCGTCAGCCAAATGCATGGCCCACGGAGCGAGGCCTTCTTCTTGGCCCAGGCGATTGATTGTGTCTTGGCGGCGGGTGGAGACCTTTTGGCTTTCCGCGTCCAAATTGCTTTGCGTGTCGTTTTGCGTCATTTCGAGTTTCGCCCAGAGGGTAAGGGGGTTCCTGATTATTATACCCCGCTCACGCGGCAAAACCCACCCCTTTGTTTCTCTTTTCCACCCTTCTTCTCCTCCGCCGGTCGGCCGTCTGGTTGAAAACCATTCGCAATTGGCGCCTTTTTCGTGTTTTTGGGTCGTCGGAAAGACCACAGACCCCACTTGAATATTGGATTTTGACGCCAACGCCATCGTGAAACACAACGCAAAGCAATGGCGGCGCCCCGCAAAAAAGGGAACGAAAATACCTCTATTTTCTATTTTCATGGGGTCTTGGCCGACAATTGGTCTTCGTGTTTCCCCCTCGTGAACCTTCCGACCCTCATTTATTTCAATAATTTTGGCTTTTTGACCCCCTATCCGACGTTGGTCGGGCGCTGGGCGGCGCCGGCTTCTTTTTAGCCGATTTCTGCCCTTTCTCCACTCTCCCCGCAAACGCTTGGCTGGCTTGGGCTGCAATCTTGAAACCAGTTGCTTTGTGAGTTAATTGCCTACCGCTTATCTGAAAGCCCTCTCTTTTTCCCTTTTTCTGCCACTTTCCCCCACTTTTTCTCACTTCAGGGCCGCCCGACGGCTTGCCAAGCTCTGCGAAATGGGTTTCTCTTGAATCAGTCGTCCAGCAAGCCTGGACATCTCTTTGATTTGAAGGAAACAAAGCGCGAAAAGACGCTGCAGCGATCCCACTGTTGTGAACAAGGATTTTGCCATGCGACTCAACGAACGCACCGCACTGAACAAATTGCAAGATTATTACGCCCGACACCGCTCGCTCCCGAGCCGGTCGGCCATGACCCTGCTTTTTGGCGCCAGCGACGAAAAAATTCTCGCCACTCTCGCCCGCTGGGTGAGCCAGGGCGTCTTGAAGCGCGACGAAGACCAAATCGGCGAATATCAGCCCACCAGCGAATTTTTCGCGGGCTCCCTCGCCATGAGCATTCCCGCCGGCGCCGCCGAGCGCCCCTTCGACGAAGCGTTTGACCGCGTCGATTGGCGCCAGATTGAGCAAATGGGCATCAAGGTCAAAAATCCATCGCGCACCATGGTCATCCGCGTCAAAGGCGACTCCATGATCAACGCTCAAATCAATTCGGGTGACCTGGTCATCGTTGAAATCGGCAAGGAAGCCTTCGTCAACGACATCGTCGTCGCCCTGGTGGATGGCGAATGGACTTTGAAGCGTTTGATCCGCGAAGGCGATTCCTTCGCCCTCAAACCTGAGAATGACGCCTACCCAATCATCCACGCAGACGGCGAGCTCAAAATCCACGGCGTCATGATCGGCCTGGCGCGCCCAATGGAAACGCCTGGCGTCATGGCCTACCCTGCCACAGAGAGCTCCATGCTCGCGTGACGGATCGGCGAGACAGCATCTGGCTTCCATTCAATTGGATCCGCTCAATGGCCAACCCAATCAAAAAGAGGCGCCCAAAAGCGCCTCTTTTCTTTTTCAGCTATTCAGATCGCCTCGCTTAAGGAAGAGGGCCGGCCTTTTTCGGGCGGCCCGCGGCCCACTCCCGGCAACGTTCGAGGCAAAACAAAAAAAACGAACAGGCCGCGCAAGGGCCGGTCTATGAGCCCAATCGCCTCCCCGGCCATTTCTTGGCTTTTCTGAGCGAACGGCTTTGCCCTTTGTGGATCGGCTGCGTGGCGAAGGCCGTGGCGCCGGTGTCGCCGTCTGGCTCGAAAAACAACGCCAGCTCAATCCCGTCGGCCTCCGCCGCGCCAGCCAAACGCATCAAGTCCGCCTCGTCCTTGGCCTCCAACAGCGCCAAATGCAAAGGGCCTTCGCCCGGCAATCCAAACAGCGCGCCCGCTTCATACGCCGCATGCGCGGCCTGGATGATCTGATGCTCTGGCGGCAGGTCCGATCGCAACGCGATCACGCAGCGCTTGGGCTCCCTCTCTCGCCCCTGCGAAGAATACTCCAAGCCCCGCGCGGGTTCGCAAAGCCCTGATTGGGAGCTTGAAATCGCGCTCTCCCCGCGTTCAAGGACTCGCGCTTGATAGGCCTCAAAGTCCATGCGCGCCTCCGGCCAAGCGAGCGTCGCGGACGCCATTCCCTTGCGCATCCGCTGGGTCTTCGACAGCTCCCGGCTCGGAGCTGATTTCACGGATTTTCGCGTCAGAGCCCTTCGCCCCCACTGTCGCAGGCCGCGAGAAAACCGGCTTCGGACCGCGTTGCGGAGCTTCTGAGACGCGCGCCTCCGGCGGCAGCGACTCGCCACGCTCTTGCATTCCCTTCCAGCCCGATTGGATCTCGCGGATTCGCTGGCGCTCCTTCGCGGCCAATCCGGCGATCGCGGCCAACGCGTCGTGATTCTTTGAAAGCTCAATCCAGAGCGATTCGCCAAAAACATGCTGCGCGCGCGCCTCCAGCCAGGGCCGCATCAAAGCGCCGCCTTTGGCTATTTTCGCCAATTCGGAAAGCGTCATGGACAGTTGGTCCAGCGCGAGCGCGAGCGAGATCCAGGCCATTCGGCCGCCCGTCCAGTTGCGGGGCGAAAGCGGGGCGAAGCCTCGCTCGGCGGGCAGTCCGCGAAGGATGTTGAGCAGCGTCAGGTGTTGCGCCGAAATTGTTTTTTCTCGGCCTTTTTGGCGAATGGCTTCACGCCACACCGTCCAATTTTGCGCTCCGAGGATTTCGACGCCCGGAATCGCTGGGCGCTCCGACGCAGACTCATGCGCGGCATTGGTCGACCCGCTCGCGGCGGACGCGATCAGGCATTCAGCCGATTGCTCAGTGGTTTTCGCTTGCGCGCCAGAATGGTTTTTCACCCCAAAGAAATTGGCGGCGAGGGAAGACAAAGTGTTTTGCGTTTTCATGTGATTCATCCTTTTCATCGTGATTGAGCGGCTTCGAGCGAAGCCCAGTTGAGCCAAAAGCAAAAAGCTTCGCGGCCTCACGGTGGACGAATCGGTGGCGTCTTGCGCCGAAAATAAAAAACTTAGTTTTCCATGATGGGATCGATGATTTGCGTTGCGCCCCGGTTGATTCCGGCGGCTGAAAACAATTTTGCACACAGCTCGCCCAGTTGTCAACAATTTTTTTGTCTTTTTTGAGCCTCCGTTCTCTTTGCCCTCTGCGGCGTGCGCTTGCCCATGGAATGTTCGCCAACGGATTGATGGCGGCGCTCTTCCTGTTTGCGTCGTTGCGCGAGACGTCGCGCTGAGGGGGCAGCAGGCGCTTCGCCACAGGCGCGAGCAATTGAGCAGCGGCTCCCGCGCCCCGCTCGAACGCCGAACAGCGAGGGAGATTGGCTTTCCTTGATGGCGCGCGAGAGGCGACCAAGGGCGCCCGTTGAGGGCCGGATTTTCCGGTTGGCCTCTTGATTTTATTGCCCCGCTGGCCCATGATCGGGGTAACCCTTAAATGTCGTCGCTTTGACGCCCCAAAAACGCGGCGAACAAGAACGCGGCTTTTTTGTTGAATCGAGCGGCCTTGTTCTGCGTCGCGAGTGGACAGATTGGCAAAAAGTTTCCAATCCGCGCCGCGGGGTTCTTTTTCATCCTTCAATTCACGAGGCCCCGCATGTTCAGCACCTTAGGCGTCGCGCAAGGCGAGACCACGGACCTTTTGGCCTCCGCGAGCCAGGAGCTCGCTTTGGGCGGGGAGCCCGCGCATGTCAACGCCATGGAGCCCCGAGATATGGAATCGCCGTCCAAGGCGATGGGTTTGTTGCTGCTTCGGGCCGCAGTGGCCTCGAGCTGGCCATTTGGCCGCGCGCAGAACGCCGGGCCTTGCCAAACGCTGATGCTGGACAGGGTCATTCCGATGCGATTTGTCGACCCGCAGGACGCGCGCCGCTCCGCCAAGCTTTTTGCTTGCCTGGCGCAGTCGTTGGCCCAAGTCGACAGCGCCCCGCTGCTCACGTTGGAGGCCCTTTCTGACGACGAGATTCACCGAGACTTTCCCGCCGTGGGCGAGCGGCAGTGGCCTGTTTTTTTTGCTCGCGCGGATTTCTCGATCGCCCAACGCACGATGGGCGAATGCAATGAAATGGCCGAGCAATGGCTGTCGCGCGCGGTCGCGGCGTTGCCGCATGCCCCGCGCGGCCCTTTTTTTGAGTGGTCCGCGCAGAATCCCATCGGGACGCCCGTCTCGCATTATCGGCAAGAAGAGCTCGCCCAGCTGGATCATTGGCTCGCTCGCGCCGAGGCGCAAGCTCTCGCCGCCCTTGCGCCGCGCGACCCCGCCGCCAAGCGCCGAGCGCCGCGGTCGATCTGACGCGAGTGGCGTTTGCCCAACAAACGGCCTTGCGACGGGCGCTTGCGGCGCGCTTTTTGAATCTTCTTGATCGCCGGTTCCGTTCTTCTCGCCAATCGCCCGGAACTGTGCGATAATAGACGCATTCACACCCTGTTTTGGCGCCCGAAAACGCCCCCGGAGGACCCGCCGCATGTATGCAGCCCCGTTTCAGACCCTGGAAGAGCATCGAAACCGTCCGCTGTTCAAAAGCCGCGACATTTCTCACTCAAAAGTGAGCGATATCGCGACGCAGACGCTCGAATTTTGCAAAAAAGCACAAAAAGTCTCCATCGGAGAAACCGCCGTCACGTTTTATTTTTTCAACCACGCCTCAACGCTCGCGAGCCAACAAGCAGCCCAATCGCATGTGGTTTCGCCGCTGCACAAGGACTTGTTTGAGACATATTGCGCCGAAGGCAACGCGATCGGCGTGCGCATGTTCCATGACATCTTTTTCATGCTCAACGCGATGGCCAGCTTCACGCACCCGGAGCCCTCGCAGTTTGAGATGATCGAGGACGATTTCGGCGCCGAATGCGCGGATCTCTTGCGCGAAGTGTGCGGCCAGCACGGCAGCAACACCTGGTGGACGCCGGCTTTTGGCGAATCCGGCAAAGCCCTGAGCGTCATTGCCCAATCGAACAAAGCCGTCGGCCTGAGCGACTGGGTGGACGCCCTTGGCCTCATACTCGACTGGCGCCAGCGCGAGCTCGCCTATGGCCCTTTGTGGTCAGATGTGGCGCGCATGTATGGCAAATTCGTGCGCGGCGGCACGTCGCTCGAGACGCTGATCGACACCAGTTTCACTTTCTGCCACTGCAATGGATCTTTTTTTGAAAAAGGCCACCTTTTCACCGCGGTCGGCAACAGCGTTTTTGACGTTCTGGACGTCCAGCGCAGCGGACAAATTCCACAAATGGTCCATGAGAAAAAATGCATCTCTTTCCCGTCAATCATCAAATACTCCAAGCAATTCAAGGATTTGGACACTGAGGTTTTCGCGGGCCCCGTCAATTGGGGCAACGTGAAAAAGGTTTCTCGCGAGTCGCTTGTGTTCACCAACAAATACGCCAACGCCTGGAACCAACGATGGGCCGGCGGCGCGGGCGGCGCGGCAGCGGCTCCGCAACGCAAACCGCCGCCGAAAGTGTTCAATCCGATCGACGAAGACGGCTACCTTGATATTCTGGAAGGCCTTCAAAAAGTAGGGCCCGGCGGTCCCGTTTGGCGTTGAGCCAACCGGCGTTGAAGCTGATTTTTGTTTTCCCCGACGAGAGAGCCCCGGCTCTCTCGTTTTCGTTTCGCGCTTTCCCCGTTTGCGCTTCGACAGCCCCCTTTTTCTTCAATTGACCTCGCTTAGCTGCTTCTGGCTTTGGCCAAACGCGATATTTTTCAAGGAAGAGCAATAAATTCACTTCCAGCGGAGCGATTGAGCGATAATATGAGAGAAAGGCAGGCCTGAGCGTCGCGAACTCTTTTCGCTCCAGCCGTTTCGCCCCCTCATTTCTTTTGCTTGGAGCCCTTCATGGCTTGGCATCCGATTCAAAGTTGGAAAAACAAACAGGCGCTCAAACGCGCGTTGTCGCCATCAGCGTCCGCCCTGGCCAAAACCGCTCCAAGCGCCGCGCATCGCGGACTGTCCTTGACGGCTCCGTTGGCGTTTGGCTTGGCGCTGGGATTTCCTTTCGCGGCGGCGTGGACCTGGCCCTTTTTGTGGTGGGCCACCAGCCTGCATGAAAGCTGTCACGCGCTGATGGCGTGGATCACAGGCGGCCATGTGCTGGCGATTGACCTGCACGGGCTGGACGCTGTGACCTTGACCTCGGGCGGCGTGTATCCCCTGATCTCCATCGCGGGCTACACTGGTTGCGCCCTAATCGGCTCGTTGTTGCTGCGTTCAGCGACTTGGCGGCCCGAATTGCGTTGGACGCTCCTTTCTGCGGTTTTGGTTGTCCCCGAAATTGTCATCGCGGTCACCGGGAAATGGAGCATGCCTTGGCTTGCGAGCCTCGCGGTGGGCGGCGCGCTTTTTTATCTGGGTCGCAAGCGCTCGCAGTTGATCGCGGGGTTTCTGGCGGCGCTCTTGTTTTGGCAAACCTGGTCAGACATTGGCGTCTTGATTTTCCACTTGGAGCTGCACAGCGACGCGCGGCTTTTGGCGGAATATTGCGGCGCTCCGTTTTTGTCTTTGCCGATTGCCGTGATCATGTGCGCGATTTGCCTGTGGTTTTGGTTTGGGGCTTTTCGAGCTTGGGTTCGCGCGTGGAGCGCGCCTGCCCCCAAGGCCGCTCTGTCATCGCAGTTTGGAATCGAAACCCTCAAATCGCGTCGTTGAAACGCTCTGACAAAGGCGAGCGCGCTCCATAAAAAAAGCCGCATCTGCGGCTTTTTTTCTTTGTGGACAATATGGGCGAATGCGAAAAATCGCGCGGCCCAATCAATGAATCGCCATTCCCGGCCCCAAACGAACCAGCGCTTGGTTCAACGTCTCCTTTGAGGCGTCGCTGATTTGGTGCGCCGGCTTTTCAAACGCCCAGCGCTCTTTGACGTGGCTCCACGCCACCTGCATTCCCAACAGCGTCGCCGCCCAGCGATCGCCCTCGTGCGGAATGTCATGTTGCTCTTGGAAAAATGGATTGGACAACGGGGTTTCATTGCCACCCCGATCCAAATCGTCTTCGTGGCGCAACGTGAGGATGCCCATTTCCTCCAAGGCCCAAAGCCCCGCCTCAAAACGCGCGGCGGCAGGGGCCGCACGCATCACTTGCGTCACGGCGTCCTTGAAGGAAAACAACCCTCCGGCCAAAGGCAGGGTGTGTTCAGCTATCTTTTGGGTGCGACCGTCGACAAATGCGCCGTCTTTGTAGGCGATGGCGAAAAGCCCCAACAGCCCCAAGAGATCGCTTTGAGACAATAAAAATCGATTGGTCATTGATTTCCTTGAGACGAGGGCGCGAGGCCGCCGTCGATCGTTGCGCGCTGTCGCGGGATGCGCGCCCGGTGAATTTTCAAATCCGGGCAAAAGAGTTCATTCACGCAGGCTTTGACGGCCGCGCTTCGCGCCTTTTCCGCGTAGCGACGCCCACATTGGGGCCCATTCTACTCTTTTTTTGAGTTGAAGCCAATTGTTTTGCGCGTCCGCGGGGCGCTCAGCGAATGCGGCCGCCGAGCTTGATCGGAATCAATCCAAAAGCGATTGCGGGGAAAAACGCAGCCCGGGAGGAGCCTCGTTTTCGTTGGCGAACTCGAACAGCTCCAGCGCGCCTTGATCGAAAAGCGCGCGCAAAAGCTGATTGTTCAGGCCATGGCCGGGTTTTGACCCTTCGTAGAATCCAAGGATTTGATGGCCAGACAGCCGCAGATCCCCCAGCGCGTCCAAAAGCTTGTGCCGAGCGAATTCCTCTTCGATGCGCAATCCGCCATGATTGACGATTTGCTCTTCATTGAGCACGATCGCGTTGTTGAGGCTGCCGCCGCGCGCCAAACCCATTTCGCGCAGGGCTTCGACTTCTTGGGCAAAGCCAAAGGTCCGCGCGCGAGCGATTTTTCGGGCAAACGACTCTTCGCCCATGTCAAATTCAGCGTTGGCCGTCCCGCGCAGCACCGGGTGGTCAAAGGAAATGTCAACGTGCAGCTTCACGCCCATCCAAGGGCTCATGCGCGCGAATTTTTCGCCCTCTCGGACCTCGACAGGCGTCACGCATCGCCAGAATTTTTTCGAGGCCGCCTGCTCCACAACGCCGGCGCTCGCCAGCAAAAAAACGAAAGGCGCGGCGCTCCCATCGAGGATTGGCGTTTCCTCCGCCCCTAGCTGCACGCGCAAATTGTCGATTCCCAGCCCCGCGCAAGCGGCCATCAAATGCTCGACCGTGGAGATTTTCGCCCGCGCGCTCGCAAGCGTGGACGCCAGCCGGGTGTCCCCCACGGAAAAGGCGTCGGCGCGAAAAATCTCTGGCGGCGTCAAGTCCACTCGCTCAAAGACGATCCCCGTGTCGGCCGCGGCCGGGCTCAGCGTCATTTCCACCGTGCGGCCCGAATGCAAACCGATGCCCACGGCTTTCACTTCACGCTGAATGCTTCGTTGGCCCAGTTTTTTGGCCGGTTTCGCGGATGCGCGGCTGAACATCAACATGATTGATTCCTGAAAAACAAGCGATGAGAAAAAATGAATGAAAGCGGTCGCTGAAAATCCCGGAATCCCAACGGGCGGCCGCCGCTCCTACTCCTTACATTAAAGAACGGGCGACTCCATCCTACCGCTGACTTCGCCAATCCGGCCAAATCATTTCGTTTTGAGCGCCAAATGGCGGCTTCGCAAGACTGAAAGCGCCATGGACTGAAATTCCGCCCTTCCGACGATGTAATTTCTATTTGCTAAGACAATAGATTGGCCCAAACCAACAGCTCTTGCCTATTGCCACACTACCATGAAAAGCGCTGACTTCAACCCATAGATTTACTGTTTTTTACGATTTCGAAGGCCTTCTTTGTTGTTTTTTTGCGACGCGCGATGCGGAACCAATCCGGCAGCCCTAACCTTCGAGCCCCAACAGCCGAGACTTCCTTTCTATATTCTTGCTCTGGCTCAATGGGGCTGTTTGCCATCTGCGCAAGTCGCGTTGCCCGGCCAATTGCGAAAATAGCCTAATTTCAGAGCCGGACTTCGGCTTATGGTCTCTGAGGCGCCTGTTTTGCCGCTTGGAGCTCGCCGCCCCGCGGCAATCGTTTTTCACGCGTCGCGATGTTTCGCAATCCGACGCTTTGAAAAGCTCACTCCGCGCTTCGTCGAGTTTTTTTTCGCCGGCTGGCATTTATTTTGTTTTTGTCTCTCCCCCAGGGTTTCTGAGCCTTGTGCCGCATTGCGCCGCGCGATAGCCTCGGCATGCATTCGCCCTTTGGCTTCATGCTCCCTTCGGAGCTCCATTCAAGGCGCATGCCAGGGGCTTCCATGTCCGACATCCCGCTCTCGCGTTGTGGCGAACCCGCGCGCCACGCCCTTGAATGGGCTTTTGATGGCATTCAAAAACTCTTTTCAATCCCTTCGTGGCGCTATTCGTTGATCGCGGCGCTCAGCACGCTGCCCTTTTTTTTGTCTCTCGCGCTGATCGCTTTTTCCCCGGCTCAATTCGCTCCAAGGAAAGCGATGGGCTTGTTGGCGGCCGGCCTCTTTTTGAGCGCGATCTTGACGCCAGCCGTCCACACGGCGATTTGTCTGGCTGCGCAATCAGCGCGGCGCGGAGGGCCCTTGTCGCTGGCCTTTTTCGCGCCGGCTTTCGCCGATGCCCGTCTTGGAAAAGCCCTCTGTTTGGGCGTCATCCTTGTGTTTTTCCAGCTTCTGGGAGCTGCGCCGTTGGCGCTCTTTTTAGCCCAGGGCTGGATTGAGTCGGGCAGCCAAATGGATTTAGCCGCCCTTTATTTTTTGGGGCATTTCACAAAAAGCGCCAGCCTGATTTTCTTCGCCCTGGCTTCGTGGGTTTTTGGCGCGGCTCTTTTGTGGCTTGCCCCCGCGCTGCTTGCCCGAGAGGCCGCCGCCCCGTTGCACGCCTTGCTGCGCGCGTCGCTGCATGCGTTTTGGCGAAACCAATCCGCGTGCGCGCTCCTGGTGTCCTTGCTTGCGGCCGAGGCGGTGGCGCTTAGCTTAGGGCTGTTTTTCTTTGGCTTTTTGGTCGATGCGATGTTGGCTGACGGCGCCGGCGTTCACGCTCTCAAAACCACAGCCACTCAAAGCGCGTCTTTTTTGGGTTTTGAGTGGGGGGGCCGAGGCAAAAGCATGGCCCTTTTGACGACTCTGGCTGTGTTTTCTTTTTGGCGCTCAGCGATGGCCCTTTCTTGCGACGCCGCGCGCCAAGACTTGATCGTGTGGCTTCCGCAAGCGCGCGTGCGTTCATTGTCTCAATGGGAGAACGGAACGGGAATCGCGGCGTTTTTCCGTTTTCGGCCGCGCAGAAGCCCGCGCTCCTTGCCGATGCGGGTTCTCTGCGCGCCGGGCGTTGCGGGGCAGCCCGCGCTGACGCCGCCCGTTTGCGCGAACAATGCGCCGGCGGGATCGCCCTCAGGCTCCGTGTCGCCCGCTGGCGCAGAGGCGCCGGATCCACAAGGGCCCACGAACGCCTGAGCGCGACGAAGAGAAAACCGCGCCCAAATCAGGAGCGCGGTGGCGGCTCAATCGACGATGCAGCGGGTTTTGTCACACCGCCTTGCGGTCGCGAACATTGCGCGCAAAAGCCGCGCAAGCCGCGATTCGAGCCAACGCCTCTTCTTGGCTCGCAGGGCGGCCATCCACGCGAAAGGCGGAGTTCTCGGCTCCTTCGGAGCCTTCTTCCCACAACAAATCCGCTTCGTCTTTGCGCTCGCTCGGGTCTTTGGCGTCAAAACTCGTGACGTGAGCCTCCAAGCGGCCCTGGACTCGGCGCGCGACCAATTGAAACACGCGCGCGCGACCTTCAATCTGAGCCTCTCCGCTCCATGCGCGCGTGCTGTCGCCATTTTCCGGAGTGGGCAAGCCCAGCGCGATCAGAGCCGACTCACTGACGAAGCGTGCATTTTTTTGTTCCTGTTGCATGGTGAAGCTCCTGCGGAAAACGGCCTTCAAAAAATGAGGAAAATGGCCTGCTCGCAACGCGATCCATGGGCCATTTTGAGGGCGCCTGACGGGATTCTAAAACGCCCGTGAGCGAAGGGAACATTGTGAGCCCTCGCGCTTCGCTTGGCAAGGTAAATTTTGGGGTTGAAGAGCCTGATGGCGTCCATTGCCATCGAGGCGCCTTTTTTCGCCAGACGGAAAATGCGCCTGCGGGCGGGCGCCCGGCCTTTCCTTAGCCTCTCCGATCCTCACGCGGCGAGCAAGGGTTGCAATTCGCCCGCTTCATACATCTCCATGAGAATGTCCGAACCTCCGATGAGCTCGCCCTTCACATACAACTGCGGGATCGTGGGCCAATTGGAGAAGGCCTTGATGCCCTGCCGAATGTCATCGTCCTCCAAGACATTCACGGTCACCACGTTTTCGGCTCCGCACGCCTTCAGTATCTGGATGGCGCGCCCCGAGAAACCGCACATGGGAAATTGGGCGGTTCCTTTCATGAACAAAACAATTGAATTTTCCTCAATTATTTGCTTGATCCTTTCTTGCGTTTCCATGGACTGTCCTTGAATAAGTTGATCGCCATAAATGCGCGCGGGAATCGCCGCCTCGTTCTGCCGGGCCACCGACTTGCGCGTTTGCTTCTGCGTCTGCTTCTGCGTCTCTTTCGCAATGGGGCTCGCCCATTGATTTTCAAGACCCTCCGTCCCCGCCCACTCCTTGCGTTGAAGGCTCCGGCGTCGATCTGCCAATGGCGCGCAGACAAGAAAAAGCCGGCGGGACGCAAAAATGGCCCATTAACCAACAACGCGCGCTCAGGGCCTCAAAAGCCACGGAGCCTTCGGGCTCCGCGGCCAACGCGCATGCCGGCCCGGCCCGGCCGCCAAGGGAGCCTCGCCCGCGTCAAGCGGGCGCTCGGGCGCGCGAAACGGGCGCCTGAATTTGGGATCGCTCAGCCGATTTTGCTTGCATGTTGATGGACGCCGGCGGCATCCAATTCGCCTCCGTCGCGGGCTGAATGGTTTCATTCATCGGGGCGCCCGCTTTTTGGCTGGGCGATCCTTGCGACAAAGCCTCAGCGAGCAGAGGCGCCGCGTGCCGCCAAAAATCCGTCCAAATCGGCGCCAGGCGCGTCGCCTCTTGCTCGCACGGCAGCAAGAACAACTCGCAATGACGCTGAGCCGCTTCGCTTTTTTCTCGAACGAAAAAAGTTTGAGCCGCGCGCGAGCGCAAGGCCGCGGCGTCGGACCACACTCGGGGCGTCGCTGCGTGCGTCGCGCCCTTGACGGCTTTCGGCTGGCTCTTGGAGGATTTGCGCGAGGAGCTCAGCATTTCTTCAACGTTGTCCAATGTGTCCAACGACGGAGCCTTTTCCGCGGTGACGTGCGAGTCGCGCTCGTCTTGCGCCACGGCGGCCAAGCTGAAGGCGCTGAGCCTCTTGCTGTCGCGGTTGCGCTCAGCAAACCGACTCCGAGCTGCGCGGCAAGCCACGGCCTCTCGCCAGAGGGCCGCCAGCGCTTCTTTTTTCTCGCCGCTCAAGGACAGGCCTTCAACGCCATGCGCGGCCGCTTGCGACACCGCGAGCGGCTTTTCATTGGCTTGCCCTTGGCGCGCCAGCCTGCGACCCAACGCGAGCGAGTCCGGCGCGCCAGCCTTTTCAAGCAAAGCGTCCGTCAACTGATGCGCGCGGTTCAGCGGCCACTCCACCCAGCTTGTGCGCTCGAGTTGAGCAGCCGCAGGAAGCGCTTCAATCGCGGTGTCGAGCTTTCCGATCAATTGCTTGGAGCGGTTCTTGGACGGGCTTGCGCTTGAAACCAGCCAACCCTCGGCCGCGGCGTGCCAGGCGGAGAAAATTCCATCCAAACTTGCCGGGGCGACCAGCGTTTCAGTTTGCGCGTCCCATCGGGCGAATTGCGTTGAGCGCAGCGAGAGCTCGTCCAATGTCGATTCAGCCCCTTGCACAAACAGGGAGACCGATGCCCCCAATCCAGCCAAATGCTCTGGAAGTCCTGTTTTTTGGGCGATCAACTCAAACGCCTGGCGTGTTTTCTCCAACGCTTCATGCGGGCCTTGCGCCGATTTCAATCCAAACCGGGCTGCCAAGGCGGCCCATGTGAAGGTGCCTGCGGCCACATTCTCAATGGTTTCAATCCCTTGTTGCGGATGCTGCGACATTCGTTGCTCCTGGCGGCGGGTTCAGGGCCGCGGTTGATAAAACGCTCCTTTGGGCTTGTTTCTTCGCCGAACGATTCGGTTCAGACCCCGGTCCCAGTGTGCTTTTGGCAATTTCGCGCGTTGTTTTTGATCCAGGCTTGCCGCCCTGCGCGAATAACCCAATGATAGCAATCTTTTGAAGCGCGCGGCGCGCCCTGCTCAAAAAAAATTGCAACAAAATGTGCTTAAAACAAGGCTTTTTCTTTTAATTGTCAGCTTAATGCCGCTGTGTTGCCTTATTCCGCAGAAGAAACCTTTTTCGCAGTTTAAGCGCCGAATTTGCTGTTTGTCCAGCGCGAGTTTGGCGCGCGAAGCTGTTTGGATCCTCTATTTCATCCGTTATTCCCCACGTTTCTCCAATCCCCGACCAGTGGCGGTTGGCGGGAGCCCCAACCGCTCCGAGCGCGCATACAGGAAACCTCAATTCAAGGCGTTTGGCTTGCCCGCCCACCGGATGAATTTGCGCTTTGGTCGCCCCATCGAAGCTCCCTTTTGATTTGCGGGTTGGTGTTGGCCGCAAGGCCTTCGCGAGCCTGTCGATCGGTTGCGAATGCTTTTTGCTGGCTTGTCAGGGCGAGCCCGCAAACGTGATCCTGGCTTGTTGATTCAGGAGCGGCGACGCTGAATGACGCGCGCTGCGCGCGGTTTTTCAAAAAAGCCAGCGCAGCGCGTGGCGTTTTGCGCAGGGCGACCCAAGGGTGCCCGCGGCCATCACGGGCCCATGGTCCTTTTGCGAGAAAAAACCTGCGCGGGAAGCCGTGGCGACACACGAGATGGCGCCGGCTCTGACGGTCCATTCGAGCTTGGCGAAGCGCTCGCGAAAAGCGCGGAATCCGGGGTCGAAGAGTGATTGAAAGAGCATTTTCCAAGGGCTTCGAAAATAGCCTCTTCGTCAATGGAATGCCCGATCTTCAAAAACTCGCCCGTCGAAAGGTATTCCAAAGCGTTCGCGCGCCCGACCCGGCCGGCCAGGGCCAAAAACTCGGAGGCCCCCCATCGGTTGACAGAGGCCATGGCCGCTCGAAGCTGGCTGCTGCGAGGGCAGCCGTTGTCCGGCATTTTTTCAACGCCGAACTCCGCGAGTATGCGGCCGGCGTCTTTGAATCGCTCAAAGCTGCCCGCTTGCAGGACGTCGGGTCCAAAAGCGGCTTTGGCTTCCCATATTTCGCCTAATATCTCGCCTTCGCGCTTGATCCACGCGAGCTCCTCGATAGTGAACGCCTGTGGATTCTCCTCGCCCTGCGCGCGTTTGGCTTGGGCGACGAGGCCTCCGATGGAGCGGACTTTGACGCGGCCATGCTTGGGGAGCGCCTCGCGCATCAGATTTTCGGTTTGGCGCAACCGGCTTTGAAGCGGCGGCAGATGCGGCTTGAAGGGATTGCCGTCGGCGGGAGAAACCAGCACCAAATCATAGGACTCGGCGAGCTTTTGGGCCGCCAACGCATGCCCGATGTGCGGGGGCCATCCGGAGATGCCCATGAGGGCGACTTTCTTCACGGGTCGAGGAGCCAGAAGCCGGGCGAGGTTTTCTTTTTGCTCGGATTCCCATTCGCCTTGGCTTTGGTGCGTTTCGCCTCGCACGCTGCGGGCTGCTGGCGCAAGGACGCCTTGTTCGGGGAGGGTCGAAGGTTTGGGGTTTTTTGCGTTCTTTTTGCGGCTCATTGGGCGCTCCAAAAGCATTTTTCGCGTCGATTGGCGCTGATTTTCAGCGTTCAATAACACAAGCCGCGGCGCACGGCTCCTCATAAACCATTATTCTTCATTTTGTTTTAAAAAGCAACTAATTATTCGCCCCTTGTGAAACGCCACTCCCAGCCCGGTGAGCCCATGCGGCGGCTCATGCAAAAAAGCCCCGAATGGGACCTTGGCGTGTCGCATTGCCAGAGCGGAGACGAGATGGGCGGAGCGTTTCAGCGCTGAAAAGGATCGCTCAGGGCCAATGGCCGCCCTCACAATCGCGGCGGGGCAGGCAACGCTTTTTTCGGCGCCGCATCTCCATAGGCGCTCGCAGTCGCCGCAACAGAAGCGAACAACTCAGACCGCTCTCGACGCGCGGCCAGAAGGCCCGGAAGGCGCTGCGCAAAGGCGACTTGGTAGCTCACTCCCAACGAAGGGGCGCAGCCGGTTCGTTGATGAAATTCTTGCGATATCTCAATGGCTTCCAAGGGCGAAACCAACGGGTGCCCATGAAACTCATTTTTTATGAATTCGTCCATGACGCCAAGCGCGCGCCGAGAGTCATGTCGGCAGTCGATCACGCCCAGATTCACCGTCAACGCGCGGACGTCCGCCGCCGCGGGCAGCGGCACCACCAGCCCCGAGGCCCAGCCGGCGTCTGCGCCCGCGTCCCAAGGGCTTTCCAGCGACATCCAGGCCACTCCCTCCTCCGCAAGGTCCCAACGCGGCTCTCCAAACCCCCCTGCGGGGCAAAGCCCTGCGTCCCTGATCGCCTTTGAAAATCGAATTTGCGCGTCCGTCGCGCCCGCGGGCGTCAAGGAGCTTGACTCGAACAAAGAAGGGGCCGCCGACGTCTGCCCATACAAAAAAATCGCGCCTTTTTCATTCGGATAATCGCGTTCAATTTTTGTTTTCGCGGGCCTCAGCGGGGGCAAATGGAACTCAAAGCAAACGACGGCGAGATCAAGATGTTTTTGCTGCATGGCGAAACCCCAGAAGGCTGAAAATCAATCGATGGGAATGGGCGCGAGCGGGCATGAAGCTCCGTCGCGCCGCTGGCGCCATCACATATTGGCTCGAATGGCTCGCGAATAAGTCAATTCGCCTTTGGCCAAGCGCTGGGCGGCCAAGCGCTCCATAAAATCCTTTTCAGCGTCCGTGACCATTTTTGGGTCCAAGGCGCGCGCGATCAGCAACTTCATGTCTCTGGGAGACACCAGTTCATCCAGCGTGCGGGGCTTGAAACCCAAATGCTCCACGGACATGTTGACGCGCAACGGCGGCGATTGCTTTTGGTGCGTGTGTCCATGCAGGTTGATCATATCCGTCGGCAGCAGATCAAGGCTCATCGGATAGTGGCAAACGCCAAAACGGATGCGGTCGGGCGCTTCGTCCCACACCACTTGCTCGGCTGCCCACTCTTCTTTTCGGGCCCCGTTGCCGAAGAAGTTTTTTGCTTGCTCGCGCGTGAGCGAAAACTCAAAGCCCAGGCATGCGGTGTCGACCGCCCAGCGATAATACGAGGCGTCGTCGCGGCTGAAGTCGTGATTGCCCACGGTGAGCCATTTTTTCGCAGGAATCGCTCGCAGAAAAGCGTTCACGCGGCCAGGGTCCCGCATGGCGATGTCGCCTCCAAACACCATCCAAGGCGTTTCTCCATCTTTTTTCTGGGCAGCCATCGCGGCGTCCCGCCCTCGCTCCAGCATCGCGCGGTCCATTTCGCCCGCGTTCGTGAACTCGCTGCGCGCAGGGGCCGTATACTTGATGATGTTGTCGTGCCCCCAGTGTTGGTCCGACCAAAAAAGAACGGTTTTCCCCGACGCGATGAGATACCCCAAATCGGCAGGCTCGCGAAAGCTCTGCTGTTTGGCCGCCATGGCGTCCGAAATTTTATGCGCCACAGGCAGCCCGCGCTTGCCTGCTTCATCGGTCTGCTCAGTTTTCAAATAACGCAGCACCCGTTGCGGAAAATCCATGTCGCTGGCGTAATTCGCCGCTTTTTGCTTTTTTTTGCTCATTGCTTTTTGTCTCGGAATTATTCAGCGCGCCTTGCGCGCCCGCCCCCTTTCGAGGCTTTTTTCTGCGCAGCCATCCGTCAAAACAGCCGCGAGACAGGCTTCCGCAGAGTGCGTCTTTCAGCGTGAACGAAGCCCGACCCTTGCTGGCTCTCAGTCTTAACAGTCTATCGCGGTTTTGGGCCAAAGGCCAGCGATGTTCTCGGGGTTTCCCCCGGTCTTGCCTTTTGGCCGCCCTGCGGGGCATTTCGGGGGCGATTTCAATGCGCTTGGCACGTCGCCCTGACCCAGCAAAAGCAAAAGATTTTGTTTGCTTGATTTCATCGCCCTTCGCTTTTCACGCCATTCGCCAATGCTTTTCGGCGTCTTGCTTTTTGGACAAAGCGTGCCTACACTCCGGCTGCTTTGGAGGGACTTTCAAACTGAGCGCGCAGGCGGCGAGCTTGGCGCGGACCCGCGAGGAAACGCGAGGCTCTCCGTTCGTCTGTTTTTGATTTGTTCCCTCCCATCCTCTTGCCAAACCGCCGATCTTTTGCAAGAATCCGCCGCCAAGCCAATCAGGGCCTAACTTTGGAGTTTTTAATGAGCGCAGATCTCGACTTGTCCAACGTGCCATTCACGCGCGACAATGCATTTATTGTTTACGGATTCGAATCCAATGGTTCGGAAGATCCGGCAGAAATCGCGCAAGCCGCGCTGGAAAACGGCAAGCTGCTCAAATGCCCCGTTCTCGCGCAAGACGCGTCGATGGCCGTGGCGCTTTTCAGCGAACGCTATCCCGATCTGGTTCCGAGCGGCGTGGTCAGCCTCTCGCAACTGCAAGAAGAGCAAGCGTCGCTTGAAGAATTCTTCATTGACCAAGCTCGCCAGTCGCTCGGTCGCCAGTGATTCGGCGCGGTTCGCGTTGAGCGTGGCTTCTGCCCGAAAAAACCGCAGATCGCCTAAGGCGTCGCCGTTTTGCTCGATCCCGACCGCCGGGCGAGATCGCCCTCGCCGCGCTCAGCGGCATTGACTGCGAAAGCCACTCCTATCGGGCGTGGCTTTTTCTTTGGCGTCATTCGCTTTGCGCAGCCCTTTCTCCACGCAAATGACGCGCAATCGAAATCTGCGCGCAGAGCTCGCGGCAGGGCCTTGTTTTTGCGGTTGGCGGCTCCTCGATTCGTCGTTTTCGACGAAAGCGAGAGTCAGCGCAAAGGCAAAAAAAAGGGCTCCCACAGGAGCCCTTTTATTCATCTGCGCACGCACTCATGCGCCCGACGCCTACATTGTCAGCCGACGGCTCGCCCTAGCGCGTCCACCGCGTCCTTGCTGATCGCCGCCAGGGGCTCCATCGACGACGCGATGCCTTCTTGCGTGTCCTTCCCTCCCGCGACGTGCGCCAGGCGCTCAACGCCTAACTGCTCCACGGATTGGTGCCGGCCCGGCTCTCCCAAATGGCCAAACAGCTCTTGCTCATTGAGCATTCCGGTTTCCATCAAGCGGCGCTTGGTTTCCGACATCCATTCCCGATCGGCGATGATGACGCCCTTCGCGCGAGCATATTGCTCGATCAATATTTTTTGGATGTCTTGGCGCATTGACTCCGGCAGGGTCGAGTTCGCGGGCGTTGGCTTGAAGGTCATCAGGGGATTTGAAGCGCCAAAACCGAGTGTGCAGACCAAGTGATTGGCCAAGGCATTCGCGCGCTCCAAGTCATTGGAGGAGCCGCTCGAAATTTCATGCATGAAGATTTCTTCGGCGGCGCGTCCGCCCAGGAGCGCGGCGATTTCGCCCAGCATCTGAGGCTCAGACGCCAGATTTTGTTCTTCAAGCGGCCGGTTGAACGTGAATCCCAGGGCGGCGCCGCGGCCGGCCGCCGCGACCTTGTCGACCACGACGTTCGGGCACAGGCGTTTGGCGACCAGGGCATGCCCCAACTCGTGATACGCCACCAACTCCTCTTCTTTTTTCGTCGGCTTGGTTTGCGAATAGCCCATCAAAATTATTTCCTGGGCCCGCTCCATCACGCTTTGGCTGATCGACAGCGACTCCCCGTCGCTTTCGCGCAGCGCGAGGTTTTTCGCTTCGGCCGCCCAGTTCTTCAATTGCGCGCCGGAAAATCCCGTCGAGCGCAAAGCGAGCGCCGACAGATCCAGGTTTTCGTGCAAATCGACCCCCACCAAGCTGCGCGCGAGAATGCCCTCGCGCGTCTTCGCGTCCGGCATCGGCACATTGATGATTTTGTCGAAACGGCCCGGGCGTCGCATCGCGGCGTCCAGCTTGTCAGGGTGGTTCGTCGCGCCGATCACCAGCACTTCGCCGTTCTCGCTGAATCCATCCATTTCAGCCAACAGCTGGTTGATCGTCGAAAGGCGCTCAGAGTCCATCCCAAAGGCGTCGCGAGCGCCCAAAGCATCGATTTCGTCGATGAAAATGACCGTCGGCGAATTTTGGCGAGCCGTGGCGAAGAGGCTTCTTGCGCGGCGGGCGCCCACGCCCACATACATTTCCACGAAGTCGGAGCCCGTCGCATACAAGAAATTGGCGCCGCACTCATTGGCCAGGGCTTTCGCGAACATGGTTTTGCCCACGCCAGGAGCGCCTGTCAGCAGGATGCCCTTGGGAGCCTTGATGCCTTGGCGCGCGAACGCCTTTGCTTTTTTGAGTTGCTCGATGGTTTCCCTGAACTCGCGTTTGACCTCATCGTAGCCGATGATGTCGTCAAAATTGATCGTGTCGTTGACGGCCTTGGGCTTGAAGTTCTTGCCCACCAATAAATCGGAGGCCGCGCGCTGGATCAGCAGCATGACGACCACAAAGGACGCGATGTAAAGAATGAAAAAAACAAAGTCCATCAGTCGGTTGCTGCTGTCGCCGGCGTGCAAGCCCTGCTTGAACTCGATGTTTTGTTTCAGCGCTTGCTCGTAGAGCGCTTTTTTGCTCGCTTCGTTCTCGAGAAGCTCGGAGCGGATGATGCGTTTTTCCCCGTTTTTCAAGTCGATCTGCATGAAGCGCGAAACGTGCGGGCTCATCAGGCTGCCGTCATTGGCGACATGCGACGTGACCGTTTTCACGTTGCCCGCGAGCAGCTGCTTGTTGAAGTCGCTCAACAGCTCGGGCTTCATGTGGGCGAGCGCTTGGTATTGGCTCGACTCCACGGCTTGGCTGATCACGACCGACCCCATGGCGGCCAGGCCCATCGCTGCGATCACCGTGAACGCGCCAAAACGCAGCTTGTCGGCGCGCCACTGGCGGGCTATGAATCGGACGGCTTTTTGAAAAACGTTGTGACGCCGAAGGACGGCTTGATTCTTTTTCTTGCTCATTTGGCTGGTCTTTAAAAGTCGCGAAACTCACGGCGAATCTCGCATGTTGGCTTGCCCAAAACCGCGGGCCTCGAAGCGCCATCTCGCCTAATGCTGCCGACAAAGCCGTTGTGGCCCTGTTTCTCCCGGTGGCGAGCGAATTTTTTTTAAGATTGGCGTGACACTCTTACAACTTTTGCCCCCTCTAAATCAAGAGCTTGCTTCCGTCTTTCTGCTTTTTCCCGCCGCTCGGCCCCAGCATTGGAGGGCCAGCGGCGTCTTCTTCAATCAATAAAGCACAACAAAAGGCCCGAAATTCGGCAAATAGTTCTGAATGTTCTCTGGATGCGAGTGGTGGCCAAATTCTGGATTCTCCCCTCGTCCCCCGACTGACAAGGCTTTGAGGCGGCAGGTCTTTTTTTTCAAGATCGCCCGGCTGAACGGCGGACCGACGCTCGTCTGGCCCTTTAAAAAAAGCCAACAAACGAAAACATCTTTTTGTTTCTTCTTCTTTTTGAGGCCCTTCGGCTCGACGGTTGGTGTTTTGTGGCGTGAGATTGGCGTCGTGGGGCAAAAGAAACCAACCCGCAAATGGCTCTATTCAAACCTCTTTTGGTCAATAAGTGATTGTGGTCAACAGGCGGGCCTGCCCGTCGGATGCGGCCGGGGCCGCGGAGACGTCGCTTGAGGGCTCTGTTGCGTTTGCGCCATGCACGGGCGCCGTTTCCTTTCGCGCTAAATATTTCTGGCCGCCGCATTGAACGAATTCATCTTGCGCGACGCACACGATGGTCAAGGACACCTGGAATTGGGCTGAGGCGGAAAAGACAGACGCTGTCGCCAACTCCGGCGCGCCCAGAGTCGCCGCAGCCGCCAGCGCCGACACGCACGCAATTCTGGCGACGCGCGCGGCCGCGGGCCGCGCAAGGAGTTTTTTGAGAGCGTTCATGGAGGGAGCCCAAAAAGGAAAATGGTGGCCGAGCGCGCGAAGGGACTCGATTGATTCTATTTTACGCGTTTTTTCGAAAAACTTCGCGCTATTTCTCGTCGTCCTGTTTTTTCTCAAAAAAAGGACACTTTGCGACTCCCCGCCAACCGGGTTTTCGCGCCGGCAACGCGCTCATGGGCCAGACGCGGCCTTTCACAGGCTCGTTTTTTTTGTTGGCTTCGCGCCGTGGGTGTGAGAGAATGCCGTCATGGCCGCGTTCTCCTGTCGCGCCTCATTGGCCTCTTGCTCCCTTTTCGCCCTTTTTTGTGTTTGCTTTTGACGCCATGGCTCGCCCTGAAAATCGCTCCGCTCCGGATTCGCTCGCTCCGGGCTCGTTGGCCCTCGGCGAGCACATGGGGCAAATTGACCGAGCGCTCTCGCGCTCCGATCTCGACATGGCGGCCCAACTTCTGGACAAGGTTCCCAAGGCGGACTTGTCGCCTTTTTTGCGCAACGAGGCGGCTTCGGACAATGTCGAGGCCGTCCGCTTTCTTTTGCGCCGCGGCGCCGCGTTGCGCAATCGGTTCAGCATGACGGCCCGGGCCACGGTGGCCGCGGGGAAACACTGGTCCTCCTGCTGGAAATGGGAAGAAATTCGAGGCAGCGGATATGACCTGTCGCTGGGCGAGTCCTCCTTCAACGCCCTGGACGCGGCGGTTTGCGCTGGCGCCCTGGATTCGGCCGCCTTGATCTGCCGAGCCTTTCCGGGTTGCGCCAGCGTGGTGAGCCATTATCGCCCCATTTCTTTCTTTGCGCGCCGTCCGCACCCCCTGCACCGCCGGCACGGCTTGTATGCCCCGACCGCGGCGTTCGCTTTCGCGCACAGCGAACGCTTGGAGAGGCGCCCGGATTTGGCGCAGAAAATGTTCGATTTTTTGACGCGAGAAAATTTGGATTTCTTCGCCTCGTGCGGCAGCGCCGGAACCCCGTTGTCGCTGGCGTGCTTTGAAAACCATTCCAATCTGGCGCTGCTGTTGCTCTCCGCCCCCCAATACAAATCCAGCTCCAGGCCCGGATTCAGCCCCTTGATGTCGTGCGTTTTGCACGACGAGCTCACGATTTTGGAGATGTTGTTGGCTGCGGGAGAAAACCCCAACGCGTCTCGGCCCAAGGAGCCGACGCCCCTGTGGATCGCGATCGCTCAGCGCTCCTTCGCGGCCGCCGAGCTTTTGCTCAAACATGGCGCAAAGATCAGCGTCTCCGTCGATGGCGTGTCGCTCGCCCAGCACGCCCAGGCCATGGGTTTCGGCTTGCCCACGGCTTTGCTTGAGGAGAGCGTCATCACCCGCAGTGTCCAAGACGGCGCGGAATCCGCCCGCAAAAAGCAGAAAAAAGAATTCGCCAAGGAAAAACGCGAACTGGCTGAGCGCGAAGGACTTTCTCTGGAAGAGGCGGCGGAGCGGTTGCGCGCCGAAAAAGCGCAAGTCGCGGCCCGCGCCCTTTCGGAGACCGGCGCCCCGGCCTCTCCGCGCCGCGGCCGCAGGCTCTGAGCCCGTTTCGCGGGCATTCAGCCCGTCGCGGACTCTGGCGCGCGCCTCGCGCTCAAATTGGGCGCGGGCGTTTCAGCCTGGGCGAAGCCTCGCTCGCTTTTTCCAAAAACACGGCGACCGCGTCATGGCGTCGGCTTTCATCGGCGAAGCCCGCGGCATAGCCAAACGCTGTTTTTCCGGTGGCGCTTTTTTGATCCAGGTCGCTGGGCCCCCATAAAACACGGACGGCGTCCGCGTGCCCGTTGCCCGCGGCCCACATCAGCGCCGTTTTGCCTTTGGCGTCCATCGCGCGCGCGTCGCACCGCGCAAGCAGCAACTGGACGGACTCCGCGCAGCCCGCCTTGGCGGCCTCGATCAATAGCCCCGGGTCTTGCGGAGGCTCTCCTCGCGCGTCATGCGCCGCCAGCAAAAACCTCACGCAGTTGGGATTGCCCTCTTGCGCCGCATGCCGCAAGGCGGTGCGCCCGTTGTTGTCTTGCGCGCTCAAATCGCTTCCCGCAAGCAACGCCAAAAGCGCGGGCGCATGCCCCCGGCTCGCGGCGGCCATCAAGGGCGTCTGCCTGGTTTCGCCAACGCTCAGCATCGCGGCTTTCCCATGCCCGCTTTTTTCAACCAAAGCGCGCGTCATGCCCTCATGGCCGTGAATCGCGGCGAATCGCAAAAGGCGGCCGCACTCGATTTCATCGCCCAAGGAGCCATCCACCCGTTCAGCCAAAGCGTCAATCTCGGGGCAACTTGCCCCTCCCCGCGTCAAAGCGGCCAGGATTTGCGCCGCCAATCCGTCGCCCGCGGGGGGCGGAATCCGTAATCTCTTGAAAATGTCCATTGAAGCCTCCGCGAGCGTGATTCAAAGCAAAGGGAATGCCTCGATCGAAAAACGTCGGGCTTCTCCTCGCGCGCGTCAGTCTATGGGGTTTTCCCGCACAAAACAACAAACAACTCCCCCGCGGCCAATGAGCCATGCTACAATTGCCGTTCTGGGGCTTTGAGCCCCTCTTCTTTTCCGCGTGAGAACGCGCAACGCTTTTTGGAGTTTCCCATGCGTTTGCAGATCGCCTCCGACTTGCATCTTGAGCACTTCCAGCAACGCTGGCCCGGGTTTCAATTTCTGACGCCCGATCCGACGGCGGACGCGCTTTTGTTGCCGGGGGACATCGCCCAAGGCTTGCAGATCGTCGAGCTTTTCGGAGCATGGCCCGTCCCTGTTTTTTATGTGCCAGGCAACCATGAGTTTTATGGCTTCGACAGAGCGCGCTTGACGGCGCAATTGCGCGCGGAAACCCAAGGCACCGCGATTCGTTTCTTGCAAAACGACGCGGTGGAGCTTTTGGGGACGCGTTTTTTGGGCGCTACTTTTTGGACCGATTACCAACTTTTTCCCGAGCACACGGCGCGCGCCATGTCGCACGCGAACCGCGCGCTCGCCGATCATCACTGGATTCAAAACGGGAGCGACATTTTTCAGCCGAAAGACGCCTTGGCCGAACACCGCGCCTCGCGCGCTTGGTTGGACACGGAGTTGAGCAAACCCTTTGACGGCGCGACGGTTGTGCTCACGCACCACGCGCCGCACATGAACTCCGTGCATGAGCGTTGGTCAAGGGACTTGCTGAGCGCAGCCTTCGCAAGCGATTGCTCAGAGTTGATGGGCCGCGCGCAGTTGTGGGCGCACGGGCATGTGCACGATTGCTTCGACTACACCGTCAAGGGCACGCGCGTGATCGCCAACCCGCGTGGCTATTCGGTGGACTTCAAGTCCGCCAGGACGCCGGCTGACTTGAAAGTTTGGGAGAATCCCCGTTTCAACCCCTCTCTGGTGATTGAAGTTTGAGTTTGAGATTCGGCGAGCGAAGCGGCGGCATTGTGTCCAGCCCTCGCGACAGCCGCGCTCTGCGTTTGCCCAGCCCGCCGTCGAGCGGGCTTTTTTGACGATCACAACCGGCGAGCAGGCTTTGGCCGCGAAGGACTTGGCTGATCGGCGCCGTCATTGGCGCCCTCCGCGCGCTCCCCGGCCTGGCGAGCCAGTTCTGCGGCCAAGTCGCGCGCCTCTTTTTGCGCGTATTCACGTCCACGCAAAACGGCGATTTTGGCCTCCACGGCGATTTTTTTTGGATCCCATTGCGCTTTCTTTTTTTCAAGTCGCACGCGCTGGACAAACGCCCAAGCCAGGGCGCCTATCGAAAACACGGCGACCACGGCGAAAATCAGCGCTAAAAAATAAGGCATCGCCGATTTCGGGTCCGGACGAAAAGCGCGATAAATCGTCATGGCGTTGCCCAATGGGACCATGAGCAAACACAGCGCGATCCATCGAATTATTTTCAGGTCTGACCAATAGCCAAAGCGCAGGCTCAGCGCCGTCCATTCGACCCCGATCCTCTTTGCCCACGCCCCTTTTGTTTTAGCCATGCTGATTCCTCGTTCGCCGCTCGCGCCCCATCGGCGACGAATCAAAAGCGCCTGGCGATCGTAACATGCCAAATCAATTCTCCGATGGGTTTTTCATCCGTTCGTCGGCTCATAAACAATATTTAATGTTTAAACGTTTAATATTGTTGACATGTTTGGCGGAGGCGATAAAGTGTCTTCATCGCCGGCGCCAATCGCGTCGCGGATTTGCCCAAACGCCCTTTTCGGCGCCCAAAACCATTTATTGCTTTTCACACATCTGCCAGGAGACACACCATGAGCACTTCGCACCGCCTTGTTCGTCGCGACACCGCCGCTTGGAAACTGCAAGTTTGGGTCGCTTTCGGCTGTTCGGCCCTTGTCAGCGCCGTTGGCATTTGGAATCTAGACTCCGCCTTCGCCGACAAAATTCTTCTGGCCATGGGCTTTGTTTTCTGCCTGTTCACCGTGTTGACGCTGTCCAAAACCATTCGCGACAACAGCCAAAAAGCCGTCGACACGGAAGCCTGGCGCCTGACCATTTGGGCCGCTTTCGGGATCGCGATCGTGATGACGGGCTGGGCGCTTTTCCATGTGAACATCGCCATGTGGCCCAAGGGGTTCATGGTCGTGGCCTGGCTTTTTCTGCAAGGCTCCGCTTTCACCTTGGCCAAATCGCTGCGCGACGAGCAAGAAGCGGATCAGCTTGAATCTGTTTTGGCGGCCCAACAGCGCCAATGATCGACGGGCGTGGCGCGCCCCATCGGCATTTGTCCGCCCGCAAAAAAAAGCCCGCGTGCTCGCGGGTCTTTTTTGATCGGATTTTGCCGAGCGCAGGCCCCGTCCTTCCGGCAGGGGTGATTCACTGATTGATTGTGTCGCCAACCGCTTTTTTGGCTAGGCGAGGCGCCGAGCGCGAGCGTTTTGCGGCGGCTCTGCTTCGCTGGCTGATTCGTCGGCTTTGAGCTTGAATCCCGCGATCCGAGCCACGGATTTTCCAGTTCTTGCCTTTTCAAGCAGGGTGTGCACGCCGCGCAATTGATTCGCAGAAAAAACGCCCGAGATCAGCATTTTTTCATTTTGCCCCACAGCGGCCTCTTGCGCCGCCATTTCGTTGGCCGCTGACACGACCGCTGAGCAGCGCTTGCCGTCCAGATTCAAGCCAAAGACAAAATATCGCTTGGCGCTCGGGGCGAGTGGCTCCGGGCGCTTCCCCAAAAGCCGCGCGGCGAGAGACGACTTGGGTTGGGCGGGCCGCTCGGCGGGAGGCCGCTCCATCACTTCCAGCATGTTGCCGACGTCTTCTTGGCTCAGCAACAGGACGCACGGCGCGCCCCAAAAATCTTCAAAACATCGTTGCGCCTGGTCGCGCGTTTTCGCCAGCACGACTTCGGCGCGAACGGGCTCGTTCGGCTCGGCTGTTTCGCTTGTTCTGTCGCCCACGCACCAAATCGCTTGGCTGGGCTCGCACGGAATCTGAATCATGAGGGTATCCAAGAAAGAAGGGCTGCCCCAGAAAGGGCGTCAAGGGGCATGGGCGGCGTTCAAGCCGACGGACAAAACCGCGAATCCTTGCGTGCAGGCCAACGTTGTTCACGCAGACCGGCCTCAACGCTGATTATACCGCACGAATTGCCTCCCTTGCTTGTTTATTGCGGGTTCGCAAAATCATTCTTCGGCAAAAAGACGCTCGATCGAGCGTCTTTCTCATGCGGCGGGGGCGGGGGCATTCCGTTCATGGAGCGGCAGCGCGCTCCTCAGGGCCGCGAGCCGCGCAGCGCGTGAATGGCTTCCGACAAGCTGGCGAGGGTCCAGCCTGGGGGCATCGCGGGCCCCGCTGACACCGTCAGTTTGCCGCGGACGCCGCCGCCAAAGGGGCGCGTCATGACCCGGCCGCCGTGCTTGCGGGAGAAGAAGCTTCCCCACAAGCCGCCGATTCCGATCGGATACACCGGGGCCGGCGTGGTTTGCGCGATTTTGAGAATGCCGGGCTTGAAGGGGCCGATCTCTCCGTCGCGCGTGATTGCGCCCTCGGGGAAAATCGCCACCAACTCGCCATTTTCGAGCGCTTGCCGAATCGTGTCAAAAGCTTGCTCAAACAGCGCGGGATCGGTTGTTTTCGAGGCGATCGGAATGGCTCCGGCTTGGCGAAAAATGAAGGACAAAATCGGCGTCTTGAAAATATCCGCGCTCATCACAAATCGAACCGGCCGTGGCGAGAGCGCCAAAGCGACCATCGCGTCCGTGAGGCTCACGTGGTTGAGGGCGATGATTCCCGCGCCTTCAATCGGCAAATTCTCCAACCCCCGCTTGTCAAAGCGATAAAGGACGTGGACGATGATCCAGACCAAAAACCGCATCAAAAATTCGGGCATCAATCGATAAATCCAGATAGCGACCAAGGCATTCGCGACGCCCAAGCCGGCGAACAGCGCGGGCTCTGACCAGCCCAGCCCATCGAGCAGCAACGCGCACAGCCCCGCCGACACCAGCATGAAGAGAGAGTTGAGAATGTTGTTGGCTGCGGCGACCCTCGCGCGGCGCTCCGGGGCGCAGCGCGATTGGATCAGGGCATACAAAGGCACGGAATAGAACCCCGCGAAAGCCGAAAGGGCGAACAGGTCAAAAATCAGGCGAATGGCCCCTGGATGCGCAAAGAAGGTCGCCACCGTCAAGGCGTCCGCCCCTTTGGCCCAACCCGAGGAGGCCCACGCCATGTCCAGCACGAAAAGGCTCATTCCAATGGAGCCGAAGGGGACCAGGCCCAATTCGATTTTTCCGCCGGAAAGCTTCTCGCACAGCGAACTGCCGACGCCGATGCCCAAACTGAACGCGCACAGCAAAAGGGTGGAGACCGCGGGGCCTGCGCCGAGCGTGTCTTTCGCGAAAGGGGCGAATTGGGAAAGCAGGGCCGCTCCGAAAAACCAGAGCCAGCTGATGCCCAGGAGCGACAAAAAGACCGCGCGCTGCCCCTTGAGCGACGCCAAATTGCGCCAGGTTTCGCTCACGGGGTTCCAGTTGATGCGTTCATGCGTTTTGGCGGCGCGCGCCGGAATGAGCCAAGAGGCGCCGAAACCCAGCAACGCAAGGCCCAAGCACAAGCCCGCGAGGATTTTCGGCCCCGCCGGGCCCATGCCGATCAAGCTGCCGCCCACGATCGTGCCGCCCAGAATGGCGACAAAGGTGCCCATTTCGACCAACCCGTTGCCGCCCACGAGCTCCGCCTCGCTCAGCTCTTCGGGCAGGTAAGCATATTTGGCGGGGCCAAAGGCCGCGGAGTGGATGCCCAACAAGGCGATGCCCGCGAGCAGGGGCCACAACGCCGTGAAACAGAAACCCCATGCCCCGAGGAGCATGATGCCGACTTCCAGGCCCTTCACCGCGCGCATGAGCCACGCTTTCGGCCAGCGATCCGCCATTTGGCCGGCGGTTGCGGAAAACAGCAAAAATGGCAGCACGAACAACGCCGCGATCAGGTTGCTCGCGAGGGACGCGGAAAGCCCCCATGTTTTGCCCGCTCCATAAACGGCCATCAAGGTGAAGCCAAATTTGAACAAATTGTCGTTTGCGGCGCCCAAAAACTGCGCGGCGAAGAAGGGCCCGAAACGGCGTTGGCCCAGAAGCGCCCATTGGCTGGGCTCATGGCCCTGCGCCGCTTTCCCTTGATTCGCCTTGGCTTGCGCGGAGCGGCCGCTGTCCGGTGTGTGATCCATTGCATCCCTCGATTTTGGGTTGATTGCTTTATTGCTCGCGCATCATTTCCATATGTTTATAACTATAAAATTGATTGGCGATTTTGTCAAGCCATCGAGCCCGCTTTTTCGCCGCTCGACAAAAAAGGGCGTCAAAGCGCTTCGCCCCTGGCGGTCGCAAAGCGGCGTCGCCGCCCTCAGCAAAGGCGAATCTTGTGAAATTTCTGCGAAAACCCGTTTTATCCCGCGTTTATTGCCGGTGGCCCACCACGGTGGTCAAAATGACCCAGTCCATTCCGCGCGAATTCGGGTATCCGATCATCAAGGCTTGCGACGTGGGGGCCGACGCCCCCTTGAAGGCTCGCCAAACCGCGACCGCCTGATTGGCGTCCATCCCGCCTGTTTCGTCCTCCACCTTCCACTGCGCCTTCACGCCGTCCCAGGCTCCGACAGGCGACGCCGCCAACGAAAAATCAAACCGTCGGTGCGGCGCGAGCCAAACGCCCGAGTCCTGCACGGATCCCACGGGGAAATTCACGCTGCCCCACGCTTGCGCGCCTTGCGTCAAGAAGCGGGTTTCAGAGCCCCACTGGGTGTGCGCCCCGAAATAGTCGAACGCGCGCACAGGCTCATCCGACACGGCGATGTCGGCCGGGGCCCAAGCAATGTAGGGAATGGAGTCTTGATTGAGCTCGGAGCCTGGGATCCTCGCGAACGCGGCTTTTGTCATGTCCTTCACGTTGCTCGCGGAGCTGATCGCGACGGTCATGAACCGCACCCTCACCAGCATTTGCAAATTGTCCGCCGGGGCTGGCGCGCGGACGGGGGCGCTGTTTGCCGGCGACGCTGTTTGCGCAGCCGCGGTGGGCGTCGCCGTCAGAGCCTGAGAAGAAATCGCGAAAAAGCTCGCCGCGCCCGCAAGCGCTGCCCGTCCTAAAAAGTTTTTCAATTTTTTGCCTCAATAATCGCGTCAATGGCCGCGCGCCGCCGCGGCATTTTTTAGCGCTAAAACCGCGCCGGGTCAACGCGCGAGGCTTTTTATTTCAGAGGCGGCCAGCGCGCTGGCCGCGCCGGCAAAGACAAAAAAACCGAAAAATCGGCTTTTTTGTCTTTTTTCGCGCCATCGCCGTCGCGAGGCTTTTTTGAATCACTTCTTTTTCGTTGAAATCTGGGCTTGCGCGAGGCGCGTTTCCAGCTCTTCGGTGCTTTGCGCGCCCGCCATGCGCGAGCCGTCCTCGAAGAACATCGTGGGCGTCGCTTGGACTCGCAGCGAATTGGCCAGGCTCATCGATTTGTTGACACGCTCGGCGCCCGCTGTGCACGGGGCCGCAGTCGGCGCTTGATTCTTGGTCATCCAACCCTCCCAGGCGTCCAAGGGGCTTTTCGAGCACGCGATGGACATGGCTTTCACCCGAGAGTCCTCGGCCAGAATCGGGATGACGAAGGTGTAGACGGTGATGTTTTTGAGCTTGGTCAGTTGCTCGATTTCCAGCTTTTTGCAATACGGGCAATTCGGATCGGCGAACACCACAAGCTTGCGGGCGCCGTTTCCGTTCTTGACCGCCAGCTCCAGCGGGAGCTTCGCGAAATCCACCGAGTTTATTTTTTGCTGGGCCAGCCCCGTCAAGTTGACGCCGGTTTTCAAATCGATCAAATCGCCCGAAAAGGCGAATCGGCCATCGCGCGAAACATAAAGAATGTCATTGGGGATGCCGGCTTGGCGAGCGACCACCAGGTCAAAGCGATCGTCCGGAGCGCGCGTGACCGACTGGATTTGCTCTTCGCGCAGGCCACGGATCGCCAAATACTTTGTCACGGCGTCCCGCTCCGCGGCGGGAACCGGCGCGCCGACAGCGGCTTCTGCCGCGGTGATCGCGGGGCTCGCCGTTTTTGCCGCAGAGGCCGCAGCCGCTTTGGCGGGCGCGGCTTTCACAGCCGACGCGGCGTTCGCCGCATGGGCTTGCCCTCCCGCGAGAGCGGCTGAGAGGAACCCCGCCGCGGCCATCAGCGCCGTCGCTGACAAAGCATTCCTCATGCGGGGGGCGACAGCGGTGCTTTTTTGCTTGTGAATCACGGTCAAGGCTCCTGTGGGCCGGAGCGCGCGGCTTGGCGAGCTCCAAAATTAAGAATAAAATCCCCAACGGCCGCAGGGCGCGTTGAGGAATGGGCATCCTATGAACAAAAGAGAGCCTTGGCAATAGCGCCGAATTAAAATCCGACACGCTGCCGACGCTTTTTTTGTTTCTTTGGCGAGATCGCCCGCCCGTGGCGGCCTCACAAAGCGCGGGCGCTTTGCCGCGGCCAGCGCACGACGAACACAAAGGCGCAGAAAACACAAAAAACCAAAGGCGGCAACAACAGCAAAATATCGCTCGCGCCAGGCATCGCGGCGTCGCGCGCGACCAAGTAGCTCAACGCCGACCAGACGCCCATCAAGGCGCATGAAAGCCCAAGCCGCGCGCGCTGCACCGTCATCGTCCTATTGCGAGGCCCCACGCAAAACAAAGCGACCATTCCCAGCAGCCCCGCCATGGCCAGGCTCCACTGCGCGCCCGCGTTGCGGGCTTCCCCTTGGGCGGCCCAACGCTGCACGCGCAAGGCGTTGAAGGCGTTGCCCTGAGCGGCATACGCCAAAAGCGCAGCGCGCGATTGCGTCTGCGTCGAGTCGTCCGCCACGGGGCTCATCAATGCCAAAAACGGGCCTTTCTGGCCGGCTGCGGAAAAACTGGGCGCGACCTTCAGCTCCACCGGCGTCCCCACGGGCCAATTGCCACGAATGGGGGACACGACGCGCGCCCAGACCCAACCGGGTTTGTTTTGAGAAGAGTCGTCAAAGCGCAGCAGGGCGACCGGCCACGCGGCTCCATACAAGGGCCAGGCGTTAGCCTTCGCGATCGTGTCGATTTTCCCCGCGGCGACAGGCTCTGGCGCGGCGCTTCGGCCCAACGCTCTTCCCAATGCCAATTGGATGAAGGGCCGTGGCTCTTGAATGTTTTCTTCTTGCGGAGTGCCCGCGCTCACCGCTTGGCGCTCGGCAAGCGTCAAGCCCTCTTCCACGCTGTCGCGCGCGTCGTTCTCGGAAAGCGCTGAGGCGTCATTGAGCGCGGGAGCCGGGGGCGCCGAGGCCGTTTCCGGGCGGCCGGCCGCGGCGGCCGGCCGATCCGCGGGCGACGCCGCCAAGGGAGCCGTCGTGGAGGACGCCGTGATTGCTGAAGACGGGGCGTCGGCCCAATAGACATTGGCCTGCGCTCCGCCGGCTTGCGGAATGCGGGCCGCGTCGAGCGCGCGCTGGCGCGCGATGGCCGCAGGAGCGCTCGCGGAGATCGCGGCGCCCGTTCTTGCGTCCACCCAAGTGTCAGGCCCGTTCTCATTGACGAGCAATTTGGGCGCGAGGTCCGCCGTTTCGGGGATCTCTTTCGCGACGCCTCGGACCGCTTCATTCCACGCCTTGTTGCTCACCAGATTGTCGGACAGCGCCGAATCCGGGCCGGACGCCGCGGTCGCGGGCATCGCGGAGTCTCGCGTTGTCTCTTGGGCGGTCGCGGCGAATCGATATCGCTCGGGCCTTGTCGGGGGGCGCGCCGAAAACAAAGCGCTGGCGGCGGCCGCCGCCCGGGCCTCGCTTGACGAACGATCAGGCGTGGCGTAGTCCGAGTCGTTCAGCTCGCGCTGAGCCGTGGCCCACGGAGCATGCATGAACCCCGCGCCCGCCGCTTGCGCGGGAGCCGAAACCCCCAACGACAACGCCAAGCAAGCGAGCAAGGCGCTCATTGCGCCTTTCAACGCCGGCCGGTCCGCCACGCCCTTCCCTGTTTGCCCTGCTCGTTTCGTGCGGCCGCCTTGCATGCACAACTCCTCATCATGGCGAAGGCCGTCCGCCTTGCGCTTTTTTATTCATGCCCAGGCCGCTTTCTATCGCAGATTGCGCGGAAGGCAAAGCCAAAACCATCAGGATCGCCCAGCCGCCCATCTTTTTTTGCATTTGGCGCGTTTTCTTTTCGATTCATGCCCCGTGGTTCTCCCACTGGTCTGAACTTTTGGCGCCCTCCCTGTGTTTCCCCTCGTTTTGAGGCATTTTTCGAAAGAGCGGGGTCGAGATCCGCCCAAGCGCATTGCCAAATCTTCCAAAAAATAAGAAACTGAACCCATGAGCCAACTGACCCGTGACCGCCTCCTCGCCGCCCTTGGCGTCCCTCGCGCAAGCCGCGAAGAGCTAGGCGAGCTTTCTTATGAAGGGCATGCCGATTTATTGGGATGCAAAACGCGCTTGACCGCGATCGCTGAATCGACCGGCGTCTCCGCGAAATGCGAAATGCAGCAAGGCGTCGGAGCCCCTTGGATTCTCGCGTGGCGCTGGGCCGTCCAAGAAACCCCCGACGGCCGCATGAGGCTTTCCTTGAGCGACTATCCGTCCTCCCCGGGCAGCCAGAAGGCGCCGGCCAGCATCGAAGACGCCAAAGCGCTCACGCGCGCCGCCATTTTGCAAATTCGCGAAAATCCTCTTTGGACCAAAACGGGTTTGGCTTGCGGCCCTGAAGCGGATTTGTCTCGCTTCGCGGCCTTGGCGCACGGCGCGAGCCCCACGTTCGCGATTCGCTCCGCCTCGGACAAAATTCAATCCAAGGCGGCGAACGACTCAAAGAAGGGCGGCGTGCTTCACATGCCGGTCGCCTCGTCCTCGCAAACGGGGTTGTTCGGCGACGAGCCCGCCCCGCAGAATGCGTTCAAGCGCTGAACCGGGGCTTGTCCGAAAACGATCGCGGCGATTGCGCAAAAAAATCATCCCCTCGCCTCGGGCCAAGGGGCTTTTTTTTTAGCGAGTTTTTTCGCGCCGAAGCCTGTGCTAGAATTGAGCTCTTTCTTTTGACGAGAACTCCATGCCGATCGACTCTTTTTCGCCTCTCTCTCCGCTCGCGCCGGCCTCTTTGAGCGCGCCCATCGCGCCCCGAGAAAACCGCCCGCACGCCAAAGTGGCTGAAGCGCAGGAGCTCATTGACCTGTGCCAGCGCCAACGGTGGGAAGCCGCGCGGGCGCTGCTTGTTTCGCGCCAATGGAGCGCCGCGCTGGATCCGGATTTCGGCCATGAGGATTTGTGGCCTGACATCGCTTGCGCTTTGGGAGGGCGTCTTCAAGGCGAAGTCGTTTCGGCGACGCAAGCGCCCAATGGCGCCCATGACGCGCAACGCGCTTTCGCAAAGTCTTTGCGGCATGACGGCGATTGGATGATCGCGGCGCGCGATTGGGCTCATGAGCGCGGCTCTTTGGATTTGGAGTCGGGTCCGATGGCGTTGGAAATCGAGCTTGCGGCCTTGGGCGACGTGGGTCGCTCGCGATCGCTCGTGGTTTTTTCCGTGAGATGCGCCGCGGCGTTTTGGCATCGCGCTGAGCGGCCTGACTTTTGGGCGCTGGATACGCTTTCCTCGAAAAAAGGCGTTCGAGGGTGTTTGAGCCCATCGGATCGCCGCGCGGTTTTGGCTTCATGGGGCCAGGCCGATCCGCAGACTTTTGAGGGACCCGCGCCAGAAGGCGCGCGTGAATCGGGCGCGGCGCTGCTTTGCCTGCGCGCGTTGGAGCGCCACGGTTTTGTCAGCGTGGCGGATTATCCGGCATTCCTTGAGAGCCGGCTGCGCGCGCATTCGGTGGACTGGCAGGATGTGGGGTGCGTCGCGTTTGCGATTCTCTCGCGAGTTGGGGCGGATCTCGTTAAGACGCCGGCCTGGCAGGACATTCTCCCTCTGTTGGGCCTCGAGGCGAACGACGCTCACGCGCCAGCGAGCGACATGCAAAGCTGGCGAGACGCCGAGCCGCTGATTCGCGCATTGGCCGAGCTGGCTGTTTTGAACGCTGAAATGCCGATTCGGTCGAGCGTTAAGGCGCCGCCCCGCGCGATTTCTCGCATGTGATTTTGTGAGCGCATCCCCGTGAACCAAAAACGCCGGCGGAGCTCCATTCCGACCGTTTGTTTTCGAAAAAAGCCTCAACAAGCTTGATTTTTGGACTTATAAATAAGACTCATTCGCAAGCTGGACGGGGCTTTGCCGGATTTTTCCCTTTCGGCGCCGCTTTTGCCTTTTTATCTGTTTTTTGGTTTTTATTTTTCTTCTCAAATGATAACCTGGTTGAGTTGGGCTGAGCCATTGCCGCCCGATGCCTCAACCGCAATCCGCGAAATCCAACCGCCATGAAACGGCGTCTCTCCGGGGCGGTTTCGCCCTGGGTTTTTGAATCTGCGGTTCGCCGCTCTTTTTCCGCCTCTTCATTTTGGACTCCGCATGCGCAAGCCTCTTCGCCTCCAATCTTTGTTCGGCGCAGCCCACGCCCATGCGGACTGCGCGCCAGATACCAGTGAGCGCGCGCATGCCCTGCCGCAAGGCTATTTTGAGCCACAAGAATCCTTTTCGCGCGAATCGATTCAGCCCGCGCCGACTGAACGCGTTCTTCCGCGCGGCCAGCAAAGCGCGGCGCGCGTCAAATCCGCTCCCGCGCCCACCTGCGGCCATGCGCACATTCCGCACCTGCCTGCGGCAGGCCAGGGGCGCTCCTTCGCGATCGCGGTCGGCCTCAACCTCTCCATTGTTCTGATTCAGGCTTTGTATGGATTCTTTGCGCACTCGACGGCCTTGCTCGCCGACGCTGGCCATAACTTCTTTGACGCCTTGGGGCTGATCCTCGCATGGGGCGCTGTTCACCTCTCCCAAAGAGTCCCCAACAAGCGCTACACCTTTGGTTTGGGCGCCACATCCATCCTCGCGTCCCTGGCCAACGCAACCCTTTTGTTGCTCGCCTGCGGCGCGATCGCCTGGGAATCCATAGCCCGGCTTCAACATCCAGAGCCTGTTTCGGGCCTGACCGTTTTTGTCGTGGCGCTGGTGGGCTTGGTCGCCAATGGCTTTTGCGCCTTTCTGTTCTCGCGCGGGAATCACGCCGACCATTCTGATTTGAACCTGCGAGCCGCATTCTTGCACATGCTCTCCGACGCGGCCGTTTCTGGCGCGGTGGCTCTCAGCGGCATCGCCATCCTTTTCACCGGCTGGATGTGGTTGGACTCCGCTCTCAGCCTGGTCGTCGTCGCCGTCATCCTCTGGAGCACCTGGAGCGTTTTGGCCGAGTCCGTGCGGCTTGCTTTGGGCGCGGTTCCCGCGCGCGTCGACTGCGCAGGCATCGAGCGCTACTTTATGCGTTTGCCCGGCGTGCACGCCTTTCATGATTTGCACATTTGGGGGCTCTCGACCACGCAAAGCTCCCTTTCCGTTCATTTGGTGATGCCCGGCGGACACCCCGGCGACGCCTTTTTGGACTCCATTTCGCAAGAGCTTTTGGATCACCACCACATCGAGCACGCGACGTTTCAAATTTGCTTGGGCGCGCGCGAGCACCCCTGCTCAGTCCGCGCCCCCCGCCCTCGGTGATTCCCCCTTCGGCCCGATCAGGATTAAAACGCTGCGCGACGGCGCATCGGCCCCCCGATTTTGACGCATTTCATTGCCCTTTCTTGAAAAGCCTGTTAAATTCGGTTGTTCGGCGTCGTTTGCCGCATTGAATTCAGGAAAAGCCATTCACCATGATCGATTTCGCAGCAGTTCTTCGAAGCGCGCGGCGCGCGGCGTTTGTTGTGTCCGGCCTCACGCTCTTAGGCTTTCACAAGATGGCTTTCGCGGCGCATCCCGTGCTGCCGACTGATGAAGAAATTTTGATGCCGCCCGCCCCGCCCTATCATCCGGGCGACGCGCAAATGATGTGCAGCTTCTTCGCGTTTGTGTCCGTCTTTTTTCTTTGGGGCGTGGCCAACGCAATCGCTCGGGTTCGCAAGCTGCCCGCGCCCTCGGCTGATGGGCAATCAGTGGCCAATTCCGAGGACGCAGCCGCCGCGAAAGAAAAACTCGCGCTGATGTCCATTGGTTTTCTGATGTGCCTTTTTGGCGCCATTTGGGCGGGCGTCCGTGCTTGACATTCACGCCCCTTGATTGACGAGACGACGCTTCCCGCGCGTTCTTCCGCAAGCTCTTTGGACAGGAAAACCCCGCAACTTCACGCCGCGGGGTTTTTTGTTCTCTGCCCGTTTTGCGCTCTGCTGTTTTTCACTCGCCCTGAATCGGCTCTGGGTGATCTCCCGCAGAGCCTGAAAGGTCTCGGCAACAACGAAACCCCAAATGATAATTGGCGTGGCTGCGCAAGTCCAACAAGCTCGTTCGGTGCCAGCCTGGCTCGCGCCACTCGCAATCATCCGGGTGCACCTGGGTGGAGGTGCGGGTGAACGCGAACCAAGCGCCCTTCATTTCCGTCACGCCATGGCCGCCATTCGCGCCTTGCTCAGAAGCGTTGCGCGGAAGATTCATGTGCTCCGCCGCATTGCCTTGCTGGTCATAAACGCCCAGAGGCCCGCCGCAGCCTGGAAAGGACCCCGAGGGCCACGTGTTGGCGCCGCAAGCCTCCCGCACGCCCTTGTTGGCCGCGATCGCCGCGTTGCAAGCGGCTGACTTGGGCACGCCCATGGCGCAAGCCGTGGGATCGCGCTCTTCCCCCGTGGGCCAAATTTTTTCGCGACTCGCATTGTGCGCGTCGCGGCTTTGGCTCCATTCCTCGGGCATGGGCTTGGCGGCGCACGCGCCTTCCCACTCGCGCGCGTCGCACAACCGCTTGCCTTCGGCTTCGCAAATCTGCGCGGCGTCTCGGGCCTGCACCCAAGTCACCGGATACTGGCACGGCAAGTTGGGATACTCAAAGCGATCGATGCAGACGTTGGAGCCCGGCACCTTCGCCATCCAGGGCGCCCCGCAAACAGCGCGGTCAGACTCGCCGCCCTTTAATTTTCCGGTGTCCAAATCGGCCGACTTGCATTCATCGGGCGTCATGGGATGGTGAGCGGCTCCTGGAACGCCCTGGCTTGCGAAACGAGCGCCGGCAATGGCTTTGCGCAAAGCCTGCGCGTGCGAAGGATCAAGTTTTTTCTCGATGATCACGCGCTCGGCCAAAGCCTGCATGTCGCCGGAGAGCGCGAACGCGCCTGAATGGGCCTTGCCGACGCCCGCCGCGGAAGCCGGAGGCGCCATCGAATTTTTTCCTGATTTTTGCGCGCGCGCCGCCTCAAAAGCCTGATTGTCGTTTTCGTCTTGGCTGGAATATCCGGAGCCATCCTCAGTCGTGTAGACTTCGTTTTTTGCGATCAAGGCGCGCCGGTTGGAGTCGATGCCCGCGACGCCGCCCAAGGCCTGGGTTGCGATTTCGGTGAGCGCGCCCGCGCTTTGGGGCGACAACAAGCCGCCAAGCGACGCCGCCGACAGTCCGTGGCGCGCGGCTTCCTCTTGCGCGCGCGATTCATCGATCATTTTCTTGAACCCGTCGACCGGGCTGCCCGCGGCGCGTCCGGTCGGCAACGGGCCCGCATCGACGCGAGTCGCTTCGCGCTGCGCCCATTTGCCTCGCTCCGCGGCGATCCAGCCGTTGCCGGACACCGCGTTGGCGCTCGCCGCGCTTTGCCCATCCGTGAGCCGCGCTTGGCTTTGGGCTTGAGCCCATGCTGGGTTTTCGGCGCTGAAAACCAACGCCGCGCACGCCGACGCGCAAGCGATCAGGCCGCGCGCGCTCGCCAGTTTATCGAATGCTCTCATTTCCCCGCCCCTCTTCAATTGTTTGATCGCTTTCTGCATCGTTTTGGCCAGAACTCTCCTGGCTCTTTGCGCGCTGCGCCTTCCTCATGATTATCGCCCAAATGTTGGGAGCGCAAGGGCTTTTTTCAAACTTGTCGATTTTCAAAAAATCAACCCGACGAGCAAACGCGCAACCGGGCCAAAGAGGGCTCGATCAGAAGAGTCGCCCCCACAAACAGAAAGCCACCCTCAAGGAGCGGCTTTCTGGCTTCGGACGCGAATTTCTCGCGTCCATGCACGCCGCCTACAGCGCGTTCCCAGCGAATTCAGCCAAAGCGGAGCGCTCCACCTTCGCGAGGGTCGCGTGCCCATGTCCGGCATAGCCCTTCATGCCTTCGACGACATGCGTCAAGCCACTGGAGGCTTCCGTCAGATACGGCGTGTCGATTTGCGCGAGATTCCCCAGGCAAATGATCTTGGACCCAGGGCCCGC
>Ga0105859_1000051_pt1 | contig 57463 bp, 44 predicted proteins | sample OrgsoiDNA_201063_FD_89684 | JGI IMG/M metagenome (GOLD analysis project Ga0105859, IMG submission 89684) | Permafrost soil microbial communities from the Arctic, to analyse light accelerated degradation of dissolved organic matter (DOM) -... | ecosystem: Environmental > Terrestrial > Soil >...
CCCGTCGAATCCAGGACAGCAGAGAGCCCCGGCGGGGTGGACGAATCGCGTCCACGACATCTTCGCCCGCAAGCTTCACGCGCAATCGCGCTCGATGGAGGCCTCGCGGCTGTCCTCGCGCCCCATCCCGGAAGCGCCTGCCTTCAGGCAGGGGTAATTCACTCATGGCCATCCAGGTTAATTCGCCGTTGCCCCCGGGCACCCTTCTGGGGCGCTGGCGCATTGAGCGCGCGCTCTCCGCGGGCGGCTTCTCCATTGTTTACCTGGGGCGCTCGCCCGCCGGGGCTCCCATGGCGATCAAAGAATACATGCCCTCCAAAATCACGGCTCGCAAAAAAGGCCACATGGTCAAATGCGAGACACCTGATGGCCAACGCCCTTTTGACGCGGGCTTGAAGGACTTTTTCCGCGAAGCCGAAGCCATCAGCCGCATCGACTCGCCCGCCGTGACGCGCGCGGAGGATTTTTTTCTCGCCAACGGGACGGCTTATTTGGTGATGCCTTTTGAGCATGGGCGCACTTTGCGCGCCTATATGGCCGGCGCAGACAAGCTCGACGACGGGGCGATTCAGCGCGTTTTTCACGACGCGCTCGAAGGCTTGCACATGTTGCACGAAAATCAGATTCTTCATTTAGACTTGAAGCCGTCCAATTTATGGATACGGGCGGACGGGAGCGCGATGATCCTAGACTTCGGCACCGCCCGCATCGGGCCGCCGGACATGAACGCGCCCGCCCCCATGCTGACGCCTGGATTCGCGGCCCCCGAGCAGCGCAGGCCGGTGTATCGGGCGGACTTGCTGGGCCCGTGGACTGATTTTTACAATCTGGCAGCGACCCTGTATTCCGTTTTGGAGGACGGCCTGCCGCCCCCGAAAGCCGAGGATCGGGCGGAAAAAGACGAAATCCACACATTGGCTGAGCGTTGGGCCGGCCGCGCGAGCGAGCCCCTCTTGCGCTGGGCCGACAAGGCGTTGCGCCTGGACCTCCGGCAGCGCCCGCAGACCGCCGAAGAAGGCTTGCTCGCCGTGGCCAGTTTCAGCGCGCAACCTGAGCGCCAGATTTTCTGGGAATGGGCCTCCAACGGGGCCTTGAGCCTGGACGCCGATGTCCTGGCCCGCTCCGAGGAGCTTCTCAAAAAACGGGCCTGATTCGCGGCGCCACGCCCCAGCGCCCGAACAAACTGGCTTTTTTGCCCGGTTTCCGCGTGGTGTTTTCGAAATTTTCAGTTTTTTTTGCAAAAAAAGAGAGAGCTCGCGCTCTCTCGATTCTCGCCGGCTAGCCGGCTCATTTTTCAATTTGTCCAATTCATTCGATTCGCAAAACTCGTTCGGCGCGCCCTTTTTCGCCAGAAGCGCGAGCCATGGCGGAAGGGCGCAGGGCTCGCGGGACTCAGAGCCCCGGGCGCAAGCCTTTTCACACCGCGAACGAAGAGCCGCAGCCGCAACTGGAAACCGCGTTGGGATTTTCAATCGCGAACGTCTCGCCCATGGCGTCGATTTTGAAACGCACCGTGGCGCCTTGGAGATATTGCGCGCTGAATGAGTCAATCCAGCAAAAGCGGCCATCCCCCAAAGGCACCGTGACGTCGTCGTCTTCGGCGGTTTGCGCGAGGGTGAAGCCGTATTCAAACCCGTGGCAGCCGCCGCCCTGCACAAACATGCGAAGGCCCCATTCGCGCCCGTCGTCCTCTTCGTCCAATATTTTGAGCGCGCGCTCGGCCGCCTCCGGCGTGAAGCTCACGATCGAGGGCATCAAAGGCGTTTCGATTGAAGCGGGCGATCCTTGCGTGTTCAGGTCCATGTGCGTCTTCATCTTCAAAATTTAGGGGCGGCCTTCGCGGCTTGCTGCGTCCCGGCCGGCTGCAGCAGGGCGATCTTGGCGTCGAATTCGCCGAAGTCAATCGACATCCCGCACCCACACGCCGCTTTGGCCTTGGGCGAGTCAAGGGCCCAGCGCCCCCCGCCGAAGGCGCTTTCCCATTGCAGGCGGGAGCCCTCCAAAAGGTCGGCGTCGATTTTCCGGGCGTAAAGCGACACTCCGCCCTCGACGCTCGCCAACACCCACTGCTCGGCGTCCGCCGCGGCTGGAGCTTGCGCTTTGAGCTCCAATTGCCGCCCGGCGCAGCCCGTTGTTTTGAGCCACGCGCTCAACGCCCGGCTTTCGCCGCTCATTTTGATGGCCTTCGCCAAACTGCCATGTTCGATTTGGAAATCCACTCTTGCCTCCAAAAACAGGTCGCGAAGCGTTTTTCGGCAGCCTCGCACTCCTTGATCATGCGCCCAACCCCCTGTTAAATCAAGCGTTCGCCGCTTATCGGTCGCCCGTTCAGGGCCGCGGCCGATTTTCCGCGCCGCGTTTGGCCCGCGGGCGCTTTTTTCTGCGCAGCTTGTCGCCCGTTTCGCCAGACCCCTTGCGCGACGGGGCCGCACAGCCTATTCTTTCTGCGCGCGATCACCCCGATTGCGTTTTTTTGCGTCAATGGCTTTTAGGGATTTTTGGCGCGCAAACACAAAGGATGGCTTCATCATGGCGGGATCGTTCGGATGCATTCAGCGCTCGCGCTTGGTTTTGGCCCTGTGCTCGGCCACGGCGCTCATCCTGGCCGCGCCAGGCCTGGCGAATGCCCAGCTGAAACCCAACTCCTACAAATGGGTGGGCTCTGACGGAAAAGTCCACTACGGCGACTACATCCCCGCGGCGGCGGCCAAGGACGAAAGCGAAGCCCTGTTCAATGGGGGCAAAAAAATCGTTTCTCCGCGCCAACAAACAGCCGAAGAGATCGAAGCGGCGCAGAAAAGCAAAGACGCCAAGATCGCGGAGCAAGAGGCCGCGGCTGAACGCCGAGTGGCCAGCGACAAGCTCTACCTGACGTTTCCGCGCTTTGAGCAGCTCCAGGCGTATGAGCGCGACCAGGCTGATCGGCAGCGCGCCGCCATCGAGGCGCTGACCGGACAGCTCAACGCCGCGAAAACCCCGGCCGAGAGACAACCGATTCAAGCGCAGATTAACTTTGCGGCCCTGGGCCTCGACAAGATGCGCTCCATCCAAGTTGATGAGCGCCAAATGTGGCTCGAAGCGCAATCTCGGGCCCGAGAAGGGCAGTTGCCGGGCGGCGACACCCCGGACGCGCTGCCCGTCTCCGGCAAAAACAAAGGCGGCAAAACGCCGCAGTGATTGGCTCTGCCTCTTCTGGCTTCGTAACGTTGGGCGTCAAGGGCGTCCAAAAGAGACGATTTTGCGCGGATTTTCGCCTTTTGAGCCCAACCCCGCGACGCAGCGCAAACCGGAGCCGCTGATTGATTCGCGGCCTCCAAGCCGCGCTTAAATCGCCTCGCAAAGCCTTGCCGGAAGCTGCCGGCGGGGGGAAACAAAAGCAATTTGTAATGTTTTCTGAAATGGAGACAATTTTTCTTTGTTTTTCTGATTCTCTTCCGCTTGGCGGCCGTCGGAGCGGTTGACACGCCAAGGGGTTGGCTCTAGCATCAGCCCCGCCTGCAAGCCCGTCTTTGGCTTGCTGACCCTTCTTTTACAGGCTCGCTTTCCACATGAAACTGCCGTTCAACCCTTCGCCGTGGCTGAGTTTTCTCGATCCGCCGGCTCCGCCCCTTTTGGGAATTGACGTGAGCGCCGCCAGCGTCAAGGTGGTCGAGCTCTCGCGCAAGCGCAATGGCCAAATCGTTTATGAAGGGCACGCCATCGAGCCGCTGCCCCGCGAAGCCGTCGGGCACAGGGATTCGTCCGAAAACTCCGACCGCGTGAACGCGGAAGTGAGCGCGGCGATTGGGCGCGCGGTCAAAAAGCTCAAAAGCGCGACCCGCCAGGTCGCCGTTGGCATGCCGGCCAACATGGTCATTTTGAAGCGCATCGTCGTCAGCGACCAGATGGATGAGTCCGACATCGCGGATGAAGCGGCTCGCGAAATGCAGAAATCAATGACGTTCTCGCTCGATGAAGTGTTGATCGACTGGGACATCATGGGCCCGGCCAACAACGCCTTGGGCGACGTCGAGGCGCTGATTTGCGCCACGCGGCGCGACCGGGTGCTCGAGCGCGAAGCTTTGGTGGAAATGGCGGGCTTGCGCCCGCGCATCATCGATGTCGACTCCTACGCCAGCATGCGCGCTTTTGAGCGCATGATTCGCCAGGTGGAGCTTGAAGGCAAGGTTTGCGGCGTGATCGACGCCGGCTCGCGCACCACGCACGTGGCGTTCTTGCAAAACGGCGACCTGCTGTTCGAGCGCGAGATCACGCTGGGCTCAGACTCCTTGGTGGAAGAGCTCATGCGCCAGAAAAAGGCCGGCAACAAAGACGAAGCCGAGCGCGTGATCGCGGGCGGACACAACTTTGAGGGCTATGAATCGCGCTTTTTGCGTCCTTTCATTGGCAATCTGGCGTCGGAAATTGACCGCGTGCTGCAATACTTCCTCACGCAGGCGAGCGCCGAACGCGTCGACCATTTGTTTCTCGCGGGCGGGGCCGCGTTGTTGCAAGGCCTGGACTCTAGCGTCTCTGAGCTTTGCGGCGTGCCGTGCGAGCGGGCGGATTTGTTCACAGGCATCGAAGTTCCGGCTCGCTTCGCGCGCGCTTTGAAGCATGACAGCCTGCGCTTGGCCGTCGCCCTTGGGCTCGCCATGCGCCGATTTGACCCCTCGGACCACGATTGAGAGAGGCGCTTGGGGGCCGCGAGCGCCGTTTGCGATGTTTTTGTGATGTTTTTTTGTTTTTTGTTGCGCGAGCCGGCCGCCGGGCTTGCGGTTCGCCCGAATGAGCTTTGCGTTTCACACGCCGCAAAAGCACGCTGTTTCCCCGCGAGTTTTTGCGCCCACACCGCGTTAGGAGTTGCGCCGCCATGGCCCCGTTGATCAATCTATTGCCCAATCACCGCGCCGAATCTCGCAAAGCGAGAGCTCGTCGTTTCTGGGTTTTTGTCGCGGTCGCCGTGGGCGCCGCGGCCGCCGTCATTGGCGTGACGCACTTGGTGATCGGGGCGCGCGTGTCCGTCCAGGAAGGCCGCAACAACTATTTGCAAACCGAAATCACGAGCCTTGACAAGCAAATCGCCCAGATCAAGGACTTGAAGAGCCTCACGCAAGGCATGCTCGCCCGCAAACGCGCGGTCGAAAGCCTGCAAGCGAGCCGCTCGCAAGCCGTGGCCCTTTTGAACCAAATCTCAAAAGTCCCCGAAGGCGTCTATTACACCAGCGTGCGCCAGTCTGGCGACGACATTTCGCTCACGGGCTACGCCCAGTCGAACTTCCACGTGGCCAATTTGATCCACACGATTGAAAACTCGGGCGTGTTCATGCAGCCCAAATTGCTCGAAGCGCGCCAAACGCCGGATCCGCAAGACCCGAACAACCGCGTCGTGCAATTTCAGATCAATTGCAAAATGGCCAACGTGGCCAACCTGAATCTGGGCCACGCCCTGGTGGGCGCGCCGGGGATGCCGAACGGAATCGCCAGCGGCGCGATGGTCATGGGCCCGAACGGCCAGCTCGTGCCGGCGCAGGCCATTCTCTCGCACGGCGCGCGCGTCAACGCTTACATGGGCATGAACGGCGCGGCCGTCAACGCCTCCCCGCCTGGATCCGCGGGCGCGGCCCCGATCGTCCCGCCCTTGCCGTCAGCCTTGGCTCCGACTCCGCAAGCGAACGCCCTGCCCCCGATTCCGGGCGCGGCTGGCGCGCAGCCGTCCGCGGCGCACCCGGCCACGCCTCGCGGGGGCATTTTGGGCGCGCAAGCGCACACCGCCCTTGACGCGGCGCATTTGGGCGCGAACACGGCCGCGCGCCCGCCAAACGACATGAACGCCGCGGCCGACCAAGCCAAATAGCCCGAAGTACGACCTGAACACAAGCCCCAACCCCCGTTGCGCACGAATCGCCGGAGCAGCCCGAAATGAAGATCCCGTTTTTTTCCAAGTCGGACGACCAAGAGCATGAGAGCGCTCCGTCCAACACGTTGTCCGATTCTATCGGCAGGCTCTCTCCGCTCAATCGCGGCCTCGCGATGGTGGCTGCGTTCATCTTGACCTTGTTCATGGGCTATTACTTTGACTTGTCGTCAAGCTTTGACTCCCTGGACGCCGGGCGCGCGCAGGAAGAGCAACTGAAAGAGTCGTTTTTGAGCAAAAAGGCCCAGGCGGTGAATTTGGGCGCCTACAAAAAACAATTGAAGGACATTCAGACGACATTCAGCACGTTGCTGCGCGAGCTTCCGAACAAAAGCGAAATGGACGACTTGCTCAACGGCATCAACCAGGCTGGCCTGGGCCATGGCTTGCAGTTCGATTTGTTCCGCCCGGACCCGAATGAAAAAATCAGCGAATTTTACGCCGAGCAGCCGGTGAGCATTCGCGTCGAGGGCTCTTATGCCGATTTGGGCGCCTTCACCGAAGACGTCAGCCGCCTGCCGCGGATCGTGAACCTTGACGGGCTGAACATCAACATCATCCAGCCGGCGAGCAAAACGAACGCGCAAGCGAAACTCAGCATGGACGCCACCGCGCGCACGTATCGCTATCTTGACGCCAATGAAATGGCCCGCTCCAAGCCCGCCGACAAAGGAGGCAAATAATGTCGGTCAAACTCTCGCTCCAAGCGTTGCGAGCCCTCTCCCCGCAAGGCGCGCTTGGCGCTCAATCGCGACGCGCATTGCGCGTGGCCGCCTTGCCGCTCGCCGCGGCTTTGACGCTCACCTTGTCCGGGTGCGGCAATCCCTTCGTCGACGACCTGCGCGAATTCGTTGAAAATTCAGGAAAAACGGCGCCGCCGACCATCCCGCCGCTGCCGCCCGCGCAAGAATTCGCGCCCGTGGCCTTCACCGGCGCGGACGCGTCGGATCCGTTCGCGCCGCGCCGCTCCGCGCGCGCGCTCAACGGCGGCGAAGCGCCCGACGCCAATCGAAAGAAAGAGTTCTTGGAAACCATCGCGCTTGACGCCATCCGCATGAATGGCTACATGACGCGCGGCGGCCGCGACTACGCGATGGTCACGGCCAATGGCTCGATGGTCATGATCCAGCCGGGCAACCATATGGGCCTCAATTACGGCAAGGTCATCAAGATCACCCCCGACGGCATTGGCTTGGTTGAAACGGTTCAGGACGATCGCGGCGCATGGATTTACAAGAACGCGATTCTGCCGATGTCAGCCCCCAACCAGCCGGAAGTGAAAGAAGGCGATATTTTCAAGGATGGCGAGGGCGCCGCGCAAGAGAGCGCGGCCATGGGCGCAGGCGCGGCGAGCGGCGCGGCCAAGAAAACCGTTCCTGTCATCCCGCCGGTTCCCGGCCCCTTGACCAACCAGGCCTCGCCCGCCGGCGGCCCGACCGCGAGCGCTCCGGGCGCTGTCGGGGCAGGGCAAGGCGCTTTGGGCGTGAATCCTTCGGCGAGCCTGGGCCCGGCCCTCGCTCCGTCCGCGACGCCCACGGGCTCCTCGGCCAATTTAGGGCCCAACCTGAGCTCGCCAAGCAACGCCGGCACCGCGCTTCGCCCCGACGCCGCAAAACCCTCCCCGGTGTCCCCGGGCGCGTTTTCCGCGCCCAATTCAGCGTTCCGCCAGGCCCCGCAATCCCCGTCTTCGCCCACGCCGTCGACCGGCGCGACCGGAGCCACGACAACGTCCAACGGGATGACCAGCACCGGAGACGTCCCTCTGGCCAAGTGATCGATAGCGCGCCCGAATGCAAAAAGACCGCTTTCCCAGGCGGTCTTTTCTTTTTGCTTTTCCGTGGACTCTCATTCAGGCTCGCGATTTCAGGCTCGCGCTTTCAGCCCGGCCTCAGCGCCAAGGCCCCGCGCCTCGCAGTTCATTGAGCAAGCGCTCGAAAAAGGCGCTCATGGCCGAGCCCATGCGCCGATCCGCCGCATACGCCGCCTGCCCGCCCACGTAATGGATTTTGTAGAAGCTGCCCTCCGCGGCGCTGCCCGCGAACAACGGGCAGCCGCCCTCGCTGAGGATCCAAACCAAGGAGCCGCTGGGAGACTTGGCGGGGGCCGCGCCCCAAATTCTGGCGAAGCGCTCGCGATTGTCGCCCGCCATGCGCGCGAACGCCGCGGGCTCCGAGCGCGACTTCTCTTTCAGCCAACGCGCGGCCACGGGGTTGGCGAACACGTCCACCGTCTCCGGGTGCCCCCACAGCTTCGCCTGCGGATGCTCTTTTCCTGCGGCCATTTCACTTCTCCTCAATCTTTGGCGGCGGCACCGCGTCCGCCCCCAAGCTCGCGGGGTCCTTCAAAAAGACGCCCGTGAAGTGGTTCTTGGTTTCGCCCTTGTTGCTCATCTGCATCACGATTCGCTTGTGCGGCACGATCCACTCGAACAACCGAGGGTCGATCTTCATCTTGCGCACGCTGCCGTCCCAATAAATCTGGTCGATGCCCAAAATGATTTTGGTGCTCACGTTCGAAATGAAGTCATCCGAGAAGTGGTCCGGCGACTGGCTCGCGCAGAACAAGCCCACGCCGAATTTGCGGGCTTCCTTCGCGATGATGTTGATCACGTTGTCCGGCTCGTCAGTGATGAAGTTGTGCGCCTCGTCAATCACGATCACCTCCACCAAATCCGACTGCACCCCGCGCTGCACGGCCTTGGCGTAAATGGACTCTAGCACGAACGCCACGAAGAGCTTCTTCTCCGCCGGCGCCAGAGCCTTGATTTCATAGCGCCAAATAGGCGAGTTCGGATCAAACGGGGGCTGCTGCGGCTTGAAAATGCCGATGGCGTTCAAGTTCTCCAAACGCTCGACCACGGACTTCATCACCTCGCGCGAGTCATACTTGATCAGGTCGGTCAACTCCATGCCCGTTTGCATGGCTTGGATGTGCTCATGGAAAAGCACCACCGCCTCTTCGCCGAGCTTGGTGATTTCGGCCTTGATCTTTTCCAGGTCTTCCGCGGACGAGTGAGCGGCCTTGACGGCTTGCTTTTGCTTGTTGTGGAAGCGATTCATCTTTTTGTTGAGCACTTCCAAGGCGCCAACGGCCTTGCTGGAGGTTCCCAAAAACATGCTTTTGAGCTTGAATTGCGCGAATTTGCACGCGTCGTCGAGCGACGGATGCTTTTTCGGATAGCGACGCGGAATCCCGTCCTCCAACCCCCACGACTCAGGCTTGCCTTCATAAAAGCCGTTGGCCGCGTAAAGATCGATCAAAATGTTGCGCAAGGCCGACTGCTGGCGGCTGCCCAACTGCGTGCCGGTGCTGCTGATGGTCGACAGGAAGTATTGCACGCGTTTGCGCACGCCTCCGAAGTCCGGATCCGCGTTGATCGCCAAGGGATTGAATCCATATTGCGTGGATTCAGAGAACTTCACGGTCGAGGCGCCTTCAATTTCGATGTCGCCGTGGACGTCCATGATGTGGACGCGCATCTTGCCGCCCGCTTGCTTGTTGAGCTGATTGAGCATGCGGCGCAGCGTGAAGGTCTTTCCGGTGCCGGATTTCCCCACGATGAGCGCGTGCCCGTTGATCAACTTCTCGCTGTCCCAAACCACGGGAACGCGTTGCGGTTGGCCAATGTGGGCCGAGTCGAGTCCGAATACGATTTTCAAAACTTAGCCTTTCTGAATGCGTGTGTTTAAGGCGCCGAAAAAAGAACGGGGAAGGTTTTTGAGCCGGTGGCTTGGCTCCCTTCGCAGATCCCGAGCTGCTTTTCGGCGCGTCGATTCGCCCGCTCGCGGCGTCAAACGCCAGCGGGCTCTTCAAGAGGGCGTCATTCTACAAATCCGTCCGCCCTGGGTCAACCGCCGTTTGGCCCTCAATGCCCAATTGGCTTCTTTTTTTGCGCCGCGCGCGGCATTCTCGCGATCGCGGCCCTCATTCTTTGCGCTCTCCTTTCTTGTGGAGCGAATTTCGCCGTTGTTCAAGGCCCGAAAGCCATTGCGGCCAAATCCGCGCCGTTTTTCAGCCCTGCGGCCGATGCCGTCACTGCACGCTGCCCGCCTTTCGCGCCTCGTCCGCGGCCACCAGGCTTTGGGCGATCGCCAGGGACTCCGCCACGCTTTGCGCCCGATTGGCCTTGGAGGCCCGAGGCTTTCTTTTCCTGCGGTCGCCCACGCGCTTGTCTCCGTCGACCAAGGCTTTGTCTCGCCAGGCCGACGCCGAGCGGACGCCGCGCAGCCACGCCATTTGCAGGGCTTGGCCGACGTCCTGTCCATTCAGCGCTCCCAATTTAAGCTCCACGGCCACGCCCTGGTCGACTCCGGTTTGCGCGATGGCGGCCCAATCGAGTTGCTGGCGCAGCTTTCCGGGCTCGTCGCCCTCCAAAATCTCGCCGGCGAGCGCGCGCTCGATCCCAGCCTCAGGCTCGCCCAACGCCAAGAGCGACGCGTTGCGCGGCAACCCGCCCGGCGGCGCGGGCTCCACGCTGTCTTGGCCCCAGTAGCCCCCGCGCTGCTCGCGCAAGCGCTCCGCGCGATCGGCCCAAGGGTCCTCTTTGGACCAATAGGATTTTTCGGCGCCGGAAAACGCGCCGCGCTCCAAGGCGATTTGGGCGCTGCCGTCGCGCGCGGCCCATCCGGCTTTCTGCGCGGTCAGGGCGAGCGTGTCGCCCGTTTTCTTGGCTCGGGCCGGCAAGCGGGCCGCGCCCATGGCCAGGGGCCGCATTTGCGCGGCGATCGGCGTTTTGAGAAGCCCGGGCTCGCCGTCGATGGCGTTGTCGAGCGCTCGGACCAGGAGCTCTGAGGCGAAGCGGCCTTCCTCCTCGGAGTTGATCGCGCCCCAATCGATGGTGCCCTCCGGGGAGCCCATGGGCTCGCCCGGGCTCGCGGGAAGAGCCCAGTGCGCGCTCGCGCTCGCGACCAGGCGCTCGCCCTTTTTGCGCAGCCCGGCCAAGGGCTCCTTGAAAGCCAAAGCCACGGGCGCCCCGCTGGCCATGGCTTCGGCGATGGCGCCCCACACTTCTTTGGCGGGCAAGATTCGCCCTTTGAGCTTGCCTTCGCGGATCCACGCGACGGCTTGGTCAATCCAAAAGGCGAATTCCTCGCCGAAGGCTTGGCTCAGCTTGGTGTAGTCGCGCGGGTCGACCAGCACCCAGTCTCCGCCTTCGATCGCGCGTCGGGCCAAAACGTCCGAGGCCCAAACGCCGTGGCTCGCGCCGAGGCCCTCGGGGCCCGCCGCGCCCTTCAAGAACAAAAAGAAATCCGAGTGCCAGGGCTCCAACCACACCCGGGCTTTTTTCTCGCCCGCCCCCACGCCGCGGCTCGCCCCGGCCAGCGCGCGCGCCCAATCCGCGGGGCCGCCCGCGCCGTTTCCGCTCGCGGGCAATGAGCTCAGGTCAATGGCCGCGCCCGCGCCATTGCCCAAAAACTCGGTCGCTTGGGCCAAGGCCCGCGCGGCGTCCTCCGGGGTTGATCCCGCGTCGAGAGCCCAATTGGGGCAAAACGTCTCGCGCGGGCCCAACGCTCGCGCCAGGGAGCGCGCAGGCAATTGAATCGCCCCCTGGGACTGCAATTGCAAGAAACGAATGGTTTTTTGAAGCCGATCGGGCGCTTTGTCGCGTCGGAACAACGCGAACGCGGCGTCGGCGAAAAGCTCGCACGGCAGCTTGGCCTCGCCGCCGTGCGCGCTCTCCAACTCGGCCACGCGCTCCAGCTCTTCTTGGCGCGCCCAGCTGACGCCCGCGTCGGACGCCGGGTCGATGTGCTCGGCGAGAGCCTGCGCCTCCTCGTCCGAAAGCCACGGGCCAGACCCCCGCGCGCGCTGGGCCTTCCACCGGTCCAGCGCTCGGTCGCGCGCGATGGCGGCGCACGCTTGGGCTCCGGCCAACAGAGGCGCGGCCCCCAAAACGCGAGAGCTGGCCGATTGCGCGCGCAAAGCCGCCGCGATCGCCTCGCGGGCGGCGTCGCTTTTTTTCGAGCTTTTCGCCGCTTGCGCCCAAGCGTGAAAAAAACTTTCCCAGTCGGCCGCCTGCGAGAGCCCGGGCTTCGCCTTCAGCGCCATTCGCGCCCACTGGCCGCCGTCCCAGCCATGCCCCAAGGCGCGGCTCATCTGCTCCAAGGCCGCTTCCCACTGCCGCCAGCTCAGTTCGCGCGCGTCCGCGCCTTCTCCGATTTTCCAAGCTCGGCGCTCATAGGCTTGCGGGCCCTTGCCGCGCTCGCGCTCGAAGTTCTCCCACGCCCACCGCGCATGCGGCCAGCCCAACTCTTCCAAGGCCTCCCGCGCCGCCCGCGCGATCCAGTCGGTCGGAGCCGGCCGGTTGAAGCCAAAAATGGACTCCGCGCGGGCCAACACCTTCTCCGCCACGGCGAGCCCCGTGTCGCGGGCGCCCGCGCCGTCTTCTCCGGCGTCGCGCAAGGCGCGTGACGCGGCGAGAGCCACCCGCCCCGGGGCGAATGGCTCAATTTTTCCGGACCTTTTCAGCGCGTTTTGTTGCGCCATAATGCTCTCTGATGTGCGCGGGAGGCCAGGGCGGCGGCGCCTCGCGGTCTTGCGACAGGATTCAAGCCGGGGAACATACAAAGAAACGCCCTCTATGGCAAGACTTTTGAGCGGAAATCGCCGCTCGCGTCGTTGGATTTAAGCGCGTCGCGGGGCTCGATGGCTCGAATCCTTTCCGAAACGGGGGACCAGCGGCAGGCAATTGGGCGCGCAATTCTGGTTTTCCTCGCAAAAAACGCTTGGGCTCAAAATGAAAAGCGCGCTATAATGATGGCATGGGCGTCCAGTGGGGCCGCCCACGGCCAATCAAAGCCCTTGCCGGGGCGGCCCTTCGACCCACCCTCGAATTTCATTGAATTCACACCAGGAGCAGCATAGATGAGCTCGTCCATCGTCCAGCAAATTGCGCAAAAAGCGCGGGATTCGCAAAAGCAAGCCACGCACGACCCTTACATCGACTCCTTCGCCAGCGAAGCCGCCGGCGCCAACGAGCTCGTCAGCTTCGGCGAATTCGGCGTTCGCCTTGACGGCGAAGGCTTCATCAAAACCATCACCGCGGCGTTCGCGGACGCCTGCAAGAAGCTCGCGCCCGAAGGCGTCGTGATAACGGCGCCCGAAGAGCGTTTTGTCCGCGACGCCCTCGAGCCCATCCGCGAAGTGTTCGCCAAGGAATTCATCCCGCTCGCGACCATGACCTTCACCGACGCTTCGGGCACCATCGGCCTGCACTTCTCGAACGCCGAAAAAATCCTCGCCACGATCCAATCCGTCAATCCCTTGCTCATCAACGCGGCGATCGCGCAAATGGACACCGACGGCGGCGTCGACCTGCTCGACGACGACCTTGACCTGGAAACGATCATGGACAACGCGCCCAAGCTGCAGAAAAAGCGCGACGCCAACGTTCTCGCTTTCTACCGCAAAGCCGGCCAAGACGCCATCAACGCCACGCTGGGCAAGGCGCTCAAGTCCTACATGTTCGAGCCGAGCATGAGCTCGTTTGCGATCAGCGAAATGGATGAGACGCTGGGCGAGCTGATGGACACCTTCGTGGGCAAAGACGGCCAGCCGATTGACCCCTCGGAAATCGTGGCGTACGCCGCGAAGCCGCCGGTTCCGCCGACCGAAGAAGAGCTCGAAGAAGACGCAGCGGCCGCCAACGCCGCGGCGACTTCGAACGCCTCCAACGTTCCGCAGAAGAATTACCCGTCTTTTGGCGCCATTGTTCGCGCCGGCGACGCCACCGCCCTTTCGCGCTTCATCAAGCTCTATAAGGAGCAAGACGCTTGGGGCAAGGAAAAGGGCGACGAAATGAACGCGTTGCTCTACTTCGCGGCTGAATTGGGCCACGTGGACATCGCCAAGGTTCTGATCACCGAAGGCGGCGCCAAAATCGGCAAATTCCTGCGCGGCGACACCGGCATGGACGACCTGATGATCGCGGCCGCGGCCGACAAGGCGGACATGGTTGAGTTCTTGGTCGAAAACGGCGCGAACATGAAGGCCACGAGCGGCAACGGCCAGGACGCCTTGATGCACGCGGCGGAATTCGGGGCGCCGGAAGCCATCAAGAAACTCGGCGAACTCAACGACAAGGCCCTTCGCAAGCTCGCGGCTGAACTGCGCGAAGAAGAGGCCGACAACGCGACCATCGGCAAGGAATTGGCCAAGAAAAACATCCTTCTTGAACTCGACATCCAGAACCGCAACGCGCTGTTTTACGCGTGCACGGGCCTGGGCGACAAGATCAAGCCGGAAGTGGCCGCGAAGTTCGAAGCCTGCGTGGACGCGTTGATCGCCCTGAACATCAGCCCGCTCGACGAAGATTACATCGACAAGCTGCTGCCGGAAGAAAAAATCGGCGAAGAATTCGATGCGATCTTCAACCGCGTGGCCGATCATCGCGAAAGCTACAAGCCGACGGACCCGATGACGTATCTGGGCAAGCCGGGCGAGCCGCAAAAGAAAGCAGGCTGGGGCTCGCGCATGTTTGGCGGCTGATTGCCAGAAGCCGCAAAGCCCTGAATGGCTGGGGCTTTCGGATCAACGCCTCGAAGTTTTGGAAAACGCCCTTTTTTGGGCGTTTTTCTTTTGCGTCCGGCCTCGCTTCAACACGCAACGGGCAACGGATCGATTGCTTGCTCGATCTTTGGGCCCGGCTCCCTTTTTCGCCAATGAAAACTAATGAAAAAGGGCCGCCGAAGCGAGCCCTTTCTTTTTTTGCGGGAGAGCGGCGAAATCCGGCGCGCTCTTTTCTTGCCTTGTGGCTTAAACCGGCGTGAACATCACCACGCGCTGCACGAGGTTCAGGCGTTGGAACTCTTCAAGCCATTCCTTCGGCGGGGTCATGAATTCCGTGCGGCTTTCGCGCGAGCTTTTCCACCAGGTGAAGTTGAGCTTCACCAAATCATCGAACGTGCGCAGCGTGACTTTCTTTTCTTTCTTGTCGATGGCGACCAGGTTGCCCTTTTCGTCCGTTTCGACGCGCATGGTGCCTTGGCGGTAGAAACCGTCAATTTCGTAGCCAACGCGCGTGAGCATGACGCGAACGCCATGATCCACGGCGGTTTCGATCAATTCCGGCAAGCCGCGGTTCGCGCGCGGCGCCTGCGGAGCCGTGGTTTTTGCGGTGAGGGTGTCGTGCGCGGCGCTCAGGGCTGCGTGAACGCCTGAGTCGAGCGCCGGAGTGGACGAAGAAGTGATGTCGCTCATGGTGTGAATGATTTCCTTGGGTTGATCTGTCAAAATAAAGATGCGGGCTGATCCGCCGAAACCCGGCTCTCAACCGAGGCGGGCGAAATCATATAGCCGAGGAGAGACCGAGTCAAGGGCCATTTGCGCGCCATTCAGCCGCATTATTTTTATTTCGCCCCAAAAATCCGCCTGCGCGCGCGGCGCTGCCCCACCTTGCGCCAAGTGATTCATTCCGCGTCACAGACGATTTTTTGCCGTCTTTTTCACGGAGCGCGAGGGATGGGCTTGCTTCTCTCCAAACGCCGCTTCGCGCAACCCCTTCAAATCACGCCCCAGTTTTTCGCAAAGCCTTTCTATCGCGGCCCACTCTTCTTTTTGCCAATCGGAAGACTCGGCAATGCCTTGCGCCCATCGGGCTTTTTCGGACCAACCTTCCCAGCGCGCCACGGGGATCTCGTCTGCGTTTGCGAACCGGCGTTCGTGCGCGGTGGCTGGACGTTGCTTTTTCAGTTGTTCCATTGCGTCGTGAGCGATCGCCGCGCATGCCGCGCGCAATTTCAATCGCTCGAAAGGGGGCGCGACGAGCGCTGCGGCAATCGAGAGCCCCGCAAAAGACCGGTCCAACAGATCGGCGGGGGTTTCAGCCCCCCATTTCTCGCCCGCGCATTTTTTTATAACCGCCCAGTCCTTCGCGGATTCCTGGGCCGCGGCCAGACTCCCGACGGCCGCGCAGACGCCCCATCCCGCCAACAGCCATGTTTTTTCTTGAGGCGAAAAGGGCGCTGTTTTTTCAATCAAAGCGCTCAACTCTTCACTTTGCGGACCGGACGAAAAACGGCTCCCTTTCGCAGCCAGCGCGCACCAGCGCACTGCGCATTGGCGATCGTCTCCCGAGCACAGGCCCGCTTGCGCGAGCGCCGTCCACACGCTTTTGGCGTTTGCCTGGCATTCGGCCAAGCTCACGCCGCCCATGCCCGCGAGGGGGTCGTGTTTTCCAATTCCGCCCCATGCGTCCAAGACTGATTGCTTTTGCTCTTCCGAAAAACGGACATTCAAGCTTTTGGCAAACGCCGCAAAAACCTTCGCCACCTCAGGCTCGCGCCAAAAAGCGGCCGCGCTTCTGGCCAGCATCAGCATTGCCTCGGCCTCTGCTTTGGGGACCGCCGAAATTTGCCGAAGGCTTGTCAAAAGACGATGCCCGTTTTTCAAATGCGCCAAAAAGGGAGCGGCCAAGCCCGGGCCGCTGGCTGCGCTGGCGCTCCCCATTCCCTCAGCCCAATCCTCCAACAAGCGTTGTTTGTCGTCTTCGGTGAATGCGCTCGGCCGCAATCGATTGACGGCGGCGATCGCGGTTTCTGGACAATCCCACCGTTCCATCAAGTCGCGAGCGTCAGACCACAAAAGAGGCTGAACGCGGGGGGTGTCAAATTCATTTTGAAACGCCTCCAACTGCAAGCGACGCATGCCATACTTGGCGTCGTCGCCGTAACAGTAGCCCCATTCGCCACGAGCAAAAGTCATGGACCTGATCCATTCTCCGTCATCTGCCGCCGCCACCGCGGTCCAAAATCTTTCGCAGGCCATCCGCTCTTGCTCTTCGCGTTTTTTTGTTTCTTCGCTTTTGTCTTGATTGCGGACGGGGCCTCGCGCTCTCGTCACGCTGCGGATGGGGCCGGCTCCATGCACCACTCCCTGATCCCACAAATCATGCGCGGGGCGCTCGCCGGCATTCAGCGAGGAAAGGGCTCCAACCCAGTCTTTCTGGATAATCAACGTGTCGATGTTTTCCAATTGCTCCCTTTTCGAGCGATTCCAGCTGTCGTGGCTGCTGTGCATGCTGTATTCGATTTTGTCGGTCATGGCAATTGTGAACAGAGTTGAAATTCAGGATTGAGGCGCGGACATGCGCGGATCGCCCGCGGCCGCGATGAGGCGGCCCGCCGCAAAGTCCGCTTTGGCCCATTGCGCTCATCGGCCAACCTTTGGGCCCGCGCTTATTTTACCGCTTATTTTTTCGGCTCGCCTGACCGACTGGCGGGTCCGCCAAGGAGGAATAAATTTCCTCGCGCCGCCGCGCATGCGGATACAATAGCGAGAGCGGAAAGGCCGCCGCCTCTTTTTTCTGGCTCCGAAGCCGTTCCTTGCCCTCTTTTTGTTCTTTTTGGCCAAAAACTCTTGAATTTTCCCAAATTCCCTCCATTTGAAGAACAGCGGCGCGGGTTTCGCGCCCTTTTGCCCCATTTTTGAATTGACCTGATCGGAGACTCACCCCATGAACATGGACAGCTTTTCGCAACCCCTGCAGCACTCTTTGGGCCAAAGCGAGCAAATCGCGGTCAGCAACGACAGCCCCAGCATCACCGTCGAGCATTGGCTCATGGCCGCCTTCCAGGCGGGTGGCGGCGCGCGTGAATTTTTGCAAAAACTAGGCCTTCGCACGGGCTCCTTTTTGACGGCCCTGCAAGGGGTGGTGAAGGATCTTCCGCGCATGGCCAAATCGAACGGCGAAGCGCACATTCAGCGCGATTTGTCGCGCATGCTCAACATCGCGGCCAAGATCGCAAAAAGCGTCAACCAAAGCGACGTGATCGGCGAGGAGCACCTGGCCGCGGCCATTTTGCTTGACGGCGAGCTGTCGGCGAGCAAGCTGCTGCGCGAGCATGGCGCGAGCGCCTTGAAGGAATCGGTGAACGCCGAGCTCACGCGCATTTTGGGAGCAAACGGCGAAGCCGCCGAAGGCGCCAGCGCCTTGAAGAAATACGCGGTGGACTTGACGGCGCGCGCAGAAAACAACGAATTGGACCCGGTGATTGGCCGGGACAAGGAAATTCGCGCGACCATGCAAACCCTTGCGCGCCGGACCAAAAACAACCCGATTCTGATTGGGCAGCCAGGCGTGGGCAAGACGGCGGTGGTCGAGGGCCTGGCCCAACGCATCGCCAAGGGCGAAGCGCCCGAGTCGTTGCTGGGCAAGCGCGTCATGGTCCTGGACCTGGCGTTGTTGGTCGCGGGCGCGAAGTTCCGCGGAGAGTTCGAGGAACGCCTTAAAAGCGTGATTGACGAAGTCATCCGCCAGGGCGAGCAGATCATTCTTTTCATCGATGAAATCCACACGCTGGTGGGCGCGGGCGCCTCTGAGGGCGCGATGGACGCGAGCAATATCTTGAAGCCGGCGCTGGCGCGCGGGCAGCTGCATTGCATCGGCGCGACCACGTTGAACGAATACCGCACGCGCATTGAGAAAGACGCCGCTTTGGAGCGTCGCTTCCAGCGCGTCATGGTCAACGAGCCGACCGTGGAGGAGACCGTCGCCATGCTGCGCGGGCTGAAAGAGCGCTATGAAAACCACCACAAGGTGCGCATTTTGGACGCCGCGCTCATCGCGGCCGCGGAGATGAGCCACAAGCACATTCCGGATCGGCGCTTGCCGGACAAGGCCATCGACTTGATCGACGAGGCCGCGAGCCGCGTGAAGCTGGAAATGGGCTCCAAGCCCGAGGCGATCGAAGCGCTTGAGCGCCAAATCACGCACGCGCGCCTGGAAGAATACGGCCTTTCGCGCGAAGACGGCGACGAGCACCAGGCTCGAATCGAAGCGCTTCGCGGGCAAATCCGCGACTGGAACGCCGAAATCTCGCGCCTGGCCGCAGAGTGGCAATTGGCTCAGCAAGCGCGCTCGGAAGTCGCTCGCATCCGCGAGCAAATGGAAGCCGCGCGCGCCGCGATCGAGAAAGCCCAACGCCAAGGCGATTGGGAGGCCATCGGCCGCTTGACGCATGAGACCATTCCTGCGTTGCGCCGCGAGCTGGAAGGCGCGCAGGCGGAAACGGGCGCCGCCGGCCACGCGACGGTGGGCGTCGCGCAGATTCTGCAAGCGATCGAGCGCGCGACGGGCATCCCTTTGTCCGAGCTGCAAGCGAGCGAGCGCGACAAGCTGATGGGCCTGGAAAAAATCCTGGCCTCCGAAGTCATGGGCCAAGCCGAAGCGGGCCGCAAGGTCGCGCAAGCGATCCGGCGCAACCGCGCGGGCCTCTCCGAAGGCACGCGCCCGACAGGCTCCTTCCTCTTTTTGGGGCCGACGGGCGTGGGCAAGACGCATCTGGCCAAAACGCTCGCCAAGACCCTGTTCGGCGGCTCGCAGTCCATGATTCGCATCGACATGAGCGAGTATATGGAGAAGCACTCCGTCTCGCGCTTGATCGGCGCGCCTCCGGGCTATGTGGGCTACGACGAAGGCGGCCAATTGAGCGAAGCGGTGCGGCGCAAGCCTTACTGCGTGGTTCTTCTGGACGAAATCGAAAAAGCGCACCCGGATGTGCTGAATGTCTTGCTGCAAGTCTTGGACGACGGGCGCTTGACCGACGGGCAGGGGCGCCTGATCGACTTCTCGCACGCGATCATCATCATGACCAGCAACCTGGGCGCGCGCGATATCTCCGCCAACGCGGGCATCCCGATTTTGGCCCAAAAAGCAGCGTTGAACGCGGCCCGCGAATCGCTGTCTCCGGAATTGCGCAACCGCATTGACGAGATTTTGGCTTTCCTGCCGTTGCCGGAAAGCGAGATCGAAAGCATCGCCCGCGCCCAAATCGCCGATCTGGCTCGCCGCGCGCTGCGCTCGGGCGTGACGCTTGAAGTCGACGAAGCGGTGGTCAAGGAAATCGCGGCCGCAGGGTATGACCCTGAACTCGGGGCGCGCCCCCTGCGCCGCGCCGTCGCCGACATTCTGGAGAACGCCTTGGCTGACGCCATCATCTCCAGCGCGCCGGTGCCCGGCACCGTCGCGCACGCCAAGACCCATAACGGCATGGTGGAGGTGACGCTGACGGCGCCGTCGGCGGACGAGCAGAAGGACGTCGCGCACGCCGAGGCCGAAGAGGCCATTCAGCGCGCGGAAAACGGCGACACGCAAGCCGTCGCCGACCACGACGACGCGTTGGACGACGCCAGCGCCCTGGCGTGAAGCGAGGCGGCGCGTTCGCGCGCGCCGCGCTCGACCCACCACCCCAACGCTTTCACAACCCCGGCTCCTTGCCGGGGTTTTCTTTTTCCTCTCGCCCCCTCGCCCCACCGCTTTTTCGCGTGAATCAGGCGTGGTTCTCCACGCCCCGCGGAGAAGCTCCGCACGGCCTTTGAGCGTTCATTCGCGCGAAAATGCGGCTCCGTGGATGCGTTGGAACCGCGTTCGCGGTATAATCCAAACATCTCCTGAGAGCTCTTCTCTTTTTTTGTTCGAGGCAGTCCATGGCATACGGTGAAAAAAAATCAGTCACGCAACAGAGCCAACCCGCTTTGTCCGCCACTGAAAGCGCGGCTTTGGCCATCGACGAGGCGACCCTGTACGCGCTGCCCAGCGCTTTGCGCTCCCGCCTGGCCGTGCAATGGGCGACAACCCAGCGGCCCGGACATCGCGCGCTGGCGCATTCGATGATCAAGCTGTGCGACCTGATTTCAATCGAATCGCATTACCGCGGGGAAAACGACGACACCCCTATGCCGTATGTCTTCTCCGAGCAAATCACGAACGCCTTTTTCGACTCGCCGCACGAAGGCTCCATGGACTTGTTCTTTGAAACCGCCCGCGAGCAATCTTTGGCTCGGCTCGCCGACGCGCCCAACACCGAATTGGATCCCGCCACAAACCTGCCCAAGACGCTGATGCGACAAGACCTGGGGCCGCGCCTGACCACGATTTTGGCGCGCGGCGACACCGCCAACGCCTGGAATTTGATCGCTCGCCCCTTTCCTTTGGCCCTTCCTTTCCCCAGCACCCTGGATTTTGGCGACCGCGCCCGGCTTTGGGACGGCGAGCCCCTCCAAATGCAATTCCGAGCCTCCCCTGTCGCCGTTTGCTTGGCCAAAGGCGGCCTTTTTGAAATTGGGCGCGCCTTGATCGAGCGCCCGGAAGTCTGGTCGCTCGCCCGCTCGGTTTTCACTGGCGCGCAGGGCACGCTCGACAAAACGCCAGACGCCCATCGCCACCACTCGCGCGGAGCGCAAGAGCGCGCCCCCGACGACTTTAATTTTTTGAAGAAAGACCCCTCCATTTTCGCGCAAGCGTGGCCCCTGATCCACAGCATGATGGAAAAACTGACGCCGGCTGGAATCGAGCGCTTTCGGCCCGAATGGGTTTCGCATTTCGTCCTTTCTTCATCGCCCGAGGCTCGCCAGTGGAGCCGAGATCATTTTTCGGCGGATGTTTTCCGCTTTGTTTTCGAAGACAAGCTGCGCAACAGCGCGGAAAATATCACGGCCTTTTTCCGTTGCGGCGACACGGCGCTGTGGAACCACGCGATCGCGACGATTGGCGTCCCCGCGCTGTTGCGTTCGTCCTCCGATCGCGGAACGCTCATGATGATGCGCGCGGCCAGCAATTTGGACGCCCCTCAATTCCGGGAATTCGCCACGCGAGTCGCCCGCTCGAATCCCGCCGCGCTCCTGGCCCACCTGCGCGAAGGCTGCTGGGTGATCGAATCCGACGGCATGCGCAAAAAGGGGGATTTTTTGGCTTATTGCGTGGCGGCCAACAAACCCGAGCACGCCACGATCGCCAAAGATCTGTTCGCGGACAATTCATTGTCCATGAATTATGCCCGCGATTTGATCAAATACTGCAAAGCGAAAGACCCCGTCAATTACGGACCCAAAACGGTGGCCACTTGGGAGCGATTGCTGTTGGATGACGTTCTTTCGCGAGCCAAAAAAGACCAAGCGGCGCAGGTGGCGCAAAAAGCGGCGTCGGCGCCCATCGTCGCCGCAGGCGACAATCTGCCTTTGTTCACGGACGCCGCAGCGCCCGCGCGCGCTCCGCGTCGCTCCAACCGGCTTTGAAGCAAGCGAAGCCGCCCTAGAGCGACAAAAAAGCGCCTTTTGAGGCGCTTTTTTCGTGCCGCTCGCTCTTCTTAGACCCAGCCTTCGCTGTCTTCGTCAGGCGCTTTGAAAACGGAGATTTCTTCGCCATCGTCGCCAATCAACGCCCAATCGGCCTTGGCCAAGCGCGCAAGGGCTTTTTCATGGTCGGGCACGACGGTGCTGGGATCTTCGGGCTCGGTGATGGCGTCGCGCGCTGTTTTCACCAGCTGCGCCAAACCGCCTTCGCTGATCCAGCCGTATCGCTCCGCCGGCTCCGCGTCCTCGTGCCCCGCGGCTTGTTGGCCGCGCGGTTGGATGCCCAGAATTTGGACGTGCGAAAAACCGCCCTTTTCGACTTGCTCTTCGATCAGGAAAACTTTCAGGCCCCAAGTGGACTGCCCACTGGCCAATTCCCCTTCCCACTCGCCTTGGTCGTTCTTGGCGAACGGCACGGTTTCAGTCATTTGATATCTCCTTTCTATGGCTCGGTGGCCTGTCCAAATCAGCGGCAGATTAAACGCGACTGGCGTCGGGCGCAACCCCTTGGCGCGCCCGCGAACTCAGCGTGGCGGCCTTATTCCGACTGACGGCTAGACCAATGGGGCAATTTTGCCTATAAGCGGTCTGTTTTTTCGGCAAAAAAAACCGTTTTTTTTCTTCGCGAAGACTCAGGGGGCGATTTTTGGGGCGATTTTTTTGACCCGGGGGGAAATGCCCCGTGATGGCGCATCATGAGAAATCACGCCAAGCTCAGGCGTGGGGGTTCACAGACGAAATTTTGTCCGATTTTGAGCCATGGGCGCGTCATTTCCGCGCTCCTTGTCGACCGCCTTGCGCTCTTCGGACAAAAGAAAGGCTTCCAGCGCCACGCGCGCCCTTCCTTGCGGGAAAAAATCCAACGCGGTTCCCCCGCCGGGCAAGACGTCGCCCCAGCTTCGGGGAGCGCCGGGAGCCGCCAGGAGGATTTTCAGGGCCTGTTGATAGGCCTCCGGCATGGGGTCCTCGACTCCGCCCATTTGCATCAGCTGCGCGCTGGTCAATCCGGTGTGGCCAAACCCATTCATCGTCGACGCCAGGTCTTGCGACACTTTGTCCAACGCCGCTTTCTTTTCCATCGCGAACATCAGCGCGCACCCGGCCATCAATCCGGCGCCGCGCAAACGCTCCATGTCCTCTGGCCCCTCGACGGGCTGCATCACGCGATCCAACGGCCACTTCGGAATGTGCTTGTGGGCGGCGAGAGCCGCCATCATCGCGTCTTTGAGCTGTTCAGGCTCATTGAACGTCGGGTTCTTTTGGACAGCGGCGGGGCCGTCCAAAGGCACTGTGTTTTCTTCGGGCATTGCGCCTCCTCGGGCCGAGCGGCCAATGGTTGTTTTATTTGTTTCGCGCGGTTGCCCGGCCCGCGAACAGGGTCGTTTTTCCGCGTTTCGCAGCTCCCTCTATTGTATGCGAGCCGTCGGCAAAAACCAAGGCGCCCGGGCCGTCCCGGTCCTTTCAAGGATTTTCAGGGATTTGGGGACGCCCAAACCGCCCCCGAAAAGGCCCCGGCGGCAGGCTCAACGAAACTTGGCGATGCGCGTGAAAGCCAAAAGAGCGGGCGGTCGCGCGCTTTCTGTCACAACCGCCGAGCGCCTCGCGCCTCTTTTGGCGCAATCTCGGCGGTTGGGACGGCGCGGGCGTCTCCCTGCGCGGTGGGCGGCGCGCCGTCCTTTTTTGCTTTGCGCAAGTCAGCCAACAAGTCTTCTCGCTCAATCAGCGAGCCCACCAGGCGCGGAGTGATGGCTCCGGTCGCGGCCATCAGGCGAGAGCCCCAGTAAGTGCCGGCTTTCGCTTGCGGCCCCGCCTGGCTCAATCGGAGCCTCATTGGGTTGAAGGCGTCCAGCATCATTTTCTTGGCCACCGCTTGATCCGAGGCGTCGGTGGCGGACGTGAAAAATCCAACTTCCAAAACGCTCAGGGGCTCCGCGGTTTGGGCGCCGTTATGGAGCGGCGAATGCCCGCTCGCGAAAATGACCTGGTTGCGGCCGCATGACTTTTGCATTTCACGGCCCAAAGCCCAAAAAGAGCTGCGCGCCCAGCCAAGGGCGGACTCGAAGTCCGAGCGCAGATGCGCTTGCGCGGCTTGTTTTCGCCATTCCTTTTTTTCCTCTTCCAGCAGATCCTGCATGCCGTCAACGGAGACTCGCCAATGGCTCTCGGATTGGATTTGCATTTCCAAAAGCCATTGAGCCATCGCGATTTTGGCGTAGTCCTTCAAACTCGCGCCCCAAACCCAGGCGGGAGAGTGCGCGTGCGGGCCGGTGCGAATGGTCAGCGTCACGCTCCAGGGCAGCGCGTCTGCGCCGGTTGAGTTCGAATCCGTCATCCAAAAAAGCTCCGCTGGTCTGTTTTTAATAATTCTCCAAGAACAATTATGCCCGAAAAATTCCCAAAAAATTCACTTCTTTTCATTTCGACGCCTTTGCCGGCGTCGCCCGGATTGATTTCTCGGCGCGCCCGCTCAATCGCCGAGCAAGCGCGCGGACCGTCTGGCCGCCCCTCGTTTTCGCGCTCCCTATTGCGCTGGGGGCCTGGATGAGGCAAAAGGTCTCTTGACTTCGACCGCTATTTTTCACTTTTTTGTTCTGGATCTCGGCTCATGGACAGGCAACACAACGCGGCGCTCGCCGCATTCACCGGCTCAGAGACGCTTTTGTCGACGGCTTTGCTCGAATTGGGGTTGGCCAAACGCTCTTTGGTTTGGTCGCGCTCGCTCGCGGGGCCTTCAATCGGCGCGTTTATTTTGTTTTCGGTGGCGTTCGGGGCGACCTTTTTTGGATCAGGCCCCAAGCCCTTTCACTGGGGCGGCTTGCTTTTGGGCGCCGGAAGCGTGCTGGCGACTCTCGTGTTCTGGGGCATTGCGCGGTGGCGAATGGGGCGCGCGAGCGCGTTGGCCCGAAAAATGCCTGAAACGGCTCCCGCGTTGAACGACGAAGACGTTTTGCGTTCGCTGTCGGCGGGCGCCAACGATGACGCGGCGTTCCTCGCGCGCGCCATTTTGCGCTCGCGCGCGGCCTGAGGGGCTCGGCCGGGATCGCGGCGCTTCGCGCGAGACGCACTCGCTCCAAGGCCTGCTTGATCGGGCTCATTCAAAGGCAAAAAAGCGGAAATCAGAGACGCGGGCGCGCTGGCTTGCGAGTCTCGCTCTTTTCCGCGGGCGCCGCTTGGGCTTCTTGGATTTCGATTTCGCGTCGCTGTTGGGCGATGGAAAACGCCTCCAACTGGCTCCAGTGGCGCTCAGAGCCCGCGGGAAGGCTCCACTTTTGGCCTCCTTCGGACACAAAGCGAGCCATTTGCATCAAATCCAGGCCTGCCTTCATCTCGCTTTGCCAAGAATACAGATCCTGGCTTTTTGAATAGGGGTTTCGCTCCATCAGGGCTTGCAAACCTCGCTCTCGGGTGGAGTCTATGTGGTCTGCCCAACGCGTCCAGGCTTGTCCCCATTGTTCCGTCCAGTCGCGTGAGCGCGTCGACGCCAGCTCCACGCCTTGGCTTTTGAGCCAATCGAGGGCCCAGATGGCCGAGGAGTTGAAGGCTATGTCGGCGAGGCTTGTCTCTCGCTCGACGTTGCCGTCGAGGATCTCTTGCGGAATGCCCATGAAGGCGTTGAGAGAAACAAACGCGCGGTTTCCAGTTTGGATCGCCCGCGCGAGGGTTTGTCCCAGATGGTCCTCCAACACGCCCAAAGCCAGATTGGTTTTGGGGCTTTTCCAAGTTCTGCGCGAATTGATCTCGCGCCATTTCTCGCGCCGCCCTAGCGCATACATGGTCATCATGGCGGTGTTTTTCTGCGCGCCCTCCGCGATTTTTTCCGCGAAGGGGGCCAGGCAGCGCATTTGCGCGCCCAAAGGCAGCCGAGAGCCCGCCAAAGCCAGCAGCGGTGAATTTTCTGTCGAAAAAGGGCGCATTTGCAATTCAGGGCTGAGCAGGGCGGGGCCCCAAAATGAACTCGCGGACAGCGCCGTCTCCATGGCTTTCGCGCGGCCATTTCGCGCGAACAAGCAGGCGAGGTCCGCCGCTCCGTAAACGGAGGTTTTTCTCTGCATCCTTGCGGCGCCGCTTTCCAAAGCCATGTCCGCCAATTCGTCGCTGCCCAGAAAAGCCAAGTCTTCCAGGTGCGAGCCTTTTTCCTGATAGATGCCGCCAAAGGGGCTCAGGCGCTCCATGCTCCACTGGTCTTGCCAGTCCATGGCCGCCAGCATCTTCCGGCACTGCTCGGGGGCGCTCACGCGCAAGGCGTCCAACGCCACGACCAAGCCCACGCGCGTGGACTCAATGGCTTTTTCTGAATAATCGGCGTCGCTCGGGCCTTCGCCGGACAGCCATCCGCGGCTTTTCCCAAACAGCCCCTCCAGGGGCAATCCGGACGCCGTGGCAAGATCCCGCGGGGCCAGCGGGGCCAAGCGCGACTTGGGCGGCGCGACCTCCACGGGATTCGGGGCGCCTCTGAATTCGCGGTCGCGCTCGCGCTCATGCGCGAGTTGCGCCTCGATCGCCGCGGGAAGCGCCGCCCAGGCCTCTTGCTCGCCGCGAGATCCCCATGCGGGCAAAGCGGCGGAGGCCGAAGCGGCCTTTGTTTTGGCGGGGTTCCGAAGAGATTGGGGCATGTCTTTTTTCGCTGAATGAAGTGAGTCCATTTTCCCCGGAAAAGCACACGGCGGCAAGCCCTTTGATCGCGGAGGGCGCAAATGAGACAACGCGCCCGCAAAACGCGGCGCAGGGGGCAAAAACCGATTCCCTTTTCAGCGTTTTTGCGCCAAAATAAGGACATCGCGCCGTTTCCCGCAAAGGGAGCCCGCGGCCCTCCCTTCCCTTTTTTTGGCTTTCTCCATGTCCGAATTGAATGCCCAGCCCTCCGCCGCGACGCCCGCGCCCGCCGCGCCTCCGAAGCCCAGCTTGCTGTGGCTGGCGATCGACGCTTATGCTTGGTTGGTGTTGGAGGGGCTTTTGGATTCGGAATTGAAGTTCGATCCGGCCGAGCAACACCCCGCTTCTTACACCCTGGCGCCGGTGGGCCTTTTGAAGCATTTGTTCGATCGCGGCGAAATCGGGAGCCACAGGGTTGAGTCCAAAAAGATCAATGAATTGGCTTTGCGCTTGGTGGCGATGGGGGCTTCCTTTCGCGCCCCGGTCCTCGAAGACACACGGTGGATGCACCGCCGAGAAGACGCGAGCCCCTTGGTGAGGGCCTTTAAAGCCAATCGTTGGGAATTCTTGGATGGCCTGGTCGACAAGGGCCACGCGACAGGGCCGGAAATTTTGGCGGAGCTTCTGGCTCATGACTCCTCCCTGCCGGGCTTCGCGCAGCAAAGCGACAGCGTCGAGGCGCTCACTCGGCTTTTGAATTGGGGCTTGGACCCGAACGGCAAGAGCGCCAGCGGAGCGCACTGGGTGTGCGGCGTGCGCACGCCGGAAGCCTTGGCGGCTTTTCAGGCCGCGGGGGCTGACTTGGCCCAGGCCGTGGACGCCAAAGGGCGCACGCTGCCGGAAATCATCGCCACATTGCCCAAGGCGCGCGAGCGCTCGGCGATGTTCAGCGCCGTTTTGAAGGCGGTGAAGGCCGCGCAAGGGGCGTCTCCGAAGCCGCTCGCGGGCCCGCGCGTGATTATGCCCGGCGAGGAGCCCGCAGCCATTGACGAGTCCCCCGCGGCCACGCGCATTCACGAGACGCTGAACTCGGTGGCGCGCGTGGGAGGCGCGCGCGACTTGAAGTCAGCGTGCGCCGTGGCCGGGACGGACGCGATCCATTATCGGACGCCGCAGGGGGAGAGCCTTTTGGAAATGTGCCTGACGGCGGCCAACTTTCCCGCCGCGCGTTGGTTGATTGGCCAAGGCGCGAAGATTCTCCCTCCGGGCTTTGACGGCCAACCCGCGCTGATGCGCGCGCTCTGGACGCGAATCGAGCACAGCCATTCGCGCGCCAAACAGGTCCGCGGCCAAGTGGCCAAGCGCCTCGCTTTTTTTGAGGAATTGCCCGCGCTGTGCGCCGCTGAAAACTTCAGCTGGGCCGCGCTGGACGCCAAGGGCCGCAACTGGCTGGGCCGCGCCCTTTGCGCCGACACGCAACAAGCGCGAGCCAAAATCAGCCCAAGCCTGCGCGACACGCCCTTGGACGTCGGCGTCGTGGGGTTTCTCATCAGCCACGGCTCCGACGTCAATCACCGAGACCACGACGGCCTGTGCCCGTTGGAATTGGCGGCTGACGCTGAATTGTCCGACATTTACATGTCGACGTTGTCGCGCGGCCTGCGATGGAATCGGTTGGACAAGCGAGGCTTGCCTTTGGTTGCGCGCGCCATCACGCGCTCTGACTTTTACAGCCCGACGCCGGTGGATCGCCTGTATGAAAAAAACCGGCAATGGAGCCACTGCCGCGCGCTGGTTGATGAATTCAAAAAGGAGCTTCTCAATCTGGGCCCCCAACGCCCGGACGCGCAGCCCGCGTGGCCCCTCCTCTCAGACGGCCAAGCTCCCGGCCCGGCTGTCATTGGCCTTTTGGCCAAGCGCTTCGAGCAAGAGACGGCGGCGAGAACCAGCAGCCATCGCTCGGACCAGACCGAGTCGCTGGATTTGGCCGCGCAGATTCACGCCTTGCTCTCTTTGGGCCTGCCCTCATTGGCCGTCGGAGCCGACAAAATGGCGTTGTGGGACGCTTGGGCGCTTTGGATGTTCCCCAATGACGCCGAGGCCGGCGAAGCCGCGCCCGCGAGCCGCCTCGCTCCGCGAAAATCAATGTTTGGCGCGCGCTCCATTTTGACGGTGGCGCGAAAAAACAGCGCGGAAGACTTCATTTGGGCTCTGGGCTCGTTGGTCGCCGCGGGGTTTTCGCTGCGCCAGTTCGACCTGCCCGCCAAAGAAGGGCGGCCGCGGGACTTTTTTTCCTGGGAAGATTCCGCGCCCAAATTCAGCTCGGCGTTGGCCGCCCTTTTCGAGGGCTCTGGCGTTCGCGACATTCACGAGGCCCTTGGACGGCTTTCCATTGAGCACCCGTTCTTTTCCAGCCAGCATCCGCGGCACGCGAAGTCTCGCCAACTTTTGGTTGAAAAAGAAGGCGGGGCGTATTACAACCAACTCGAAAACGCAGCCCTGCTGATCGCGGTCCCCGATGGACAGAAAAAGGCCGAGCCCAAAAAGGCGCATCGCCTCTGACGCCTGATCCGCAAAAGGCCAAACGAAAGCCCTGATTCAACTCAGGGCTTTTTTGTTGCATTCCCGCGCCATTTGGCCGAGCATTGGACGCCGCAGGGCGCAAAGTCCGGCCAAACAGAGCCGCCCATGAAAAAAGCCGTCCTCTTGTCAGGGACGGCTTTTTCGCTCAGCGCCAGGCCAATCTTGGATCAGGCGCCCAAAACCTTGAGCATTTCCGCGAATTGGCGATCCAGCTCGCTGAGCCAATCGCGCGCCAGAGCCCGGTCATTCGGCTTCAGCGGGCTGCCCGGCATCGTCGCTTCCCGGAAGCGCAGGTAGTGCCGGCGAATCCGCGCGTTGGTGCGCAACGGCATGTCGGGGATTTCAAAGACCTGGCCCTTGTAGGTTTCAACCAGCTCGCGGGCCGACACCGGCTCGCCCGACGGGCTTTCGAACATGGGCTCTGCGTCCGGGAGGACCGACTTGGGCTCAAAGAAAACAAAGTCGCCGCGCTCGGCGTGCGCCATGTTTTTCCACACCACATACTTGACCGATTCGCCAAACAGGTCGATGGCCGTTTGGATGCCGTCGATGGTGTCGTCATACGGGTCGACGAGGAGCATCAGGACGACTTCATAGCCTTCGGCGTTGAACGTGCGCACGAAGCGCTCGGCGCTGCGCAGGCCCGTGAAAATCTTGCGGATGGAGCCGGCCGGCGTGTCGAAGAAGAGGATTTCAGCGCCCGCTTCCGTCGCGTTGACGATGTTTTCGCGGTCATCGGCGACTTGCATGTCGAAGTAGCCGACGCCCGTCATCGGGTTGTTGATGAAGTTTTCCGTGTCGCCCTGGACGCCATAGAGCTTCAAGAGGCCCTTCACGTCGCCGTCGGTGTCGAAAATCGCCGCTTGCTTGTTTTCGTGGCGCAGGTAATCGGTGAACGCTTTCGCCAGCATCGTCTTGCCGACGCCGCCTTTGTTCGAGAGGGCGAAAATTGCCAGTTTGCGTTGCTCAGCCATGGATGTCTCCAAAAAATGCATTCAAAAAAGCGAAAGAAAATAAAAGGTGAGAGGCGGTGAAAATCAAATTATTCAAAATCGGCCGTTCAGTGTCGGGGTGAGGCAAAAACCTTTGGGGCCAGGCCTGAGCGGGTTTCGCCCAGGCCGCCGAATTCAAGAAGCATAGCGCCGTTTTTTGGCGAGGGGCGAATTTATTTTGATTTTTCGCCCCATTTTCGCCGTGCTCAGCCCTGGGCCTCTTCGGCCGCTTGCGGCGCCGGAGCCTGCGTCGTCGCGTTGTTTGCGCCGCGCATGAACGCTCGCGAAAACGCGCGGCTCATGCGAAGGACCGGAGAGAACGCCATCGCCCAAATGGCCAGGCTGCCTGCGTAGAGGCAAACGCATTTCAGGGCGAGCAAAGCGCCGCCGCCCGAAAACGCCATCGCTTCGTTGTTGGCCGACCAGTGCGTGAAAATGAACATCACCAAGCCCGCCATCAGGATGTGAACCGCTCCCAAAACCGTTTTGGTCTTGGTGCCGCTGAACATCGTGGCCACCGTGATGATCGATTCGGAGGTGTCTTCAACGCAACCGAGAATGCCGTTCCACACCGCCAAAACCGCGCGTTTCGCGCCCGACGGATTGGCTTCGAGCTCTTCGCGCGAGGCGCGGCGAGCTTCGTCGATGGCGCGGTTTTTCGCGTCCATCGCGGCGTAGGCGCTCGCTTGCGCTTCCTTGCAAGCCGCTTTCTCTTGCGTCGCGCGCAGTTCGGCGACTTCGCGCTCTTGGCGGAACTTCTCGGCTTGCGCCACGGCCTCCGCGTGCGCTTTGGCTTCCGCGGCGGCTTCTTCCTGCATGCGGCGCGCTTCGGCTTGCGCGTGGGCGCGGGCGCGCACTTCGTCCTCGACGGCCTGTTCGGCGCGGGCGCGCTCAATGCGAGCCTTGCGGACCTGAGCTTCCGCGTCTTCGCGCGCGGCGCGCTCGGAGTCCGCGTTGCTTTCAGCGCGCAAACGGTCGGCGCGCTCTTGGCTGGCGCGCAATTCCATCGCTTCGCGGTTCTGGCGCTCTTCGGCTTGGACGCGTTCGGCGCGCAAACGAGCCGAGCGCTCGATTTCGGTTTGCTGCTCCGCGAGGCTGATGCCGTCGTGCTCAAGCTGCATGATGCGTTCGGCGTTTTTGCGATCCGTTCCCGCTTGGATGGCTGCGCGGCGCGCCGCTTCGGCTTCCTCTCGCTCGGCTTCCGCTTGCTGCTCGGCGCGTTGGCGGTCGGCGCGGGCTTGGGCCGCGAGCTCTCGCTCGGCTTGAGCGAGGCTTTCTGCGCGCAAACGCGCTTGAATGGTCTGCGCAGTCTCTTCTTCGGCGGCGAGGCGCGCTTCGCGCTCCATGATGGCGCGCTCTTCGGCCAACTGGCGGTCCGCCGTTTCGCGATTGGCCGTGGCCACCGCGACGCGGGTGGCGCGAGCGTCCAGGCTGCGGTTTTCCGAGCCCATCGTCGGGGGCATTTGCGCGCCTTGCGCTTCCCGCGTGAGGGCGATCGGGGACTCTTCCAGCGGCGCCGGGCGAATGGGGGCGCGTTGGGTGCGAATTTCAGCCTCGACAGGAGCCGCCTCCGGCCGCGGGCGTTCGATCGGGCGAGCCTCGACGGTCACGATGCGCTCTGCGGTCCGATCCTTGGACGGAGCGACTGCGGGCTCTGTGCGCGCCGGAGCGAAGCCGCCGCTGGCCAAGCGTTCTTCGCGCTCCGCGGCGGTCCCCATGCCCGGCATGGCGCGCGGACCCGGACGACGGCTGCGAATGGTCCCCTGCACGGGGGCTTGCGTGCCCTTGGCCCAATCAATGGCGTCGCCCAATGAGCTGGTGAGTTGCTCCGGCGTGCCCGTGTCTTTGTCTTGCGTCATAGTCCGTCTCCCGAGTTGCGGCTGAAAAAGAGTCAAAAAAAGATTCAAAAAAAATTCGAAGCGGCTTTTGGCGAGGGCCAAAGCCTGTATAAGAAAAGCGATATCCAACGGCATCATACATCAAAAAATTAAAAAGCAAGAACTTTTTTGCGTTTTTTGAAGCGGTCCGCCCGGGGGGCCGCCGAGGCGCAAAAAAGCGCCTTTCAGCTTGAATAACGTGAGTTTCGGGTAATTCCCGGTGGCTTTGTAAGGTTTTTTGAGCGATGCTTGCAAAACTTGCCACTGTTGTTCAGGAAGGGATCGCGATCTTGCGCCCCGCCCCCGCAATGGCGAGTTTGTCTCAACCCCAGGAGGTGACAATGCTTTTTCTGACCCTTGTTTGCGCAGCCGTCGCCGCAGCCGTCGCGGGCTCATTCGCCCTTCGCCGCCAGCTGCAAAAGCGGCTGCCCGCCGCGCAGGAGCGCATCGAAGCTTTGTTCGCGACAGATCCAGAGACGCGGTTCGTCCCCGATCCTGACGCCTGGAGCCATTTTGGCGAAGATCAGTGGCGCTCGAATGTCGGCGCTCCGCAATGGCGCGAATGGAACGCCCGCTGATCGGAACGCCCGCTGATCGCTTGGGTCCCTTCGCCTTCGCGAGCGCTCTGGCGCCGACGCGCCCAAGCCTCGCAAACCGCCCTTCATAGGCAGGATTCACGCAAAAAGCCGCTTTCGAGCGGTTTTTTGCTTCCCCTCCCAAACGCCTCCCTTTTTTCGGTTGCCCGCGCCTCGCGATCTTGGGGCTTGGGGCGTCCGCCGCCAAAAGGCTTTTTCCTTGCGCGCCCGCGCGTCTCAGACGATAATAAGTCTGCGAAGGGCGCAAAACAGATTGCCGCGGCCTTTGCTCGCCATCCCATCCTAGTCTCCGCGGAGTCCGCCTTGTCCAACTTTTTCGCTCCGAGCGCGCCCGCGCCGTCCGATGTCCTCGCCGGTTGGCTTGCGAGCGCCACGCCCGCGCCGCGCTTGGCCGCAGGCTTGCCGACCCGGGCTTCGCGCTCAGAGGCCATCGGCCAATGGCTCTTCTCGGCAGGCGACCTCTCGGTCCGGTCCGCCTTCATGGCCGAGCATCCGGCGTGGAGCGACAATGATTGGATGCGGGCCCGCGACGAATTGTGGCAAATTTGCACGTCGCTCGACTTTGGCCTGGGCGCTCCGCAGACGCTTGCCTTGATTGAAGCCGCGTATGAGAGAGCGGAAAAAACGCTCCTTCCCCAAGGTCAGGAACTCCTTTTCTGGCGCGCGGTCGTCGAGGACGGCGTTTCTCAAAAAAACCTTTTGGCCATTGAGGGCGCTTTTTCCAAACAAGGGATCGACCGCGCCGTGGATCGCGCGCCGCTGCCGCCTTTTGTGGGGGAATTGGACGTGGAGGCGAGGCGCTCCCTTTTCGCCAATCACGTCATTTTGGCTTTAAATGGCGCCGCGCCCCTCCGCAACGAAATCGCGCGGCCGGGGTCCGCTCGCGCGTCTTTCGCCCCGGTTTGGAAAATCAACGCAAAATTGATGGGCGGCTTTGACGCCCGCCAGGAAATGGCCCACGACCTGATGCCCGGGTCCGACGCGCTCGCTTTCTCGTTCATCTCCGTGATTGAGCCTCGCGGGAAGGGATTCTCTTTTGAGCGCCTTCAGGCCCAAGCCAAAACGGACATTGAGCGCGCGAGGGATATCTTTCGCGGCGTTTTGGGCCCGCTTGAGCCGCTGCCGGTTATTTTCTCCGCGTTGGACTTGCCCGGCGCGCCCGCCGCCGCCGGGGCCATTCGAGAATGGACATTCAATTGCGTCTCGGCCGAGCGCAAGGCGGAGATTTTCGCGGAATTTGAGCGCGAGGCGCTTCGTCAAGCCATTCGGCAAGCTCCGCGCTTGCCAGATGCCCAAGGAGCGCGACGCGCCCCCCCGGTTGGCCGTCGCATTTGACGACAAATTTTTTTTGCGACGCTCACAAAACTGTGCGATCCTTGTGCTTCTTGTGAATTTCGTTTTCCGCCAAAGTTTGTTTGGTTTGGAATTTCGCCGGGGCGACCCCGGCAGCCTTAGCCCTTGCCCTCTTCGATGTTCAATCTCTCACGCGCCACCGCCGCCGCGTCTCCCCTTGATCGATTCCGGTCGGCGGTGGCGTCTTTTTTGGCGGCGCAAAGCGAGCACGAAAGAATGCACACCCAGGTGGACAATCGCAGCGCGAGCTTCAAAAACTACGAAAAGACGCTCCACGCGGTCCAGCGGGACCTGGACGCGGCCTTGAGATTCGATTTTTCGGCGACGCTTGAAGCGCTCCCCGCCCTTTTGAATGGGTTGGGCATGCAGGCTCTTTTGGGCCAATTGAGCACGCTGCTGGGACTTTTGGTTTTCCGGGAAATTTGGCGACAGGGCTTTCCTGGCTTGCGGCCGCCGGCCTTGCCTCGACAAGAAATGACCGCGGCGATTTTCTCTTCCCGCCGCGGGTCCGCGGGCGGGGCTCGATTGCCGAGGGATTGGGCGCGTAAAGCCCGTCCGCGGGCCTTCGCCCAGGCCCTTGGCGTCGCGGCGGATCCGAACTTGGCTTTCTGGGGGGCGTGGAACCACGCCCGCGAGCGCGAGGCGACCTATTTTGACGGCGCGCTGGAGAGGCGTTTTTCGCCGGCGTCCGAGCAAAGCGCGGCGCTTTTGGGGCAAATGTGGGCTTATTGCGGCGAGGCCCAGGGGCTGGACGCCGGGGCGCAAGCGGATTTGCTCGCTGATTTTTCAGCGTTGTTCGCTTTGGGCGCGCTTTGTTGCAACCGACGCTCCGTCTTGTCGCGCGAGTCCTTCGCGGCGTCGATCGCGGACGCGGCTCTCGCGGCGTCGGACAAGCCGCCTCTCGAGGCGCTCGCCCATTGTTCCATTGAGACCGCCCTGGGGCTCGCGGCAAGCCCTCGGTTGGCGGATCACCCCATTCGGCGGCGCGCGCTTGGCCGAGCCGCGGATCTGTTGAAAGGCGACATGGGCTTGTTGGAGAGCAGCAAAATATCGGCGTTTTGCTGGCTGCGGCTCGATCGGGAAGCCATTGATTTGTTCGAGTCTTCACGAACCGGATTCCGAGAATCATCGCTTGATGACTTGCATCGCTTGTTCGCCAACGGATATCGGCAATTCGGCCCTTGGTCCATGGGCACCTTGGCGGCCGCCCTTCGCTCGCCCGCAGGCCTTTGGGCGCATTCCTTTTTCCTGGCCCAGCAATTCGACCCCGCGTTGCTCGCGGAGCCGACGGACGCCGTTCGAAAAAAGGAAGCCGTCGTGATGGTCCACACCCGCTCCGGCCGCCATCGCTTGGCCGCCAATCCGTCGTGGTTTCAGCGCGTGTTTTTGAGGGTCAAAAAATCAGACCTTGAAATCCGGTTGTTCAATGGCGCCTCAGACTACTCCTTCTCCAAATTCCATTTGGCCGACACCCTGACCGAGCGCGAGGCGGCCTCCTTTTTGGCGCTGCGCGCGGCCGCGGCTTTTTTGCAGGGCGAGGACATTTATTCGGCCGTGCTGCAAAGCTGGAAAATCGGAAAAAACAGCAAATTGGGGCAAACCCGGCGCGCAAACCGCCTTTGAGCGCTCCCTGACTCAGAGGCGCTTGGCTCGGCCCGTTTTGCCCTTGGAGCCCCCGGCCTCCTCGCGACCCTCTTCTCCCGCCGCGGGCTTCTCGGCGCCCGCGGACTGGCGCAGGTCGCACGCCTCCATCACGGCCAGGGCCTCCAAGCCCTTTTCGCGAGACGGGCCGTCCGGGAAGGCTTTGAGCCGCCACACCAGCAAATCGAGCGCGCAGGCGTCGCGCGGCTCGGCGAGCAAGCTGTCGCCATCGTCTTTGGAGTCCCAAGGCAAAGACATCTGTGCGCGGCCGAGCGCGGCTTTTATGGCGCCAGGAATGGTTTGCCGCGCCGGCGTCGCGGCTTTTTTTGGCCGATCGGGATTGATGGGCGACACTCCTTTTTCCAGTGGATCGGCTCCCCTTGCCATCAAAAACAAGCAGACGTCGCCAAAGCCCTTGCGCGCGGCCTCTCTGAGCGACTGGTTCATCCGGGCCATTGAATGCCGCTCGGGGCGCAGGGCCAGCAGCGCCGAGACCGCCGCCAGGTTTCCGCTTTGGGCGGCCCATTCGAGGGCGATGGACCCGCGGCTCTCTTCGCGCGCCTCTTGCATGGCGTCGCAACCGGCGCTCAGCAAGGGCTCGATCAAGGGCTCCAAGCGCGCTTCGGCGCAGACCCAATGCAGGCTTGGGGCTCCGGCGTGCTCAGCGAAGGCGAGCCTGGGCTCGGCGGCCAGCAGCGCCAAGGCGCTTTCGGCGTTCCCTCGCGTGACGGCCACGAAAAACACCTCGCGCATGCGTTCGAAGGCGCCAAGCGGGTCGCGCTCTTGGGCGAGGCGCAATGCGCCTGCGGCGTCCTTCTCCTCCAGTGCCATCGCGCGTCCTTCTCTGGTCAGTCGAATAGGGGGTGAATCGGCGAAACGCGACAAGAAAGTGCGACTCCGACGCGAGACAGCGGCCAGGCGGCCCTTGCGCTTGTGTTTCGCGCGCAGCTGTTTTACTTGGCCCGCGCCTCGGTTGCAAGCGCCGCTCGCCCCGCGAATTGCTCGCCCGGCGGATTTTTGCTCCAAAAACCGTCCGGGCCCTGGAAATCTGCGCGTTGGGCCCCATCTGTGAAGCGTTCGCCGGATTTTCTCTCTCTGGCCCCGTCGCCCAATTTCTTGCGGGCCCCAAGGCGGGTTAGGCGCCCAAACCTTGTTTTTCAGGGTTTTGGAGCCGATGAGCGAATCCCCTTGCCAAGCGAGGAGAACTGCGAGAAACTGGACATTCGCCTGCGGCTTTTCACGGATTGGCGTGGCTTTTGGCCTCCATCCGTCCCGTCGGCGCCTCTGAGGATCGCCTTCTTTCCATGTTCATCGAACCGCTGGTCATTGATTTTTTTGCCCCCAAGCACCCGGACGCCGAAAAAGACGGCCCGCACGCGCTGCGCGTGGAAGTGCTGCCCGAATCGCTCAACCAATGGGCCGCGGAGCTGCAATGGGACACCGCGCCCACGGTGTCGGCGCAAACCGCGCTGGACGCCCCCCGCCCTGATCACCTGCGCCGCCTGATCGCTTTGCGCGCCATAAAGGACGCCGTGCTCTTGTTTTGCGAAGACGCGTTGCTTGCGCACGGCCTGCGCGTCTCCGAAGACCTGGCCCCTCTTTCCGCGCAACCGTCGCCCGACGTGGCCGAGGCTTTGGCCTGGGCTCGCGGAACCGGCCCCCTGCCCGGCCTTGGGCTGGTCATGGCGAAAGACGCGAGCGCCCAGTGGGAAGCGCCCGAATGGCCCGCGCGCGGCGCGGAGGCCGCCAAAAGCCTGGCGCGCGCCTTTGCCCAAGAGATTCCAGGCCCGGCCGCGCAACCCTGCAACGCCTATTTTTGCGCCGCGCAGATGGATCACACGCTCGCGGCCTATGAGCCCGAGGAAATCGTGCGAAAATGCTCGAAGTCGATGTGCGGCTTCGCGTTGCTTTTCTTGGCGGCCTACACCATCGCGCGCCAAGAAGCCCTCGACGCCTGCCACGGCGACGCCCTGATCGCGCAAGGCCCTTTGCGCCCCATGGACAACGACCGCGGCGAATCCTTGGCGAGCCTTTCCAAAGGAGCCCTCCTGCGCGTCGAATGCGACGCCTGGCCCGCCCCCCGTTTGGCCCTTCTGAGCCAAGCCGCGTGCGCTCGGCTTGGCAACGTCGCGCCGCTGGCCCGCGGATTGCATTTTTCTGATTTGGGGAAAGTGATTTCCTTTTTGGGCCCCATGCACGGCGACGTGGAGCATTCAGCGCCGGCGGCGAACGCGGGTTTGGGCGCGAAAAACAGCGAGCCGTCCGCCATGTGGGAGACCCGTTGGCACGCTTTCACGCGCCATCCCTCCCTGCGAGGCGCCCCCGACGAGCCAGCATTCCCCGTTTTTGGCTTGACGCTGGGCCTCAGCTGGCAACCCGGCGCGCGCCGCGCGGATCTCACGGCCGCAGAGGCCAACCAAGCGTGGCGGAGCATTGAGCGCTTTTTGTCGAATTTGGGCGCCGAAATTTTGCCGGCGGCCACCTATGGCCAGCTCGCGTCTTCGGAGGATCCCGCCAAGCCTTATGACTATGAGCGCGATCGGCGAGTGCACCAAGGCGTGTTCGGCATGCTGGACGCCCGCGCGAATCAACGCGAACTGGCTCAGGACATCGGGCTTCCTTCATTGCCCTCGCAAGCCAATCGCGCGCCCTCTCGGGCTCCTCGATCCCTCTGACGGCCCATGGCCCCTTCGCGCGCTGAGGCCAACAGGCCGTCTTGAAAAGAAACGCCGGAGCCCCGTGAACGTCCATCAAAAAAGGCCCGGACGGGCCTTTTTTGCGGACGCGCTCCGCGTTGACCGAGGCGATTTTCGCCGCGTTCAGCCTTCCGTTTCCAAGCCCAACTTTTGAGCGAAGAAGCTCCAAGTCAACGCGTCCAACAGCGAGCGCGAATGAGCCTCGTTGGCCGCGGCGTGGCCGCCCTCTTCGTTTTCGACATAGAACAATTCGGGATGCCCCTGCGCCTGCATCTTCGCCATCATTTTGCGCGCGTGCGCCGGATGCACCCGGTCGTCGCGCGTCGACGAGACGAAGAACACCGCGGGATACTCCACGCCTTCCTTGGCTTGATGATAGGGCGAGTAGCTCGCCAAATACGCGCCTTCGACAGGGTCTTGCGGGTCGCCATACTCCGCCATCCACGACGCCCCCGCCAACAGATGCGAATAGTTTTCCATGTCCAGAAGCGGCACTTGGCAGCTGACCGCCCTGAAAAGATCAGGCCGGCGCGTCATGCATGAGCCCACCAGCAATCCACCGTTGCTGCCGCCCTCGATGCCCAATTGCGCGGCCGTGGTGAGCCCTGAGGCGATCAAGTGCTCCGCCACCGCCTCAAAGTCGCCGAACGCCACTTCGCGTTTGGTTTTCAACGCCGCTTGGTGCCACTCGGGGCCAAACTCTCCGCCGCCGCGAATGTTGGCCACGGCGAAAAGGCCGCCATGCGCGAGCCAACCGCGGCCAACGCCGGCCGAGTAATTGGGCTGCAAAGCGACCTGAAAGCCGCCATATCCATACAGCACGCACGGCGAGGGCGCAGGCGTGGCCGATTCAATCGCCTCGCGCCGCCCGATCAGGAAATAAGGGATGCGCGTCCCGTCCTTCGCGGTCGCCCATCGCTGCGCGCTCGCCAACCCTGAGGCGTCAAAGAGATCCGCGAGCTTCTGCGTCCAGCGGACCGGCGCGGGCGCGCTCTGCGCGCTTCCCGCCAAATCAACCAACCCCAGCGACGGCGGCGTGAGCTCCCCCGAGCTTTCGACGAAGAACTCGTCGCCTGCGTCCTCGCGCCCAATCGAAAGGCCAACCGAGTGCGCGAAGGCCGGCGTTTGGACCACGCCCCGCGCCCATTCCGCCGCCTCGACGCCTTCGCTTGGCGGCCGCAGCCACTCCACGCGCCCCACGACGTTGTGGTCGACATTGAGGACAATGTGGTTTTTCAGCAGAAAATGCCCAGAGAGCGCCACGCCCTCCGAAGGCTCGAACAGGATATCGAAGTCGCGCGATCCCGCCCAAAAATCGCGTTCCCGAATCGCGAGCAACGAGCCTGGTTTGTGCAGGCGCGCGCCTTGCTTCGCGCTCACGGCCCACTCCTTTTGGATATAGGCCAAAACCCAGCCATTCCAAACGCTCGTCTCCGCGTCCGTCGGCACATCAAAGCGGATGAACGCCTCCTCGCCGTCCGAAAACACGCGCTCGTGCATTTCAGAAGAGTAAAAATCAATCGAATGCACCATGAAGTGCCGCGTCCCGTCGTCGGAGCGGCCGGCGCTCAGGCTCAGGCTTTCCGCTGGAACCTCCAAGCGCACGCTGGCCTCTTCCGGCTTCTCGCCGCGCGCCCAGAGGCGAATCTGGCGCGGATATCCGCTGGTCGTGACCGTCTCGCCCTTCAGGTCCAGGCCAAGCCAGACGTGATTTTCGTCCATCCAGCTGACGCCATGCTTGCCCTCGGCGTCGAGGCGAAATCCGTCCGCCCGGAACTGGCCCGTTCCCAAATCCATTTCGCGCACGGTCAGGGAGTCTGAGCCGCCGTCGGAGAGCTTCAACAGCGCGGGCAAGCCCGATGACGCGGTCTCCAAGGCGTCGACGCCCTTGTAGACCCAAGAGACGCCCTCGACCACGGCCAACGCGTCGATGTCGAGGATCGTTTCCCACTCCGGGGCGCCATCGAGCCAAGCCGTCCAAGCCGCGCGGCGAATCACGCCCTTGGGGTTCTTTTCGTCCTGCCAGAAGTTGTAGGCGTGCTCGCCGCGCTTGCGGGCGATGGTCAGGCGCTGCGGATCTTGATACGCCTCCAGCAGCCGCTCGCGCGTGGTTTCAAAAAAACGCCCGGCGCCCAACGCGGCCCGCGCCTCTTTTGTCCTTTCGCGGGCCCAGGCCAGGGCTTGCTCGCCCAACGCCTCCTCCATGTGCTTGAACGGGTCGTCTTTGGGCCAAATGCCGCCGGCGCCCCGCGAGGGAGCGTCGGATGGCGACACGGTGTCGGAAGAGTCGGTCGAGGAAGAATAGTCTGCGGGCATGGAGGCTCCAAAGGCGCGGCGAATCAGGTGGGGGCGACAGGGGCGCCGCAATCAGGCGCCTCTTTTCGCAGCCTCCATCGTAACACATCGCGCCGCTCCATGGAGAAGCGGGCGAGGCGGATTCGGCCGCCGAAAGAGCCCCCTCGGAAGACCCTCCCGCTCCCGCCGCAAACGCCGTCGGGAAGCGCCGCGCCCGCTGGCGCGGGCTCAAAAGCCGCCGCCCTTCTCAACGCACAATACGCGCGCGGCGGCCAAACGGACGCAACGCTGACGCAGAAAAACAACAGATCCATGCATTTTCGCCCCCGGCTTGCAGATCGCCAGCCACGCGCGGCTCCCAATTCCGCCCGTCGGGCGGGCGGGAGCGTCCGCCTGGGGCCTTTGCGGCCGCAAACCGTTTGCCTGCGGGGCCGTCTTTCCTCTATGCTCCGTGGGAATCGCCGTCGGGCGACTTTTATAAATTCAAAAGCGGCTTCAAAGCCCCTTTCCCTCCAGGAGAACTCTCAATGAATGCCCTCAACACTCGCGCTCGCCTTGCTTTCACCGCGGCCGCGCTCGCTTTCGGCGTGGTCGCCGCCCCTGGATTGGCCTCCGCGCAATCGTATGGCCCGGTCAACGACAACATTCTCACCGCGGGCTCCGGCGAGCCCTTGCGCAACGGCGACCAAACGCTCTGTTGGCGCAATGGGTTCTGGACTCCCGCGACCGCCGACCGCCGCTGCGATGGCGCGATTGCCGTCCAACCCATGCTGCCGCCCCCGGTCGTGGCCCAAGTCCCCGCTCCGGCCTACACCGAGGCGCGCTACGTGATGCAAGCGGACGCCTTCTTCGATTTCGACTCCTCGCGCCTGAAGCCTGAGGGCCGCCGCGCGCTGCAAGACCTGGCGGGCAAGATCCAGAACGCCAACGTGCGCCATGTCGTGGTGTTGGGCTTCACCGACCGCATTGGCTCGGACGCCTACAACGATCGGCTGTCGCAACGCCGCGCCGACGCCGCTCGCGCCGCTTTGGTCGAGGCGGGCGTGGACGCCGGCTACATCGAAGCCCAAGGCCGCGGCAAGGCTGAGCCCGTGGTTCAGTGCGACAACCGCGGACAACGCGACTTGATCGCTTGCCTGGCCCCGAACCGTCGCGTCGAAATCGTGGTTCGCGCCAGCCGCCAAGTGCGCGTCGACCAAGCTCCGAGCGACGGGCAACCGGACTACGCGCCGCAAGGAGGCATGCAGCAAACGCAGCCTCCGCACCCGACGCCGATGCATCCGATGATGGGCCAGCCCATGGGGCAGCCGATGCCGCCGCAAATGAGCGAGCCGGCTCCAATGAGCCCGCCCCCCGCGATGCAACCGCCGGCTAATTCGTCAGGTTATTGATCGACGGAGCGCGCGGAAAGCGAGCGGGGCCGTGAGCCGGCCCTCTCCAAAGGAAGGCCCTTCTCCTGGAGGGCCTTTTTCACGCGTCGGCGCGCCTTGCCCTGCGTTGGCTGTTTTTTTGCGCGCGCTCTTCCTGGGCCTGGGTTGCTTGCGCGGGCCCTTCGCGGTAAAATGCCAATTCGGCCCCGATGCGGCCGCGCTTTGTTTTCATGGACTTCTTATGCCGTATTTGAGTGTTTTGGTGGGCAATTTGCGAGGCGACCCGGATTATGCGCCGGACCGCGACGAGACGCTTGTGCGCGGCGATCGCGCGCATCCGATTTTGGGCAATCATGGCTTCGCGATGAAGGACAAGACGCTTTACGAGCGTCGCCGCGTCATTGAAGAGTTCGCGCGCAGAGTGGATTTTGACGCCCGCCAAAATGGACCGCTCACGCGCCTTCTGGCCGATTTCGGCGAGCGCGCGGCGCGCGGCGAAAAGCTGCGCTTTCAGTGCTGGTGCTCGCCCTTGCCGTGCCACTTGCATGTCGTGGCCGAGCGCGTGAAGCTGTTGGCGGCGAATCCGGGCGTGCGAGCCACCGACCTGCCTCCGGCGGGCTCCGTCATCCCCGAATTGTTCTTGGGCCTGGGCCCCTCAGTCCGCGCTCCCGCCAAACCCGCGCCGAAACCCGCGCCACCCATTGCGCCAGAGCCCTTGGCCGCCATCAAGCCCGCCGAGGCCGCCGCCCCGTTTTTGGCCCCTCCTCCTGTGGCCTCGCCCGCTCTTTCGCGCTCCGGCTGGGGGCGCCCGAAGAACTAAGCTCTCTCGCGACGGCGAGGGGGGCTGCGACAACGGCGCGCAATAAGCCCTGCGAATGAGCCTTTTGCCGGTTTTTCTGTGGAAAAGCCGGCTTTTGCTTTCTGAGGGCTGGTTTTTTCAAGGGTTTCACCCCATACTCCGCGCCATTCCCATTCCACGGAGCGCCGCCCAGGCTTGCCCTCCGGTTTTCGCGGCCGCCGAGGTCGCCGGCTCATTTTCTCGCCTTTCCCTCCCATGACTCCGACCCGAAAAAAAGTCTTGATCGCTTGGGCCTGTTTCGCCGTGATCGCGGCGTTCGCGCAATCGCGCGGCTGGCTCAGGCCCGTCGAGCAAAAAGGCGTCTTGCTGTATTTGACCCACACCGCTCGCTCCATGAACCAAGATCTGCCCAAGAGCGCCGGCGATGGCGTCCAGCTTGACTTGGTCGACGCGGGCGTCGATGGCGACCATTTGTTTTTGCGGCAATCCTTCACGCTTTTGGAGATTCCAATGGCGCAAGCGAACGTGAATGACATTCGCCAGTCGATTTTCCCCGGCCTGCGCGACGCTTATTGCAAAAGCCCCGCCGCGAAATCCAATCCATTTTTCACGCTGGTCTATGTCTACGACTATTTCACCAGTGATCGCCAGCGCGTGACAGAATTCCAATTCAAGCCTTCGGATTGCGCGGACGCCGCCCCGTCCGCCGCCGGCTCCTGAGGTTTTTCGGAGGCGTTCGGCCTCGCGCCTCTCCGCCCGTTCGTCCGGCGGAAACGCCAAGCGGGGGCGCTCCCATTGCCGCGAGCGGCGTTTGCCTCGATCATGGGCTCCGCTTTATCGTTTCCGGGGCGCGCGGGCGCTCCGGCCAAACTCACATGCGTTGAGGCCCCCTATGTCTTTGTCCGTCAAAATTTGGATCGCCCTGGGCATTGTCTTCATGTTCATTTATGGAGCGCTCACGTGGTTCTCCTCAACGGCCTTGCGCGACGCGGTGCAGGCTGTTCAAGCGCGCGAGCAGATAGAGCATCGCTCTTCTCCCTCGCCGGGCGACGCCGACCCGCAGGCGTCTGGAGAATCGCCAAGCCCCGAAGAGCAACTCGCGGCGCTGAAAAGCATCGCCGCGCGCGCGAGCGCCCGCGCTCCTTACTCCGTGGGCGACGGCTTGCTGTTTTTGGGCGCGGACGCCCTCATGGAGGGAGGCCGCCCGGTTTACCATTCCCATTATGAGATGACGCGCCACACCGCCAAGGATTTCACCCCTTCCAAAGCCACCCTTTTGAAATTAAACGTCATGCCTCGCCTGTTGCGCAAAGTCTGCAACTCGGCCAACGTCAGCCAATACCTGGCCGCGGGCTCGGCGATGGCTTTTGACTACACGGGCTCTGACGGCAAATTGTTGCTGAATCTCGTGGTGGACAAATCCAATTGCGAAGGCTTCTCTCAGCGGCCCGCGCCCGGCGAGCGCGAGGAGACTCCCGACGCCACGACGCAAAATGGCGCGAAAACAGACAGCGACCATTCGGGCTCGGCGGACGGTTCGCCGCAGGTTTCGAAACCGCAAACCCGAGCAACGCCGGAGCCCGCCGCGCCTTCGGATTCGCATGGGCGCGTGGGGCATTTGGTGAAGACGACCTAAGCCAAAAGCCTTCGCTCGCAAATTGATTCTTGGCCGGCCATTCGCCCCCTGAGCGCTTTCAACGCGCAGCCCGCCTTGGCGTTTTGGGCGCGCGCTCTCCCCGCTTTTGATGATTTTCGCATGCGCACATTCCGCCTTTTGACCATTGCGGCCGCGGCCGCGGCGATCGCCTCGCTCTCACCGCGCGTCGCGAGCGCTCAGGCGCCCGTGTCCGAGAGCCCCATGACCCTGCGGGAGCTGCGCGAGCGCAATGCGGCGATCTCGGCTCACTTGCCGCAGCAAGTGAAGCCGGGGCTGCGATTCGAAGCCTCCGAAGTGCGCGAAAAAAATGGACAAACGATTTTGGCCTCGGTCTTCGCTCTCGACACCGTCTCGGACTCCATGCTCACGCCCGCCAAAATCGCGGGCTTCAAAGCGAGCTTGGCGCCCACGCTCTTGAAGGAGGCTTGCGGGTATCCTTGGTCGAGCAGATATTTTCGGGCCGACATGGCATTCGAGTTCGAATACCTGACCATGGAGAAGCATCCCTTTGCTTCGTTTTTGATCCGCAAAATCGATTGCGGAGGTTGAGCGCGCAAGCAGGCGGCTCGCAGCCGAAAAGCCTTTCCCCCCGCTTTTCGCGAGCCGCCATGCGGAAAGCCAGCGGCCTAGCCTGGAGCGGTTCCCTTGGGTGTCTTTCCAGCAGGCTGCGCGCTCACTTTTTGCATCTCGCTCGCCACGCGCCGCTGAGCCATGCGCCCGGCGAGCCCCTCGTTCATCAAGGGGTTCCAAAAGGGGTCTCCCGAAAGCGTCTCTTTGTCCTTTTCGTCGAGCATGGCGCTCACGGTTTTGAAGTCTTTGGTCGCTTCTATTTTAGAGCCGTCGAGCTCGCCCGCGAGAACCGCGGTGTCTCGCCATTCATTGAGGGCGCGCACGCCTTGCTGACTGCGCAAAGCGTCTGTCTCGCCATCGTTGAGGCTGGCTGGGGGTTGGTTGTCCGAGTCCGTCGGATACCCCGTCCCCGTTCGTGTTTCGTAGTCGGAGTTGGCGGCGTGCGCAGGCAGCGTCGCGCTCAGGCCCGGAGCGATCGCTGAGTAGTCCAGGTGCGCGCCGTTTCTCCACGCGCGGGCCTCTTGCAGCCATTGCAGGTTCACGTTTTTTTGCTCGATTTCGCTTTTTCTCCCCCAAGCCGTCGCAGCCTCTTTCATGGCCGGATCGTGGTTGTTCGCTGCCCATTGGACCAGAGGCTTTGCGCGTGAACGTCGATTTGCGCCATGACGCCCGCGCCTTGAGCGCTGCGCAGCACCTCATATGCCCAGCCTTGTTTTTGCGACGCCAGAATCAGGTTGTCCGAACCCACGGCTTCGGCGAGCAGCCGACTTTGTTTGGGGGTCAGCGCGGCGAGTTTGTCATGCCCCAGAGCCGCCAATATTTGGATGCTTTCTTGGGTTTCATGCGGGTCGCGCTCAATGAACGCCAGGCTGTTGGCGATGCGGGCTCCTTGCAAATGCAATATTCTGCGATTCCACTCTTCTTTGGTTATTTTATGCGCCATGACAATCACGGCGAAGGCGTCAGCGGCGCCCTCTTGGTAGATGCCGAAAATGTTGCGGCTGGTGTCCAGCGCGCGCAGGGAATTGTCCGGGTCCATTTTTTCGAGGCCGGGAGCGTGGCGCAGAGCTCCCTGGCCCCACACGGCCGCGCGCCACATTTGGCCTGTCTCGCCTTGCGCGAGCGACCCGCCGAGACGGGAGTCGGCGTTCGCTTGATAGGCGTCGGCGTGATAGCCTTCGTGCCAGACAACAAATTCGATGTCTTCGGCGCTTAAATCGCTCGTCATGCCCATGGAGCCGGCGTTTTTCGAAATTTGAATGCGCGACACGTGCCTGAGCGGCGCGCCGCTTGCGGCGTTCGTCAAAGCTTCTCCATGCTGGGCTTGGGGCCCTCCCGCGTCTGCGTCAACAGCGGCGTCCGGCGAAAAATTGTCGATCGCGGGCTCGGAGGCCGCGTAAAAGCCTCGATCTCCGGCCCACTCCCACGCGGCGCGCGCTTGTGCGATTTGGTCTTGGCCGCGCCACGCGCCGATTGCGATCCCGGCGGAGTTCACCCACCCCAGCATCCCCCCTTGGCTTGTGAACGCCGCGTCATGAGCGTCCGCGAGGCTCGCGGCAGAAGGCGCCCGCGAGTGCGGGGCGTGAGTGATTTGCGCGCCCATATATGCCGCCACCACACCCAGCGAGCCCGCGAAAGCCCACTGAATGGCTTTGCGGCTCCATTTTCCCGAAGGCGTCGCGCGGGCCGTTGAGTTGAACTCCAAAGGCGTTTGCTCGCCGGACACGGCATGCGAAGACTCTAGGCGCATTGGCGCGGACTGGGTCATTCCGAGAAATCTGGAAAGCCCCGGACGATTCTCTGGATCTGGCAACGGGGCTTGCGGGTCGCTCATGGATTTTTGGCGCGAAAAAGCGCATCTGAATTAGGGCCGCCGAAGACGCGACGGCCAATTTGTTGATTTTACGACATTTTGCGCAAAATGCATGGCGCTGACGCCCCTCTTGTCTGAAGTCTCCCTTCCGCCGGCCCACGGCCTTTGGGTGGATTTTTGCGCTGAAAACGCAATGCGCCCCGTGCCCGCAGACTTTCGCAGGCTTGCCGCGCAATTTCATTTGTTTTTTCGCAATAGGATTCTTGCGTCAGCGCGGCTCATCAGCCCGGTGACGGCGCCGATCGGTCAACGCCCTGCGCGTCGCTCGCCCAATTGCGGCTGATCGCCAGATCACTCGCTCGCGGCGGGCGCCTCGGCGCGCGCGATGGTGCCGCGCGATCCGTCAATCGAGACCCAATCGCCGTTTTTGAGCTGCCCCAGCATCCCTTGGATGCCCATGACGGCGGGCTTGCGCATTTCGCGGGCGGTGACCGCGCCGTGCGAGAGCGGGCCGCCGGACTCGGTGATGACGCCGGCCGCGGAGTAAAACAACGGCGTCCACGCCGGATTCGTCGTCCGAGCCACCAAAATCGCGCCTTGCGGGAACTTGCCGAAGTCCTGGGTGCCGTGCACCAGGAACACCGGAGCCGTGACGACGCCGGGGCTTCCCGGGATTCCCTTCCAACCGCCCTCCGGAGCCTCCGCGGCCGCGCCGTCTCCCTCTTCGGCCAAGGCCCAGCGCGGATCGCGCGTTTTCGCGTCTTGATGCAGCGCCTTGTTCGCCTTGATTTCCTGCGCCAACATGGTCCAGCCCTCGGGCGTCGGGCTCATGACGGCCCGATCCAGCGTCTCTTGCCGGGCGAAAAAGACATCCATGGGCTCGGCCACGATCCCCAGGTCCATCAAACGCCGCCCCAGTTCGCGCAGCGCGCGCCGCGTGGGCAGGGTCAGCCGGGTCGTTTGGTAATGCTCCAAGTCGTCCAGGCTCGTGTAGGTTTGCGCCAAGCGCGCGACTTCGGTGAAGAAATACCGCAACTCGGCCGGCGCCTTTTGTTGCAAGGCGAACAGGGTTTCCTGCATTTTTCGCTTCAATTCCTGGGCGTTGCCTTGCGGGTCGCGCAACTCGCCGCGCGACATCACGCGCAGGGTGTCCATGACGACTTCGGGGGCCTCGGCCCAGGTCGGCATATACGGGTCGAACTCGGTTTCCCGATGCCCGTGGTCTTCCAGGAGCTTCTCGAAGCGAGCCGCGAACTCGGGGCAAGCGGCCGCGGCGTCGCGCGAGGAGCCTTGTCGCCAATGGGCCAAAATTTCGGCGCCGTTTTCGAAGGTCTCAAAAATGTCTGGACGAGCCTTCACGGCTTGCGCCAAGCGGTAGAGCTCTTCGTTGATCACGCCGGTTTTGGTGTCGCAGTGCGCCAAAAGCGCGTCGAACATCGCGGGCGCCTCCGCCGGCCCCGCGATCATGGCGAGCATCGAGTGCAGCACTTTGTAAAGCACGCGCTGGGTGATGGAGATCGCGATGTTGGGCAAAAAGTAAGTTGATCCCGTTTCGCTGATTTCCATCACGTGCGCCCACAGCCCCTTCAGGGACAATTCGCCCAAGGGCGTGGCCGAGAGCTTGCCGAGTCGCAGCAGATACCAGTCCAAGTCGCGCGACCAGCGCGTCGGAAGCTCTTGCACCCAGCCATACTTTTGGCTCAGGATCGGGAGCATGCGAACCAGGTCCGCCGGCGATTGCAAAGAAATCGGCACGCCGTTGGCATACATCTCCACGGCGTTTTGGTTGCCGTAGACATAGCCGTCGAAAATGGCGAACCACTTGCCCGCGAAAGGCGGCAGCCCCATGAGCTCGAAGGAATGATTCAAGGACAAGTGGAAGCCCTTTTCCGACAGGTCCCACGCCAAGGGCGTGACCGGGTTCGGGAACCGCTCCGCCGACTCCTCGCGCGTCCAGCGCGGGGCGATGGAGGTGATCGGGCGCGATTGGAGCGCATGGAACGTCCCGTCCATCCAGGCCCATTCGATGTCTTGGGGGAATCCGTAGGCCTTTTCGATGTCGCGCGCGAGCTTCGCCAACTCGGCCAATTGCTCGGGGCTCAAAACGGAGCGCGCGGAGTCCGCCTCGCCCAAATGGATTTCTTCGGTGCCGCCGTCTGGCAGCGACACGATTTGCAGGCTCTTTTTTGCGATCGCGCGCTCAATGGCCTCGCCCGTGGCTTTGTCCAGCACATAATGGTCGACTTCGGCCATGCCGCTCACCACCGACTCGCCCAAGCCGTGATTGGCGTCGACCAGCACCCGGTCCAGCAACCCCGCGATCGGATCCACCGAAAACGCCACGCCCGCGCTTTCCGCCTGCACCATCGACTGGAGCACCACGGCCATGGAGGTGTCCAGGACGCCCACGCCCACTTGCCGGCGATACGCCACGGCTCGGTCGCTCCACAGGGACACCCAGCACTCCTTCAAGCGCTCGGCGACCGATTCCGGCGCCACATTCAGATACGTGTCGTGCTGCCCGGCGAAAGCGGCCGACGCGGTGTCCTCGCTCGTGGCGGACGACCGAACCGAAATGCGGGGCGGCAGCTCGGCGGCCGTGGCGTTCAACTCCTCCAGCAGACCCGGGGGCAGCGGCAGCTCGCGCAGGCGCGCCTGCGCCGCGAGCGTTTGCCCCAACAACGCCTCGGGCTCCTCGAACCGCCAGCCCTTGATTTCTTCGGGCAGCCAATCCGCTTGCGCGATGAACGCCCGGTAGGCGTTGGCCGAGACCACCAGCCCCATCGGCACATTGAAGCCCAGCGCCGTCAGCTTGGACAAATTGGCGCCTTTTCCGCCCGACAACGACACTTGCTGCGCGGCTTCCTCGCTGAACCGAAGGACGAATTGACGGCGGTTTTCGCAGAGGCTCGCCGTGTCCGGGCTTTGGATTGAGCGCTCGCCGTGCTCGGTTTGTTCTGCTTTTTCTTTTTGCTCGGAGGGCGAGGTCTGCGAGAGGGATTCGTTTTTTGCGATTTGCGTCATGGCCAAACTCCTTGTTCGTTGGGCGGGGGCGGCCTGCCTGCCTTGCCTGAGGCGGCGCCGAGTCCTCGGCCTTTGCTGCGTTGAGCCGCGCGGCGGCGTTCAAATTCAGTTACTCTTGCGGTGATTGCATAAGGCGTCCTTCTGCGGCCGGCCGCTCCTGCGCGTCCGCCCCATCCTGAGCGGGCGACGAAGGAGGCGGAGCGGCCAAGCTTGCGCCGCCGGTGAAGCCCGGGACTTGGGCGGCCGGGGCGAATCCGCGCGCGACGGCGAAAAAGCAAAACAGGCCAAGGGCCGCTCCGGCCGCGACGTCGATCGCGTAGTGATAGCGCAAGTAAATGGTCGATCCCCACAGCAACAGCACCGCGGGCGCCACGATCCAGCCCAGCCGTTTCGTGTCGCGCAGGAGGCTCAGCCAAATGTAGGAGGAGATGGCGATGTGCAGGCTCGGGAACACGTCCATGTGGTTGGTCCCGCGCGGGACGACATACGCGTTGAATTGGGTGAGCCAGCCGCCGGCGATGCTTTGCGCGAATTGGCTTTTCATGGCGACATAGGGCCCCGCCGCGGGCACGATCAAGTAACCCATGAACCCCAAGCCATACAGCGTGAAGAGCCCCGCGTAAAACCGAGCAAGGCCTGAGCGCTCGGCTTTGAGCAAGTAGCCCGCCATGGCCCCGAACAACAAAACCATGAAAAACATGTAGCCGAAGCTAAAAGCGTCGCTCCAAAAAGGGGAGCCCCAATGCTCGATGCGCAGGCTCAGGTTTTCGCCCACGATTTTGTGATCGATGGCTTGCAGAATGGCGTCCGCGCGCCACGGGTTGCTCGCGGCGAGAGAGGGCCCCATGAAGGTGAATCCGGCGTTCATGGCCAACGGGTAATAGGCCCAGGCCCAACGCGATCCGCGCTTGATGAAGCGCTGCGCGAGCACGGCGAGCCCCAGCAACGCCAACCAACCCGTGAAGGCCCACCACGGGGCCATGCCGCGCGCTTGCAGGGCAATGGCCTCGCCCAACGCCAGCAACAGGAAGCCGTTCCACGCCCACTCTTGCGGGGCGGTTTTGACGCTGTCCCGCAGAGCGGCCCAGGCGTCGGTTTTGATGGCGGGGGGTTGCTGTTTTGGCATGAGATGATTTTGTTTTTGCGGGCGGCGTTTTTCCGCGCGCTTTATCGGCCGCGCGGCGACTTGAAGGCGTCAATCGGGCGAGCCGGCTCGGCTGGCCTTGAAGTCCAGGGCCGGAAGCGGCGCGCCTGGCCCGCCCGACGCGGGATCCACGCGCCCGTGCCCCAACCCGTTGAGGCTTGCGTGGCTTTCCTTCGTCAGCTCCCGATGCAAAGCCAGGAGGCGTTCGCGCGTGGCGGGCGTCGCGCGCTTGGCGTTGTTCAGGGCGATCGAAAGTTTTTTGAAGCGATAAAGGCTCTTCAATCCAACAAGGCTCCATCCGGCGTATGCGACGGCCGCCCAGACGCCCAATCCGAAGCCCAGCGCGAGGATCATGATCGGAGCCCAAACCGCGCTGGCTCCGACGCCCGCCAGGGCCCGCCACAAAGACGCCACGTTCGGCGCGTCGGCGAGCTTTTTCACGGCCGCGCGCTGCGCGAGCAAGACGGGCAGGTTCAGCAGGGCCGCGCCGGCCACAATGGGCGCCAGGATCATCCAAAACGCCGCATACAGGCCTTGGTGTTGAGTCGGGATGAGCGGGACGCCTTGGTGCGTGGCGAGCCCTTCTTGGGCCGCTCGCGCTTGCAGCTCCCGCAAGGCCTGCCGCTGCTGCGGCAGCTGCGGGCTTTGCGACACGCGGGCCAATTCCCGCGCGTAAAAAACGTTTCTTTGCCCCAGCGTCGCGGCGTAAGCCAGCGTTTCGACGTCTTGGCGCTCGTCGAGCGAATCGCAATCCAAAGAAACCGACTCCATCAGGGCTTTCAGCCGCGCCATCAACTCCGGTTGATTCGGGCCTTCCAAAATCAAAGGCTCGGTCGCGACCACCTCCACATTGCTCTGCCAGGCGGGCCCGTCTTCGTAATGCGCGCTCAACGCCACCACCGCGAGCTTTGGCGTCCGCGCGAGGGTTTCTTCGATCAGCGACGCCATGCCGCGCTTGAAAGGCAAATGCCGCGCCCCCAAGTCGCTGGTGCCCTCCGGAAAGAAAATCAAGGAGCCGCCTTGCGCGAGATGCTCTGCGCACTTTTTGAAGCTGTCGGCGTTGTTTGCGCGCGCCCCGTCTTTCGCGGCGTCCTTGGCTCGGACAATTTCAATGCCGCCAAAAATAATTCGCGCGAGAAAATTTCGGCGCAATTGGCTCGCCGGCGTCAATTGCGCCTCGGGGGCGAACCGCTGATAGACAGCCCCATCCAGCGCCCCGTTGCGGTGCAAGCATAAGTAAAGCGTGGGCATTTGGTCCAAAATAGCGGGGCGCTCGGGCAGCTCAATCCGATTGAAGGCGTAGCGCGCGATGGCCGTGTAGAGCGTCCGATACCACTTGCGAGATAGATTCATGGCGTTGTGCGGGGCATCCGAAAAAAGAGCGGGCTTGGCCGCTTGGTCGTTTTACGGAATTGTAACCCACAAATGCTTTTCGCGAAGGCGGTTTTTTCGCGTTTTTCTCTTTTTTGGCCCGAAGGCCGCTCAGAGCCGCGAGGCGGCCTTTCTCACGCCCCTTTCTGTGGAATTTCCCGTTTCCGCCGCCGTGGAAGCGGCGCTCGAATTTTGCGCCGGCGAATCGTTTTGCGATCGGATCGCCCGAACTTTCTTTTGCCTTGCCGCCCCGGCGATCTTCCCCAACGCGGCTCGCTCCGTGAGCGCGACCGCCAAGCCGTGAACTTGGGTCCAACACGAATGAGCGTTGTGTTGGGCTCGGACGGACAGGCTCCCAACGGCGTCCTCCCATTTAGGGCGCGAGGTTATTTTTTCGCCCAGGCTCAGGATCAACGCCATGGCGATCGCCGCTCCGTGCTCTTTGAAAAGCTGAGCGTTGCCGTCTTTGCCAAAGGTGATTCCCGCGCTCAAAATCACCCCTTGCGCGTATCGAGTCGAGTCAAACCACCCAAAGCCCTCAAAAGCCCGCAACTGTTCGGAGGCTTCCGCGAAGCGCTGGGGAGCGCTCATTGTCAGGCGGCGGTCCTCGACGACGGCGGACGCCTCTGGCGTTCCGATCCATGTGTCCAGCAACGTCGCCCTGAAGGCGTCGTCAAAATGGCCGGCTCCCCCCAGCTCGGTGATCACCTGCGCGGCCTCCTTGTTCCAATATTGCGCGCAGCGCAAAGCCATTTGTTTTGTGATTTCCGCTTTCTCCGGGCTGGACAACCCGCCCGTCCCCAAAGCGCTCAACAGCAAAGCGTCCGTTCCGGCGCCAATTCCGATCGACTCGTTCACATAGCAAAACGCGATGTTCTCTTTCCATCCGGGCGACGCCAGCCACGCCGCGGCAAGGCTCTCGGGCATGGACCAACGCGCGTCTTTGGATTGAGCCAAAGGCAGGCCCCACCATTCTTGGCCCGCTTCGGCCGCCACGGCATTTTTTGCGTCTTTTCCCCCTTCGGCAATCGCTCCTCGGGCATGGCGCCACGCATAAGTCGGCAGCCAACGGCTTTGGTTGGGCGCATGCCATTGGCGCTCTGTCAATAATTTTTCCAGAGGCTCCCATTCGCAGGCCGCGCAATGCCCTAAAAACTCTTTCCACTCTTGTTCGCTGGCTTCTGGTTTTTCGTGGGGGGCCACGGCGATGGTTTTAACGGCGCCGTGGCTCTCTGATGTCTGTGGCTGCGGGAGCTTCGGCGAAACGCCAGCCGACAGGGCGCGAGGCATCGCATCCGCATTCTCGGCGGGTTGCGCAAGCGGTTTTTGGGCGGAGCGATCGGGCATGGGAATAAGGGCGAAGCCGTGAATTCAGCGAACCCCTATTCTATCTCATTGGAGGACCATATGCACCACAAGGAGCAAAATCGCCACAAACGAGAGCATGCCGATGACCGCCGCGGCCGCCAAGTGCAAGGGATTTAAGCTGGCGGCGTCCGCCTCCATGTCCCGGCTTCTGCGCACTCCAAAGAAGGACCAGAACACCGCCAGAACCAAAGAAACGGCGTTTGTTTGCGCTTTTCTTTTCGAATCCCCCTCCGGCCGAGCCCTCTCCGGCGCTTGCGTGTCCCCTTCTGCCGCACTCGCCAAATGAGAGCCGGGCGACGAGGCTTGCTCAGTCGTGATGGCGCTTTTCGGCGCGGATTCCGTGGCGTCGGCATCGTTGGAGGGCGGAACGGCGGAGGGCATGGCGAACTCCTTTTTGGCGGTTTTTGCGGGCAGCGCGCCGGCGGCAAAAGCCCGCGAACTGTGGCATTGGTCTTTGTTATACGCTTGGAGTCAATCTTTTGCCAGGGCCGCACGCCTTGTGCGACGAAGTGAAGCAGATTGGCGGGCGATCGCGAGCGGCCAACGGAAATGCGGAATGGATACCAATCCCCTAGTATCTAGGCATGAGCCAAGGCGAGAGTCGATGGCAAGTCGGCGTTTTGCGATGAGCGTGAAATTCGGCCCCCGTGAGTTCGGCCCCAAAATAAAAAAGGAAAAGAGCTTCGCAAGCGAAGCGCCTTGGCGAAAGGCCTCGATTGTGCTAATTTTGTCTCCCAATGAGCCCATCTTTGACGCATTGTTGCTTTTTTGCCACTCAGTGTGTTTCAAAGTGAAACAAAAACTCAAAAAGTGAAAAAACGCTTGGGGTTTGCCCTGATATCGGGCACGATGCAGGGAATCAAGTCGTTTGAAAGGAATTTCGGCGCGATATTTGCCTTCGAATCCGTTTTTGATCGCGCTGTCCCCTGCTCACACTAGCTTTTTATGCCGCCGACGCAGGGCCGCGCTGAGCGAATCGCCTCCGCCTCGCCCAGGCCGCCTGATTTTGAATTGGCCCATGACGGGCTTCTTTTTTGATGAACCATTTTTTCTTTCTTGGAGTTCACGAATGCGCATCGCACAAATCGCCCCTCTGGCAGAAGCCGTGCCCCCGAAGCTGTATGGCGGCACCGAACGCGTGGTTTCTTTCCTCACCGAAGCCCTGGTGGAGCAAGGCCACGAAGTCACTCTTTTCGCAAGCGGCGACTCCGTCACCAATGCCAAATTGCGCGCCGTTTGGCCGCGCGCCCTTCGCCTGGACAAAGGCATTCGCGACACCACGGTGCCGCACATGCTCATGATGGAAGAAGTTCGCCAATCGGCCGACGCCGGCGAATTCGACATCATGCACTTCCATATGGACTATTGGCCGTTCTCGCTTTTCTCGCGCCAACCGACGCCGTTTTTGACCACGCTGCATGGCCGCCTTGACCTGCCGGAATTGAAGCCGATGTTCGCCAAATTCAAGGACGCGCCGGCCATTTCGATTTCCGATCACCAGCGTCTGCCGCTGCCGGAAGCGAACTGGATGCGCACGATTTATCACGGGCTGCCTGAAAACCTGCTGAAGCCGATCCCGGGCGCCAAGCCGTCTTACCTGGCTTTCCTTGGCCGCATTTGCCCAGAGAAGGGCGTGGACACCGCGATTGAAATCGCAGCGCGCACCGGCATTCCGCTGAAAATCGCCGCGAAGGTCGACAAGGCTGACCAGGAATACTTCAAAACGCACATTCAGCCGCTGCTGGATCGCAAGGTCGCGGATGTCGAATTCATCGGCGAAATCAACGACTCGCAAAAGTCCGAGTTCCTTTCGAACGCCAAGGCCTTGCTGTTTCCGATCACATGGCCCGAGCCCTTTGGCTTGGTCATGATCGAAGCGATGGCGTGCGGCACGCCGGTGATCGCGTTTGGCCTGGGCTCTGTCCCCGAAGTCATCGAGCACGGCAAGACGGGCTTCATCGTCGAAGACGCGCAAGCCGCCGCGGCCAGCATCCAGCGCCTTTACGAAATGCCGCGCGCGTCGATCCGCAAGCGCTTTGAAGAGCGTTTTTCGTCGAAAATCATGGCACAGGCCTATGTCGAGTCGTATGAAGAGCTGATCCATCGCGCGAAGCACACCAAACTGCACGCGGTTGGCTAATCCGGATCGCGGCTGACCCAAAACACCCCTTGCTGTTCCTTGCCGATGCAATCCCCGCCCTTGTTGGCGGGGCTTTTTTTTCGCCTCTTTTTCTCGGGGCCACTTCTCAGCCCAGTGCCCGGAGAGCGCGATGTTTTGTCAAAAGGCTTGAGTGAACTTCTCCCCGCCCTAAAAGGCCGAGGTTTGACGCGCGACCTGATCAAAAAATCTATCATTAACGGCAAAAAAACGACAAAAAAAGGCGCGAGAATCACTTCTCGCGCCGCATGGGCCCCCCGGCCCCGGCAAGGAAGCGGGCCAGCGCCGCCTTGCCTAAAATAAACTCGGTGAAACGCCATTGTTTGTGTTTTTTCGATGGCGCGGTGATTACTTGTGGGTTCCTCCCAGGCCCAGGCCTAAACCGGCGCCAACGCCCACCCCGGTGGTTCCGCCCAAGCCCTTTGTGAGGCCCGTCGTGGTGCTCGTGAGCGTTGAGGTCAATCCGCCCAACAGACCGCCAACGGCTCCCGTGCCGCCCGAGCCGGTCGTGCCGCTGCCCGTGCCTCCGCCCGTGGTCACGCCGCCTCCGCCGATGGTGGCCACCGTGGTCCCCACGCCTTGCAGGACACCGCCCGCGGTGGTTCCAACCGGCGCGACAACCGTGCCGCCAAGGCCCGATGAGACGGCCGTGCCAACGCCCGTCACCGTGTTGCCGGTCGCTGTGATCAGGCCGCCCGCAACCGGCGTTTTTCCGCCGAGTCCGCCCGCAGCGCTGGTGAGACCGCCCGTGACTCCGCCGACCGTCGAGCTCAGCCCGCCGGGTCCGCCGCCCACGCCCGCAGAACCCGTTGAGCCCGCCGGAGCGTTGACCAGCGTGCCGACCGAACCCACCGTCGTGCCCGTGCTTTGCAGGACGGTGCCCACGCCTGTGCCAACTGACGCGAGCGGGCCGGAAGCCGTCGTTCCGCCCAACTTCGAGCCCAGGGAGCTAACGGTGCTGCCCACGTTGTTCAACAGGCCCGCAGTCGGAGCGCCCAAGCCCGTCGTCGTGCCCACGTTCTGCGTCGTCGTGGCCAAGCCCGAAGTGATCGGAGCGATCGTTTGGCTCAGTGTCGAGGTCACTTGCGAGACGGGGCCCGAAGTCAATCCTGTTCCGAGTTGCGTGCCCAGGCCCGCGACGCCGCTGCCCACTTGCGTGACCAAGCCGCCAACCGGCGTCGTGATCGGATTGAGAATCGAGGTCGCTGAACCGGCGTTGCCCAAGCTCGACACGACAGAGCCTGTGGCGCCGACCGTGTTGCCGGCGTTCGTCACCACGGAGCCCAATCCGCCGACCGTCGTGCCCACCGGGTTCGTGACCGAGGAGTTGCCCAGCTGGCCCAAGCCGGAAGTGACGGCCGTGCCGACGCTCCCCACCGTGGAGCCGGCGTCAGAGACGACCGTCCCCAGGCCAGTCGTCGTTCCCGCGCTCACGCCGGGGACGCTCGTCGAGCCAAGAGCGGAGCCCACTCCCGACACGGCGCCACCCACCGTTCCAACGGTCGATCCGACATTGCCGACCACGGTGCCCACCCCATTCGGAGAGCCTGCCGTGGTCGTTCCGCCACCGCCTGTTCCACCCGTGCCACCCGTGCCACC
>Ga0105859_1000055_pt1 | contig 55199 bp, 49 predicted proteins | sample OrgsoiDNA_201063_FD_89684 | JGI IMG/M metagenome (GOLD analysis project Ga0105859, IMG submission 89684) | Permafrost soil microbial communities from the Arctic, to analyse light accelerated degradation of dissolved organic matter (DOM) -... | ecosystem: Environmental > Terrestrial > Soil >...
GTCGCGAGAAAAAGGTCGAGGGCCACGGAGTGGGCAATCGGGGGCGTTCGCCGGAGGCGTGTTGGGCCTGCGCTGGCCACAAGCCTTCGCGGCCCTGTCGCCAGTGTAGCGCATTGTTTCGCGTGAAACAAAATGAATTTGGCTCAAAGCCGGCGAGCTTGCGCCGCGGCCTGCGCCGAGGACTCGCTCAGGCGAAGATCGGCCCCCAAAACAGAGGCGTCTGCGCTGGCTCGCAAAAACTGCGAGCACAAGTGAACGCCATCAGGCGGATTATCCGGCAGGTTTTCCAGGCCGCCTTTAAGCGCCCATTTTTTGGCTTGCGCCGGCGAGAGGGCATCGAATTGCTCAACCCAATCAAATCGCTCGCGCAGGGATTTTCGCAAGCAAAGAATCGCGATTTTCTCGAAATGGCGCTCACGGCGTTGCGCTTGTCGCATGCTTTTGCGGATGTGAGGCGCGCGAGGGCGCAAAGCGCTCAAAGGCGTGTGCTTGGGATTGCCCGGCGAGCTTTGCGGCGTGCGTCGAATCACGCGGCGCGGGCCGGGGCTTTGGGTTTGAAGAAAGTGAATTTGGCGGCGAGATCTTCGGGCCGCGAACGCGGCGCGTGGTTGGGAAACCGCCATTTTGTCGCTGCGATCGATGACTTCAAGCCGAAAACAATGCGCCCAAGGCAAAAGATCGGTGTTGCGCTGGCCGTCGCGCCAGTCAAATTCAATGGAAAAGGGGGCCAGTCGGCGTTGGCTGCGCAACCGGCGAGCCGACATGGCTGTGGCGCGTCGGCGCGAAAATAATTGCCCGGCCTCGGAAAGAGCCTCAAAAAGACGATTTTCGTCCACGGGCGCAGCGTCCACGATTCCCAAAGCCACAGTGGTGGACGCTGGATTTTTAGGGTCTTGCCAGCGCCGATACAGCGAGGCCACAAAATCTGTGGTCACGAGCGCAAATCCCGGATGGCCGCCGACGGACAGGCGTTGTTGCGCGGCAAGAGACCAATTGAGCATGGCGAAGCGGGGCTGAAAATGAAAGGCCGACTATATGCCGGGATGGCGCGAGGCGCAAGGCGCTGCGTTTTTTTCACCGCGCAGCTAAATGCGCAAAATCGGACGCCCTTGCGCGGGGGAGGCAAGCGGCGGGCCGTTTGGTCCTGAGAGCGGCGCGCAAATCCTCGCGGCGGTTTCCAAATCCAGCGCTTGAGCGCGAGCTTGGGCGTAGCGGCAAAAGGCCTCCAAGCCATCCGGCTCGCTCCACACGGGGAATTGCGGCCAAGGAGCGCGCGCAGGAGCTCCGGGGGAGGGCCAGGCGCGTTCGATCCAAAACCCCATGTCGCGCAACGCGGCAAAAAACAATCGAACAAAATGCCGATCATTGGCGGACGCGGACGACAAAGCGCGCGGCGAGCGCAATTGCCCAAGAGAGGGGCGCAACGGGGCCGAGCGCCGAGCGGAGCGCGCTTTTTTGGCCGGGCGGAAAGCCGCGGGCGCGGGTTTCGGGAGCGGGCTAAGCCCACAGATCAAAGCGCTGGCGGCATCCGTGGAGGAGGCGATCTCAAAGGACATATCCATGGGCGGGAGGCTGGCGCTCGCGATGTTGAAGGCGGTCAGCGCGTGCGAGAGTCCAGCCGGGCCATCTCCCGCAAGAAGCCAAAGCGGCGCGGGGCGACCATCAGGATCGCGCGGCCACCCGGGAAAATCCGGCTCTGTTTGATCCGGGCCCTTCGACCAAGTCAGAGCGCGGGGCCGCTCCGAGCGGACCAGCACGCTCAGGGTCTGCCCGGCCGCCAAGTGGCGGCGCAAGGGCAAGGAAATTGACAGATTTTGCGCCGATGGGCTGGAGGCGGACATGGAGAGCCAAAAAAGAGAAAATGGGGCGAGCAATATGCTATTGTCGCACATCAAAAGGCGTTTTTTTAGAAAAAAATGCCCTTTTTGGCGCGGAGGCTGGCGTTTTTCGCGCGCATCCGGTAAAAGGATGCCCCATCCTATTCAATTCGCATCGAGGCGCAAGAGAGGCTCGCGTGATTTTCAAAGGCAAATCAAAAGACAAGGACGCATTTCCTGGGCGGGAAGAGCCTTTTGGCTGGACCGCCGACGAGCAAGCGCGTTGGGAAAAAGGCCAACAGACGGATCATTTTCGCTCGCTATGGAAGGAGTCGAAGAAAAACAAAAAAAATCGCGAGGCGGAGCTCCAAGAGATCGCGATGGACGTCGCTCGCGCTCGGGAGGCCGCTGCGCGAAAGGGGCAACGGGCCTCGATCGAAAATGCGGCGGCACCGGCTCCGGCGGGCTCGACGTCGCAATCCCTTTCGCGCGCGCCCGCGGAGTTGAGCCTTGGCGAGCGGCTGCGCGCGAAAAGAGAGGCGAGCGAGGCCGCAAAGGGCGCCGAAACGGTGTCGCCGCCAGAGGATCGGGGCGTCGGGGCGTCTGCGCAAAGAGAGGTCTCGCCGCAAGCGGAGCTGTTCTCCGCCGCGCCGCCTGCGTTGGAGGCGCTCAATCCGTCTCGCCTTTCCAAAGAGGAGCTGCTCGAAAGCCTTCTGGACGGCGGCGACGCAGCTCCAGGACGAGGTGTGGCCTCGCCCGTGGGCGCCAGCGCCTCCGCGAGCCTAGGCGAGCCCAAAGCCGTGGCGTTGTTTGACTTCGACGGCACGCTCACCAATCTGGGCACCATCGGGTTGTTTTTCATCGCGGCCGCGGGCCCCTTCAAGGTTCTGGCGCGCGCGCGCGACCTGATCGAGGACCGCAAAGCGCTCAAGGCGGGCACGATGTCGTTTGAAGAGACGCTGGCGCACGCGGGGGAATGGTTTTTGGGCGATTTGTCCGAAGAGCAAATGCGCGCAGCCGGCGCGCGGGTGCTCCGTTGGCTCCGTTGGATACCGCGCGGATGGAACAAAAAATCCGTGGCTCGCCTGGAATCGCTGAAAAAATTAGGCGCGCATGTCGAGCTTGTTTCGGGCTCGTTCCCGTGGGTGGCGCAAGAGGCGGCCCGAGACTGGGAGGTCGAATGCCTGTGCTCGGAGTGGATGCAAACCGAGGGCGGCTGGACGCTGAAAAAAGCGATGGTGGAGACCGCGAAGGGCGAACGCGTCGATGAGCTGCGAGCTCGGTGGCCATCGGCGACGATTTTGGCGTTTGGCAATTCATTTGGCGACAAGCAAATGTTGATGAAGGCCGATGAAGCGTGGTTCGTGGCGGGAAAAAACAAGGCGCCGGCCAAAATCAACCGAATGGCTGTCGCGGCTTTGCAGCCCTAGCCACGGATTGGTTGGCTGAAAAACGAAGAAGAGGCCTTTGGCCTCTTCTTTTTATTGGGTCAATTTCGCGCCTGGGCCGCCTGCGTCGAGGGCCGCCATCTGCCCAAAAAAGCGTCACGGAAACTGAGGCTGGCAAGGTTGGCAGACGATTTGCTCTTTGAATCGCGGCTTGTTGAACCAGCAGAAACGAGCCACATTGAGGGCGACCGGGTTTCCGCAGCACGCGCAAATCAGTTTCGATTTTGCCGGTTTTTGAGCGGCTGGCGCTTCTTGCGGATCAGGCGGGGCGGCCGTCGCTTTTTTTGCGCGTGGGGCCACCTCGCCCACCGCGCGTTCGGGAAATAAATTGTTGGGAGGCGTTTGAAGCGGCGCCAATCGATTGGAGGCTTCATGGCACGGCGTCGAAGGAAAAACCGAGCGCGCTGGCTGAACAGGGGCCAGCCCCGCTATAGGCGACAACCCAAATTTGGCGGCCCAATTGAACGCGGTCGGAGTGTGCCGGCGAGCGATTTGACGCGCGACTTTCTCAAGGGTGTCCGTGGAAATGGCGCGAACAATTCGCGCCGAATTGCCTTCTTGGTTTTTCTCTCTCAGGGTGTAGAACTGGTCCATTTTCATAATGGATTCTTGGCCCTTGAAGGACCCGCTTTTAGGAAGGGTGAGCCGCGCTTTGCTGGATATGAGAATGTAGCTGTTGAGGATGGGGATGATGGGCAAAAACAGCCGAGTTGGGAGCGTGACACGCGGTGAGCGAAAAAAAGCATCAAGGACGGCAATATGCCGCTGGTTCTGTTCAACAGGCGACGGCATCCCTTCCGGCTTGGAGTTGAAAAACCGCGTGAACATGCCGCGCGCGTCGACAGCCAGTCCTTGGCTCACATTCTTGGTTTCGCACACATCGACTTCGAGCACGCGATTGATCAGAAGGTGGTCAATTTGAGCGACGCGTCCCTCATGCTCGATCCGCAAGTCATGGATAACCGCGATGTTCTTCGTTTTCTGAAAGTAAAAATCTATTTCATAGGCTGCGTCCTTCTCCCCTTTGACGCCAGCCCTGATGAACCTGAGTTCAGTCTCAATGTTTTTCCGGATTTGCGCTGAGGCATCGGGGTGCTTGAGAAGGGCTTCGAGAATGGCGATGTCGCCATCGCGCGAGTCGGCGGATTTGATGATCATGGCAACCTTGGCGTTGTTGTGTTTGAGAAAAAAAGTTAGCCGCCGCGCAACGCGCCGTCAATGGCGATCGTGGGCAAAAAGACGCCGCCGCTTTGCTCGTCGCGATTTCAATGACCAACGGATGCGCGCGCCCCCCTGGCGGCCGCCAGGGGGGGGCGATACGAAAACAAACGACAGAACAAAATAAAAAATAGGCGCCTATTGCCAAAAGGCCCTTTTTTGCGCCACAATGGGGCTTCAAAGCGAGACGCGGCCTTTCGCCCTTCTCTTTTCCACACAATGGATGAGCCGGAAATGAACACCTTGACGCAGTCCAATCGTTGGCGGGGCTTTTTCTGGCGCGGAGTCGCCAAGGAGAGTCGCGCTCATTGATTTTTGGGCGCGGCGAAAGCCGGACAAAGCCCATGGCCTTGCGCTTGACGCGCAGGCAAGGACCCAAAACCCGGCATTTAGCCGGGTTTTTGCTTTTCTCGGCCAAGCCGGCAAAATCCGGCAAGCGCAAATCAACATTTGAGCGAGCCCCAACGGGGCCACCCACTGAAAATTGAATCCAACAGGAGAGTCATCATGATCATGAGAGCCGCGGCCGTGGAAGGCCATTCGTTTTTTGGCGCTGAGCGCGCGATCCAACCTATCGCCCTCACCGGGGATCGACCCACGGGCGCTTTGCATTTGGGCCATTTGGCGGGCAGCCTCTTGGAGCGCGTGGCCATGCAAGACCACCATCGGTTGATCGTGATGGTCGCCGACGCGCAGGCGCAAACCGACAACGCGGGCGACAAAGGAAAAATCCAAAAAGCCATCAAAGAGGTCGCGCTCGATTATCTGGCGGTGGGGATTGACCCCGCGCGCTCGATCATTTTTCTGCAATCCGAGGTGCCTGAGCTTTTTGAGCTCACGTTCCATTTCATGAACTTGGTGACCGTGGCGCGCCTCGAGCGCAACCCGACGATCCGCCAAGAGCTAAAAAGCCGATTCGGGTCGAACCTGGCTGCGGGCCAAGAATTGCCCGCAAGCATGCCTAGGCAAATTCCCGTTGGCTTTTTGACGTATCCGGTGAGCCAGGCGGCTGACATTCTGGCTTTTGGCGCGCAATTGGTGCCGGTGGGCGAGGACCAATTGCCCATGATTGAGCAGGCGCAGGAAATAGCCGTGGCGTTTGAGCAGCTGACAGGGGAGCGGGTGTTTGAAATCCCCAAGGCCCGGCTCTCCAACTGCCCGCGCCTGCCCGGCGTCGACGGGTCCGCAAAAATGAGCAAGTCAATGGGCAACGCGTTGGCTTTGGGCGCCTCGGCCGACGAAGTCGCCGCGGCCGTCAAAAAGATGTACACCGATCCGAATCACCTGCGCGTCGAGGACCCCGGCCAGGTTGAGGGCAACGTGGTGTTCAGCTACCTGGACGCCTTTTCGCCCGACGCCGCGCGCGTCGAAGAGCTCAAGGCGCGTTATCGGGCCGGCGGCTTGGGCGACATGGCGGTCAAAAAAGAATTGATGGCGGTGTTGGACGCCTTGCTGGCCCCCATCCGCGAGCGTCGCGCGGCGTATGCCCAAGAAGTGGACGTCACGGCCATGTTGCGGGCGGGCAGCGAGATCGCTCGCAGCCTCGCGGCAGAACGCCTGGCGCGGGCCCGCAAGGCTCTCGGCGTGGGTCTTTTAGGCTGAGGGAGCCCCGAGCGTCGCAAGCGACGGCGAGTCGGGGCGTCGAAAAAGAAAACCCTCTCGTGCCTGCGCGAGAGGGTTTTTATTAAGACTCGTTTAAGGGTTAACCACTAGACCGCTCGTAGCGTCCGCTGCTCAGGGGTGGCTTGGAGTAAACCCTAATTGGTGATTGATTGGCGTCACACCGCAGGCAGCGCCCAATTTGGGGCCGCCGTCTCCTCCAAATCAGGTGGATTCCTCCATTTGATTTGGACTCACCGGTTTTTCGCCTGACACGGTCCCGAAACGATTCCGGATCCGGCCAGGCACCATCCCTGTTTTAAGGAGCTCTCCCATGAATGCCTCAACCCTCAAATCACTCGCCATCGCTTCTGCCCTGGCCCTGGGCGCCAGCCTCGGCGCCGCGCCGGCCATGGCTCAACAACAATCTTCCGTCCTCAGCCAGTCGGAGATGAGCTCGACGCACTACGCCGCGATGTCCGGCGCGCAAAGCGGCCTCACCCGCTCAGACGTCAAGCAGGACCTGGCGCGCGCGGAGCGCTCTGGGGAAATCCAGCGTCTGAACTCCACAGTTTACAAAGGCAATTGATTTTCTGCCATGAATTCGCGCCTGCGGTTTTTTTGCATTGCGAGAACCCGCCCCATCAAGGCGGGTTTTTTGCGGTGAAACAAAATATATTTACATAAAGTGTTGACAGTGTCGGCACATAGTGTAATTATGGGCCAACACCGGAGCCCGATATGACCACCCCCTCGCAAAATCCTTGGACGCTGGACGAATTTGTCGAGCGTTTGAATGAAAACGCCCCCTTGCCGCAGGGCGACGATGCCCGGCGCGCGCCGGCGTGGACTGCGCGGCTGGTTCGCCATTATGCGTCGATGCAGGCGATGTCCCCTCCGGAGCGGCGCGGGCGCCAAGTGTTTTATGGCGACCAGCATTTAGAAGAAGCCAAGCAATTGACCGCTCTGCAGAACGCCGGAGCGTCCGCCAAGACCGCGGCTTGGGCTTTGAGCAACCAATATCAAGGCAGCGCGCGATTTGCCCCGAGCGAAATGGCGAAGGGATTAGCCCAGGAGGCGTCTGATACCCTTGAGTCGGCTGAGTCGATGCAGGTTTTTTCCGCAACATCGGCGGATGCGCGCGAGTTGGCTGATTTTTCAGGCATTCAATCGCGCGGGCCAGAGGAAATGAACGCGTTGAACGGCTTCTTGTCCAATGCCGTGGTTGAGGGCGTCGAGCATGCGCCGGCTCTGGTTCAGCGGGGAGGCGTGCGGACCGAAAACCTGTTGTCCCGCAGCGACGGGCCGGAGAGCCTGGCGCCAGCCATGACGCCGCCTTTTGGCGTGGAAAAGGCCTCGCCTCGCGCCCGGGCATTGAAATTTGGCGCCGCCTCGATTCCGGGCGCGACAAACGCCCCGGCGGCCAGCGCCCAATCGGCCATCGATTCGCAAGCCCGTTTCCCGGCAAGCGAAATAGAGATGACGCCGCAACAAAAGGCCCTGAGCTTGCTCAACGGATTTCAGGGCGGCGAGCCTTTTTCTCGCTTGATGAAAAAGAGCGCGATTTCAAAACCCGCTCAACCGCTGGCGGCGAAGGCCGCCGTTTTTGACGGAGGGCGCGCCTCCGAGAAGGCCGGCGCGATGCCGTGGAAAAAATGGGAGCCTGTCGGCGGATTGGACATTGCGCTGCGGGAGGATTTATGGCCCCATGAGGCTTCGCTTCGGCAGGCCTTGGCTGAATGGGCAAAAAGTTTGCCCGAAAAGACATAGGCAAGCGCGCCTCTAAAAAGCCAAAAGAGGCGCGTCATTTAAAGTCGCATAAATCGAATGGAATTTAAAACCCCGCCCGCCTGGCGTTGCCGGATTGTTGCGTCCAAAAGAGGCGCTCGCCTGGGAGAACAGGCTGTTTGAAGCGTGAACATTGCGAGCCTGCGCCTTTTGCGAACTGAGGCCATGGAACGCCGCGCTGTTTGATGGATGCCCAACGCTTGACGCGCGGCGGTTTGGCGCGTTTCGCCCTCAGGCCTTGTTTGGCGCCTCATTTTTTTGTCGTTGCTCTTTTGTTTTGCAGTTCGCAGCCCGAAATCGCGTTTTCTTGAAAATGCGATACCCCGTAGTCCAGCGTCACCGCGATGCCCGCCATGTTGGCGATCCACCACCCTAGGAGACTTTTATGAGCCAATCATCCCTTCCCTTCGTCAGCCACTGGTCGCAGCAATTGGTCCAGGGCAAAAAATCCGGACCCAAGCACGCGCTTGAGCTGCTCGCGCGCTGGACGCCGCCGGCCCGTGAAAAATCAAGCAAAAAACGCCGCCCTGTCAACTTGTCGCTGATCATCGACCGCTCCGGATCCATGACGGAATCCATCAATGGGCGCTCGTTTGGCGGCCACCACCGCGCATCCCCGGCGATTTTTGGCGGCCCAGCCATGGCTCAACCCATGGGGGGGATCACATTTCCCCTGCCCAAGCCGATCATCGCGCAACCGACGCTGCCGCCGCATGTTTCGCAAATCCATGAGCCTCCGCAAAGCAAATTGGATCTGGCCAAGGACGCCGCGTGGTCGGCCATTCAAAATTTGGGCGCTGAAGACATCGTGTCCATCGTGAGTTTTGACGACTCCGTGCGCGTCGTCTGCCAAGGCGTCAAGGGATCCGACCGCGCCACGCTGCGCCAGGCGCTCGACAGCATCGTGGGCGGCGGCTCCACCGCTCTGTTTGACGGTTGGTGCGAAGGCGCCCGTTGCGTGGCCAACGCGATGGCGGACGGCTACCTGAACCGCGCGTTGCTCTTGACCGACGGGCAGGCGAACGTCGGCGAACGCTCGCAAGACAAGATTTGCCAGCGCGTGGCGCAATTGGCCGACACGGGCGTCTCGACCTCCGCTTTCGGCGTGGGGCTCGACTACAACGAGGACCTGTTGCAAGGCATCGCGTTGTCCGGAGACGGCAATTATTATCACATAAAAAGCAGCGATGACTTTTTGTCTCTGTTCTCCGACGAGTTCGAAGGCTTGGCCAACGTCGTTGGCCGTCAGGTTCGCCTGATGGTGGAGGGGGAGGGTTGGCGAGACATCAAGGCGCTCAATGATTTCCCGCTGGACGCCGCGGGCCAAATGAAGTTGCCCAACTTGATGGCTGGCCGCGCGCTGGAAGTCGTGATCGAAGCCGTCGCAAAAACGGGCGCCCCCGGCGCCTTGACCTTGACCCTGGGTTATTTGGACGAAAAGGGGGCTGCGCAAAAACAAGCGTGGAGCCAAGAGCCTGCCACGGTCGAGAAAAAATCGATGATCGTCATGAACCAAGACGTCGTCGACGCCGCGGCCGCGCAGCGAGTGGCTCAGCAGAAAAAGCTAGCGATGGACGCCCTTGACCGCGGTGACATGGCGCTCGCGGGCCAAACGCTCTTCGCCGCGCGCAGCTTCATGGCCAACGCTTCAGGAGCCGTCGCGGCAAGCGCTACCTCGTCGCTTGAAGCGTTGGAGTCCGCGCTTGAAGCCGGCGACACGGTCAGCGTCCGAAAAAGCGCGTTGTATGAAAGCTACAACACGCGCTCGGGAAAAAGCCGTTGATGAAATGAGCCCACGGCCGGCAGGAACGCGTCCATGGGCTCGCTTTGAGCAAAACGGCGGGCCCCGCGCTCGCCGTTTTTGATGAGCTAAACCCCTTGCGCAGCAAGCCAATCCGAGAAGTTCGCGGCGCAGCAAAAAGTGGTTGCATTTTTCTCGCACATCGGGGAGAATGGTGTTAAGCCAAAACAAAGCAAACTTCAAAGACACGGCAATCCTTCCAAAGGAACGCCAGCCCGGATTGAAAATCCGGGGCCGCCTGAAAAGCGGCGCGCAAAACCCGCGGGGTCCGTCTCGGACGCCACGAACAGAGCGCCAAATCGCTTCGCAAGAGGCAGGGTCGCCGCAACGCGCTCCGTCGGCTGAAAAAGCCCCGTTTTGGCGCCCAAATCCCGCGCGGGTTTGCGCTGGGCGCCATTTTTCCGAATGCATCCGAATTTTGACGCCTTTTCGCAAGCCTCGCGCATCGCCGCGAGGCGAACGCTTTTGGGCGCAAAAAAGAGCCTAGCCCAACGCTCGCGAATCCAAACAAAATCCCCGCTGAAATGACTGAGGCGGGCAAAAAAAACGCTGGAAGCCGCCGCAAACGAAAAGGCGGCATCCGGCAAACAGAAAGGAATGAAATTGAATCAAGACCAAAACAACGCCGCGGCGAACTCCCCGGCTGTTGCGCAAGAACAAACTTTAGAAGCCAAACTGTTGGCCATGCTGGAAGGGACTCCGAAGCCTGAGCGCCTTTTGCGCGACAAGGTTCGCGCAAAGACCGCCGAGCAGGTGTCCGAGCTGAAAAAGGCCTTGAAAGACCTTTCTCGATCGGGCAAGGCGCTGCAACACCGAGGCGCCTGGCGCCTGACCGAAGGCCTCAAAAGCGTCGAAGGCACCGTGTGCGCAAGGCCCACGGGCGTGTTTTTCCTCTCTTACAAAGACGGCGCCGGCGTTGAGCAAACGGCCATGATCCCGCCGAAAACCGCTCGCGCCTTGATCCCGGGGGACTGGGTGGTGGCGTCGTTGATCGAGCCGCGCGAAGCGGGTTATCCGGTCGAGGCGTGCCCGACCAAAATTCTCTCGCGCGGAACGCCCTTCGTCTGGGCGCGCGCGACGGCCGACGCAGAGCAAGGCGGAGCGCTTCGCTGGTCCGCCGAGCGGCGCGTTGAGTCCCAATGGTTCGACACGCGCGAGCCGATGAAAGAGGGCGAGATCGCGCTGCTGGAGGTGCTGGAGCACAATTTCCTGGGCCAAAAGCCGCGCGCAAAAATCATCGAACGCCTGGGCAACCAGATTGACAGCGGCATTGAGACGCGCCTGTCGGAGCGGATGAATGAGATTGAAAAGGGCTTTTCCGACGCCTCGATCGCCCAAGCCGAGAGCGCGCAGTTGCCGAGCCTTGCGGATGAAAAGAATCGACTGGACCTTCGCCACATTCCGTTTTGCACGATTGACGGCGAAAACAGCCGCGACTTTGACGACGCGATCGCGGCGCAGCCGAAAGCCTCGGGTGGTTGGAAGCTGTGGGTCGCCATCGCCGACGTGGGCCATTATGTGCCAGTGGGAAGCCCGTTGGACATGGACGCTCGCCGCAAAATGACCTCGGTCTATCTGCCGCATGGCGTGGAGCCAATGCTGCCGGAGAAACTCTCCAACGGCCTGTGCTCGCTGAACCCGGGCCAAGACCGCCTCGCGCTGTGCGTCGAAATCGACGTGAGCGCCGCTGGCGAGATCGAAAAAGAAACCTTCGTGAAGGCCATGATGCGCTCGCATGCTCGGTTGACCTACACGCAAGTGTCGGCGTTCATCGATGGCGTGTCCGGCCTGCCGGACACGGCCTCCGAGGACGTCGCACGGTCTCTGGACGCGGCGCACAACGCCCAGCAAGCGATGATCAACGGCCCCTTGGGCGTTGGCCGCATCGACATGGGCCAAAACGAGCGCGAAACGCGCTTGGGCGACGACGGGAAAATCGCGTCGATCGAGCCGCGCGAGCGCGACAGCGCTTCGCGCCTGGTCGAGGAAATGATGCTGGCGGCCAATCGCGCGGCCGCGGCCGCGGTGGCGGCGTCCGGGGCGCCCGGAATTTTCCGCAACCACTTCGCGCCCACGGAAGACGCGCTTGACGAGCTGCGCCTTGCGCTCAAAAAGCATGATGTGGAGCTTGTGATCGAAGGCGACGCCATCACCAGCGCGGATTTCGCGCGGTTGGTCGAAAAGCACAAGGACCACCCGCATTACGCGATGATCCGCTCAGAAGTCTTGCATCGGTTTTCTTCGGCGGTGTACGCCAGCGAAAACGCCGGTCACTTTTCGCTGGGGATGGCGGCTTACGCCCAATTCACGAGCCCGATCCGCCGTTATCCGGATTTGTTGACGCATCGCTCGATCGCTCAAATCATTTTGGGGGAAACGCCCACAGCCACGCGCGAAGAAATGGATGAAAATGCCGCGCAAGCGACGATTCTGAGCCGCAAGTCGCGCGACGCCGAAACCGAAGCCCGCAAGCTGCTGTCAATCGAATACGCAAGCCGGCATGTGGGCGTCGTCACCACCGCGCGCTTGGAAAACATGATGGAGCGCGGCATTTTCGCGCATCTCGAAGGCTTGAATCTGGAGGCGTTCATTCCGGCGAAGGCGGTTTCGGGCGCCCGATTCGACCGTGAGCGTGAATTGTGGTTCAAGGACGATGGCTCCGAATTGCTCCCGGGCGACACGATGCCGGCGAAAATCCAAAGCGTGGCCGTGAATTCACGCCGGATTGAGCTGGTCGCGGGCCCCGCTGCGCTGTTGGAGTTGGACGCCGCGGCCGCCTCGGCTCCCGAGGCGCGCGCTCCGCGCGGCCCGGGCCGCTGATCGAGAAGCGGCTTGGCCGGCGCAAGCCCGGCGGGAGAGCGGTTGTTCAGCGCCGCTTTGCGTCTGCCCGCGTCGGCATAAGCTGTTTTGAACGAACGCCCGCCTTCTAGGTGGGTGTTTTTTGTCCTTTGGCCGAAAAACCGGCGCATTTGTCTTGACAAAGACGCTGTTTTTTTTGATGCTAGCGACCGCTTGCAAAAACCGCGAGCCAGCGCCTTTATGACGCGCCCGGACCTATGAGGCGTTGCGCCTTTTTGTTTTTAATTCTCAGCTCGCTCCGGAGGAGCCTCACAAATGACGTTTCAATTGGGGAAAGCGAACGGGCACCCGTTCGCCTATCGCGGAAAAGCCGCGCTTGCGCACATTTTGTTTTCGATTGTCTTTCTGGCGATCCCGCTGATCGCGATCACATGGCACGCTTACCCAGGTTCGCTGTTTTGGGGCGACGGCGGGGCGCAATTGATCAAGATCGCCCTTGGCGTGGATTTGGTTTTGGGCCCTTCACTGACTTTTTTGGCCTTTTCTCCGACAAAAAAAATCAAACCGTTGGCCCTGGACATCACCATCATCTTGATTTTGCAGCTGAGCGCGTTCGGTTATGGCTTCAATTCCATGTGGGTGCAGCGCCCGGCGGCCGTGGTTTACTCCGAACGCGCGTTCCGCTCAATCTCGCACGTGCAAATGATGGAGGAGCCGAACCCGCAAGTCGCAAAGCAAATCGGCTCGATTGGGGCGCCGCAATTGTTCTATCGCTTCCCCTCCACCAAGGTCGCGGAGCTTCAACGCTTCCTCACCGATGCCCAGAGCGACGGGCGCGCCTACACCGTGCGCAGCAGCCACTGGACGACCATGGCTCAAATGACGCAACAAGACGTCGAGCGGATGGGCAAGGACGACATGCTTCTCACTCACATCCAAAATCCAGAAGAACGCAAAGAAATCTCAGACTGGATCGCCAAGCAGCCCAATCCGAAGCGTCTCAAGCTGTATGCCCTGGGCATGCGCTACAAAAACAACGTCGTGGCGTTTGACTTGGACAAGCGCGAGATCGTCAAGTATTTCGATATCGATCCCGGCAACCTGATGACGCTTTGACGCGAAAAGAACGCAAAATCAGGATTCGATCACGCATTCTTGGAATCGCGTGACGCGAAAAGGCCTGTTGAGGGCCTTTTCTGTTTCCCGGATAATTATCCCGGATAAAATTGAACCGGCGCGTGCGTCAAATGCGCCGGTTTGGCTTGGGTCCGGTCGCCCGCGCAAAAGGCGCGGCCTCCTGCTCCGGCGGCAAAGCGCGCGCAGAATGAGCGCTCAAAACCGCCGCGGCAAGCTCCCGGGCTTCCAAGCGCGCCTCCCTTTGAGGGAACGCGCCCTTAGGGAGCGTGGAGAAAACGTCAGCGTGCGCTCGCATGGCGGCATCAAACTCGGCGTCATTGAGCGCGCGCAAAAGGGCGTCGACAGCCGCCCAGGATTTGTGTCGCACGCCATGCGCGAGCGCTGTTCTCCCTTCCGCGTCCATGGCTCCAAGGTCGCTGTGGGGAGCCAGAATGCGGACGCAATCGGGCATGTCGTCAATCATCGAGGCCATCAAGGGCGTTTGCCCTTGGCCGCCTGCCGCCCTCGCGTCCGCCCCTTGCGCCATCAGCGCTCGAATCGCCGCGGGCATCCCATAAGAGGCGGCCAGTTGGAGCGCCGTGTTTTGCCCTGGGCCCTGGCGAGCGTCCAGCGCCGAGGAGGAAGCCAGCGCTTCCACGCAAGGAACAGATCCATTTCCAAGAGCCATCTCGAGCGCTCGGTTGCCGTCCCTGTTGGCGTGATTGGCGCGCGAGCCCGGCAGCAACGCGCGCGCAGCGAGCTCATGCCCAGCCTTGGCCGCGAAGATGAGGGGCGTGTTGCCTTCCGCGTCGACTTCGTGCGCGGGAAAGTGCCGCAACAAAAAAGAAATCGCCTCCGTTTGCCCCTTTTCTGCGGCCATTTCAAGAGGGCTTCTGCTCGCGCGGGTGTCGATTTCAAAGTCGGCGAAAAAGGGGGCGAAAAGGCGCAAACATTCAACCTGCCCGGCGGCGGCCGCGGCCGCGACAGAGCGCGCATGAAAATAGAAGCCCGTCTCACGAGGCTCTTGCCCTTCGATTCGGCGCAAGGCCAAGGGCTCTGGCGGGCATTCGGGAGTCAAAGCGGGCGTCAAAAGACGCAAGCACTCAAGCTGGCCGTGCGTTGCCGCGAAGTTTTGGGCGCAATTGCCCAAAGGGTTGGCAACCCAAACATTTTCCAGAGGCAGCAGCAATCGCGCGCACTCGAGATGCCCGGACTCCGCAGCCAAAAACAAAGGCGTGGCGTGATAACCGCCCCACTCCGCGGCGCCCGAGCCCGCATAGCCGCAGTCGATCACAAACTGAACGCAGGCCGCGCTTCCGCTGCTGACCGCGTGATGCATGACTTTCTCGATCGACAAGAAATCAATGCCTTGCTCGCGCATTTGCTTCAAAAGAGGAAAATTCGCTTCGCTGAGCGCTTTTTCGACCTCGGCGGCGGTGGTGTAAAAAGAGGGCGCGGGCATGAGAGGGGCAAAAAAAAAACGATGGACGACGAGGGCCCCGTCGGTCAGGGTTTATTTTAAGCCATTTTGACCCCCAAGGAAAGAGCGGCAAAGGAGCCGCCCAATGCAGGCGGCCATCAGAAAGCGACGAGGCTGACTTTTTGATCGGGGCGATTGCGAGCGTTTGGGCGCCTGCGTCAAGACGCTGCGCCGGAGAGACGGCGAAGCATGGTTTGAGGATAAGCATTCACCGAATCAATCGATGCCGATTTGGCTAAAATTTGCTTGTTCGGTCGCTGTTTTTGGAGAAAAACGGCGTCAAGCGGTCGATAAAAAGTGACAAAAAATTTAAAAACTGCGTAGTATAGTGAGATAATTAGGGTTACCCCTTGGATAGCCAAGGGCTTTTTCGCTCAAGCGGCGCCAGGCGAACAAGAACCCGCTGACTGAGGAGCCATGCGCAATGAGCAACAACGCAGGAGAAAACAACACCGAACACGGCGAGGCCGGCGTGGAGTCCTTTCAAGAGCGCAGAGCGCGAGTCGTTCGCGAGAGCACGGACGGAGCAAGCGTTTCCTTGTCACGCCGTGGCCGGGCCAAAAACTGGATCGCCTCCTTCCCGCGAGCAGGCTTCGCGTTGGCGTTGGGCGCTTTTTTGGCGCCGCTGTTGTTCGTCAGCCTTGAAATCAGCAACGTGTGCGGAGCGTTTGCGTTATGCCTGTGGGCGGCGCTCGCTTTGATTTGCGTGGCGCTGGGGGAGGACGACAAGCTTGGAGCGCCTTCGCAATCAGCGACCATTGTCGGATTCGTGATGGCGGGCGCTCTTTTGTTTGGCGGAGTGTGGTTCAACGCGCTAATGAAAAATGTCGTGGACCCCTCCACGGCGAAGGTCTTCGCCTCCCAGGTCCGTTCCAGCGAGGCTTTGGGCAATTTGGCGTGGTCGCGCCTAGAAAAATTGGGCGTCTCCTCGCCGGACGGGGAGCGCGCCGCGGCGGCCGCCGCGGTTGGGCGGTTTGAGGCCAGCAAGGCCGACGCCTACAAAACAGCGCGAGCCGTGGCCGCGAAGCCTTGGATGTCTTGGGACGCTTCGCTGAGCGAAGACCCGCGATCGAGCTTTCAGCGCGGCTATTTCGTGGACACCATGTCGGAGCGCCTGAGCGTGCTGCAAACGCTGAGCGCGAACATCGCCGCGGAGCAATTGGTTTCGCAAGAGAAGAGCCTGATCGGACAACAGGAAGAGAGGGAAATTCAACGCCAAGCCCAAGAGCGTCTGGCGAAGGGCCGGGACGTGGACGCGAAATGGCTGCCCGATCAACAGCGCGCCCAATTTCTCGGCGCCATAGGACTGGACCTGGGAACCGGCTCGGGCGGCTGGGATTTTTCACAAAGCCAAGGCGCCCAAATGATGACGACGCCCGCGCCCCTTTCAGGACTTGAGGGACCGGGCCCGGCGTTCAATCGCGACGAAGCCATCCCGCAGGACAACGCGCCGGATGTTCGGCCACAATTGCAAAAAACAGAAGCGGATTGCCAGAGCCGTAAGGCCAAAAGCATTTCGTCTTGCGTCAAATCCATGCAAGATGAAAAAAACGCCGCGCATATGTCTTTTCTGGCGCCCTTTTCATACTCAAAAGGGTGGTTCGATCAGGATCGCCCGGCCGAAGGCGCAACGCGCGAGCAGGCTTTGGCGCGAGACGCCTCGCTCGGCGAGGCCCGGCTGCAATGGGCGCCGCCCGCGCATGCGCCGCAAATCGATTATGACCAAGTGGCCGCTGACGCCGCGCGGCGCGCCATGAGCGCCGAGCGCATCGGGGCGATGGACATGGGGGGCGCCTCGATGGTCAGCGGCTTGGACCCTTATCAAAATCGCGAGCAGGCTTTGTCCCCCCTCAATTTTGTCTCGGGCTCGCAAGATCCCCGGGCGGGCGGATATGTCGCAACGCAAGCTCCGCAGATGAAATTGCCCTCGGAAAGCGCGCAGGCGTCTTCGCAAGGGCGTGGCTATCTGAACCGCGCGACGCGGTTGGCCATCCCTTATTGAGCGTTTCGTGCAAAAAAGAAAAAGCCCCATTCATGGGGCTTTTTTGCGGTGGGCAAGAATGTTCGGCGCGAAGCCAAAAAGCGCTTCGAGTCAATGCTCAGGGCCCAAGCCGCAAAAGGGCCCCAGGCGCGCGTTGATCGCCTCCATCGCGATCACCACGCCGCGGTGTTGCTCGCACGTGGCGGCGAACCAATGCCGCATCGTTTTGGGCTCGACCAGCGTCAAGCCGAAGTGCTCCACCCTGGCGCTCGCGGGGTCCGTGTAGGGCAAAAAGGCCCCGGTGTCCAAATAAACGGCTCTGTCGCAAAAAAGCGGCGCCTGCACAATCGTGTGCCCGCAAAAAATCGGAGGCAAATTCGGATTGTGGAAAATCTCCGAATGCTCGCGCCAATGCGACCCGATGATCTTGCGGCTCCAGATCGCCATCGCCCGGCACTGGACGGCCTCTTCGCCATCGGCGTCGCCAAAGGCCGCCAGGTCCGTTTCGGTCAACAAGCCATGGTCGCTCCACGCCTCAGCGTGAAGCACATAAAAGCGTTCAGCCCCTTCGCCCACGCGCCAGACATGCGGCATGGCTTCGAGCAGCGGCAATTGCGACTCCAATTCCGAGCGCGGACGCTCGGGCGGCCAGCGCGGGTCATAGAGGTCAACTTGGCCTGGATCGCGCAGGTGGTCTATCAACAGTTGCTCGTGATTGCCGCGCACCGGAAAAAACCACGGCTTTTTGAGCAGCTGGAGGCTCGCGTGGCTGCGCGGGCCCCGATCGACCAAATCCCCCACGGAAAACAAGCGATCGTTTTTCGGGTCAAACCGGACTTCTGCCAAAAGGCTCATGAGCTCGTCCAAGCATCCGTGGATGTCGCCCACCACGAAATCGCGGCCATTCGTGTTCGCCGGCGCCGTTTTCATCCACGGGCCCAGCGCTTCATCCATAGTTTCGTTCATTATTTGGCGGCTTTTATTGGGTGGCAAAACCAAAACAAAAAGAATTGGGGCCCAAATCTAGCCGAAGAGGCGTCATAGCACAAGGGGCGAGGCGCCTTTTTTTGCGGCGCGCGACCGCTGAGAGCGACGCGCGGGCCTTTCGGCCGGGCTCGGCGGAACCCGCGTCCCGGACCCCGCGGGCGATGCTCAAGAAACGGGCTGGGAGGCCGGAGCCGGAAATGCAGAAAAAGGCGTTTTTTGTCGTTGAGCGCTGGATTTTCCCGCCGCGTTGAGAGAGAATGAAAGGCTGGCGGGAGCGCCTTTTTCGATATTCGTTCTCAACAAAGTCGCAAAAGCAGCCTTCGCTTTGAATAAACAAACACAAAGAACCCCCTCCCCTCCTTTTTCTCGAGAAGCCCTTCGCCGGGCGCATTCATCAATGGCTCAATTGACCCCGCAGTCCCTTGAAATCAGCTCCGACGCCCTCGAAAGCTCCACGAGCGCGAACGCAGAAACCATCATTGGGCTGCTGCGCAAAGAAATCGACACGAGCAATTACGATTATTATGTCCTCGACGACCCCAAAATTCCGGACATTGACTACGACATGCTGTTTCGCGCTTTGGAGGCTTGGGAGAACAAATTCCCGCAATTCAAAGATTCGCATTCTCCGACGCAGCGCGTGGGGGGCGAACGGCTGTCCGAGTTCGCTCCGGCGCGCCATTCGCGCCCGATGCTCTCGATCAGCAATGCGTTTGAAGACGAGGAAGCGGGCGAATTTGACGCCGCTTGCCGCAAAAAAATGGGTTTTTTGGAAGGCGAAGAGCTTGAATACTGCGTCGAGCCCAAGTTTGACGGACTGGCTATTTCTTTGACGTATGAACACGGCCTCTTCACCCGCGCGGCCACCCGCGGCGACGGTGAAGTGGGCGAGGACGTGACCGCCAATGTCCGCACCATCAAAGCCATTCCGATGGATCTGCGCGGCGCGCTCGGCAATCCGCTCCCCGCGCGGCTCGAAGTGCGCGGTGAAATCCTGATGCATCGCAAGGATTTCGCTCGGCTGAATGAGCGCCAGCGCGCGGCGGGCGAAAAGGAGTTCGCGAATTGCCGAAATGCGGCGGCGGGCTCTTTGCGTCAACTGGATCCGCGAATCACGGCCACGCGTCCCTTGCGGTTCTACGCGTACGCCTTGGGCGAGTGCGTCGGCACCCCGATTCACCAAAGCCACATGGAAGCGCTCGAATGGCTCAAAGGCATCGGTTTTGCGTCGAGCGGCTTGGCCACGGTCCAAAAGGGCCTCGGCGGGGTTCTGGCCGCCCGCAAGGTCATTGGCGACCAACGCGCGACGCTGCCCTTCGACATCGACGGCGTGGTTTACAAGGTCAACGCCTACAACGCGCAAGAAAAGCTCGGATTCATTTCTCGCGCGCCGGTCTGGGCTCGGGCGCATAAGTTCCCGCCGGAGGAGGTGGCGACGCTTTTGGAGGGGTGGGCGGTGCAAATTGGCCGCACCGGCGTGGCGACCCCCGTCGCGAAGGTGAAAACGGTCTTCGTGGGCGGCGTGAACGTGAGCTCCATCACTCTGCACAACTTTGACGAAGTGGCGAAAAAGGACGTCCGCATTGGCGACACGGTGATCGTCCGCCGCGCCGGAGACGTGATTCCGGAGCTCGCGCGGGTGATTTTTGAGCGCCGGCCAGAAGGGGCCCAGCCCATCATGATGCCCTCGCAGTGCCCCGTTTGCGGCTCCGCGATCGTCAAAATCGAAGGCGAGGCGGCAGCCCGTTGCACGGGCGGTCGCATTTGCGGCGCTCAAAAAACGCAGGCCGTCGAGCACTTCGCGAGCCGCCGGATGATGGACATCGACGCCTTGGGCGGAGAAACTGTCAATTTGTTGTTCGAGCACAACGTGATCGCCGATTCGTCCGACCTGTATGCCCTGGACGTCGAAAAGCTGCGCGCCTTGCCGCGTTTTGGCGAAGTGTCCGTGCAGCGCTTGTTGCGCAACGTCGAGGCGTCCAAGGGCCGCGATTTGCGCCGCTTCATTTTCGCGTTGGGCATCCCGAACGTGGGCGAGTCGACGGCGAAAAGCCTCGCGAAAACGTTTGGATCGATTGAGGCGCTCATGCAAGCGAGCGAGCAGGATTTTCAGCGCGTGAACGACATTGGGCCGGTTGGCGCGAAATCGTTGGCGGCGTTCGTGTCCGACCCGGACAACATCGCCTTTATTCAGCGCTTCATTGACCGTGGGGCGCGGCCGACCGACGCGGCAATGACGCCGGTTTCGGCCACGCCCGCGTTGGGGAAGACTTTTGTCATCACAGGCACTCTGCCCTCGCTGTCTCGCGACGACGCGAAGGCCATGGTGGAAGCCGCGGGCGGCAAGGTGTCGGGCTCGGTCTCCAAGAAAACCGACTGGGTTCTCGCGGGCGCGGAAGCGGGCACGAAGTTGACCAAAGCCCAAGACCTGGGCGTGCCGATTTTGGACGAAGCGGCGTTTTTGGCGCTGTTGAGCGCGCCGGTGGCGTCTGACGAGGAGCAAAGCGTCGAGACCGACAGCGAGTTGCCGCCGGAGCCGGAAAACGCCACGCCGGTGGCGTCAGGAGAGCTGGTGGGCCAGGGCGACCTGTTTGGCGCGCCAGACGCAATCCCGGCCCAACCCGCGCCGAAAAGCCGCCCTCGGATGTGAGGGCGGGCGAGTGAGGCGAAAAGGCCACGCCGCGCGCAAGCCAAAAGAAGAAAGAAGAAAGAGCTCGCGGGCTCTTTCTTCTTTTGTTCCTCGTGAAACAATTGCGCGATCGCGCGATGGCGGGGCCCAACTTCGCGCAGAGCGCGAAATCGGCCGGCTTCACAATCTTGAAGGGCGCGAGCCAGCCTTTGGGGGCATGGATTCCCGCAAAAAGCCAACGGAGGCGTTCTTTGCTCGCTCGGCGTCCAATGCCCACGTCAATTGAGCTTGCTCGAGCCCTGAGAGGATGTGGGCGGCGAAGCGATCGCGCTGCGCCGCGGGCTTCCAAAAGCGAGCTTGTTTGGGCGTTTGATTCGCCCCATAAGTCGGGTCCCACGCAAGTTGGGCCGGGTCTCCCCATAAAACGATCCAGTGCCCAGGCAACGCGTGGCGAGCCGCCCACTGCTTGAATTGCTCGGCGTTGGCGGCCAAGCGCGTTTGCGGATCGGCGTCGCCGAGCGCGGCGGACACGGCGATGCTGCCCACAAAACGGTCGGAAGGCACGGCGGCCGGCCGTTGAACTTGCGTGAACGCCAGGGAGCCAGAATGTGCTGAGCGGAGCGGGCGAGTGGCCCAGGACTCTCCAAATCGCGCGAGCGAAGTCGCGAGCATGTCCATCTTGATTTCAGGCAGCGTGCGCGGGGCTTGGTTTTTATTGACGGGCTGCTCTGGCTGCAACTCGCATTGCCAATCCGGAATGTTTTGGCTCAACGCGAAAACAGCTTGCCCTGAGAGAAGGCAATCGATCCACGCGCGAGCAAAAGGAACGCCGGAGGCTGGCTCCGCGGGATTCTCAATGATCAAGCGCAAAACCCACGCCAGGCACGAGCGCGACTCAGGCATGTCGTCCGGCGTGAACACGCTTGGCGAGGCTGAAAGGGCGGGAGTGTCCGAATGCCGCGGCATAAAACCTCATCAGGCGGGAGCGGGGAGCGGCGCGCCTTTGCCAAAGCGCGACGCGGCCAGCCAGGTCAACGGCCAAACAGCGAGCCTTGGCGAGGGTCGGCGCGAATGCCCGCGGCGATGCGTTTTTCAACCCATGCGGCGCACTGGTCGGCGCTGGCGTGGCAAAGCTTGACGCCGTCAGAAGTCGTCGCTTCGCGGTAAGCGTGAACGCCGACGTGTCCAGCGATCATCGCGTCCAGCAAAACCGTTGGGGCATTGCGGCCCGCGTCGCGCATCCTGCGCAAGCGGTTTGCGTTTTTTGCCTCATCCAGGCCGCCGGTGATCAACTCTTGGATGTGAGCCTCCACTTTCGCTTCGTTGGGCAGCGCGTTTTTGCGGGCCTGCGCCGCGCGGTCCAGGCTTTCCTCGCGGGAATCCTCAAAGGCGCTCAAAACCGCGCGATCATCCAGCGCCTCTTGCAGGGCTTCGTCCGACATGGCGGCGCCAAGCCCTTTCCAGGATTTTTTCTGCCCAGGCGCGCCGGCCATCAAGAATTTTTGCGCTATTTTTTCGGTGTGCGGCAACGCTTGGATCAAAGGGCCCAGAGCCTCTTTGTGCTCCGCGAAGCGCGTGAGCATGCCTTGGGCCGCTTGCAAAGCTTCATTGAAAATCGCTTGTTCGGCTCCAGATTGAAGCTTCATGGCGTCCGTGCGCGTGGCCAAAACCTCAATGATGTCGGCGAGCGCGCGCGCGGCTTGGGCAACCAAAGAGGGGACTTCATGCGAAGCGCCTCCTTCATGGGCCGATTGGGCGCCGTAAACGAAATGCTTGGAGCGGATCACATGCTCCGCCGGCGCGTTCAAGGGCCATTGGAGCGAGCTCAATTGCGAGAGCAAGGGCAGCGCGTTGAACTGGGCGCGCTCAGCCTCGGAAAGGGGAGGCGAGACCATCGCCACGAATTTGCTCGCGATTTGATTGTCGTCCTCGTTGTTCCCATACATCACAGCCGACGAGAAAAAGGTCTGCGAGCCAATGGAGTCAGACTTCGAGAAAGGGGGGATTGCGCGCTTGATGGAGTTGCGCACCGCTTCCGGGTGGCGCGCCGCTTGGTCCCCCTGGTTGCGGCCGCTATCCATGGAAGTGACGAAGCCTAAGTGCCATGCGCCCGGGTCCTTTTGGTCGCGAATGGCCACGTCGATTTCACCGGAGGCCGCGACCTGATTGTCCGAAGTCGCGCGCAGCTGGCCGCCCGCGCCCACTTTGACGCGCGCCAAATGCGCCGGACCGCCCACGTCGTTGGGCACAGAATCCACGGCGATCGAGACGAAGAGCTGCGAAAAACGGTGGGCAATGATCGCCTGCAAGTTTTTTTGGGCCACCGGCTCGCCGGAGCGCAAGCTTTCAAAGGCGTCGCGCAAAGCCAGAACCGCGGAGAGCTCCGGATCCGACGGCGGCAATTCGCCCGCCAAATCATTGGCCGCGTGCCCCGAATCCACATACAGGCTGATTTTGGCGAGAGCCTCGGCCCGAAAGGCCGTGGAGGCGTCGCTGCACAAGTATTCAAAAAAAGGATACAGCGCGCTCTCTCGATCCAGTTGAGCGGCCAGCTTCGCCTCCACCGGAGACATGATGTCGCGCCGGCATTCTGGCGACTGCATGTATTGGTCCAGCGCCTCGCGCAACGAACCCGTGCTCGCTTGGCCGGCAGGAACCGCGGCGATCGCGCCCGCCCCCTTCTTGACCACGCCGCTCACGCTGTCGATCACGCGAGCCAAAATCCGCGCTTGCGTGGCGTCCAAGCCCACGCCGTCGATCAAGCTGCGCTCAAAGGCCTGGTCGTCCTGGCAACGCGCGCGATGGCTGGACGCGATGGACAGCGTGTGCCCCACTTCTTCATGAGCCGCGGAGTCAATGTTTTCAGGCGCGCTCGCGCGAAAGCTCAACGTGTTGGCGGAAACAATGAGGTTTGTGCGCAAAGCCTGCTCGGTCACCGCGGGGTCGGCGACGGCGGCTCGGGAAATCGTCTTGGGCATGAAGGTCTCAAAAGGGCGGCCGGCGACGGGCTGGCGCCGAAAAAAAGCAATGGCAAAAAAGAAAAAAGCTTCAAATCATTCTATCACGCTTGTGGGCGAGCGAAAAGGCTTGAAGTCCGCTTGCGCGTTTTTTTGAGCAAACGGCGCCGAAAAATGATTGCCTGCGCCATTGAAAAACGTGAAAAGACTTCTTTTTTGGATTGACCAACGACCAAAAACCAAGTAATTTCCCCGTCATGAAAAAGACCAAACCTTCCGTTTTTGGCGCGTTGCGCCGCCTGGGCCGAAAAACCGGCGCTGAAACCTTTGTCCCCAAAGCCACGGCGTCGGCCGCCGCGGAAACGGCGCGCCAAGCGGGCAAGCTGGAGAATCAGGACCCGGATCTCGCAAAAAAGAGATTGTTCGACTTCGCCCAGAAAAAAGAAGGCTGGACGGAAATCCAAGCCTATGTGCACAAGCATCCCGAGGCCGCGAAGTGGCGCGGGGGGCAGTGGAACGAAACGCTTTTGCACTGGGCCGCGATTTCAAGCTACGCCGCGGCGGGCGACTTGATCGCGGCGGGGGCCGCGCTTGACGCCCTCGACGACCAGGGGACGCGCCCAATCGATTGGACGATCGAGCGTCTGTTTTTCGCCAAAGACAGCCAAAAAGAATTGAAAATCGAAGCCAAAGGAATGAAGGATCTGCGCGACGTGCTCGAAAGCTGCGCTCGCGTCCTGGCCTCTTCCGGAGCCGATTTGAGCTATCGGCTCGAAGCGACGGCTGGCTATGGATTGGTGGACCTGGCGCTCAGAGGCGGAGGCGCGCAAGCGACCGAAGGCCTTTTGTCCGCGGGGCAAGGCGCCCGAATTGGCGCCGAAAAGGGCCTTTTCGCGCGCTGGCTTCTCGCTTGGCTAGCCGGCCGCTTCGACACGCCGCCGGAGCGCAAGGGCGCGCTGGAGGCGCTGAGCCATTGGGGCGGCGACTGGAACGAGCCTTTTTCAAACGGAAAAACCGCTTTAACCAACGGCGTTTTGGCTTGGCTGGACGGCACGTTGAAAAATCCAGTCGGATTGAAACAGCTGCGCGAGGCCGGGGCGGATCCGGATCATGAAGGCCCTGACGGCACCGGACTTTGGGAAGACGTCGCGGCATGGGCGCGAGCGCAAAACGGAGCCATCAGCACGCTTCAAGCCATAATGAAAGCGCGCAAAGCCCTCGGGCTGAAAGAAACGGACTGAGGGGGCTTTTTCTGCGAAGTGTCGCCGGGCGAAAAAACTCAGCAAACAGGACAAAAGGTGGATTTTTCCATTGCGCGAGCCCGTCGATCCGCTAGAATGTCGCCGCTTCGCAAACGCCGAAAAATGACGCTCGCGGCCGCCTTGATCGCCAAATGGCTTTGCTGGCGCTTTCTGGCCAGCACGCCAATGGCTTTTTCGTTTTCCGCTTCTTCATTTTTTTGCTTAATTTCGCAAACGCCTGGGGCGGCGCTCTCGCAAGGACAACCATGTCGCAGAATTCGCAGCCCATTCCTGATTTCGCTCCCGACGGCGGGAAGGAAAATTCGCCCGAACGTTTGAGCGCGTGCGCCGCCGATCTCGCGGATCGGTTGTGGCGCGACCTGCCCGAAGCCTGGCAAACCGCGCTGGACAGCCACAAACCCGGCGCCGCTCGCGACGCGATATTCAAGGCCAGCGAACGCGCCGTGAAAGACCAAAAGGCCGGAGGCATTTATCCGCCGCATCCGAGGCAGTGGCTTGCGGCCTTCAAAGCCATCCCGGCCGGCCCTGCGGGAGTGAAGGTGGCGTTGGTCGGGCAAGACCCTTATCACGGCCCCCGGCAAGCCATGGGCTTGTGTTTCTCCGTTCCGACCGGCGAGCCCGCGCCGCCTAGCCTTCGCAACATTTTGCAAGAGCTCAACGGCGATTTAGGCTTGGGAGCCCCTCTGAGCGGCGACCTGAGCGTGTGGGCCGCCAGAGGCGTTTTGTTGCTCAATGCCTCTTTGACCGTGCGCCCGGGAATGGCCAACTCGCATGCGTTCATTGGCTGGGAGACCTTGACGGAGTTGGCGCTGGCGGCCTGCGCCCTGGACTCAGCCCCGAAGGTTTTTGTCGGTTGGGGCAGTTTCGCCCAGAAAAAAATCGTGGCGGCGTTGGCGTTGGAAAACGCCCATCCATGGCCCACGCTGTTTTCGGCGCATCCGTCGCCGCTGTCGGCGTATCGTGGGTTCGTGGGATCTCGCCCCTTCTCAAAAATCAACGCGATGCTCGCCGAGCAGGGCGTTGAGGGCGTGGACTGGCGCCTGCCGGGACAATGATCCAAAGCGGCCCGATGCGGTAGGGAAACCAAAAAGAGCGCCGCAAAGCGACCAATATTTTAGCCGGAAGGACACCAAAACGGGGCTGCCAGGCCGGGTTTTTGTAGGCCGCGGAGAAAGATATTTCGCAATCAAGTGGCCGGAGGGTCGTCTTGCTTTTTGGCTTGTCGCCCGCTTTCAAAAATTTCAGAGTCGGGGCCAAAAGCCCCTTGCGGCTCAAGCGAAAGCCCATCGTCGGCTTTGTCCTTCCTGGCAGGAGGGGGGGTCGAAAAAATAGACGCGGAGGTTTGCGCCGCAGGCTCCGGGCCCCCGCCCGGATGGTGGGTCGCCGCGGGCATGGCGCCGCGAGCGCTCAGCTGGGCAAATCGAGGCAAGCCTCGGCGCGCGAGCCGCCAATAGTAAGCGCAAGCGCTCACCGCCATGGGGCCCACAAACAACCCGATGAGCCCGAATTGGCTGAACCCGCCCAAAAACGCCGCATACAGCCAAATGGCCCGAGGGCCGCCGTCCTGGGCCCCGCTCAGCCGCGAACGGGCCAAGGGGTCTAAAACGAACAACAACGCCAGGCAAAAAAGAGCCAGCGCCAGCGCCATGGGCTGCGATGCGCTGAGAGCGACATAAGCGACGGCGCCCGCGCAAATGAGCGGGGAGATCAAAGGGACGGCTGCCCCAAAGCCCGCGGCGAAACCGAAAAGGGCCGGGGAAGGGACGCCCGCCAAGGCAAAGGCGCACCAGAGCAACGTGCCCTCCGACAAGCCCAAAATCACCACGCTGCCAAAAACGGTGCGGCCGACGCCGCCCAGCATTGTGATCAATTCTTGGCCCGGCTCCGCGAAAACCTCTTCGTGCAAAAAAGCCATCCGTTCGGCCAGCCGTCGCTTGTAGGCCAGGGCCCAGAAAAACCCCGCCAAGATGATCGGCGTTTCCACGACGCGCGCCAAGGCGCCCAAACCCAGGCTGCCAGCGAGCGCCGCCATTTGCGAGCTGTCTATTTTTGTGGCGATAAAGGCGCCGATTCCGTTGTTCGTCCCGTTGGGCATCCAATGCCTCGCCAGCCACGGGCCCACTTTCGGCGCCTGAGACGCCCATTCGGGCAATGGCGCGCCTGAGGACACCCATTGGTTAGCCGTCCCCGCGATAGTGTCGATTTGCGTGGCGAGCGTGGCGCCCACGGTGAGCAAGGGCCACATCACCAAGGCGCCCGCCATCAGGCAAAAGAGAGCGGTGGCCGCATTATAGCGCCAAGAACCTTCGACGCCGGCGCGCAAAGCTTTGCAAAAACGCTCGTGAATCACGGTGAGGCCCAAAGCCAACAATCCGCCCCAAGCAAGCGGGCGCCAGAGCCACTGAATCAACCAAAGGCTCAACGCAAGCAAAATGACCCAGGCGATCCAGGCTTTGGCGCGGTTTGCGGTCGACATGGGCGGCGGGTTCATGAGGGTCTCGGGCGCATGAAGCGCAAGAATGAGGCGAAAATACGCAGTCGGCGCATTGTGCTTCAAGAGACGCAAACGGGCAACTGAAATACGAGTGTTGGCGCAAATAAAGCGTCGAATGCGAGCCCAATGGCAATTGGGCGTTGTTTTTTCAGCGCAAAAAGCCAAAATCCAAAGCCGTTTGTCCCTTGGAGTTTCTCGTTGGCGGCCTTCGCCCATTGCCCGCATGCGTTCAACGGATTGTTGCGCCCATGGCTATTGTCGAATTCAAAGAAGGCTCCATTATGAGTCTATGCAAGGCCAACGGCCTTTCTGCGGCGCGGGCAGTCCTCGCCGCCATGGAGAAAAAATCATGCTGAATGTAAGAAAATCAGAAGAGCGCGGCCATGCCAACCATGGCTGGCTCGACAGCCATCATAGTTTTTCGTTCGCAAGCTACCAAGATGAAGAGCATGTGCATTTTGGCCCGTTGCGCGTCATCAATGAAGACCATGTGGCCGCGGGGCGTGGCTTTTCGCCGCATCCGCACGCTGACATGGAGATTCTCACTTATGTGATTTCTGGCGAGCTCGCCCACCGCGACAGCATGGGCAACGGCTCCACGCTGCGCGCAGGCGACACGCAACGGATGGGGGCCGGGACGGGCGTCGTGCACAGCGAGTTCAATTCGTCACAAACAGAGCCGCTGCACTTGATGCAAATTTGGCTGATGCCGACCCATCGCGGCGGCGAGCCTCAGTATGGAGAATCGCATGTCGCGCCCGAAGCCAAGCGCGGGCGGCTGGCTCCCGTGGCGGCGCCGCAAGGCGAAGCGGCCTCCGTGGGCGCTTTGGGTTGGCGCGCGGACGCGCGGCTCCTCGCGGGGCTTTTTGACGGCGAGGAGCGAGCCGAGCGCCCCATCGAGCCTGGCCGTCGGATTTACGCGCATGTGGTGCGCGGGCAAATTGAAATAAACGGAGTGCCTCTTGCCGGAGGAGACGCCCTGAAAATCGAGAATGAAACACGATTGGTCCTCGAAAAAGGGCGCGACGCCGAAGTTTTGATTTTCGACCTCGCTTGAGGGGCGCGTCATTGTTGGCTGTTCGCGGATTCGCGGCGAAGCGCCTGGCGAGAAGCCCGGCGCTTTGGCGTCAGCGAGCCGGCGGCTCTCGCCAAAAAAGAGATTGCGCGCCCTTCCTCAGTTCTTTTCGGGTCCCGCGCATCAAAACAGAAGAAAACAGAAGAAAAGAGGCGGAAAACCGAAGCGACACCGCCGCGGCCGATTTTAGGCCAGTTTTCAGGCCAAGGAGTTGAAAATGGCTAGGGAGGAGGCTCGGATCGAAGAAAGGGGCGAAAACCTGATTTAAACCCGGTTTTAGCCTTGACTTAAAGGGCTGCTTCGATCTAATATGGGCGACATTTTGCTGGGCTTTAAAACCCTCCTTTTCGGATCCGCGCCTTGTGGAGCCCGGAATGGAAAAAGCGGCCAGGCAGCGAGCGCATCCGCTTTTGGGCGCCTTAAAAGCAACCCTTTACGACTTCCGCACAGAGAACGATATTTTTCCATGAGCGATCAAGACAACAACGGATTTGACGAACTGGCCGAACCCGCCAGCTCGGGAGTGGATTTTGCCAACGAGCTGATTGACACGCCGCTGGAAGACGAAATGCGCAACAGCTATTTGGATTACGCCATGAGCGTGATCGTGGGGCGCGCGCTTCCGGATGCCCGAGATGGCTTGAAGCCCGTGCATCGCCGAGTGTTGTTCAGCATGCACGAGTTGAGCCTGGAGTGGAACAAAACCTACAAGAAGAGCGCTCGCGTGGTCGGCGACGTGATCGGTAAGTATCACCCGCACGGCGACACCGCGGTGTACGACACGATGGTCCGGATGGCCCAGGACTTCGCGCTGCGTTACCCAATGATCGACGGCCAGGGCAACTTCGGCTCAATCGACGGCGACAACGCGGCCGCGATGCGATACACCGAAGCGCGCATGACCAAAATGGCCGGCGAAATGCTGTCGGACTTGGACAAGGAAACCGTTGACTTCGGACCGAACTACGACGGCAGCGAAAAAGAGCCGTTAGTGCTTCCGGCGCGATTTCCGAATCTCTTGGTCAATGGCTCAGCGGGCATCGCGGTCGGCATGGCCACCAACATCGCCCCCCACAACATGGCGGAGACCCTTCAAGGCGCCCTGGCCCTGCTGGAAAACCCCCTCACCACGATCGATGAGCTCATCAAGATCATTCCGGCTCCGGATTTCCCCACGGGCGGCTTGATTTGGGGCGTGGGCGGCGCAATGGAAGCCGCGCGGACAGGCCGCGGATCCATCACGGTTCGCGGGCGCGTGCGCGTCGAAGAGGTTGACGGCCGCGACGCGATCATCATTGACGAGATCCCTTATCAGGTCAACAAAAAGACGCTGCATGAGCGGATCGCCGAGCTCGCGCGCGACAAGGACGAAAACAAACGAATCGAAGGCATCCACGACGTTCGCGATGAATCGGACAAGTCCGGCATGCGCCTGGTCGTTGAGCTTCGCCGGGGCGTCAACCCGGACGTGACGATCAACCAGCTTTACAAACAAACGAATTTGCAGTCGATTTTCAGCGTCAACATGATCGCCCTGGTCAACGGCCAGCCGCAGCTGATCAATTTGAAGCAAGCGCTGGAAATCTTTTTGCGCTTTCGCCGGGAGATCGTTTATCGGCGCAGTTTGTATGAGCTGAAAAAGGCGCGCCATGAGGGCCACAAGCAAGAAGGCCTCGCAATCGCCATCTCCAACGTCGACGAAGTCGTTGAGCTCATCAAAAGCTCGAAGAACCAAGAAGAAGCCAAAGAGCGCCTCGGCGCGAAGCGCTGGAAAAGCGCATTGGTCGAGCAGATGCTGAAATCGTCTTCGGCCGGCCCGCGCGCGGCCATGCCGGAGGGCATGCCGGAGACCGTCGGCCTTTTTGATGACGGCTACGCGTTGAGCGCAGACCAAATCAACGACATCGTCAGCATGCGCCTGGGGCGGCTGACCGGCATGGAAATGGACAAAATATTCTCGGAATACAAGGGCGAAGTCGCCAAAATCGAGGACTTGACAGACATTTTGGCCACGCCAGCGCGCATCACGGCGATTTTGAAGGCAGAGCTTGAAGAGACGCAAAAAGCGTTCGGGGACCCGCGCCGCAGCGAAATCGTGTATGCCGCCAGCGCCATTGAGGACGAAGACCTAATCCCGCGCCAACAAATGGTCGCAACGCTTTCCGTGTCGGGCTACATCAAGGCGCAACCTTTGACGGAATTCGCGGCCCAGCGCCGAGGAGGCCGAGGCAGCCGGGCGACGGACTTGAAGGACGAAGACGCGCTCTCGCAAATTTTCTCCGCGCAATCGCACGACCAAATGCTCTGTTTCTCGAGCCGCGGCCGAGTGTATTCGGTGAAGGTTTACGCGTTGCCGGCTGGCAGCCGCGCTTCGCGAGGCCGACCGATCAACAACCTGTTCCCGTTGCAGCCCAAGGAGACCATCACGTCTTTGATGCCGATCTCCGGGTTCAGCGACGACAAGTCGGTGTTCATGATTTCTCGCGCCGGCATCTCCAAGCGCGTCACGCTCTCGCAATTCAAAAATCTGCGCCAATCAGGCCTGAACGCAATTGACCTGGACGAGGGCGACGAGCTCGCCTCCGCCGTCTTGACCGACGGCCAGAGCGAAATCCTGATCTTCACCTCCGAAGGCAAGGCTGCGCGACTGGATGAAGCGGCGATTCGCCAACTGTCCCGGACGGCTCGCGGAACCCGGGCGATCCGGATGCCGGAAGGCGTCAAGGTCCTGGCCGCGATCGCCAACGACGAAGTGAACCTGAGCGTCTTGACGGTCAGCCAGAAAGGCTTTGGCAAGCGCACGCCGGCCTCGACCTTCCGGAAAACCGGCCGCTTGGCGCAAGGCGTTCGCGCCATGAGCCTGAGCGAAGAGACGGGGCCCTTGATCGCGGTGGCCGCGATGCGCGAGGGCGAAGAAGCTCTGGCCATCACCAACGCGGGCGTCATGATCAGGGTTCGCGGCGAAGACATTCGGGCGGCATCGCGTTCGGCGCGAGGCGTGCGTGTGTTGAAGCTCGACAAGGGGCAATCGGTGGCAGCCGTCGCGGTCATCAGCCGCGAGGCGCTGGAGGAAGAGGCCGCCGCCGCGGCGCTGCGCTCGGAGCAAGAGGGCGAGGGCGCGGCAGAAGAGGGCATTGCGCTTGTCGGCGGCTTGTCCGAAGCGGCTCAAATCGCTCTGGACAGCGAGTTGGCCGCGGCCAACGCCGCCGACGAGCAAGCATCCGCAGGCTCGGAGTCCCTTGGCGATGAAGCCGCAGACGCCGAGCGCGACGAGGCGGATTGAGAGTGAGCCCCGGCTGTTGAGGAGGGTGGCTGATCCGGCGTGTCTTTGAATTGGCGCAAAAGCCGTCGGAGCATCGAGAAGAAAACAACAGAGCCGTCCTTTGGGGCGGCTCTGTTGTTTTCTTGCGCAAAAAGGCCTGTTCGCTTTCCCAGCGGCGGGGGGCGCCTGACCGGGAGCGACGGCCAAGCTGGCGCCGGCTGGTGGCCGTGTTATGGTTTGAAAACCCCCTTGGAGAGAAAGAATGAAAAAAACCAACGTTGAAATCGCTGGCGCCCAATCGACGCCCGCAAGCGAAAACGGCGCCGGTTCGCCGTCCATGCCGTCCAGGATTGAGCACTTGGAAGAGCTCGGAGGCGCGCTGGCCCCAAGCGAGGCGCCTCCGGAGCCGCGCGCGTCCAATGACGCGCCCTTTTCCCCCTTGCAGAGCCGCAAACACCAAATGTATCCGGTTTTGACGGAGGATGAAATTCTTCGCGTTTCCCATTTTGGCGAAACAAAAAAATGGCCCGCCGGGGCATTGTTGTTCGAGACGGGAAAACCCAGCCCAGGCATGTTCATTGTGCTCAATGGATCCGCGCGGATCACGCGCCGAGATGGATTGGGGCACGTGCATTGGGTGGTCGACGCGTTGCCCGGCCAATTCATGGCGGAAATCGCTCAATTATCCGGGCAGCCCGCGTTGGTGGACGGGCACGCCCTAGAAAACATTGAGTGCATCCTGATTCGGCCGGAGCGATTGCGCGCCTTGTTGGTCGCCGAGGCCGAATTGGGAGAACGCATCATGCGCTCCTTGATTTTGCGGCGAGTGGGCTTGATTGAAAAGGGATCGGGGCCTGTTTTGGTGGGAAAGGCCGATGACGCCCGCCTGCTGGAATTGCAAAGTTTTTTGACGCGCAACAATCACCCGCATCGCGTGATCAGCGCGAAAACCGATCCCGACGCCGTGGCTTTGTTGGAGCGGATCGCCCCCTCCAAAAATGATTTTCCCTTGGTTATTTGCCCCGACGGCGCCGTTTTGCGAAATCCGGACGAGAATCGGCTGGCGTCGCAATTGGGGTGGCTTCCCGATTTCGACGCCACAAGCGTCTATGACGTGGCGATTGTGGGCGCGGGCCCCGCTGGGCTGGCCACAGCCGTGTATGCGGCCTCCGAAGGGCTCTCCGTTGTGGTTTTCGACGCGCGCGCGCCCGGCGGCCAGGCCGGCGCCAGCGCGAGAATCGAGAATTATTTAGGCTTTCCCACCGGCATTTCAGGCCAAGCCCTGGCCGGAAGGGCATTCGCGCAAGCCCAAAAATTTGGCGCGCATTTCGCCATCCCCGTCAAAATAAAAGCGTTGCATTGCGAGTGCCAGCCCATTCAAATCGAGTTGGAAAATGGGCGCCGAGTGTCGTGCAATTCCGTGGTCATTGCATCGGGCGCGGCTTATCGGCGCCCAGAAATTCCGGGGCTGGAGAAAATAGAGGGCTCGGGCTGCTACTATTGGGCGTCGCCCGCGGAGGCCAAATTATGCCGGGGCGAAGAGGTGGCGCTGGTGGGCGGCGGCAATTCGGCGGGGCAAGCCGTGGTGTACTTGGCCTCGCATGCCGCTCGCGTGCATCTGGTTATTCGAGGAGCGAGCCTCGAGTCGAGCATGTCGCGGTATTTGATTGATCGGATCGCGAGCCTGCCCAACGTGACGGTTCACGCGCGCACGGCGATCGAATCCCTGGACACGGACGGGCGCGATTTGACGGCCGTGCATTGCCGATCGGGCCAAGGGGCGCTGGCCTTGCCCGTGCGGCATTTGTTTTTGTTCACCGGAGCCAATCCAAACACCGAGTGGCTGCGAGATTGCAATGTGGCGACCGACAGCAAGGGTTTCGTGCTCACCGGCGCGGCGGCGAAGGACGAATGCAAAAAAGGCGCTCCAACCCTGGAGACCAGCGTCGCCGGCGTGTTCGCCATCGGGGACGTGCGGGCCGCCTCCACCAAGCGGGTGGCCGCGGCTGTGGGAGAGGGCGCCGCCGTGGTCTCTCAAATTCATGGGCTTTTGGCGACGCGGCAAAGCAGGCTCGAAGAAATGACGCCCCAATCGACGGAGACCATGGCGAACGAAAACGGGAAGCCTTAAAAACCGACAAAAAGCAAAAAAAAAGCCCCCGAAAATAAGCAGAAGTGATATCTTTTGAAATCCTAAAAACACGATTTAAAAGGATTGTGCCATGAGAAAGATCAGCCCCGCTTTGCAAGGAGAGCTGGCGCAAGCGCGCAAAGCAGGCCGAATGGCCACAGCGTTGTTCACGTTCACGCCCGCCGCGCACGTGCGCTCGCCAGACCAGCTAAAAGCTTTGGCGACGCAAGCGATCGCCGGAGCCGAGCAACTGGCGGGGCACCGGGCAGGACCCTTTGTTTTGGCGCCGTTCGCCAATTGCTTTAGCTTGCAGGGGACGGCAGCCATGATTGAGGCGTTGGCCGCGCAACCGCAAATTTCGCAAGCGCGGGAAAGCGACGTGAAACCGACGCCGGCGCCGAGTCGGGGCATGGGCGGGTTGCGCTGAACGCGCCAACCAACCGGCCAAGCCGTGAGGGGGAAAGGCAACCCCGCTGGCGCTTTAATTGAGAATGCGCGGCGCGCTGCCCATTCCGCCCGCGAGAGACAAAGCGACTATGAAAGGACCCGTAAGGCGGACCAGCGGAGGTGCCTCAGTTAGAAAGCTTTTGCGGGCAAGGAACGCAAAGCGGAAAATTGAGAATGAACGGCATTGCGCTTGGCGACGGCTAGCCGTAGAGTAACGTATGCGGAGCCCGAAAGTCGCGGCGACGCGCTGTGCGCCAAAAGAGCGCATGATGGCATGAAAGGAAAATCGGGAGGCCCCTCAATGAATATTCGCATTTCCAGCACCCAATTCAACAGTCCCGTCAAGCGCCAACAATTCCAATTGGCGTTGACGTATGGTTTGGACAAGTGGTTCAAGCCCGGAACGGTTCAGTTTTCTTTCGCCCCCAACGGCCCGTCCGCGCTGTTCCAAGGCGTCCAAGCAGAAGAGAAAATTTTGAAAGAAGCGATGACGACGCAATTCAAAAACAGGCTGTCGTCACAATTCAGGCCCTTGAAGTTGGCGTATTTGTTTTGATTTTTGAGGCTAATCGGGGCGCCGCGGCCATGGGCCACCGGCTGCCGATTGAAGAAAAAGCCCGCTTGGCGGCGGGTTTCCCCCATGAGGGCCAACGCTCTCGGCCCGTTTCACAGTCGGTTGCTTTTCCTCGCGGACGAGGCCGGCGCAGGGCCTTCGGCCGCGCGAGCCTCCAAAGCCAGAAGCCGTTCGCGCAGCTGGCCAATTTGCGCGTTTTCAAGCATTTCCGTCATTTCACGCGCTTCGCAGGCAGCGATCGCCGCGTCCAGGCCATGCAAAGGCTCTTGGCTTGCGTTTTGGGCGGCGATCGCCCGTGCCCGCAAATCCACTTGGGCAACCGCCCAACGAGAAAGCCTATGTTCCTATCGTTCGCCAATGGCTTGCGCGGCGTGGGCGAACTCAAACAAGGAGCAACGCGTCAGCGGAGCGCCCCACTCAGGCCCGTTGCGTTTCATTTGCATATATCCCGCGGGCTCTGAGTCCTTGCGGGAAACGCCAAACAGGGCAAAAGCCTCGCCCCCGGCGAACACTTCGCTGGCGTTGTGCTCAATCCACGCGCCTGAAGCCATGTGGGGAAGAAATCGCGCGAAAGGATTGTCCAAAGCGCCTTCGCCGCGCCGGGGGAGCAATCCGTGTTTGCGCGCGATCTTGGCTCGCTCCGAAACAAACCACTCAATTTCTGCCGCGAATAATCGAGGTTGTGAAAGCGCGGATGCCCCAATGCGTCGAAGATTTCCAGGAATGAGGAGCCCGGGGCAATCAAGCCATATCCATCAACGCCGGAGCATCCCCCGCCCAAAAGGATTTCTCGATTTTCGCGGGTCCATCGAGCGCGAGAAAAATGCTGCGTCACCCTTTTTTCCGTCCATTTCATGACGCGCGCGCAAAAAGCGAGCAGGCGAGCCTTGTCTTCGCCGTCCGGCAAATTGTGGGCCTGCGTGAAAAAGGCGTCCACGCCATCTTTGCCCAGTCCAACCGGAGTCAGGGCGTGAAAGCCCGCCGGGCTGCGGAAGAAAAAAAGAGGCTCCGGAAGGGACGTGGAAAGAGCCTTGTTTTACCTCATTTCGCAATGAGAAAGAGCCGTGATTTTGACGAGCCAAAAAGAGAAAGGCCATCGAAAAATGAGGATTTCACCGCATCGCTTCGCGCGGCCAGCGGATGTCTTCGGCTGCCGCTGTTATCGATCGCTCACGGGCGCGGCGCGTTTTTCAACCGCTCCAAATCTTCCTTCTTCCAGGGCGCCAAAGGATTGTGCGGCCGGGGCTCCTCTTCGGGCGGGGAGCCTGCGGCGGACGAGTCCATTGCCGCAGACTCCGCGGCGGGGGCCTTGGTTGGCGGCTCAAAGGCGATGGATTCGCCCTGTTCCTGCGCCGCATCCTCCGCTTTGGGCTCTAGTTCAAAAAGATATCCAGACGACAGTGCGGAGGGCGAGGGAGGATTCAAGGCCAAGGGGTGAAAAGGAATCGGCGCGGAATACGTGGGGTGCGCTGGATGCCCCGGCGAGCTCGTCGGTTGCGCGAAGGCCATGGGCTGAGGAGCCGTTCCGCCCACGGCCTTGCCCATTTCCGCCAAAATCATCATTTGGCGGAGCTTGGAGCGCTCGGCCAGGCGTCGCTTGGTCCGCCGCGATCGCGCCGCGAACACCACGAACATGGCGAGCAGGCCGAAAAAGCCTAAAATCAACTCCATCACACTCCCCAAAAACCAAAATTGACTTGCGTTGAAAAACGACGCTTTTGGTTTCTCAGAAAGACGGGGCAAAAGCAAGCTTCAAGGCGCGCGGCGCAAGGCTGCGGCTGAACGGCGCAAAAACCAACAGAATGAGCCAAAGCCGGAGGCCCTCTGCTTCAAATGATCGCGCGGAGCCTCAGCAGCACGCGTCTTCGCGGGTTTTGTAGCTGAGGATGGGGCGCGTCTGGCACACCGCGCGGCCAGCTCCCGCGGCCTCCAAGGCGGCGATGACGGGCTCGATGTCTTTGTAGGCTTGCGGGGCTTCTTCGAAAAGAAGGTCCTTGTCGTCGCAAACCACAAAGGAGCCGGGAGCGGGCCTGCGCAATTGCTCTGGATTGAAGCGGTGAGACAGTCGATCCTTGCAGTCAGCCCGCGCCCACTTGCGGCCGGCCCCATGCGCCAAAGACCATCCGCTGGCCAAAAGCGGCGCGCGCGCCGAGGGCTCGAAAATAAAGCTGGGCGTGCCGCGCGAGCCCGCGATCGCCACCAAGCCTCTCTGGCTGCTCGCCGCGCCTTTGCGCGTCATCCAGGCGGAGCCGCCGGCCTCGCTTGCCAAAAGCCCTGGCAAAGCCGAGGCGTCAAAGCCACCCGGCGCTTGCTCAGCAAAAGCTCTGAGGGGCGACAAATCCTCCGTTGAAACCAAAATCTCTTCGGCGTAGTTGTGGCACACATCCAACACGAATTCGCCTTCCAACCCGATTTGATCCAAAAAACGGCGCGCGATGGCGGCCCTGTTTTCTTCGGCGAAGGCCAGGGCGACGGGCTGCGCACGAAGCCAAGCTTGCCCCGCTTCGGTTTCGGGCTCCAAGGATCGCGCGCCGCGAGCTTCCCAATGCGCGGATCCCACGGACTCGCCAAAAGAGCGGCTGCCCGAATGCACCAGCAACACCAGGTCCCCTTCTTGCAAGGGGGATCCTTCTTGCGGCTTTTCGCAAACGCCCAGCTCCGCGAAGTGATTGCCGCGGCCAATGGTGCCGAAGCCGCGAAAGTGCCACGACCAGTCCGAGCCGTCCAAGCCGCGTTTGGCCAACGCCTCCATGGCGTCTTCAATGCCCAGGGGCGCATCCAGTTTAAGCTTTTTTGCCCATTTCTCAGTCGCCGGACGCTTGCCCTTCGCGTTGGCCTTCCACACCGCGACGCCACAGCCAATGTCAGAGCCCACCAAATGCGGATACAGCTGCTCGCCCAAAAACGCCGCGCCCACGGGCATCCCCCGGCCCGGATGCAAATCCGGCAATCCGAAAGCGAACGCCATCCCCGGCAGCCGGCTGGCGACCTGGAGTTGGGCGATGGCCGCGCCTTCAAGCCAAAGGCCGGGCGCTTCGAGGGTTTTGTGCAGTGTGTTCATGGTCCAGCGATTGTGCCACATCCCCCGCGACGCGCGCAAGCGAAAATTTTCCTTTCCCGCCCAGCCTCACGCCGGTGTTTTGCGAAACGCGATGGCGAAGCGATTCCAGGCATTGATGGCGGCGATCAGCAAGGTCAAGTCGATCAGCTCCGTTTCGGAGAAAAATGGCTTCACCGCTTCCCAAACGATGTCGGGGACATGGCCCGTCGCGACAAGCGTCACGGCTTCGGTCCATTCGAAAGCGGCGCGCTCGCGGTCCGTGAAGAAGGGCGTTTCCCGCCAAACGCACACCGCTGCCAGGCGTCGATCCGTTTCGCCGCCCTTCCGAGCGTCCGTTGTGTGCATGTCCACGCAAAACGCGCATCCGTTGAGTTGGGAAGCGCGAAGCCGAACCAGCTCAGCCAAGGGCTTTTCGATGGAGGCTTTCGCGATTTGTTGCTCCACGCCCATGAGGGCTTTGACTGCGGCGGGATTGGCGGCATAAAAATCAAGGCGTTGCTGCATGATCATTCTCCAAAAAAATAAAAATGGGGGCACCGTCCTCAAAGTAGCGCGAAGAGCGGCTTCTTCCAATACCCAATGTTAAGCGTTTTAAGATGGCCGCGGGGCGGCGGGCGTTGTTTGCGCTTCGCGCCGGTCTATCCAGTCGATTCACAAATTCCAACGGATTTGCAAGCGTTGGACGCAGAAAATCGCTCCAAAAGCCAAAAGGCCGCTGGCCTCATTGATTCACAAAGAAATTTAAGGGATAATGAAGCCTGGCGGAAACGTGAAAAAGGTGGCCCAATGACCTTTTTAGCGCCAAAACCGCGTGATTTTTTGACGGTGGATTGACTATGAACTTGGCTATTTTTGGACTCCCTGGCGCAGGCAAAGGCACCTTGGCGGCTCTTTTGCGCGCTCAATTGGGCCTTCTGCCCATTTCCACGGGCGATCTGCTGCGGGCCGCGGGCAAGGAAGAGGGCCCGATGGGCGACGAGCTGCGCAAACTTCCCGTGGGGTCTTTCGCGCCGGATGAGCTGGTGCTGCGCGTGCTCATGGAGCGCGCTCGGCGACCCGATTGCGCGAATGGCATGATTTTGGATGGTTTCCCTCGCACGCTCGCGCAAGCGCGAGCGTTGCTGAACAGCGATGTGAAGCCGGACGCGTTCGTGTTTTTGCACGAGCAGGAGTCGCTGGTCATCGAGCGCGCTTTGGACCGGTTGTGGCATCCTGCCAGCGGCCGCGTGTATAATTTGAAGACCAAGCCGCCCGCCACGCCGGGACGCGACGACGAAACTGGGGAGCCCCTTGAGCGTCGCCGCGATGACCAACGAGAAATTTTGGAGCGTCGTTGCGGCGATTTCCGTGAGAAAACGCTGCCTGCGGCGTTGCATTGCGAGGAGTGGGCCAAACAAGAAGGCCGTTTGTTCTTGAACGCTCCCGCGGGCGCAAGCTTGGACGCGATTGTGGAGCGCCTGGCGCAAGCGCATGCCCAGTCCAAAGCGAAAAAGGGCGCGGCCGGAGCCACGGGAGCCGGGGAGCGCCTGGCCCAGCAGCGCCAGGGCGCAACGGGCTCGCATGGAGAAGGCGCGAGCGCCCAAGCCAGCGAAGAAGTTCTGCGGCGCGCTCGGCGCGCCCTGGGGCGATAGTCCGGCGATCCGCGGCTGCGCTTGGCATGGGGCTCTCACAAACGATCGACACGATCCGCCGTGTTTGAAAAAACCGCATTCTTTGCGGTTTTTTTCATTGAGCGCGCAGGGCAAGCCATGCTACAATCGCCGAACTATTTTCGCGGGAGGCCGCAATGAGCCGACACAAATACCCTCACACGCCACACCTGCCCTTCTCAAGGAGCCGGACGGGCGACGACAAAGTGCTGACTTCGGTTGCCCATTTTTTGGGCAAGCGCATTGTCGTGACCAAAAAAATGGACGGAGAAAACACCACGCTGCATCCGGATGGCTTTCACGCTCGGTCGCTCGACAGCCGCCACCATTCCTCGCGGGATTGGGTGGCGGCTTTCCGCGCGCAAATCGCCCATGGAATCCCCGCAGGCTGGCGCGTGTGCGGAGAGAACCTGTTCGCTCGGCATTCGATCGCCTATTCGGACTTGCCCAGCTACTTCATGGGGTTTTCGGTTTGGAACGAGGCCAACGTCTCTCTGGGGTGGAATGACTCGCTGGCTTTTTTTGCCCGATTGGGGATTGAGCCCGTCCCCGAGCTGCATCGGGGTGTTTTCAGCGAAAAACTCCTTCGCAAGCTGGCCCAAGAGTGGGACACGGAAAAAGACGAGGGATTTGTGGTGCGGCTCGAAGGCGCGATTCGATTTGAGGATTTTGGGCACTCCATGGCAAAATGGGTTCGCCCCAAGCATGTGCAAACGGACGAACACTGGATGCACAGGGCGATCGTGCCCAACGGGCTAAGGTAGGGACAGGCGATGAAAGGCTTGAATTTCACGGACTGGGAAGCTTTGGTTTCCCTTCCCGGCGCGACGCCCGACTGGGTTTGCTTGGGGCAAGCCTTCGAGGCTCTCAGCGCGTTGGACGACACTCCGCAAGACGCGCGCTACCACGCGGAGGGGGACGTGGGCACTCACAACCGAATGGTGCTGGAGCGGACCGTGAATGATTCCGCCTATGCCCAGTTGGCGGGGCCGCGGCGCGCCCTCGCGTTTTACGCCGCTTTGTTCCATGACATCGCGAAGCCTCCCACGACCGTTCACGAGCCCGATGGCTCAATCACCTCGCGGGGGCATTCGCGCTTGGGGGCGAAAATGGCTGCAGAGTGGGCCTGGCGAGCGGGCGCGCCGATCGAATGGCGCGAAAGTTTGCGCCGGCTCATCATCGCTCACCAAGAACCCTTCATGGCCATGAAGGACGGGGCGGAAGAGCGCATGCGCAAGCTCTCGCATGAAATGGATTTGCGATTGTTGGCTTTGCTCACGCGCTCGGACGGCGCGGGGCGGCTGACGAATCCGCCCTCGCTGCGCGATCAGGCGCTGAGCTCGGTGGAGTGGTTTGAGCTCGCGGCCAAGGAGGAAAATTGCTGGGGACAAGCGTGGCCCACCGCCGGCGCCAGAGAAACGCGCGAATGGGCGAAAAGGGGGCTTTCGGCGATTGATCCGCGTTGGCCGCAAGGCGGCCCGGGGGGCTTTCCAATCGTGGCGCTAAGCGGGCTGCCCGCGAGCGGAAAAAATGCATTTTGCGATCAGTTTTTTAAGGGTTGGCCCGTGGTCTCGTTTGACGCTGAACGAGAAAAAAGAGGCGCCAAACCCGGCTCCAAAGAGGCCGATCGCGCGGCTCACGCCGTGATTGAGAGCGCGCGCGAGCATTTGCGCGCGGGGCGCTCCTTTGTTTGGAACGCGACGCACTTGTCGCGCTTGGCGCGAAAAAGCGCGACTGAGCTGTGCGAAGGTTATGGGGCAAGAATGCACTGGATGAGCTTGGAGGCTCCGCTGGCGGAGCTTCTTCGCCGCAACAAAAATAGAGACAGCAGCTTGCCGCAAGCCAAGCTCGCGTCCATGGTGCGGCTGTGGGAGCCGCCAGAAACCCTAGAGGGCGATTTTGTCTCCTTTCATTCCGTGAACGGCCAGGAATCGGCGCCGGTTTTTCGCGCCTGGGAGGCCTTGCCCGATGGATCCGCGGAATCCGCCATTGACCGAGCGTGGCGCATGGCCGCGGACGCTCAGTCGTTGCCCGCGGGCACCAAGAAAACACTCCCGCGCAGGCCCAAAACGCTCTGATCGGCAAGCGCGCAGCACGGCGCAGAGGCCTCTTCGGGAGCATTTTCGCGCTTGTTTGGCCGGCGGCCCTTCATTTTTGGCAAACGACGCAAAAAAAACTGTTGCGGCCGCCGATGACTTTGTCGCGAATGGGGCTTTCGCATTGCGGGCAAGGAAGCCCCGCTTTCGCATACACCCGATGGGCGTCCTGGGCCTTGCCGCTTTGTCCATTCACATGGCGAAAGTCGCGCAGCGTCGAGCCGCCGTCCACGATGGCTTTGGCGAGCACCGCCTTGACCTGATGCGCCAGGCGATCGCAATCGGGACGGCTGAGCCTGCGCGCGGCTCGCCCAGGACGAATGCCGGCCAGAAACAACGCTTCGCTCGCGTAGATGTTGCCCACGCCGACCACCACTGTTTGGTCCATCAGGAGCGCCTTGACCGGCACGCGCCGATCGCGCAATTTCTCTCGCAAGTATTCGCCATTGAAATCGTCCTCCAGCGGCTCGGGGCCCAACTTGGCCAGCTCCGCCAAGTCGCGCTCGCGGCCAGCCTGCGCCCACAACACGCCGCCAAAACGCCGAGGATCGTTCAAGCGCAGCCAGTGGTTTTCAAAGCGAGCCTCAAAATGATCGTGCAAGCGCAAAGGGGAGCCCGGAGGGTCCAACCGCAACGCTCCGCTCATTCCAAGGTGAAAAATGAAACTGTTTTGGTCCAACCTCAAAAAAGCAAATTTTGCGCGTCGCCCCACCCCTTGGGCGAACTGGCCCGCGGCCTCCAAAGGAATGTCCGCTGACGGCGGCCACCGCAAGCGCAGCCCGCACGCTCCGGCGCTGAGGCATCGTTGCCCAATCAGGGGAGAAAGCCCTTGGGCGGTCAATTCGACTTCTGGCAATTCAGGCATGCGGCGTGGCTCCAAAATAAACGCGGGAAAGAGCTTTGCGGGCTCTCGGCGGCGTGGCGCGCGAGCGGAGCGCGTCCAGTCCGAAATGTTCGCCAGCCACCTCAGAGTGGGGGGCTGCGCTTCAAATTCAAGGCGCTGAATGCCCCGAAGCCCCCCAGGCAAGCCCGTCGACGCGATCCGCGCTCCATAAATTCCGTGGTCAGGGTTGCGGGGCGGCCGGCGGAGGGCCCTCTGGGCGACTCGGCCCAGAGGGCGCCAGGTCTTCTTTTGGGCTTTGCGGAATCATTCCGCCTTGCGGGCGCGCCGCCCCGTCAAGGGAGCGCGTGGCTTCTTCGACCCTGATTTGCGTGGCGCGAACAAACGCCGTCTGCAGGCACTGGTTGAGGGCGATCCGCTCGAAAAGCCCCGGCCGCGCCAGCAAAATTTTGTCCCTGACCGATTGCAGCACGCTCGGTGAATAGCGTTCCCACGATTGGGCCCTTTGACGATAAAAATCTTCGATCGAGCCCGGCCAGCCCGGCAACTCGAACAGCTCCGGGGCCGTTTCGCGAAGCGCCTCAATCGCCGCGGGCACGGCGTCACGGGCGCTTTGCGCGCTGTTGTCCGTCATCCGCGCCGCATACGCCTTCTGCTCTATGGGCGTGGCGGCTTCGCAAATGGCCATGGCCCACCCGGAAACCGGCTTGATCGTAGGCAATCCCTGAGCGTGCGAGGAGGAGGCCCAAACCGCCATCGCGACGCCCAGGACGGCGCGTTTCGCCGAATGCGCGAGTCGGGCATTGGCGGACAAACGACTTTTTCTTGCCCGAGCGAAAAGAGCGGGGCGTTGGGTTGTCATGAAGAGCGCTCGGAGTCGTCAGCCCTCAAAAACTCCGCGGCGAACGCCATGGCTTCTGGATCGCCAGAAAGCTCCGCATCCCCCATTTGCAGGCCAAGCGAGGCCGCAGGCTGTTCCTCGGCCTCCAAATCGTCAAAATGCGGGGTCAGCAATTGCCCTGTTTTGCCTTTGCGCGAACGCGGGCGCAGGGCGCGCGAAACGTCCTGGGCGTTGGAGTCGCCGCGCGGCGCGTCAATGGGCTCGCGACCCGCGAACTCTGGGCCAAAGCCAAGCTCCAAATCGGAGTTCGCGCGAGGTTCGGCCGCGGGCATTGCGTCAATCAAAGCCGCCAGGGCCCGCAAAGGGGCTCGGCCTTCCGTCTGTGGGCTAGGATCAGAAAAATAAGCATGCCACAAGCGACCATCCGGAAGCACTTCTTGAATCCACAATCGCGTTGAGGAGCGCAAAGGGAAAACGATCAGCTCAGGATTTGGGAATGGAAGAGTCCAGCGCAAAGAGCCGTCAGGCTCAAACACCAGGGCCCGGTCTTCCTGCGCGTCGCGCCGCCAATTCGCCTCTCCGAAAAAAGGCGCAAGCGCAGGCGCGGGCTCTTCGATCGCGGCCGCGAGAGCGTCTGCGCGGCGACGGCGCAAGCGAGTCCGCCAAAGCTCCTCGGCGGGATCTTCGGGCAAATGCACGCGCACGCGCCACAGCGAAGGGTCGATTGCCATCCAATCGGCGTCGACAGATGAAGACATAGACAGGCTCCTTGATCGGGCCGCAGTCTGTCAAAAAAAGAAGCGCTTGGCAAGGGGGCGGAAAATCCTTTTTTCCGTTTTTCAACGAATGGGGGCGCCACCCGAAAAGACAAAAAAGACGCCCAGAGAGCGTCTTTCCGCAAGAGGCCGGTGGCCGACCCGCTCGAAAGGGGGTCTGTGGCTCAAATGCGCTTGGGCGAGCGAGCGGTGAACGCCTCTTCGGCTTCTTTGCAGTCGGGAAAGCCGACGCCGAGAGCCGCGTCCTGCGCTTTTTGCTCCGCGCGCGTCGCTTGAATGACTTCGCGCAACGCGCTCGCCTCCATCATGGGCAACAGGCGTTCTTTGATCCGACCGGGAATCTCGATGCCGGACAGGGCGCTCCCGAGTTCTTTGGTGTAGCGATCGTTGTCCATGAATGCGTAAAATTCAGGGGTTTTAAGAGGCGAAACGCTCGGAAAGCCATTGTCATTGACCAGGCCCACATCCATGCGCGCAAGTGTCAAACAAGCTTTTTGCAACGCTTGCTGCTTGTAAAAACTCCCTTTTTGGCGGCCGCCGTTGAAGCGATCGCTCCATTCATAAATGTCCTGAAAAACCCAATTGGCCAGATCTTGCGCCTGTTCATTGGAGATCGACATCGCTTGCGCCAAAAAGTCGCGCGGAGACATCAAATTGGCTTCGCCGCACACGATTTGCGGAAAAACGAACGCTTCCTTCTCGCCGTGGCGAGCAAAGAATGGCGTGACCAATCGGATCGAGAGCACTTCGCCCGTGAGCGACTTCTCGAATTCAGGGGCCGTTGGCGGCGCGGAAAACGTCCACATCAAGTTGGCCGCGCTCAACAGAAGAAGGTGCAGGGGCATCGGCTCGCTGGGGCGCGACGCGTCATTAAAAGAGGGCATTTGCATTTTGGGCCGTTTCGACGAAATTGGCGGAGCGCGCCGTGCAAGCCACGCAATGCCTATAGAATAGCGCGAAAATGAGCGCGGAGCCAGCCTTGCGGGCTTGGACAAGCAAAAAAGGGCGAACGGTCAAGCGCTGGAAAAATGATGGCCGGGAGCCGAAAACAAAACAATGGAGCCGTTCCTATTGATTTTTTTCGAGGAACGCGAGACATTGCCGGGCCGCCTGCGCTCGCCAAAAGCAGGCAAGCCGGCCCACCATGAAGAGGACAGCATGCATCCAATCCCACCGCAGGACGGCGTCGCCGAATCCCTGCTGAAAACGCGGCTGATCCAGCCCGAAAAGAGCGCTCGCGGCGCTGAGGCCGCCCGAGCCCCGCAAGGAGAAACGAGCGTCGAACGGTCATCGGACGCCCTGCTGACGGGCCAAAAACCCGAAGAAAAAACGTTGACGGCGCTGAGCTGGAATTTGCACAAAGGGCGTTCGCCCTCGGGACGCCCCGCCTGGGAAAAAATGCTGGCTTGGGCCAACGCGCAGCCAGCCGATGCCTTCTTCTTGCAAGAGGCGCAAGCGAGCCAAGCGCCCTTGCAGGGATGGAGCCTGGCGCAAACCGCCAAATTTTTGCGAAAGCCTGGCATTTGGGGCGCCGCCGCTTACGAGGGCGACGGAGAGGCGGAAATCTGGAATTGCCAAGCCAGCTCCCTTGCCCAAACAAAAAAACTCAATGTGGCCTTGGGCACCAACGTCTTCAAAACCAAAACCCGGCATGGAAACGCCATTTTGAGCCATCAAGGGCTCTCAGACCCTCAACAATGGGACATTTCGGGGCATAAATTGGAAAAGCGGGGTCTTTTGGCCGTGCGTTTGCAATGGGGGGACGGGGTCAATCCCTGGTTGTTGTGCTCTCACTTGGCGTTGACGCGAGGCGCGCGCATTCGCCAGATGGAGTGGATTGCGCAATGGATCGAACAAAACACAGACGGGGCTCCGCTCATTCTCGCGGGCGACTTCAACGATTTTCGCGATGACGCGCCCGGCATTTTCAAGTCAGTGGGGCTTGATGAGGTGGCGGAGACCCTTTTGGGGCGAAAATTAAAAACATTTCCGTCTTTCGCGCCGGCTTTTGGCCTGGACCGAATGTTTTGCCGAGGATTCGAGCCTGTCGAATTGATCAAGGCGGGCCCCGAGGTCGCTTGGTTGTCAGATCATTTGCCCTACATCGCCCGCTTGCGCTTAAAAGCTAAATAAAAAATGTGGAGCAGGAGAGAAAACAAAAGACGTCCAGGGCGTCTTTTGCCGAAGCGACTAGCGCTCCGTCACATGCCAGGTCGAGAGGGGGCGGAATCAAGGTTTTGGTCCGCTTGCTCCAGCAACCGCGCTCGCGCAGCAGCCGAGGCGTTTGCTTGCGACAAGGCCACTGGCGCTGCCGGAGCGGGCGCCGCGACGGCTTGGCGGCGATTGGCCAGGCGCGCGCGTAACGCGCGAGCTTGCTCAGAACTCAGGCTCGGAGGGGCGACCAATTTTGCGCGCGGCAAAGCGGGCGCAGAAGCCAGCGACTTCGGCAACGCGTCATGCGCGGTCGGGTGGCCCACAGAGCCCGCGGCCGCGGCTGGCGACACGTTCGCGGCTGCCGGCGCAGAGGCCGCGATCGAAGAAGCCTTGGCGGACGTCCGCTCTTGGACTGCGGCCGGCGCGGGGGCGTCTTTTGCTGAGTTGGCGGGCGCAGCCGAAGCCGTTTTGGCCATCACGTTCGCAACAGGGACCACAACCTGGGCCGGCGCTCCGACGCCCGCCAACGTGGCTTGCGGGAGGGCGGAGCTCGTGGTCGCCTGCACGGAGGAAACGGGAGCGGCAAATTTCGCCTTGGCTTTGGCGCCCACTTTCTTGGTGAGCCCATAAGCCCGTTGAAAGGACGACAAGCCATTTTCGTTGGCATACAGCCCTTCGTGGCGCATGGGGTTTCCGATCGCGTCGCTGAGCGTGCCGGTCCAGGCGGCCCACAAGTAAGAGCCCAAACGATAATTTTTCTGCAATGGGGCGTCCGCGCTCATCCGGAAAGACGGCACCATCTCACCCATGGCCTCCAAATCATGTCCGTGCGCCAAAGCGGACGCAAGCTGGCTGAATTGCCCAATGTTGCTGTTGTAGGCCAAATAGGTCAAAGCGGTTTGCCGCTCGAGCGACATCGACGCGAAAGCTTTGGCGCCCGCCACATTTCGCGCGAGCTCCACATAATCGCTCTTGGTGATCATCAAAAGGCGCAACGCTTCCGATTGCGTGATTTCAACGCCTAAAACTTTTTTGCGATTGCCGCTGAGCATGTCGCTGATCTGCTCGCGGCTCATGCCCGCTTGCTCAAAATCCTGCGTGACGCGCGCTTTGCCATACACCGCCAAACGCATCGGAACGCAGTAGCCCATGCCAATATTGGCGCCCGCCACGTCATAATAAGATTTCGTGCGCAAGCGCTCAACCGTCACCGCGAGCGCCAAAAAAGGATCTTTCGGCAACAACGCCACGGCCAGCTCGTGCTCGCTCAGCGGATTGGCGTCGTCAATCGGAATCGGGAGCGCCAAAAGAGCCGGCGCCACAGGCTGCGGAATAACCGCTGAGCCATAACCCAGCGGAGCCAAAAGGTTTTTGTCGTGAGCCACGGCAGCGGGCGCTTTCGCGGTCGTCGCCGGCTGCGCTGCCGTCAACGCGCCCGCATGGCTCCACGCAGGGGGCGCTGATTTCGCAGTCGCGCCAGGGCCACCCGGCGTCGAATGATGAACAAAAGCCGCGGCGGCCAATGTCGCCACCAATGCCGCGGCGCCAATGGCCCAGCGCGCATGACGCCAAATCGAGCGTTGCTCCGGCGCGCGAGGGCCAGTGAACGCCGTTTGCAAGCCAGCGGATTGCGCCAGTCGCTTGGCCATCGCCAAACGAGCGGATGCCGCGGCCCCCCCCGCCTCGCGAGACGCGCCCGGCGCCGCCGACAAATCGCTCGACCCATGAGCGCTGGGCGTGGACGCCGGGGCTGTTTCTGCCGACGCGCGTCCAAGAGCCTGGCCAGCCAGACCCGCGAGACCCAAAAACGAGGCGTTCTTCGCGAACTCAATGGGCTGCAAGCCCCCCACGACCGGAATCGGCATCGACCGCTCAGCCAAGTCGGCGACCGTCACGGACTCAATGCGAGCAATCGATTCACCCGCCCCAACAATAACCGCTTGGGCTCCGTCGATGGTTTCAGGCACAAGCGAGAGGCTCGGCTCTCGCGAAGGCGGAGAGCCATCGGACGGCGAAACCGCCAACGCCTCCGTCTCCGAGCGCGCCCCTGCCGCGGATGCCTTCTCCGCTTGAAGGAGCTGTTCGGCGCCATTCGCCACAGACACCCGCGGTTGTTCGAGCGCCGAGCCGGAACTCTGCGCCGTTGTCGGCAAATCCTCGGCAAAATCAGAAACCAAAGCCTCCCCGCCGGAAGGCCGCGGCGTCAGCGGCGCGACGTTCGTGGAGGCAACCAAGGGGGCGGGCGAGCCTTCGGCCCGGGCCGCCGCTGCGCGATTGCGCGAGCGGCGAGCCTGTCCAGCTTGCAGCAACGCCAGCATGGCGGGGTCCGTGGGAAGCGCGGATGGCGCGGAAGAGATGATGTCGCTCATCGCGCCCCCCCGACATTCAATTTTCGAGCCGCCAGGCGCGGCGGCGAAACCGAGGACTCAATCGACTCGCCAAAGGACGAGCGCGGCATTGAGGCCAGCGCAGGCATCTCAAAAGCCGCCAACATTTCTCCGTTGTTCATGGGGCACAAGAAAAAGGATTGAGCTTGGTCGGCCAAATGGCGGGCTCGCGGCGAGAAAGGGCCGAATTCAATGGCTGGGCTTGGCTCACCCATGCCGAGCCCGTCAAATTGCGCCCTCACGCGCCCCTTGTTTTCGTCAAAAAAGAAATGCGCCAAAGGCTCCGAGCGCAACCAGGCGTCGATCTCCTGGCCAAAGCCCGCGCCGGGAGCGAAAACGTCGTCCAGCTCAAAGGTCCACAAGGCGCGGCCATTGTCACTGAGCGTGATTTCAAAGTTTTCAACAAAAGGCATGGGGATGTTCAGTTGGCGCAGACAGATTGCCCACCAGGTGGGGATGCCTCATTTTCGCTCCGAAAAAGCAGAAGCTCAAGCCCCAAGAGCCCCGTTGGGCGGGGGAGTGGCCGAATCAAAGCGATTGACGGCGCAAAAATGATTTTTAAAAAGGCGTCAAAAGCTGTTTTCACTCGACATTGAGCTTGCGGCGCGCCGCAAAAAATCCGCTCCACAGGGAGCGGAAAATGCCTGAGAAACACTCGCAAAAGAATTCTCAGGCCAAGGGAATCCGCGGCTTGGCGGCGGAACGCTCAATCAGCAGGGCTGCGAAGCCTCGCCGCTGAGACCGAGCCAGCGTTAGGCCCCGCGCGCCGAGCGCGCGTTTGAGATTCAACCGGCGGCCGGGCAGGGGAGGCGTTGCGCGCCGAAACGGCAGGAGGCCAAGCGCCCGAGGGGCCGTTTCCGCTGCCGTTGCCCGCGAATGCCGAAATCGAGAGGGAAAGCATGGCGACGCCGAACAAAGACGATATCAAAAGGTGTTTCATAAAAACTCCATAAAAGAATAAAAGAACAATGCCAAGAGATTGCGGCAAAAACTCCCGAAAAATCAGAGCCAGCGCTTGAGCGCTGGCGCCAATCAATGCTTGCTTTCCATCTTGCCGATGGCCTCAAGCGAGCCATCCGCTTGCGCCTGCTTCAATTCAGCCCGAACCTGAGCTCGTGTCCGACCTTGATGGTGGTCAAAATCAGCCACCGGATAAGGCGTGGCAGACCCGCCGCCAGGAGACGCGAACACCGGCGCGGAGAGGAAAGCGGTTGCTGCGATAACGACTGCGTATACGGTTCGGGCGAAGTGCATGCAAAATCCCAACAAGATGGCGAAAGGCGAGTTCGAGAAGGCGAGGCGTTTGGTTCAAGAAAATCAGTGTAAACCCTGAGCGCAAAAGATAAAGAGCGCAAACGCAAATTCTTTGTTTCATTTGTCGGCATAATCGCGCACGGCCGGCTGGCGGGCGGTTTGATTTTTTCGCTCCATCCAAACCCCAGGCGACAAAAAGACAGCCCGCGCGAAGTCGGGCTGAAAACGAATAAATCGAAAGCAAAAAGAACGGAAAAAGAACCCCGCGGCGAGCGCGGGTTTTCGGTCACATGCGCATGCGCGGAGGTTTGCTCGCGCTCGCGGAATCCCCTTCTTGCTCAGCGCTCGACGCCGGGGCGGGCGCTAGATTCGGGGCGGCCTTCGGGAGCGCCGCGGAGCCCAGCGATTGTGGCGCCGGGGTCTCGGGAGCCATGCCTGAATGGGTCGGATGAGCCGCCGCGGCGTGAATCATCGACAACAGATCGTAGCAGCCTTCCGCTTGCGCCAAAGCCAGCTTGACATCCGTGGCTTTGACCCCCGTCGATTTCAATTCTTTTTGAGCGTATTCAAACCACAAGTTCATCCGATCTCGCTGAGGCAACGGGGCGCCCGCGTCAATGAGGGCTTGGGCGATTTCGGCGTCTCCGCGCAGAATGGCGGCTTCGACCAATGGGCTTTTGCGAAGGTTTTCGGGGATTTTGACGGCATTGATGCGAAAGTCTTCATTGGCGCGCAGCATCACGTCGCCCAGCTCCATGGGAGCTGCCCAGTCCATTTTGGTGTTTGTGGCGCTAATTTGCGCCAAAATTTGCTGCAAGGCGCGGCCATTGTCCGCGCGAACAGACGCCAAAAGGCAGCCCCGCACTTCGGCTGCGTTGATGCGGGAGGCCTTGAACCCTTTGTCGATGAAGAAGGAAATCATGCCCGGGCCGCGGAAGCGAGCGATCGCGTCGCGAGCGAAGCTCAGGGGCCACTGCGTGTCTTGGACAAAAGCCCCCAATCGCTTGATTTGGTTCAACTGCAAATCGAAAAAGAAGTTTTCGATGAAGTTAAGGGCTCGGCGAGCGTCCAATTGCGGGTTGATGCGGTCAAACAAGCCATTGTTTTTGCTTTTGAACGCCACTTCCCAGTGCTTCGACGAGAACGCGATGGCTTCGTCAGCTGGAAAGAAAAAGCGCGTCGCGGCGTCATTGCGCGCGTCCGCGATCGCCGCGAAGCCGGCGAAAGCGACTCGACGGCGCTCGACGGCGGGGGCCGGATACCTGGACAAAATGACATCGGCGGCCTCCATCATGCCGCGCTTGATCGTGCGAGCCCAAAAAGACGCCTGTGCGACGGCTGCTGGCGAGCGCGCCGGAGCGGGATCTTGGGTCCACCATGCAGCGGGCAGCGCGTCCACCAAGCGATACAGCTTGTCTTCCTCGCCGCGGCTGACAAAACGCTCCATTCCTTTCCAGATAAATTCTGGAGAAGTTTGGGCCAAGGACAAAAATTGTTGCAAATCGAGCGATGCCATTGAAGAGTCCTGTGAGACAAATGGGCGAAAAAGAATTTCCTTCCATTATTTTAGCGCGATTTGCGCGTTTGCCAACCCGCGGGGAAGCAAGCGCCCCATATGAGGGGAAAATCGGACACGAGGAGGGCCTTTTTTCCGAAAAGCCTTGTTTAGCTCCTTTCCCCCGAAAAAATCCCTTTTTTTAAAAATGAAAAAGAGTTAAACCCCCCCATGGACGACTTGCCAACGCTTAAAAAAAGCGAGATGTTGCCTTTTTCGCTCGGGCTTTTAGCGCCCGAAAAAGGGGCGTGAGGTGGGCAAAAAAACACAATTGAAAAACATCGGGCACTCGCGGGGGGCGCGCTGGGCCGCTGTGGGTTTTTGCGCGATCGCGGCCTTGCCGGCCGCTGCCGCGGGGCAAAATGGCCCCAGCGATTCGTTGGGAATGGGGCAGATGGTGACGGCCAATCCGGATCTCGTGCGGCAATTGTTCCAAATGTTCGGCGATTGGCCAGTCGACACGCCAGAAGCGCGCGCGGCGTGGGCAAAGCCATTGGATTTCCCCAGCGGGGCGCAAGGACGCGCAAAACCGAATCGCCTCGCCGCGCACAAGGGGCCAAAAAGCCGCACTCTCGAGGCCCAAACCGGGCGGCCGCGCCGGACGGAGCCTGCGCGCAGCGCGAGCCAAATGGCTCCGGCGCTTGTCGACGGCGCGAGAAACAAGCCGGCGGACGCGCCTCCTCCGCCCGCGGTGTCGGGGAATCCGAATCCGGAACGTGACGGCGAAGGGATCGAGCACGGCTTGCCCGCGCCCAAAACGCCTTATTGAGGCCAACAACGGGGACTGGGCTTCGCCAATTCTGATGAAGCCAGAGTCTGCGAAACGCTCGCCGAGGCGGGCAACAAAGGAAAAAGTCGTTAATTTGCCCCTCTCCCCTTGCTTCCAACAACGAATCTGAGTAAAAGAAGGGCTCTGCGCAATCGCTCCATGGGGGGGCGCCCGCAATTTTAGTGAAGAACACAAGCAATGGCCAAAACATTTCCGTTTCCCGAAGCGTCGCTTTACGGCATCATCAAAAAAGCGAGCTACTCGCTGCAACCGACTGAGCGCGCTCCCCTTCTTAAGGCTCTGGAATCGAAAACCAAGCCCAATCCGCTCATTCAGAAAGCCAAGACTCTCGTGATTTGCGTGATGTCGGCCAAAGAAAGCGATGACGAGACTTTCGAGCAAGATTTGTCGCAAGGCATCGACGGCATGAAGCCGAGCACCGCCGAGCACCTGTTGTTTGACGGCCTTTTGGGCGCTAAATTGTCGATGGCTCTCGATGTCGCGAAAAAGGGCGTGCCCCAAGAGCGGCTGAGCGCAATTCGCTCGCGTTTGCATGACGCTTACGCCCGAGCTGACGAGGAGCGAAAAGCGGCGCGGTTGCAAAAGGCGCAAGCGATGGCGGATTCGGCTCGGTAATCCAATTCAAGCGTTCTCGAAAGCTGAGCGTAGGCTTCGGGGAGCGGTGAAAAAAAAACGAAAAAAGATTTTTCAAAAAAGACGCCAACCTGGCGTCTTTTTTGTTATCATCGGGTCTGATTCGACAAACGGAAGGCTCTCGCGGAAGCCCGCGAAACAAGGCCATGACGGCAATTTGCGGGAAAAATTGAAAATTATGCTTGCTCTGCAAGCAATATTGACTTAGATTTGTTTTGTCCATATCAAAAAGCCGCAAAGAACTGCGCGCTTGCGCGAAGCTTTCAGGCTTGGCCAAAAACTTTGGGGCGAAAAATTCGCTCGAAAAGCTTTTGGCCTCACTCTCACACTACCTTTTTCGACCACACATCCTATGAAAGTCGCCTCCTCCGCCATTTCCGTTCGCTCCCAATTCCCCGACCTGTTTGAGCGAGCGCTCGACGAGGCTCCGGGCGACAAAAAAGCAGCCTCTGGCAAGCCAGAGGATGAAGCCGCGACATGGCTTTGGAATTGGATTTGGAAACCAAGCACCACGGTGCGCCTGCCGCGCTCGTGGGCCGCTTTGGCCAAAACGGACCCGAAAACCCACACGGTGATGGGGGCCAAAAACGGCTATGCGACTTTGGGGATTGAAGCGCGGCGGAATGGAAAAAAAATCTGGGCCGTGGACAATTTGAAACTGGAAAAGGCGCCCGAAGAAATCTGGCGCGAGCTCAATCGCCGCGCGAACCCGGCCTTGGCCGCTTCGCGTTGGTCCGGGCTGACGGTCGATTTATGGCAGCCGGAGCATCAGCGGCATCCCGGCCTGGCTGAGCATGCTCTGATTGGCGCGTTCGAAGTCGACGGCGCGCGCCACTATTTGTTGTCGGACCGACCCGATCCGCTGAGTTCCTCGATGTGGAGCGTTTTCACGCTGGACCCGGAAACAAAAAGCGCTTGGCCGCAAATGCGGGTGTTCGACCGCGACGCCCAGCGCGCGTTCTGGCTAGCCCGCAATCAACAAACATTCACCTGGATGGGCGCCAACGCCCTGCGCGTGGCGGATGCTCAGACGCTGGCGGGCCTTCAAGGCGTGAAGGCGTTCAGCTGGAAGCTGGATCCGTCGATGGCAACCCCCCCCATTCCGGAAATCGCCCGTCGCTTCAAGTTGGGCGAAGAAGTGATCGAGGCTGAGCGTCGCTCGCTCAACACTCGCGAAAAAGCCCTCTTGGGCCAAAAGCAGGCCCAAAGCGCGAAAACGACAAAGGCCGCCGCGCCTCGGGAAGAAAGCGCTGTCCGCGCCTGATCCAGCTTGTGGGGGTCCGTCGAGGGCTTGGCGAAAGCCCACAAGCGATTGATGGCAGCCGCGACCGCAAGAATGAAAAAACCCGCCTAAAGCGGGTTTTTTTCATGGAGGCCTTTTTCATGGAGGCCAATGGGATAAAAACCCACCGCCGTCAATCCAAGTTGGGGAATTTCATCGCGTCGTGGCCCAAGATGCCCTCCCATTGGCGCAGCGTGTCCATTTCGCTTTTCCAATCGGGGCGAAGCTTGCCCAATTGTTTCCAAAAGGCAGGCGAATGATCCATATGCCACGCATGAGCCAACTCGTGGCAAATCACATGGTCCTGGCAGACAACGGGCATCTGAATCAAATCAAATCGGAGCTTGATGCGGCTGCGTGAATCGCGCTGGCCCCAAAAAGCCTGCGAATCCGCAAGCAAAAAAGGCGGCGGCGGCAAGCCTGCTTCGATGGCCAATTCGCGCAATCGGTCGCTCAGGCGCGCTTGCGCCAAGCGTTTCAAGGCCAGGTTGGCTTGCGAGCGAGCAAGGCCTTCGCTGGCGCAAGCGCTTTTGGGCAGGCGCAACGGTGTGCCCGGGCCGGACCATTGAACCGCGCGGACGGGCTCCACGACCAGCTTTTCTTGTTGGCCGTCGATCCAAATCCAGCCATGCTCCTCGGCGTGCGGAAGCGCCTCAATGCCTTCTGGCTTTTTTCGATTGTCCCGAGTCCAGGCTCGCAAAGCAAGCCATTTTTCCTGCTCGTTCAAGAATTGAAGAATGGCTTTTGGGTCCGACCCCGACGGCAACTCGAGGACAAATCCGGCGCCTTTTTGAACCAAGCGAAAACGCGTTGGCGCGCCCGCGGAAAAATCCATTTTTCCCAACCAAGGGCGATCGGAGACCCATTGATGGATCGCTTGGGCGCCCACCGAGGATTTGGCTTCGGACTGCGGCTCACGGGAAAGGCGGGACATGGGGCGAGGACTCAAAAAAAACGGTGGGCATAAAAGGGCGGCGCGCGCCATCCAGGGATCGATTTTAGTCGTGGCGGCCCA
>Ga0105859_1000057_pt1 | contig 53432 bp, 42 predicted proteins | sample OrgsoiDNA_201063_FD_89684 | JGI IMG/M metagenome (GOLD analysis project Ga0105859, IMG submission 89684) | Permafrost soil microbial communities from the Arctic, to analyse light accelerated degradation of dissolved organic matter (DOM) -... | ecosystem: Environmental > Terrestrial > Soil >...
CTTTCGTGAAATTTCGGTTACAATCCACGTAGGAGTTACCGCCCACAACAACCAGAGAGGCGTTTAGCCCCGTTTTTTCCACTTTTAGCGCAGCGGACACGCCCCTATGACCACAGAGCAACGCCTCCACCCCACCGACGCGCAACCCTCGGCCCTCACCCCTGCCGCCCGCGCCCCCATTTTGAGCTCCGTGCCGCCCGCCTTGCCAGCGGCCAAACGCGCCCCCACAGGCTTTGTGGCCCTTGCGGCCACCTTCTTCTATCTCGCCTGCGTGGCGGGGCCCGTCCCCATGCCGCGCTACGCGCTGCGCCCGTTGCTCGCGGCCGTCGACGCCCAACGCGAAGCCATTCAATCGCAAATTGGCCAATGCGTCGCCAAAGGGGCATGCGTCAAAACCGTCTCGGACGCCGCGGGCACCTACGATCGGCCAGCCATTGACCTCTCGCGAGCCGAACCCGGTTCCATCGCCTGCTTCTCCGAGCCCTGTCTTGGAGGCCCCCGCAATGACGTTTACCTGCAAGCGACCCAAGACGGCGATGTCTTCGCCTGGGTGCGCGACGGTGAGCGTCAGGCCGGTTTTTCCTATTCCCCCGAAATCAGCCGTCGAAGCCCAATTGGCGCGCAACGGAAATTCCAGGCGACCTGGATCGAATCGGATTGGACGTCCGCGGAGTGACGCTCAACGAACGGGCCGCCGTCGCTGACTGACTGACTGACTGACGACAGCCGACGACCGTTGTTGATGGACGCCCGCTGATTGGCGGCTTGCCGCCGAACGGCCCTCGCCACTGCGTTGTGGTGATTTAAAACCCCGCTATTGAACGAAAATCAGGCCGTCGCTTGCCCATCGCGCGCGTCCATCGCTCGCGCTCTGCGCGTCTCGGGCCTTTTCAGCTCCGGGCGCTTCAGAAGCAATTCGTCGATTGCCTCAATCGCGGCCTCTTCCTCCTCGCTCAGCGTGAACCCGCTGTCAGGCCACTGCGCCGCCAGCTTGAACGCCAACGCCGGGCGCCACTGCTTGTAAGTCAGCATGTCCGCGCAAACCAAGGCCTCCGCATGCATGCGCAGGGTCAGGAACAAGGTTTCCGAGCGCGCGGCGCTGTCGGCGCGTTGGCTTCGGGTTAGGCCCTCGGCCAAGGGGCCGCCCCAGACCGCAGCCAACGCTCCCAACCCCCCGCGCTTGTCCTTTTTCCAAACGCAGGCCAGCTCGGGCTCATCGCGCACGAACCAAGCGATCGTCCACTCCGCTCCGTCTTGCTCCACCCACAATGTCTGGTCGGATCCGTCGAGCCCCGCGCCCTTGAAGAGCTGCGCGCCAATGGCGCTTCCCGCGAATTCGGAGGCGCTTCGGGGAAACTTGAAGAGATCTTCGGGCGTTGGCATGGATCGGGGCATGGCGCAATGAACAGAACGAAAAACAGCGAACGACGACGGGCTGGGCGCTTCGTCCGCCTGGCGGTTTCGGCTGGCCGACATTTTAAGGCTGTATTCTCCGGGACGCCAGGGCCCCCGCGAGTTTTTGTGTTCTCCGCCGGCCAAACGGCGCAGGAAATCGCGCTCTTGGATTGGGCTGGGCTGACTGAGCGCCCAAAGCGATTTGCTTTTTGTCAATTTTGTCCTTCTCGGCCTTCTCGGCTTTTTGTCGCCGCCTGCCGTTTGCTCGGACCCGACAGACTGTTTTTCTCGCAAAAAATCGGGCTTTCTCGGCTTCCCTCCGACGCCAGCGTGAATTTGTCTTCACAACGCCTATTTCCCCGCTATAATCCCCCTTTATCCCCCGATTCGCGGAGGTCGCTTTGCGGCGCCCCGCATTTATATATGCCCGCACGCCTAAAAGCGACATGGAGCAAAGCTCGGGGCTCCCTGGCTCGCCTTCATGCGCGAGCGACGGAGCCCCGCCCGCGGCGTTCGACGTCTTTGCGGCGCGAGCTTTTGCGTCGCCTTGCGGTGCCATTGACTGCGCTGGCCCTGGGCAGCGCGCTGTTCGCCTATTGGTTGTGCCTGCAATACGCCGAGCGGCAAACGGATCGGACGATCGCCACGTTGGCGATTTCGCTCTCCGAGCAGGCGCGCTCCGCGGGCAATGACTCGCCGTTCGTGTTGCCGGCCTTGGCGCGCGCCATGCTGGAAAATGGCGACTCGCACGACCTGGCTTACCGATTGCAGTTCCCCGATGGGCGAACCAACGGCCTCAACGACCTGCAAATGCCCCTGCACGCTTACTCCGATGCCCAACAACTTGATTCCGCATGGCTCTTTGACAGCGAAGTGGATGGCACGCCCTATCGAGTGGCCCAGGCCTTGGCGTCAACCCCCAGCGGCCCCATTTGGGTGGACGTGGGCATTCGCCGTGAGCGCGCGAGCGGCCTGGCCATTCGCTTCTTGGCCGCCGTGATGCTGCCAGCCTTCCTCCTTTTGGCGTTCGCCCTGGCCATCTCCTGGCGCGTGGTGAATCAGCAAATCAAACCATTGTCTCTTTTGGCCGACGCCCTCAACAAACAGACCCATCGCTCGCTCGAAGCCGTGGACGAGTCGCTCGCCCCCGAGGAAATCCAGCCTCTTGTGCGGGCTCTCAATGGCTTGATCACCCGTTTGGGGCGAGCGAGCGACGCGCAGCGCCGATTCATAGCGGACGCCGCGCACCAACTGCGCACGCCCTTGACCGCCATCAAATTGCACGCCGATCGCGCCGCCACCACGCAAGACCCAAAGGCCGCTCAAGCCGCCATTTTGGAGGTCCGGGACGCCGCGGCGCGCGCCGCTCGCTTGTCCAATCAGCTTTTGTCCCTGGCCCGCGCGGAACCAGGGGGCGCCCCCGCCAAGAAAAACGCTTTTGACGCATCTGCGCTGTTTTTCGAATTGGGCGCCGAATGGGCGCCGCGCGCGCTCGCCCAGAGCGTCGACTTTGGCTTCGAGATCGACATCCCCGGATTTGAAAACCCTGACGCGGCGCCCCCCGCGTTGCCCTGCGTGGGCGACGAAACCCTTGCCCGCGAGTCGCTCTCTAACTTGATCGACAACGCGCTCAAACACTCGCACTTCACCGCCAATCCTTCGGTTTCCCTGCGCCTGAGCCATCGGCGCGAGCCTTCGCTGCCGGAGTGGGCCGCGAGCCTGCGCGCGGTCCGCACCATGGACGGGCAAGACTCTTTGCCGCCAACGCCCGTCCCCTTGGCTCCCTTTGGATGGGCCGTCGGCGTCATCGAGGACAATGGCCAGGGCGTCCCCGCGGAAGCGCAGAGCCAGCTTTTTCAGCGCTTCTTCCGCGCGGACACCTCTGACGAAGGCGGCTCGGGGCTTGGATTGGCCATTGCCCAGGAAATCGCGCGCTTGCATCAGGGCTCATTGGGCTATCAGCCCAACCCCGCGGGCGGCGCGCGCTTCTACTTCTTCCTGCCCCTGCAAGCGGCGCCAGATTTGACGCCGCCCCCGCCGCCCAATCTGGACCTCGGTGACGAGGCCATCGGCGACTATTGAGACTGTCGCTGGTTTCGGCCTCTTTGCTCGCGACGGTCAGCCGCGGCCAGGCAGCGGAGGCCTAAACGCCAAGGTTGACGGTGGCCGCGCCGCGTTTGCGGGCGTCGCTCCGGGTTGCGGGGCGTGCGTCGCGCCCGCTCGCGTCAGAATCGCCACGCGCAGCTGAATGTAGTCCACGTGCGCGGCGCACCCCAACTCTTGGGCTTTTTGCAGCATGGGCTTCAAGTAGCCATTGGCGTCCGCGGACACGGCGTCCCAGCGCTCATGCAGCCAGCGTTGCGCCGCTTGATTCGCCATCTGCGCCGGATGCACCAATCCTTCGTTGAGCAGGTCGGCGATCGCGAAGCTCAGCGCCGCGGCGCTTTCCGCCCCGTGCGCCAGCGCTTTCTGCTCATCCCAAGCGCCCGCGCCCAGCACCTTCAAGACCGCTTCGCGAGCCACTTGCTTTTGGTTGGCGCGACTTGCGCCCCCTCCGCCCACGCGAGGCGCGCGCGGAGCCCTGGCGGCTCGTTCGCTTGACGAAACGGACTCGCTGGCGAGGCTTGTGGAGCGCGGAGCCCGTGCGGGCTTCTTCGCGGCCGCGGCTTCTTTTTGGGCTCGCGTGAGCGCCGCTGGCGCGTCGCTTGCTTTGCCGTTCAAATGCGTGGCCGTCGCATATTCGTGGATCGCTTGCGCCCCATGCGCCCGGATCATCGCGTTCAACGCCATGGCCGTGCCCTTCACGTCCGCCATCGCGCGGTGCGCGCCGGAAAAGGGGCACCCGTAGTGCGTGGCCACGTCGATCAACTTTCCGCGGCCGCGCTCGGGCTTTTGTATCCCACGCCAGGCGTCGCGCAAGTCCAGGGCTTGCGCGGGCTTGGGCAGCGGGAACCCATAACGAATCATTTGCGAGCACAGCCCCGGAATGTCGCTCGTGCGCGTGTTGAAGCCCACGAAGAGGCACTCCTCCATCACCAGGCGCATATGCTGCGCCCACTGCGCGAAGCTGCGCTTGTCCAGCACTTCGTGCTCGCGAATCCCTGTCAGAATCTGGATGTCCTCCGGGAAATAATTCTCCGGATTGATCAGAGTCTCAAAGGACGACTGCGAGCCGTCCGGGCCAACTTTCCAGTAGGCGACTTCGGTGATGCCGAAATTCTTCGCGTTGGTGAAGCCCGTTGACTCCAAGTCCAAAATGACCACCGGCCGGCCCGCGAGCCTCGCCAACTCTTCCACGCCCGCCAGGGGCAACACGCCAGCGCTCATCGAGATATCCATTTTTTCGGTTCGTTGAAATCAAAGGGGCTTTCTTTGCTGCGCCCCAACCGGCCCGATTCGAAAAGGCCGGTCTTCAATTTATCACGCCCGTCTGGCGGGAGCCACGCCGCCCGGAGGAAAGAGGGAAAAGAGGGAATTCCGAAAAAGATAGCTCCGGTTTTGACGTGAAAAAGGCTGCCCGCTGGCAGCCTTTCATTTTTGGACGCTTCCTCTCGCGAAGCGCCGAAGGCTCCCGACGCCCGGCCTTAGCGCTCGCGGCGTCCAATCACGCGCCGCCAATCCGTTTCGGAACAGGGCTCCACACCGGACCCGTCGCGGGCTTTGCGTCTTCGAGGGGGTTCGAATCCCCCGCCGCGTCGTCCGCGCCGCTTGCGGAAACGTCTTCCAAAGACGGCTCTTGCGCCTGCGGCGGCACGCCCGCGGCTTTTTGCAAGATATCAGCGGAGAATCCGCCCGGCACGGTCCGAATCTGGGATCCGGCCGCGCGCTTCGGAATTTCAATGGCGGGAAGGCCCAATCCCGCGCGCAAAGCGTTGCTTTTCGCAGAATTGGCTCCGGCCCAAGGCACCGACTGCGTCACGCCCATTTTTTTGTCTTTTTTGGCGCGGGCTTCCAAAGCGGCCTTCAAGGCTTCGGACCGACGCTCCTCTTCCGGGCTCGGCCCCACGCCCAATTGATCCAAATGCGACTCGGCCACGCCCGCGTTCAAATAAACGATATGCGCGGCGGGAGGCGCCTCGGCCTCGTCATCCGACGCCCGGCTCGGCGCGATGGCGAAAACCATGCCTTTCGCCTTTGCCCTCAACCGCGACGCGCGCAGCTTCAACTTCAATTTGAATGATTCCCACTTCGTCATTTCACGCTCCACCCGTTTCGCCGCGAGACTTCGCCCGCGCGCAAGAATTTGATCTTGGATTGATTTTAGCGCCGTTTTTTCTCTTTTGGGTCGCTTGTTGTGCTTTTTGGCTATTTTGTGGACATTCCGCGTCATTCGCGGACAGAAGGCTTCGCAAATCACAAATGCAATGGAACGTGGAAAGCCAAAAAATGCGGCCACGGATCCTGCCAACGGACCGGCCCAGGATGGCAAATGGCGCATTCGAAGCGAAGGGGCTAGCCACGAGCTCGGAGGGCGAACACGCCGGCGACGCAAGAGTCGCCCGGGCAACCAAAGGAAAGTGGGGGCGTGGCTTGGCGCGGCGCACGAACGCTGGGCTGCTTCGTTCCCGACCTGACCCGGTGGCGTCCGTGGAACGCCCAAGGCGCCCCCACCCCGATTATGCAATGTTCGAGCCATCAAAAGCAAGTGAAAAAACATGATCTCCACGCTCTTGCGGCTTCTTGCGCCCCTTCGCGCGCGCTCTCAGACCGGTCGGCTGCCGATTGTGGCGCCCAAAATCGAGAGGCCCAACGCGACAATGGCGACGCACCCGGCGCTACAGGGACTTGGGGCGGCGGGGCTTCGCGCTGTCCGCGGCGTCGTTTTCCACGGTTCTGATTTCATCTTGCAGCGCCAAGCGCTCTTGTTGAGCGTCCATCAAACTTCGGCAATCCTCCAAGGTCTCGCAAACCGCCGAAACCACAATCGCCTCTCGCCCGACCAGCCTGTGCGCCACCGCCTCCAAGGCCTCCAACACAAACGGAGCCATTTTCAACGCAATTTCCGGCGTCATTTCGGATTTGGTCAAATCCACCCCCTCCGTCTCACTCCACGGAAACGCCCCGGTGTCCGGCAGCTCAATGTTCAAGCACAAGTCGCTGGTTTCGTGAAACCGCGTGCTTTTGCGCAGAACGCCGTTTTGGTCGACTTCGATGACGTTCTCCGCCTTTCCCGGCATGAGGCTCACGCGCGCCCCGCGGTGGAACGCCTCTGCCAATTTCGCGAAACGCCAGCTTTCCACGGTCTCCTCCGAGGCCAGATCGTCAAACAGGGCTTTGTCCAGCAATCCGATGGCGTCGGCCCAGCACAGAAGGGTCGCCCGCGCGAGCCCTGTCGCGAATGTCGCGTTTTCAAAGATGGCCTCGGCGCACTTCTTGGCTGTCCACGCGGGCATCGTCGCGCGCAACGCTTTGAAAGCAGGGCTCGCCGCCATGTCGATGCCCGCCACCGCCATGACCGGCGCCTCTGGCTCCTGCCCGCGGCACCGCTCGAGCAGTTGGATGCCAAAGAACACTCGCGGCGCGTCGCCCACGGGCCTCGCGCTTTTGCTCCAAGATTCAGACCACCCAACGCGCTTGGCCAGGGCCTCCACGCGCGGGCCGGCGAATGGCACTTGCGCCTCCGAGGAAAAACTGTCTGTGGCGCCGCCGTCTTTTGTCATAAGAAACCCGAATGAAAAAATAAAAACAAAAACCCGTTTCTCAGCCTTGTATGCGTCCCCCGCCCACTCCCTTTGCCCTTCTGGGAGACCAGCCTGTTCTGGGAAACAAGCCTGGATCGTTTGGATTGGCGATGCTCGCGAAAGGCATCCGCGATGCATTGCCCGCGACGCTCACAAGGCTTTTGATTGCCGAGGCTTCATTCCTGTCGTGGACTCCCCAATCTTGGCTTCGGCGGCGAGGATTGAGCGCTCGCTCTGGGCGTTCATCATTGCCACAAAGGCATCCATCGTTTCGCAGACCCCGGACAGGGCGACCGCGCTGACGCCCGTCATATCGATCGCCATGGCGGTGAAAGCCTCAACCAGGCCGGGGGCCATTTTCAATGCGATTTCTCGCGTCAAGGCCAGATACTCGGCGTCACGATCTTCGGTCGCGGGCCAGAAGAAACTCGCTTCATCGGGAAACCGCACCGCCAGCGACAAATCGCCGGAATCGCGCCCAATCACGCTTTCGCGGACCAGGCCATTCGAGTCGATCTCGCTCTCTTTCGAGTAATGGCTGATTCGCATGAGCCCCAATTCTTGCGCAGCCAGGAAGCGACTGTGAACCTCTTCTGAGCCGCATTCCCAAAGGCCGTCTTCTTCATCGTCGTCGTCTTCGCCGTTTTGGGGTTCTTCGCGTTGAGCGCTGTCGTCCGCGATCGACTCGCGGACTCCGCGTTCAGGCAAAACCCCGGCTGCGCCAGCCCAGCACAACGCGGCCGCAAGCGACAAGTCGCGCGTCCAAAAACGCTTCTCGAATATCGTTTGAGCGCAGACGTCTGGCGCCCACTCAGGCATGGCTGCCCGCAACGCGTGAAACGCCGGGCTCTCCTGCATGTCGATCACGACGCCCGCGAACACTCCCGGCTCGCCCTCCCAAACGCGCGGATCAAGCAATTGCGCGCCAAAAACCACGCGCGGAGCTCTGGCGCTCCACTCAGCCGCGGGGAGCTTCTTTCCCCACGATTGCGGCAAGCCCGCGCGCTTCGCGAGCGCCTCGACCCGCGTTCCCTCGAACAGGACGTTTTTCTTGTCTTTCGCTTTAGCCGCCAGCGTGCACTTTGAGTCGTTGCGCATGAAAGGATTTTTGAGAAAATTGAGGACATCGCCGAAATTCCTGGCGCCGCCGGCGAACGCGAAGCGGCGAACGCTCTTCGCCTTTTGACGCCGGCGATTCCCCCATTTTACCTGAAAAATCAAAGGCGGCGGCCTTTTGTCGTTGGTTTTTCTGCGTTTTCTGAGGCGGGGGTGCCCATCGCGGCCCCGATTGAGCTCATTTTCGAAAGGGCTCGCAACTCTTTGGCATCCATCCAGGCGCGCGTCGCGCCGCTTCCCGAGAGCCCCGACGCCAAAGGAGCGGGCAATGGGGACGCCACTTCTCGCTCGGCTTTGCGGTTCAGGCGCTCGGAAACCAGAGAGCACAAATCCGTCAGCGACCGACCCGCCCATCGAGCGTCTGGAGCCGTGCTTTGCGCGACGGCCGGAGCTTTCCGCGAGCTGTCCCACAAAATTTCAATTTGCGCGAGAGGCGCCTGCTGAGCGCCTTGCGCAGGCGTGTTCGCTGGGTCCCCCAGGCGAGCAGAAAACCGTTGTTGCTCTCCCATGGGGCCTGAGCCGCCCATCAACCAGCCAAAAATGCCACGGCTCTTTTTTGGCGCGGATTCTGCGTTTGCCCCGGGCCCCAACCGCACCGTGAAGTCTTTGCGCTTGACGCCCAGGCTTTCTAGCGTTTGGCGCAACGCCACGTCAAACGCCGTCGGATCCGCCAAGCCGCACGCCGCGAGCTCTTTCGCGCTGAACGCGATCAGAAGCTCCTCTTTTTTTGGCGCGTTCACTTGCCGAACCAGCGTCTCGCCCATCATCTCGCCGGGCACCTCCGTGCCCCAGCGAACCAAGACCGACTTGAAGGCGTCGGGGCCGTTTTTTAATTCTGGGTTTAGGACGGCATTGCGCTGTGCGTCTTTTTTCATCAGGGTTCCATTTTGTGTCGCGTCGACCAGGCGTCCATTCTCTCACAAGCTCGAACAAAAGGAGCCGGCGCGGCTCTCCGCTTGTCAGGGAACGAAACAGCGCCCAGCGCTCGCGACGCAAGCCGCATCATTCAGGGAATCCCGCGGAACGGGCTTCCCTCAACGCCGCGCCGCCGTTACACTCAAGGAGGCCGAATCACAACGGCTCCAAGCCCAAGCGGCCTCAAAACGGCCTCATTTTGTCGGCGCGTCGCGCTCGTCTCGCATTCAAGGTTTTTATGGCCTCACAATCTTCGCAACCCTGTTCTCTCTTCTCCGGCCTGTTGGCCAATGGCGGCGCGCTGCGCCTGGAATCCGTCCATGCCGTGTCCGGGGAGATCACGCCGTTGGCCATCGACCCGGCCACGGCTCGCGCGCGGGCTCTCCCAAAATCCTCTCCGAGCGCCCAGTGGAGCCGCAAGGCCTTTCGGTGGGCCGTGGGCGGGACGATCGCAGCCGGCGTTGGGCTTTTCGCGGCCTTCCCTGCCCAAGCCCAAAACACACTCTCGCCCTCACCCGCTCTCCCCCTGGCCCAGTGCCCCGCGCAAGCCCAGGCCGTGGCGCAGGCCGCCTGCGCCCAGTGGAATTGGGCTCGCGAGCATGGCTTTTTCCAATCCGCGCAAGCCCCTGCGATTCGCGTGGCCCCCGCCGCTCAAGCCATGGGCTCCGAAGGGCCTGCGTCCGCCTCCCCCACCCTTCACTACGAAAATTTTGGCGCGCAAATCACCCCATCCGCCGTCATTGAAATCTCAGAAACCGCGAAATCCGTCGGATTCAGCTCAGCGATCCCTCTGGACGACATCCAAGCGATCATGCTGCACGAGGGCTACCACGCCGAGAGCTTCCTGAACCCGCAAGCGAACCGATTCGCGGGCGCATTGGCCCAGGGTGACCTGGGCCAAATGTGGCAGGCCGCGGTTTGGGCCCAGTCCGCCACGACCAACATCCATGGCGCGCGAGCCGTTTATGGCCAAGACGTTTTTTCCATGGAGCATCTGGCTCCCGACGTCTCCACGATTTTCAAGGAAGCGGGCGCAGACTCCTTCGCCTTCATCGTCCTGGCTCACCAACTCTCCCAAGACGACTGGACTGCTCGCCTTTTGAAGGCCGAAGGCTATCGCGCGCTCAACATGCTCGCGGCGGATCCTTCTGCCGACCCGCACGAAACGCAAGAATCCCTGCAAATTCTCGCCTCCATCGGGCATGAAAAACTGGCCGCTCTGACGCCCGAGCAATCGCTTCGCCTCGCGGACGCCGTGGCGGCCGATGGCGTGTTCCTGGCCGCGGGCAAACAGGGCTGGATTCGCGAATTGGGCACAGCGGCCTTGTTGGCGCCCTCGGTCGCGCGTTGGAGCGAAAAATCGCTTTCGCCGATTGATGCCTGGGAATTGCACAACTTGCTGCCCGGATTGAAGCCCGCCGCTGTGGCTTGGGCCGCGCGCTCGCAGTCTCAGCGCGAAGCGGTCGTCGCTCAATGGAAGGCAGCCGCCCAGGCTTGGACGCAAGGAGCCGCTTTGGACTATGGTTTTGTCGCCCCAGGGCTGCGCGGCCGAGTCTTGCCGCACGCCGAAGCCGTCAGCTACGAGTCGCAAGCCCGCCTGGACGCCGCGACGGGCTTGGACACTCCGCGCGCGAAACTCACCGACTCGCAAGTTGACGCCATTCTCGCTCGCCAAAGCCGCGGAGCCTTGAAAGAGTGGCGCGAGACCGCGATGCTCGCGGGCGAATCCGATGGCTCAAAAATCACCGGCACGCGCGAATTCAACGCGCTCTCCAAGCTCGTCGACACCGCGGGCCTGTCCGCCATGCGCCAAGACGCCTTTTGGGCCGCGGGCGAAACCACGCTCGCCACGCGCTTGAATGAGCGCCGGCGCGCCACGGTGGCGCAGTTGGCCCAGGCTGAAGCGCAGCAGCAAACACTCTCGCAGGCTCCCGCCGCTCCGAGCCCTTGAGCGTCTTTCTTTTTTCTGGCTGGACGGAAAAAGCCTTGTCCGCTTTGAAACGGCTGCCGTGAGCGGCGCGGGCGCAATAAAAAAAGCCGCCTCCCCCAAGGGACAGCGGCTTTTTCTCGCGCATTGGCGCTTTCAAACACAAAACCCTGAACGCTCAACAGGCGCCATCGCCCAGCCAGGGGGTTCCAATTGGAGAGCCTGCACGAATCGTTGCGAACGCGTCCAGCGGCGGTAGAGCGCTTTCAGCAGCAGGAAACGAACCGTGGGCTCACTTCTATATTACCTTCGGCTCTTGGATTTGGGAATGCTTTTCTCGTTTTTCGATTAAAAAAAAGCCGCTGTTTGTGTTTAAAAAACAACACCGCCAGGGGCTTCCGTTCTCGCTTTCGGCGCGCGCCCAGCCCGCCTTTTCTGAAACGCGCGCGATTTTTATGTTTCTGCCGAATTTTTTCGGGTAGAATCGCGAAACCTATTCCATATTGGCGAAATCGCGCCCGCCGCGCCCGCCAACCGCACAAGCTTTTGGAGCGTTTCCTTTGACCCCATTCCGCACATTCTCCCTCACGTCCATCGCTGTCGCCGTTTTGTCGATTGGCGGCGCGAGCCTCTTGGCTTACGGGCAAGACGCCTCATCCTTCAAGCCGACGCATCCGCAGGCCGAGCCCTCGATTGGCAGCCTGCTCACGCCCGCGCCCCCTCCTCCGGCCTATTCGCGAAACGCGGCGCAAACTCCCGCGGCGGCGATGGCCGCTGGCGCGAAATCGCCCTTGCTCACGAATCCGGCCAGCGCGCCCTTGAATCCTCCGGCGGCGAAAGCCCCAAGCGCGGGCTCGCTTCACACGCAACGCGACGCGCAAGCCGTGGCGGCCGCTGCGGCCGCCCAAGCTCGATCAACCGCTCGCACGGAGCTTTTGGCGGCCCTCGTCGCTGGATTGCAAAAGCAAATCAAGGCTCAAGAGCCCCAAAGCTCGCTGCCCGCTGACCTTGGGAAATGGACGCGCGCCGCGGTTGTCGCCTCCCACGTTCCGGGCACCACTTACAGCGCGACGAACCCCGCGGACGCCTCGCCCTTGCCCAGCGCTTTTTTCTTGCGGCTGCCCGACCAATCCGGCGCCTCCGACGGCCAAGCCGTCAAGGCCCGGGTGGACTTCACCGCAGGCCAATGGGTGCTTCGCCTTTGGGGCGCCCGAGAGGGCCAGGGCTCGACCCTGTCCGACTTCGAGGTCGCGTCGTCTCGGTTTAACCTCGCGGGCCACGCCCGTTTCTTTGACGGCGACACGCCCAGCTTGGAGCTTCCGATCGCAAACGCCACGCCGGCGACCATTGCGCGTTTGCTGGGCACGCCCGCGCCCGACGGCAGCCAAACCGCCTCGGCCGCGACGCTGACTCCGCCCGCTTTGGCCCAAGCCGCTTCGGCCGCTGTCGCCACGGCGTCCAACCCAACGACAATCGCAGCAACCAACTCCGAAAACAATGCGGCCGCCAGCTATGGCCAGTGGGCGCCGGTTCACTCCGTGGTCAGCTCCCTGGTCATGAGCCTCAAAAAGCAAGAGCCGCAAAGCTTGGCGGCCAACGACCTGGGCGCCTGGGAAAGCCGCGCGCTTTATCAAGCTCGCGGGGCCGATCTCTCCATGGGAACCGTCGCCCCGAGCAAGTTCTTCATCGACTGGCCGAAAAGCTCCATGGGCCTCTCCGCGCGCGTGGAGTTGTCTGACGGGGTCTGGACGCTGAGGATTTGGAGCGCCGAAAATCGCTCCACGCCCAACCTGGACGCTTTGGCGGACGCCGCTCAATCCTGGGGGCTGCCGCAACCGGCGCGCCGCGCGGTCCAACCCATGAGCGTGGTCTCCATTCCCTTGATGACCGCGACGCCCGCGGCCCTCGCGGCGCTCGACCCCTCGTCCCCGGCTAGCGCCGCGGCGAAAAACGCCCTGGCGCAATCGCAAGGCTCCGTCCCCGCGCAATCGCTTGCCCAGCTGAATCAAGCGGCCCGCGCGCAAGACAACCCCGCGGCCGCGCCCGGCGTCCAAAACGCTTCGTTGTCGTCGCCCTCGGCGCCTTGGCCCGCTGACATTTCGAAAGCGCCCGCGATCGCGGCCCTCCCCGCGGCGCAAACGGCGCAGCCCGCCGCCACGGCGGCCCTGGGGCCGTTCCTGTGGGCCAGCTCCATCGCCAGCGTGAATTTCAGCGCCAATTTGCCCGAACCCGAACTCGCGCGCTTGTGGGGCGCGGCTCTCACCAGCGTGGGTCTCGCGGGTTCCGTGGATTCGCCCTTCCAGGCCACAACCCCCACGGTCGCGGCCTTCCGCTTCACCGCCTTCCCGAACGCCACCGTTCGCCTGCGCCGCTCGCCTGAGCTCGGTTGGGGCGCGCAAATTGAGGCCAACCGCCAAGACTGCGCGCCGATTCTGGCCGCGTTGAACAATGTTTCCGGCTCCAAAGTGGTGGACGGATCCAGTCTGGCGGGCGAGCCCCGGTGCGGCAAGGCCGCCGTGACGTGGGTGTTCGTGCCCTTCGCCACAGGCCGCGGAATCACGCTCGCCGGCGCCGCGCAACAGAATCCGACGCAACAAACGCCAGTTGTCGATCTGCCGACCCCGAAGAGTGTTCCTCCGCAAGACACAAGGGCCGCCGGAGCGCGAGCCTTGGCGTCTGCCATCGCGTCCGGTTTCGCCTCCGCGCAGACCTCAAACGCGGGCAACGCCAAAGCCCTCTCCGAGCTCGCCACCCTTAAATCCATGAATGGCGGGGCCGACCCCGTCGTGTCGGCTCCGGCCGCGACAAAGCCATCAGTGGCCGTGGCGACCGCCCAAAAGACCGCCTCGGCCGCGACGCAAATCGCCATGGCCGCGCCCAGCGCGACACTGGCTCCCGTGGCGCTCCAGGTCGCCGAATCAGCGACCGCGGTCGCGGCGCCCTCCAAAGGCTCCGCGTTGAAACTCCCGCAAGGCGTGCCCAGCTTCGCGCCGTCCATGGGCCCGGCTCCAGCCCCCCTTTACTGGCCCGGCCAGCAAGCCGCGGCTTTTCCGCGCGAACTGTATGACGATCACAACGCCTCGGACTCCGACAGCGACCAGGCCGTTCGCTCGCGCCACGCTCAGCAACGGATGGCGTGGATGGCTAAAAACGGCGGAGGATCCGCAGGCGCTCTGTTCCCGGGGCTCAAATGATCGACTCTGACGTCCCGGGCGGCCTTCAAGCTTCAAACCCGCCGCTCGCGCCGCAAGGCTCCGACGCGTCGGCCCAAGCCGTTTCGGCTCCGGCCAAAACGCGCTCTTTTTGGAAGCCCGTCATCGCGGGCGCGGCCTTTCTCGCTTTTTTTGCCGGCGAGGCCGTTCTTCACCTGGGTTTCGAGGCCGCCGACGCAGGCTCGTCAGCCGTGGCGCATGGCGCGCGCGCGCAAGCTCAATTCGCGAAAGACCCAAGCCGCGTGGCCGAGCGGCCGCCGTTGGCCGCCGTTGCGGACGCCATGGGCGCCAAGGCCCCCACCGCGCCGGCTTCGCGCGCGGGAATGACCCTGCGCCCCACCCGCTCGGTGGAGACGCAAGCTCTGGCGGATGAACGCCTGCCTGTCAATTTGCGAGACTATTCGCGGCCTAACCCGCTCGCCTACATCGTTGACGCCAACCTGGCCGCAAGCGCCCTCTCGGGAGCCTTGAACGCCTTCTCGATCGCGCAGCCCGCCAATGGGCAAAACCTCACGCAAGGCGAGCTCGCCGAGTGGGAGCGCCAAGCCTTGTCCTCATCGCCCGCCCTGAGCGGCTTCTCCGGCCCCTCGCTTGGCAACCCGGTTCTTCTTGCGCCCTCTTGGGCCCCCGGCTCGGCGTTCGTCGTCGCTCGCGCCGCGCGCGTGGGTTGGGGCCTGCAAATCCAATGGGCCTCCGCCGCTCAGTGCCAAATCGGCCAAGGCGCCATCGCCCAAGTGCCCGCCTTCGCGCGGCACTCGCGAGCGGTGGACGGCTCGACGCTCTGCTCGGTGTCCTCCGGCGCCGCCCCGGCTGAGATCTTCGTCTCCTTCGCCGCGGAAGACGCCCGCTCCATCCCCACCATCGGCGTTCCGATGGACCGAGTGCCCGCGGGCCCCGGCGACGCTCTGGACACAACGCCCATCGACCCCGCGGACACGATTCGCAACCACCGCGGCCCCTTGGACTCCGAAGCGCTTTTGGCTCAACGCGACCATGCTTGGCCTCCCGTGGCGACCCCCGCAGCCTTCGCGCCCGTCTTGGAAATTTCGGGCGATCATGCTCAATCGCCCGATTGGCGCGCCCTGCCTGCGTTGTTCGCGGCCAGCCGCGAAGCCGAAAAATCATGGGGGCCCGCCGACGGCCATTGGGATGCCTCCAGCATCGGCCAAGAGTGGATTTCGGCTCTGAAAACGCATGGCTTGATCGCGCCCCCCGCCTCGACCCTTGATCCCAGCGACCCGGCGGCTCTCCCCGCGCTTCTCGCTCAATTCCAAAAACCCTTTTCTTTGCGTTTTTCTCCGCTGGCTCGCCCGCCCCTCTCGCCCTTGTCCGGCGCGCGCCCCTCATTGGCGCCCGCGGCTTTCGACGAAGCGTCGCCACCCGCTCGCCGCGTTTCCCCAAAGACCGCCACGGTTTCTTTGAGCGCCATTTCCGGCTCGTCCTTCGCTTTGCGGCATTTGCCCGCTTTTGGATGGGGCGTGCAGGCGACGATTCCCCCGCGCTCTTGCCAAGCGGTGATGGCGGCCCTGCAAGCGAGCTCTCCGGCCCGAGTGGCCCGCGTTGACGAAACGCTCGACACCGTCTCGGGCGACGGCGATCCTGTCGTCTGCTCGCTTGACGCCCCGACCACGCTTTTCGCGGCGTTTGACGACCTGGGCGCTTCGGGCCAGGCGGCGTATTCCGCGGCCCCCCACTCGCTCGCCGACGCAGCCCTCAGCGAAAGCGCCAGGGCGACGGCCGGCCCCAACCCACTCACCCACGCGCCCGGCCAAGCCGGACGCAAGGAGCGCTGACCCATGGTCGCCCCAGCCCAACCGCACTCCACCGCCTGGCCCACGGCTCCCAGCCAGCGCGGGGTCAACATCGCGGCTCACGCCCAATTGAGCGCCAAATTAGCCCACGCCCAACTGGACACGGCAAAAGCGCGCACAAAATTGGCCACGGCCCAAGCCGACGAGCAGGCCTGCGCGGCGGCCGCTCTCGCCTCAGGCATCCGACAGCCGCGAGCGGACGCGGCTCGCCGCCGCGTGGCCGTCGCGCAAGCCATGCTTGCTGTGGGGGAGGCCGAGTTGGCCGCGGCGCGCGCGAAGCTCGCGGTCGACGGGGCAGCCGGCAGCCGGCAATGGATCCGATCGTCAGCGGCATGGGCGGGAAGCGGCCCGATATTGACGCCGCTGCTTGACAACGTCAAGGCGGCCCAACGCGATTTGGATCGAGCCTGGGCTGCGCTCACCTCGGCGAACGCCCATGGGCGTCCCGCAAGGCTGAAGGCCGGCCTGCGAAAAAACGCACAAGGCATTTTGTTGTGCGCCCTTTTGCCCGTGGCGCTTGGCATCGTTTGGGAAATGGCCAGCGGAAACTTGCCCATGCCCGCGGGCCAGCATCAACGTTTTGTCCTCATCGCTCCCGCCGCGCATCCTTCGCGCCCGCTGAATGCTTACCAGCCCGCGGCCGATTATTCCAAGCCCGCTCCAAAAAGCGCCCCCTCCGCCCGCTTCGCGCTTTCGCCAGAAGCCGCCGCCGCGCAACGAGAAGCGGACGCCGAGCGCGCGGCCGACCTCAAACAGCAAGCGCAGGCCCAAGAGCAAAAACGCCTTGATCGCGCGCGCGGCATCGCTCGCGACAATGCCCCCGCGGGGCCTGCGCGACCCTCTCGCCCGCTGAACGCGTATGACCCGGCCGCGACTTTTTCGAACAACGGGCCGACGCGCGAAAGCCTCGCCTCAGCGCGCTTTTTGGAGCAAAAGAAGGCTCTCGCCGCGCGCGCCGCCAACAGCCCCGCGTCAATGAGCGTGGGTTCGCAAACCTCCTCGGCGCGTTCGCGCGGCTCGGACAACGCGTTGCTTTTCCTTCCTCGTCCGAGCAGTGGCGCGGCGGTTGGCGCAGACAACCTTGACGCGGCCCCTCCCCCTCTCTTTTGGCCGGGCCAAATGGCCGCGGCTTTCCCTCGCGAGCTGTATGACGACGAAGCCGCGGGAGCCAGCCCGCAAGACAAAGCTCGACGCATCGAGCACTCGGCGGCCCGCCTGCGCTGGATTCGCTTTCAAACCGCTGGGGTCGCGCCGATTCAGCGTTCGGCTCTTGCCGCCGCGTCGCCAAAAGGAGCACACTGAGCATGTCCCTGAATTTTCATCGCGCCGCGCGCGTTCGGCCCTTTGCCGATCCATCCGTGAACAAAGGCCTTTTTCGCCCGCGCGCCGCGACGGCCTCTGTCGCGCTCGCGGCACTGGCGTTCAGCGTTCCATCCTGGGCGCTTTTGCCCCAGCTTTTGCCCCAAACGGTTGATGTTGCGGCCAGCGCCTCTGCGGCGACTCCCTCCTCGCCCTCGTCCCCCGCAGACGCAGCCTTCGCCCAGCTCGCGCGCGGGCCAGGGTTCGCCGGCGGCCAGCCGCCAGGACGCCGTGCGCAGCCGGCGCCGTCTTTGGATTCGCGGCCCCCTTCTGCGCAGGCCTCGCCTCAAGCGCCAACGCCCTCGCCGCCCGCCAGCGTCAATGCGGCTGTCGATTCGTCAAGCCTCACGCCCGAAGGGCGGGCCCTGCTGCGGGAAATTGTCGCGCCCATGGCCTCCAACAATCCACTGGCGGGCAATTTTCCGCCAGGCTATTTGGACGACTCCCACGTAGCCGCGCAGGCCGCCATTCCCGGAAAACTGAGCGTCATGGAGCGCGCCCAAAGCGAATCCAAAGCGCGCGCTCGCGCCCAGTGGGCATTGACGCACGGGTATTTGAGCCCGCAGGCCGCCGGCATCGTCATGGCGGTGGTCGACGCCAATCGCCAAGCAGAGGTCAAGCGCCCGATCACCATCGCGGCGAAAAATCCTGACGCGACGCCCGCCGAGCCTGGCGCGGCCAACCCAATCAACGTGTCCGCGCAAATGACCGCGCTGGACGCCGCCCTCGCTAAATTGCGCGACAAGCAAGCGCCAGAGCCCCCGCCCCCGTTGCCGCAGCCGCTGCTGACCGTGCCCGCGCAGTCTTCGTTGCCCGAGCCGGATGCCTCAAAGTTAGGCCCCATGGGGCAAATCGTTTTGACGCGCGTTTTGGCGCCGATTCTTCCCGGCACGCCCCTGGCGGCCGCATTTCCGTCTGGCTTATTGGATGATCCCGCTCTGGTTCCGCATTCTTTCGACAGCGCCGGAGCGACGCCCTCAGACGCGCATTGGTCTTTGAGTCCCATGCAAACCGCGCAAATGGCGGCTCGGTCTTGCGCTCGCGGGCAAATCGCATTCGCGAAAGGATGGCTTTCAGAAGACACCGCCAAGAGCCTTTTGCCGCAGCTCGGCTTGGCGCCCGCGTCGCCCGTGGCCGCAGGGCCCAATTCGCCGACGCCCTCAGATCAACAAACGCAAAAAACGCCCGTTTCGACGCCCAATCGCCCCGCGCCAACCGTGGCCGCCGCCAGCGCCCCATCTGCGCCCGCCCCAGCCATCGCGGCCGCTCAGCAGCCAGTCGCCGCCCATCCCGCCCCGCCCCGCCCGCTCGAAGTCGCCGCAAACCCATCCTGGATGGCGCGCGCATCGTCCGCCGTTTCGAGCGACCAGCTGGCGCGCCAAACCGACGCTCCGCCGCCCTTGTATTGGCCAGGCAAAGCCGCGGCGGCCTTCCCGCAAGCCTTGTATGACGACTTGATCGCCACCGACAGCCCGGACGACAAGCGCCAACGAATCGCGCATGCGCTGGCGCGCCAACGCTGGATGAGCCAGCAAGGGCAAACGTCCGCAGGCAATCCCTTCAACAACGCAGCCAACCAGCCCAAATAGTCGCGCCCCAAGCCGCGAGCGACAGGAAACGCGTCGCTCCGCCGTCCACCCAGTGAGAGCCTTTTTATGACCAATCTTTCATTCATCCGTCCCTCTTCGCGGCAACGCGGCCATTTTCTCCGAATGGCCTCGACCCTTTTCGGCTTTGCCCTCGCGCCAATCGCGCGCGCTCAAGCCCAGAATTTAGCCGAAGCGGCGAACCAAGCGCAGAGCCAATTGGGGGAGGTGTTTCATCTCATCTCCACTTTCGGGTGGCTGGTGGGCTTGGGCGCGACTGCCTTGGCGATTTACAAATGCATTGAAGCGACCCAAAACGGCGAGGCTTTGCCCATTCAACACATTCTTGCCGCAGCCGCATTTTTAGGCCTCCCCTTCTTTGTGTCCATGATGTCTCCCATGCTCGCCGAGCAGCAGTCGGTGGCCGTCAATGACGCGTCCGCGCAAACACCGGCCGTTCAGCCCGCTTCGGCCATTGAGACGCCCAAAGCCCTCGCGCTCCAATCGACAGCGCCCCCCGGCGCGCTCAGTTCCCAAACCACGGCGCAAGCGCTGCCGCAGCCCCGCGCTCGTCGCGCTCCCGCCAAGCCATGGACGCTTCCCGACCTGTCGAACCCCGACGCCGCGGCAGACGCGGCCACGGCGAGCTTGAACGCCGCGGCCCCCGCCCCGCTCTATTGGCCCGGCCAGCAAGCGGCCGCTTTTCCTCGCGAAATGTATGACGACTCGAACGCCACGGGCAGCGACGCGGACCAAGCGGCTCGGCGCGAGCACGCCAAGGCTCGCTTGGCTTGGATCGGAAGCCAATCCGACGCCAAAAGCCTTTTGGGCCGAGACGTTCGATAGCCTTTTCGATTTCGCTTGCCCCGCCCGAGCGCTCCGTTCGCTCACATGCGGGGTTTGTCGCCGCCTGCGGAAGGAGCGGCCGCCGAAGCCACGGCCTGCTGCGAGCGCAATTTCGCCAATCGCCCCTCAAAGCCGCTCAAAGCGGGCGCCCAAAAGGCGTCCTGCTCCATTTTCGCGCGCTCCGGGGCCGGAATTTCTTGCGACATCCAGTCAATGATTTTGTCGCCCGCCAACTTGCTTGAATCCACTTCGCCCAGGCTCATCGCTGTTTGGCGAACTTCTTCCAGGCTTGCTCTGCTTTTGATCGCCTGCGCGGCGTAGTCTGTTTGGCTCGCCGGCCTCTCGTAACCCGCCCCCGCGGGGCGCGCGGACAATTTTGCGCTCAGGCCCTCGGCGATGAAGCCATAATCCAATTGCGCGCCAGTTTCCCACGCTCCCGCCTCTTTGGCCAAGCCTTGGGCCGCGGCTTGTCGTTGCGCGGCAGAGAAATGGGAGAGGCGCTCCGCGGAGGGCTTCAACGCCGAAAACAGGCGCTCGCTCATGAATTTGTTGGCTTCCGACATGTCCTTGCCCCATCCCAGGGCGTTGCTCGCCACAGGAGCCAGTTCGACGACCTGAGACAGCCAACCCTGCTTTTCGGCGGCCAAGACAACGCCGTCGGCGGCCACGGCATCCGCCAGCGCGCGGCTTTGCTCCGGCGTGAGAGCGGCCAAGCGGTCGTGCCCGATCGCAGCCAGAATCTGCAGGGACTCTTGCGTCTCATGCGGATCCGCCGAGGGGTCTCCCGACAGCATCTCATAGGCGCGAACGCTTTCAAGCCTCAGCAACCGCGCGTTCCAGTCCTCTTTGGATATTTCGTGAGACAAAACAATGTAAGCGAAGGAATCGGCGGCCGACTCTTCATACATGGCCGAGGGGTTTGAGCCGCTGAATTTCTTCATGGACTCAAAGTCCGCAGGATGGTTCGCGGCGATATCTTTGTTCGCGTACGACAGCACCGACTGAGCCCACACCACGCCCTTCATCAAATCCGCGGCGTCCCCATGCAGCAACGAGGAGCGAAATTGGGTGAGCTCGGGCATCATGAAGGCCTCCGCGTGATATCCTTCATGCAAAATGATGTGCTGCATTTGGATCTCTGGGATGTCTGAACTCAGCCCCAAACTCGCGGCAGTCGGCGAAACCTGAATGTTGGCCACTAAACGCATCGGGTGCATGAAGGAGGGCCGCGTCACGCTCTGCAAGGCCTCTGCGGGCCCTTCGCCGGCGCCCGGCGCTTCGTGATATCCAAGATCGGCGATTTTTGGCAAATACTCAGCCTTGTAAAATCCGTGGTCATGCGCCCACGCCCACTGGGTTTTCGCCGCCGCCAAAACGGACGCGTATTCCCCGGAGGCTGGCGCGGCCGCAGCTTGGTCGCCCGGCGTCGCGTCCGGCGCGCCGGCGCTTTGCGCATGAACGGGGCTTGCGGCCGCCAACGCCACGACAAGGCCAAGGCTTCCGGCGGTGGCCCACTGAACCGATTTGCGCAGCCACCTTGGCTTTGTTCTTTCCGCGTTTTGAGCGGCCGAATTTGGCGCGGCCGACGACTGGGTGATCGCCAGGGCCGACGGCTCTCCCGCCGCGGATCTGCATTCTTCGAGCCGAAGGCCCTCGCCGCTCGCGAAAGCGACGAAACGTGAAGCGTTTGACAGTTTCGCGAAATTGAAATTTGACATGATTGCGGCGAGGATTAATGTTCGACGATGGAAAAGGCGCTCGCTTTTGCTGTATTCAGCGCCTCCTTATATTCTAAGGCGGCGAGTGGCCAGCGCAAGGACGCCCAGGCGTTTGATTGCGTTTTTCCTCCCGCAATCCTTTTTCGCCGCCGAATGGCCGCGGCGCCCGCGGCGCAAAATTGGCTCAGAGCGAAAACCCCATCAATACTATTCGACGCGCGGCTCATTCTCGGCCCTTTCACTCAATCACTCACTCACTCAGGCTCCCTTATGCCCAATCCTCCGCAACCAGCGAACTCGCCGACGCATTCGGTGCCCGAACACGGCTCGCGCATCAAAATGATCGCTGACATGATTGACGCCAATCAAACTCGCGCCCTTCTGAACTGGACGCAAGAGGCCCTTCTTGAGCGAGCGCGGGCCGTTGTTTCTCAATTTCCCGAGTTCGATCCCTCGGACACCAAGTCTTTGGCGGACGCCTTCTTGTTGGCGTCAGAGCTGCATCTGCTTGAGCGAGCGTTTCCTGCGCCGAACATGAGGTTGCGGCTCCTCGCGCGCAAAAAACGTCCTGACGGCGAGCCCCAGCGAGGGATCGTTGACGCGGGCCCTCTTCGTGAGAGGCTCTTCGCGGCGAGGAATAAATCGGAGCGGGGACGCGAGAGTCGAACGGCGCGGCCAACGGGTTGGCTCCGACAGAAACAAAAAAGCCCTCGCGAAAGGGCTTTTTTATGATCAACCAACTTTTTTTCGCCAGCCTCTTTCGTCAGTCCCGAATGCTGCCCTTCACGCCACGCCAGTCGTCTTCGCTCGGCGGGAGGTCGAAAATGATGCGAGCGTGGTTGCCAGAAGGCAGCGACACATGGCGCGCTTCGATCCATGCGCGCTCCTGCCCCACCGGCGCGCCATCCATGACCGCGCCTTGCGGAAATCCATCAAGCTTGCGGCCTGCGCCGCAGCCAATCGCCATCGCCCAGTCGTCGAGCATGCACGCGGCGAGAACGCCTGCCGGACGCGCTGAAAGGCCGCGGCGCTCCAAAAACGAGCGCAGGGCTTCTCGATCCGGAACCCGGGCCGAGCCAAATTCACGCAGCGTCGCTTGATGGATCGCCGGGCGACGCAACGCGCGCGAAACGAGCGCGGAAATTTCGCCTTCGCGCGTCCAATCCAATTCACGCAATTCGCGAGCGAGCCGAGCCTGGCGCGAAGCCGGATCTTTTTCCAGCAATCCGAAATGGCCGAGCGCCGCGAGGAAGCCTTTCGGCGCGCTATTGCTCTCATAACCCTTATAACCAGCCAAAGACGCGATGACCGCCGGGCTTTGGAATTCGCCGGCCGCGTCCGCGCCTTGCGCTTCGATGATGCTCCGCGCCTTTTTCAGGCATAGCGACAAAGACACCGCCGGATAGCTCGCTGGTTTCGCGCGGGAAGTTTGCGCCTCATCCAGGCCGCCTCGCTCCGCTGCGACAACGTTTGCCGTTTCGTTCTCGTGCTTCGTCATGGTTTTCCTTTTTGTTTCGTTTTTTGGCAAAAAAATGAAGCGGCGCCACGGGCGGCTGGTCGCTTCCTGGCTCGCGGGGAGCACTCAAGGCGCTATTGTGTCACAAGGGCATTTTGCGCGCAACATCAAAACGGATTTATTCCGACCTTTTCGAGCCGAAAATGCATCAAAACAAGCAACTTTTGCGCCTCGGATTGCGCAAAACCACTCTTTCAACGCTCTTTCGCGCTCCTTTCTCCCCGCCAAAGCCTTTGCCAGCTTGGCTTTGGCGCTCTTCGTAGCATTGCGTTTGAAACCGTGTTTTTTCGTGCCTTTTTGTTGCCTTTTCGCTACGCTTTTGGCCGTTTTTCGTATCAATGCGTAATCCGTTTGTCGGTTATTATTCTCTTGATACGGTTTTTTCCGCAATTTGACGTCGATCGCCCTGCCTGAGCTCTCCAAAAAAAATCTCACGGCTCTTTTTGCCCACTAAATCGAGGCTCTATTGCGTCCTTTGCCAGACAAGGGATTCCAGGTATTTTGAAATGATGTTCCGTTTGACTGCGGCCTCTTTTTTCTCTCAATGCGCACAGAGCTCAATTTTTCAAGGCCTTCATGGCCTCTGGCGATACGGATTTTTAGTCGGTTGGCGGGTCCGAATTTTTCGTTCCTCGCTTTTTCGCAAGCCGCTCTTTGGGCGTTGGTCAATCGAAGGTTTCATTCGTCCGCTTTTGCCCGCCCCATTCGATTGTTTCGTCCAGCGCGTTGCGCGCCGCGGCGCCCGCGCCGACGATCAATCGGTGTGGCGGTTTTCCCGCGCAGCTTCCCGCCTCAGACGGCGCCACAGGCCGACGCGCCCCAAAATTGGGCATGAATCGCCCGGCGGGCCTCGCGGGGGCGGAGGAGTCCCCGCCCGGAGGCGCGCCATCCGAGCCGCCCAGGCCCACTCCTGCTGGCGCCTTTGCCGCGGGCTCCTCGGCCAACGATCGACGCTCTTTCAACGCCTGGCTTTGCCGCCAAGCCTCTCCCGCCAAAGCGTCATCCACCCGCGCGGCTCCAATCACCACTTTGCGAAATGTCAAATTGATGCGAGGCTCTTTCACGCCCGCGCGTGGAGGCAAATGATGCTCAAACCATATTTGCGTCTCGCCCTGCATCAGCAACAAATCGCCCGGCTTCAACACCCATTCCCACACCGTTTCGTCCGCCTCCACGCCCACGCGACGCAAATGCTTTTTGAATCGGAACTTGAAGGGCCGCGCCGCGCCGAACGACAAAGACGCAATCAACGGCCTGGGTCCCAAATCAGCCTCTTTGTCCGCGTGCCAGCCCATGCCGGCGCTTCCGTCTTCGTAGTAATTGCACAGCACGGCGTTGAATGCCGCTTTTGGAGCCATCGCCGACGTGTTTTCCTGCGACAGCGAATGCGGCTCCGCAGAGGGCTCCACGTCGTCTCGCAGCGCCAAGCGCGCCTCCAACCGGTCTTTCACCGCGCGCAGCGTGGGCGTCCAGGGCTTTGGGTCGCGGTCGACGCCACTGTAAGCGTATTGCGCGCCCGGGTCCCCCCGGTAATCGCTCTGGCGCTTGGAGTGGACAATCTGCCCATTGATTTGAACCGGGTCGGCCGCGAACGAGAGCTCCGCGTGAAGCCCCTCAAAAATTTCTTTGGATTCGGCCTCCGTGAAAAAACCAGGGACGAAGACCACCGTGGGCTCTGTCGGTCGATTATTCAACTGCTCGGGCGAGGGGTCCAGCCGTGTCCGCATCCAATTTTCCACCGATTTTCTCCTGCTCAAATGCGCGCGCAAACGCGCCTCCCGCGTCGGCCTCGCTATTGACTCTGTATTTTTAAATATTTATCACAAATCATTCCAAACGCCTATATTTTAGCGCGATGTCCGGACGCGCGGCGGTTGGTTTTAACGGATTTGGCGACGCGAGGCTGCCCCTTTTCTCGGAATGGGCATGAAACGACTCGCCGACGGCCCGCCCTTTTACCTCAAATCCGACGAGACCGCCGGGAGGTCGCCACGGAAGACTCCCTCTCCAAACGAACGCCGCTCTCTGCCGGAGCCCTCTCTGTTGGATTGCCCGCCCCGGCTTGCGCGATCACGCGGCGCAGCTGCTCGGCCTCTCCTGCGGCCAACGCGGCCTCCATCGCATGGCGCACCATTTGCTCGGGCGACACCGCAGGGTTCATCCCCGCGATGTTCTCCAAATCGTGATACGGGAAAGATCTCCACGAATTTCCTTGGCCCTCCATCTCCGCCTGAATCGCTTCGCACAAGGCCATGGTGCTCCACATCGAGCGCCAGGGCTCTTCTTGCGCCCGCGCCAGAGGCGCGAGCTCCGTCACCATCACGCGGCGCGAGGGCGCGCCCTCCATAAAATCTACCGGTCCGCCTCCATTTCCCATTGACGCGAACGCGCTTTCTTGCGAAGCCACGCCGCGCTCATGCGCCTCGTGCCGCATGGAATCGAGCAGGGCGCCTTGAATGTCTTGGACGAACAACTCGCTGATGATCGTTCCATACGCCGCGCGGCCCGGCGCGGAAAACCGCATCGCTCGCCAAGCCTGCAACGCCGCGCGAGCCTGGGCCGCGTCAAATAAAAATGAACCATCTTCGCTCTCGCGCGGCCCCACCAACCACATTGGACGCGCTGCTTCGTGCGCCGCGGCCATCGAGTGCCTCTGCACGCCGAGCAAAAAAATTTGGCCCTCCTTGCTTGCCGTCAACGAGCGGACGGCTTTGACGTCTTTGCGAGCCATGGCGTCTTGCAGCCGGCGCGCGCCATCGCCCGGATACAGCGTGGGGTTGTTTTTGAAGCACTCTGCCATGCCCTGCGCGAACACAGGGAGAAAAGCCAAAATGTCAGAGTCTGGGGAGGGCGCGACCGCCAGGCGCGAGGGCAGCGCCATCGGCGGCAAGCAAACGGCCAAAGCGCTATCAGGCGTGGTTGTCCAGTCGGTCATGAGGGTCTTTGGCGGCGAGAATGGGACACTCATTCTACGCCAGACGCCGCGCTGATCGCAAGCCAAATCACACGCCGGCCACCGCGCGAAACGCGGTTGCAGAAAAACGCCCTAGACAGCAGCTCGGAAACGGAGCGGCTGTTTTTGAAACGCGGCGCTGCCGAGCGCTCCTGGATTGCTAGCTTTGCATGCCGCCCGACACCTCGATTCGCTGAGCGTTGACCCAACGGCTGCCTTCGGAGAGCAAGCTCGCGATCGCGCCGCCAATGTCCTCCGGCAATCCCACGCGCCCAAGATCCGTGATGCTCGAAATCTGCTTGTTGATTTGCTCGTTGTCCCGGACGGCTCCGCCGCCGAAATCCGTCTCAATCGCGCCCGGCGCGATGGTGTTGACCGCGATTTGGCGTGATCCCAACTCCTTCGCTTGATAGCGCGTGAGCACCTCAATGCCGCCCTTCATGGCCGCATAGGCCGCGTAGCCTGGCATGGAGAAGCGCGTCAGCCCGCTGGATATGTTGACGATCCGTCCGCCATGCGCCATCAGTGGCAACAGCGCTTGCGTGAGGAAAAAAGGCCCCTTCAAATGGATGTTGACCATTTGGTCAAACTGCTTGGGCGTGGTCTTCTCGAACAAGGCGTGCGCGCCCGTTCCTGCGTTGTTGACCAAAAAATCGAACTTCTGCTTGTCAAACACCCGACGCAAAGCCCCGGACACTTCCGCAGCGAAGTCCTTGAAGTGCTCCGACTCCGAGACATCCAGCTTCAACGCCACGGCTTTTCCGCCGCCGGCCTCGATTTCTTTGACCACGGCTTGCGCCTCGGCCTCTTTGCTCAAATAGGTCAAAATGATGCCGGCGCCTTGCGCCGCCAGTTTCAGGGCGGTGTCTTTGCCCAGCCCTCGGCTGCCGCCGGTGATGATCGCGATTTTGTCTTTCATGATGGCTCCTTGTGGAAATGAGGCGTTGGGGATGCGTTTGAGGGATGCGCCAGAAGGCCGGCGAAGCGGCGAGCGAAGGCGCCAGGATGGCGCGTTCTTTTTTTTGATCCGACGGGAAAGCTAACTCGCGAGGCGCGCCAAACAGAGCCGTTCTCGTTGGCGGCTCTCCTGAAGAGCTTCTGCTGGATTGGAAACGCTACAGCAGGGTGCTCCAAAAGGAACGAATGAGCGCGCGAAACAGCCTAACAACCCGCCTGAAGGGCTCATTCAGCGCCCAGGCGGCTCCTCTTCCGTTTCTCGCCCCCCTCCCTTCACAGACACTGCCCAAACCCCACCCTAAACAACTCCAAACAGACCATTTGTCGCGGCCTGTCGAAAAAGACCTCGCCAACGCTCCCTTTAGCCAGAGCTGCTTTCGCTTTTGGGCGCAGAATACAATCCAAGGGGCAATTTTGACCGTTCGCAGGAAGCATGTTTTTACAGGGCACGCCAAATAAACTTCATGCGCCCCAAATTTTCCTCCTATACTGGGACGCACGGGGAGATCTTCTGGCGCGTCGTTTTCTTTTTTTGAGCGCGCCGTCGGATTTTAAGACGAGGGTTTCCACCGATTCGGGGTTACGCCGCCGGACATTTTTTTTGCCATGCCGCAAAATTTGCCCGCTCCGCTCGGGCTGAACTGGACTGTGCGTTTTTAGCAACAGGGGCCGAAAAAAAAGCACGCCTTTTTGGAGCGCCTTTTTTCAACAACCCTTTAACGCCCAAAACCCGCGCTGGTTACCGCCGCGCGCATCGCATCTCATCCATTTTCTCAAGTGATCGGGTAATTGGAGGCCTTCCCGCGATCATCCAACCGTTAATTTTCGTTGACTTGTCAAGGCGTAAAGGGGTACCCTTTGTGTATTCCTCGATTTTTCGCTTCGGCGAATTCCCAGCACCGCAACGGAGACAGGCCAAAATGAGCGCTTTGCAACTTTCAACCCTACGCCCGGCAGCAGCCCCGGCGCCCGCATTTCCCCTGCACCAACAAACATCGACCACTCCGGCCACGCTCAACGGTGTCGCCTCGCGCGCCACGGGCCCCATTGCGCAAAAGGATGCCTATCTAGACGGGCCGCGCGTGGGCCCCGAAGAGCTGCCGCTGCTGCGTGAAACGCTCAAACGCAAAAATTTTTCAGACTTCAAGGCGCTCGTCGGGATTTTCTCGCCGCACGCTGTCGTCGATCCGATGGCCCGCTGGCACGACATGCGCGTCGAAGGCAGCCTCTACGCCCTGGCCGCCAGCCATAATTGGGTCGAAGCCATTGAATGGCTCGCGGTCCAAGGCGCAGATCCCTCGATCAACACCCTCGCAGCCCATCCGATTCTCCAAGCTCTCCTCGGAAAAAACAAAGAGGCGCTCGACGCCCTGCTCAAAATCGGCGCCAATCCCAGCACTCCCGCATTCGACGGCCGCTTCGGCGGACTCCCCAAAGAAAGCTGCACGCTCGAAGACATGCAAGGCAAGCTTCGCCGCGAGGCCCGTTTGGGCTGGCTTGATTGGCAAATAATCAGCCACAAGCTCACGCGCGGCACCGCCAGCCAGTGCGCGATCCGGAGCGCCTGCGCCTGTTTCGCCCTTGATTTTCCGCGCGCCGGCGACGCGGAATTTTGGGCTAAGCTGGGCTCCTATGGCTGGCGCCCGAGCGAACACGACAAAACCTTCATGCAAATGGCTTATTTTCAAGCCAAAAACAAAAACTACGTCGACATCCAAGAAGCGCTCGTGGCTCTGGGCCTCGAGCCCGACGAGTCGATCGCGCGCCCCCGCCTTGAAGCCTGCCTCGTGCGCTGATCCAAACCGTTAGTTGCGTTTTCAAAATCAAAAAAATCGGCCTGCTTGGCCGATTTTTTTGATTCTTCTCTCTTATTTTCGAACGGCTGCCGCGCCGCCCTTCGGTGATCGCAAACCGCGCGGCTTCATGAACCCATCCGCATTCTCTCCCTGCCACAGATGAATCACCACGGCGTCCATGCGCTTTCCCGAAGAGCCTCGCGTTCGTTGGCTTGCCGGGGAGCCGTCGCCCTTCCGGCCGATTGCGTGATTTCGAAAACCAGGGCTTTGGGCCGCTTCTGCAGGGTCGCTTCAATCAACAACGCCTCCAAACGAGCGACCCACATTTGAGCAAACTGGGCTCTCGCCTGGGCGGCGCCAGAAACGTCGTCTTTTCCGCCTCGAAGCCCGGCGTTGATCGAGGAGGCGTTTTGTTGCAGAATTTGCGCGATTGAGCGCCCCTCGCGATCTTTCGTGTCCGCGTCAGCTCCCGCTGCCAAATACCCGCGAGCGGTTTTTTCCAATCCAGCCAGAAGCCCTTGCGGGTTTTGGACTTCCGTTCCTTTTTCCAGCCACTCCAACGCCGCGAAAGCCATGAAGGGCGTGACGCCCTGAGCGTCTTTTTCGTTGGGGTTGTTTCCCAAGACCAGCAGCACTTGGATGCAATCCCAATAACTGGCGGACCACAATGCTCCGCGGCCGGTTTTGGGGTCGATCCACCGGGCGTCCATTCCTTGCTCAATCATCCAGCGCGCCATCGGCAGGCTCGCGACACAAGAGAATGGCGACAGACAATGTCCGTTCGCCCAGCGATGCTCGCGCCAATCCCAGCCCAGGAGGGCCCACTCGTTCAGATAAAACAGAACCGCGGCGTGATTTTCCTCGCAAACAGCGCCATAAAATCCCGCGATCGCTTGTGATTCGCGCGCGTCGAGAGGAACTCGAGCGAGCAATTCTCGAGCCATGCCGGCGTTCTCGGGCGACTTGGCCCAGACGCCAGCAAGCTTTGCCAGGGCCTGCGCGGCCAATCCACGTTGAGGGCCCGTGGACCCCTCGCCGAACAATGCGTGAAATGCTTCTTGATCCGACATCGCCGCGCGCCAACACTCCCTCATCCAACCGACGGTCTCTGGGCGCCCGGAATTCGGCTTCTGAGTCGAAGCCCTCGTGAGGCCGACCGGAGCGGATGGCGCGGAGGCGCTCGCGGTCTCGCTTAGGGTTTTTTTTGCGCCGCAAGATCCACAATCAGAGCTGAACGCTTCGGCGTTTTCGGTGGCCATGGCCAGCCCGCGGACGAGCCAGGCGTGGCTTTCGGCCAAAATGGAACTGAATCCTGTGAGGGTTTGCTCTTCGCGCGGCGTTTCTCGCATCGCGTCGCCCAGCGACCATTCTTGGGCCGCGCTGGCTTGAAGGGCCTCAGCCGCAGCCGCCCATGCCTTTTCGGGCGAAGGGCGTTCATTTGGAGCCGCTGCGGCCAATGTCTCAAAGAACGTGGCCCAGGCCTTGTCGCGCCAAGCGCGTGATTCGGCGCTGTTTTTCGCTTCCAAGCTCCAATCTGTCCTGCTCAGGTTTCTCATGGCTCTTCGAGCGCTCCGCATGGATCGTCCGTTATGATCCATGCAGAATCGCCCAAGCCCCTGACTGCGTCAAGGCTTTTCCCAAAACCAGCCGCACGAGCGGTCGTTTTTTCCTTTTGAAGCCCTGGCAGGGTTTTTCACTAGAAGCCAAGCGGCACGCGAACGCTCCTCAACGGCGACAGCGCTTGCAGGGCGCTCAGCGGGGAAACAATCCTTTGAACAGATCGGCCGGCGCTCGCATCGCTCTTTTTTTCGCGTCGCGGCCCGCGGCTTTCTTTTTCCCCAAGGAGGCCGCGCGCGCCAGGGCTGGCATGGACAGGAGCGCGGCGTTGTTGCCCGCGGCGTCTGTCGTGAGCACGATTCGCCCGTCGGCGTGCTCAGACACCGCCCAGACGAAAAAGCGAAACGCCTCTTGAAGCGCAAACTCCATTGTGGCGCCTGGGCCCATTTTCGCCAACAACTCTCGCTCAAACGCGGCGTCGACATGGATTGCGATTGTTTTGCTCATGATGGTTTTCGCGTGAGAAGACGCCGGTCATTCGGGTTTGGGGCGCGCGGGGCAAAAGCGGCAGGACTCGCCGCTTGCGCGTTGGGCTCAGTATACACCTTGCGCAATCGGTGTCTCAGAAAAACGAATCCGCAAGAAAGGCTTGCGGATTCGTTTTTCGTTGGCTTTCGGAGGCATGATCGCAGATCACCCTTCAATCAACGCGCTCAGATCGTCCGCGTGCTCTTCCTCCTCCGCCAAAATCTTTTCCAGCAACCGGCGCGTGGTTGGATCGTCCCCAAACCGGGCAATCATGCCGCGATACATCGCGACCGCTTGGCGCTCAGCCGTCAAGTTTGCCTCTATCATGTGGTGCAGGGTGTCGCCCGCGCGATATCCGCAATGGCTTCGCTGGTCGAGCCCCGCAGGCTCCAGGTTCGGGTCGCCCCCCATTTGGCCCACGCGCTCAGCGAGCCACTGCATGTGCTTCCACTCCTCCTCCGCGTGCTCATAAAACTCCGCGGCCACGGCCTTCGAGTTAATGCCTTTGGCCGCCACCGCGCAGCGCGTGTAGCGCAAGGCGCAAACGACTTCGGTCGCGATCGCTCGATTCAGCAGCTCAATGCCTTCTCTGTCGACTGGCAAGCCCGTCGGGCCCATCAACGCCGAGCGCGTCGTGGCTCGCGCCGCGCCCGGCGCATCGGCCATGGGGGACCTAGCGGCTCCGCCCAGTCGAGCCCGACGGGCGTCCGCTGCGTTCTGCCCGAGATCCGCGTCGCTTAAACTCCCGACGCTTCCCACGCCGCCTTCTTCGCGCGCCAATGGGCGTTGATTGGCCACCCCGCCTCGCATCGCGGGAGGCGCCTCGCCCAGCCAATCGTTGACCGGGGGCTCAACGCCTTGGCCCGCCGCGGCTTGGGCTGCGCGAGGATTGATCAAGGGATTCCGAATGGCCTCCGGCCCCAATGGGTCAAAGGCTGAGCGTTGCTGCCGCGGTTCGATTTGGTCCAAATCCAACGGGTTTGATTCGATTCGATCAGCCATGGCGATTCTCCTGTCCAAATGGTTTAACCGCTGGGCGCTCCCCCTCGCGGGGCCAGAGGCGAAGCGATCGCCTCTGACGTTGCGGCCTTTCCTCTTTTGCGCTTTCTCACCTACCGGAACGAGCGGCTCGCCCTTTCCGCGCTTCTGTTCACCTCTTCTGAGGGCCATTGCGCCCAGCCTTGCGGCGCCAAAACATGGCGCTTCGGCACTGCGGTGCTGCGTTCTCTTGCTTTTCGCCGGATGGTCGATCGCCATCGCCTGCGTCCTTTTTCTTTTGAGCGCAACGCACGCCGCATGACGGTTGGCTGCGGCCAAAAAGAGATCACGCCCCATCCAAACACGCCTCGGGAGCGGACGCAAATGGGCTTGCCCGCCCCACGCGCCGGCGGCCCCTCCCACCGAGCCGTTCGCAAGCAAGCGCTCTCCGTTCACCGCCCAGAACTCCCCGGAAGGCGGGTTTCCCTGGCCGCTGGCCAAAAGGCTTAAAAACCCTCGAAAACCCGCGCCTTGGCGGCGTTCGTCAAAACGGCTCGTTTGCGAGAACGCGCGAAAAAATCCACTCACGGGCAAAATCCAGCCTTTCGATCGGCGGATCCGTCTCCGGCGATTGCTCCTGGCCCGACGCGCCAACGGAGACCGAGGGCGCGCGTGAATTCAAACGAAAAAAAACCGCCCAACTGCGCGGTTTTCCATCCTGCGCTCCGCGTTTCCCGCAGGGGGGGGGTTCAATTCCGCTTCGCCGCAGCTTGCGCCTCCGCGCGATCCAATTCGTCTTGGCTCACGGTGGGGTTGGGCTCGTCCGCCAGCATGGCGTCCATTTCCGCGGCTTGCCGGGCTGCCAGCGCGGCCTCCTCGGCTTTGGCTTGGGCCACCTCTTTGCGGCCTTGGCGCTCCGCGCGCCGCCGCTCGCCGCGGCTCATGCGCTCGCCTCCGCTCGCGGGCGTCGGCACGCCCACTCGGGCAGGAGTCTCGAACGCGACGTCGGCGGCTCGCTCGGCGGCCTCATCGGCCAAAAAGCCGGTGAACGCCTCACGACGCGCCTTGACCGCCGCGGAGCACAACAAGCCAATCATTTGCACGCAACACACGAATAACGCCAATTGGACAAACAACGCGAAAACGGCGCCCAAAGAAATTTGCCACGTCGGTCCTTCGACCCTCATGCGCTCCACCAAATAAAGGGAGAAGGAGACCACCCCTCCCATGGCCCCAAATAAAATCGCGAGAGCGATCACAATCGACAAGCCCAGCGCGAGCGAAGGCAAGGCGTTTATCAGCCCCGCCTTGGCTGAAAGTTTCACCGAGCTCCACGCGCTCATCTTTTGCGCGCGAAGAGCCGGCGCCATCCACAACAGCATCCACGTGAAAATCACGCCCAAAACGACCAATCCGACAATGCCCAGCAAGACCCCCAGATGCTCTTGCTGAAATTGGCCCATCGTTTCGCCTGGCCTCGACCGCAACGCCATTCCTTGGTAAACCGTCAGAAGCGCCACCGCCGGAATTTGCAAAGCAATCGCAATGAGAAGAGACAACACCCCCAACCCCCAGTTTCCCAGGACGCCGCCGGCCGGAGTGAATCCCCAGAAAAAATCACGCCATTTTGTCCACCGACCAACTCGCGCGGCCTCATAGGCGTGAGCGCCAGAAACGGCCCACAAAGGCCACAAGGAAAAATAAGCCGCGAGGCCTATCTCGCGCCAACCACCGCCCGCTTTGGCGAACAAGCCCGCGACCGGATACATCAAAATAATCCACGAGCAAAACAAAATGAACGTTTTCCACCGATTCGACAGCGCCTGGCGCGCGCCATGCTTGAACCAACGAAAACCCGAGAGAGCTCCCGCGCGCTGAATTGCGATTGTTTCTTGATTTTGGGGCATTTGTTCACAGTTCCGATTTTTGAGCATAGCCGAACAGACGCGGCTTTCCGAACGCAATTTGGCGCGGAAAACACAAAAAGGGAAGCCCTTCCGGAGCAAAAAAGCCCCCGAAGGAGCTTTTTTTGTGATTTTTGCAAAATTTGCAAGGGCCGCTGTCCCATATTCAGGGACGTCATCCCAAATTAAGCCCCCACGCGCCATGACCCTCTGCCAAGTGAACTTCTCCCCGCCCTAGGAGCCGAGGTTTGACGCGCGACCTGATCAACCTTTTTTGGCTTGTCGTTTTTTCGCAAGAACGCCGGAGCCGCTGGCGTCCGCATCGGCCAAGCTCGATTCCTGCGGTTGGCGCTCGGCCATCATTTTTTCCAAAGCCGGCGCGTCAAACGCGCCCAAGGACTCGCTGTCGCGTCCGGGGCGCACGCGCGCTGAGCTTGGGAAGTCGCCGGCGCGCTTCGGGGCCGAAGCCTCGTCGTGCCAGACCAAGCGTCCGCTCACGAACACGCGATGTCCGCAAACCACCGCCAATTCGGCGAATCGAATCGCGCGGCCCAGCGAATCGGTGAACAAATGACTTTTCTTGGGATTGAAGGACACCTCGACGCCATCAAACTTCTGCGGCGCGTCTGTCACGAAGCGGCCGTCGACCGACGCCATGGGCGTTTTGTGCTTTTCGCCCGAAGCGATTTCTTCGCGAGCGATTTGATTCACGTTGAAAAAAGCGTTTGAAAGCTCCACGGCTCCGCACACGCCCAACCCCCGACCCTTCCAAAAGCCCTTGTTGCGCTGGTGTCCGCCCGAGGCGTTGCCTTGATGCAGCGTTTGGGCCGCGACGCCCGTGGAGCGGAGAATGTTCAGATTCAGCCGCGAGCCAATCAAATCTCCGGCTTTGGCCCATTCCGCCCCGGGGCGGCGCTCATGCCCCGCAAGCGCCCGCGCGAGCTCTTCTGCGGGCGGCAGCTTGGATTGGCGCTCCGCGTAAAGGCCGGTGTCTCGGGCATTCGCCTCCAGAGGCCACGTCTCGGCCGCGTTGTCCGTCGTCGCGGATGTCGCGGAGCTTTTGGTTGTCGCGGCTCCTGCCTCAGTCGCCGGGGAATCTTTCTGCATGAATGTCTCTTGTGGGGCCGTTTGTGGCCGTTTTCGGATCGCGCTCTTTAGCGCGAAGAAAATCGCCCAATTTTGATGACCCGCATCCCAATCAGGCTGCGGGAGGCACTGAATCGTTGTTTTTGGTTTTTTTTGTTTTTTTTTCTGTCTCTATATATATTAGAGGGCGCCACGCGCCTTGGCAATCGAGCGAAGCCGCGCTCTGGCGCGCAAAAGGCTCTCCGCCCGCTCCCGCGGGGCGCCGGCGGGCAAAAAAAGCTGAATGGTCGGGCAAAACAAGAGTAACATTGCGTTTGGCCGCAACGCTGGGCCGCTCGCGCGCGCCTTGCGCCTGATTTTCGCGAACGCGCGCTCGCCCTTGTTCTACTTTTGTTTCCACCCTTTTGCACACATAGGCTTCGCATGGACGCCCAAGAGCAATTTGACCAAGACGCGCGCGCATTTTTGCGTGAATTCTCCCGCCAACGCCAATCGGTTGGCCCGCGCGCAGGCAGCGGCCGCGCTGACGCGCACTGGCTTCAAGGAGCCGTGTTGCTCTTTTTCTCCCAATGGGGCAAAACCTCCTGGTCTGGCCGCGAGTCGCTTTCGCACTGGCCACGCGTTTTCTATGTCGACAGCAACCAACGCGCCTGGCCCTTGGCTCATGCGGCGAAGCTTTCCTTCCCGCAAGGCTCGATCGGCATGCCGGATCCGCTTTCAGCCAGCGCCCTCGCTTGCGCCTTTTTGGCGTTGCAGCCGCCGGCGTCCCGAAAAACCTCGCTGCCCGCGCCTTTGCCGTGCAATGCCCTGGACAGCGCGATCACCCTCATGAAACGCGAGCGTCCAACCGTCAGCGAAGCCAAACCCGCAGCCTCTCTTGAAAAAACCGGACAAGACGCGCCGGTGAGCTCCGCGGCCCTGGCCAAGGCGCGCTTGATGGGCGCCGCGCTCTCTGAATCCGCCACCACCGCGCTGCCCATGGGGCAGGGCGGCGCCCACGCGACGACCGCGAGCGCGCGCGCGAATCCAAACGGCATTCCGTCGCTTGCCGCGCTGCTTGCGCGTCCGGAAAGCGCGAAAGCGGCTCCTTCCGCCCCCTCCTCTGACACCGTGGTCGCCGGTGTCGTTCTCCACCCTCCGAAGCCGCGCGATTTGGCGCTGCCGCTCTCCATGAGCTCCTTGCTGCTCGCGAAACCGGGAGTCGAAGGCCTTCGTTTGCGGCGCATGAAATTCAGCCCGGGAAAGCCCCCGTATTTTTCGGACATGCTTCTGACAAGCCCCGACCCGATGGCGTTCAGCCCCGCCGGATTGAGGGCGCGATTCGAGGCCTGGCTGGACAATTTGCCAGAAGATCCCCAGCTTTTCGCGGCCGCCGCGAGCCTTGCGCAAGACGTGCGCGATCGGCAGTCGCATCTGGCCGAGGAAAGCCCCTCCGCGTCCGCGGATCAGCAACCCGCTCACTTTGCGGGCTGATGCGGACCGCTTGATTTTTCGCGTCCGGATTCTGCATGCGCGCGGCGCGAGCCGATATGCCGCGCCAAAACAAAGGGGCTTTCTTTTTGTTCATCGAAGGCCGCGCTCCACGCGCGCGGGCAGCCCTTTTGTGTTGCGAGGAGACCACTGATTGCGCAGCGAGGGCCGCGAAATGCTTTGCTCTTTTCGCCTCGTCACTTTAAAATACGTTTATCGCGCCTTATTGCGACCTTTGGCGGCATGCCTCATTTAGGTCCTTTTTGCGCCCGCTTTCCTCTCTCTCAAAATTCAAGCCTTCTAGGACTCGCCGTGGACTCTGAAAAACTTCAAAAAGCGCTCAATACCCTCTGGGAACGCGTTCAGCAACGCGGCGAGTTTCCCGCCCTGCGCCACGCTCTCGATTCCATCAACACCGCGATGGATGATGAATTGGCTCAAAACGGCGAGCTCGCCAACGCCGTGCTCTCCGACTTCGCCCTGACGCAAAAGGTCCTGCGTTTGGCCAACTCGGCCATGTATTCGCCCTATGGACAGAATGTCAGCACCGTTTCGCGCGCGATCATGATTCTAGGCTCGAACGCGGTGAGCCACCTGGCCATCAGCTTGGGCGTTCTGGACGCCTTCGGCGACTTGGCCACGCGCATGCCTGACGGCGAGCGCCTGCTTGCTCGCGCGGCTCGCGCCAGCGCCATCGCGGGGGAGGTGGCTGATTTTCAAGCTCCGCAGAGCGCCGAAAAAGCCCGTGTGTTCGCTTTGATGCGCCAGACGGGGCGGTTGCTGGCGGCTTTTTATTTCCCGGAGGAGTGGAGCAATGCGCAGGAAATGATCCAGCAGCACAGCGTGAAGGAAAACGACGCATGTCGCGCCGCTATTGGGGCGACGCCCATGGAGCTATTCCGTGAAGCCGCGCGCAAATGGATGCTGCCGACGGAGCTGATGCATTGCGCGGACCCGCTCGCGTCGTCCGAAGGCGCCGCGGCGACCCATGAAGACTGGCTTGCGGCTTTGGCCCACTTCGCCGAAGAAGCCTCTGAACTGTCTGAAAACGCTCATTCTCGCGCCCAAATGAACGCCGTCTCTGAGCGCCACGCCGTGGCCTTGGGGCTTTCGGCCGCGGATTTGAGCGACCGCGCCGCGACCGCCATCGCGACCATTGAGCCCGCCACGCCAATCCGAAAAGCCCTTTTGGGCAAGCCGTTGGACGCGGACAAGCGCCTGCGTTTGGGCGCCGAAGAAATCCGCCAAGCCGGCGGCCAAATGGATTTTCAGACGGTTTTGCAAACGGCCTTGGAGCACATGGCGACAGCCCTCGGTTTGTCGGCCGGCGTGGCCTTCGCGAGAAACTCAAAAACGCGGCAGTTCAACGCTCGCGCGGTGCTGGGCCCCGACGCGACGGCGCAGCTCTCGAACCTGTCTTTCGCCGAAGCCTTCGTGCCGGACGTCTTTCACTTGCCGCTGAGCAACGGGCGTCCTCTTTTCCTGGAAAAAGCGCAAGACCCGCGGATGATCTCGCGGCTGCCGCAATGGCATCAAGCGAGCCGTCCCGGCGCGCAAAGCCTGATCCTGGCCCCCGTCGCCGTTCGCGGAAAACCCGTCGCCCTGTTGTATGGCGATTGGGGACAGACGCCTTTGGCGTCGCCCTTGACGGGCTCAGAGCTTGAAGGGCTCAAGGCTCTTCTGGCCGCGGTTGACCACGCCGTCGAGCAGCAGCTATCCTTGGCTGCGGCGCACCAGGCCGCGCAAGCCGCGCAGCTCGCGCCCGCTTCGAACGCAGCGACGCGCGTCGCAAAGCATCAGTTTTGAGGGGTTGATCTCAGAGAGGCGAAACTATTTGAGCGATCGCAATCAATAACAGACTGGCCGCGCAAGCGGCCTTTCTTTTTCCAGCGGATTTTCGCGCCCACATCCAGAGACTCAAGCTCGCCCGCATGCCGCCGGCGCGCAAGAGCCCCAAACAGCGAAGACCGCTGCCAGGACGCGCTCTGGCCTTCGCGGCTTCTTTTTCCGCCGCGGGTCTCGCTCACAGCCGCATGGGCCCCGGGAGGCGCGGCTCCTTTTCTGAATGGCTCGAGGGGACGGCGTTAGACTCATTGTTTGCGCCTTGCGTTGCGTTTGGATCGCTCTCGGCGCATTCAATGTTTTTCGCCTCCCCTTCGCGCGTCGCCGCCACAAGCTCCTGCCGCTCCTTGAACGCCGCGAATCGCGGCACCGCGTGCTGGGCCCACCCTTCGATGTTTTGAGATTTCAATTTCGCGAACATCGCCACCACATTTTCGTTGTCGGGCGAAAACAACGCCATTTCCTCAAACGCCGCCATGTTCAGCCGCTCGACCGCCATCACCAACGCCGTTTTTCCATCCTGATTCCAGGCGTCAAAATCACTGACGGGCAACAGCGCCTTTAAGGCCCCGACCGGATTCGCGGGGGCGAGCGCAACAGGCTCCTCGGAGGCCGCCGCGCACATCAGCGGCGTCATGAGGCCCTTGTCCACCCGCAAGGGGTCGGCTCCAACGCTCAAAAGCGCGCGCGTTTTCTCGGCCCCTTCCATGCTCGATTCCGCAGCGTAGTGCAAAGCGGTGCGCTCCGCGTAGTCTGCGGCATTGATCTCCTCCCTGGAATAGAGGCCGGACAAAAACGCCACGCTGTCCGCCGAGCCGAACTTCGCCGCCTTCATCAAAGCGTTGACGCCATCGGGCCCTTGAACGGCCGGATTGATGCGCGGCGCGATCTCACGCAACCGCTCGGTGTCGCCGTTGAGCGCCGCGCTCATCCAAGGAACGAAGTCCGCGCTTTCTCCCGCGTCCTTTTTCTGCGTTAATCCTGTCATCCTGGCTCCTTTGTCAGCGGCTCTGTTGGCCGCCCTGCGCGCGAGTTGAGCATTCGCGGAATGCGAATCGAGCTCGCGCCAGGGCGGCGCGTCGCGGCAAAAGTGTTTTTCGCGGGAGCTTTCACAGCCGCCGCGCGCCTCTCTTTTCGGGCTCCGTCTTGTGGCCGACCTCGCCGATGGATTCCTCCGCGCCGTCCGCGACGGCTTCTGGGTTTTTCTTTTTGGGCTGTTTTTTCGCAGCCTCCCGATCCTGCGTTTTTTGCGTCTTTTTGATTTGCGACAAATCCCTGTTCATCGAGACGCTTTGAAGCTCCGCCACCAACTTCTCGCGCTTGTCGCGCACCCAGCTGCCGGCGCCTTTCATGAGCAACAGAGATGGATCCTGGCCGTGATTGTTTTTCCTGTCCATCCACGCGGGGAAGACCTTGACCAGATCAACCGTCGTGGTCTTTGATGGATTGCGGCTCGCGCACGCCAAATGCAATGGAGAATTGCCTTCCGCGTCGACAACGCGCGCCAAATCCACGCCTTGGCGCGCGGCTTCTCGCAGCGCCGGCGCGCTCTCCAACCCGCTCAAGGCCTGATGAGTCTTTGCGTGCGCCAACCCCATTTGACGCAAAGGCTCCACCTTTCCCAACGCGTGCGCCACGCGCAACGACGACGACGCCAAAGCGAGGGTCCACAAAGGCAAAGCCCGAGGCCCCATCCCCTTGCGAGCGCCGATGGCGGACCAATCGGCGGGCTCCGGCGCGTCCGCGCGAGCCAACTCCGCCATCAACTCCAAAGCGTCAGCCTCGACAATCGCCCCCCATCTTGCTTCGACATTGGCTTGCAGTCGCTCGGGCGCGGCCTTCCACAATGCCCGAATCATTTTCGCTTGGACGCTGTCGACGTGCTCCTTGGCCGCCACCGCTCGCAGCTGCCCGATTGTGTCCATCTCGATTTTAGTCCACTCTTCCACCAGAGACAACAACCCCTCAGAAATCAACCATAGGCAGTTGGCTGCGTTTTTTGCGGCTGTTCGGGCGCATCGCGCGCGGAACTCGGCGTCCGGCTCGGTCTGCATGAAAAGAGCAAAAACCTTGGGCTCGGTCACGTAATGCCAAGGCCCCGCTTGGTGGCGCAAAGCTTTGTCCACCTCCGACCGACTTGCGGCGTCTGGGTGCTCGGTTCTGTATTGAGCGTGCGCGAAGCTTTCCACGGCGCTGTTTTCAAGCAAAATCATCACGCCGTCAATCCAATTTTCACGAGCGGCGAGCCGCAAAGGACTTTGCAATTCCCCTCCGCGCTCCATCAGGAAATTAGGATCTGTCCCTCGGGCGAGCGCCGCGCGGACATCCACGCTTTTTTTCGCGGACACCGCGCGCAGCATCTCCATGCGCGCCTTGCTGGTGTTGGCGCTGGCCACGCGCGCGGAGAAGCCTTTTTCGCTGGCGATCGTCTCGTTCGCCGCGGCCGCCAACTGTCTTGAAAGGGTTGGCGCGCCCTCTGCGGCGTCAATCTGCGTCTCCAAAGGCGTCGTGTTGTGCGTCATGCGCGGGTCTCCAAAAAGCGAACTCGAATGCGAATCGCAACATTGCATTGTAACACTAATTTGACGTCCAAACGCCCTCGCGTCGATGGCGCGAGCCCTTTTTCGCTCGCGGCTCACCACCCCCTTCAAACGAACACGCCAAAAGGAGCGAGCGCTCGCTCAATCACAGGCGCCGGCTTGGCCTTTTTTCCGCCGGCTTGGCCACCGGCGCGTCAACGGCGACCTCTGCGGATTTCTTGCGGTTTTTTGGAGCGGCTTTCTTCGCTGCCTTTATTTCTTCCCGAATTTCCGCTTTCACTTCGCGCATGTCCTTTCGCATCCACAAAGCCTCGATCTGCGCCACGGCTTTTTGAATGCTGTGATGGTCTCCGCGGCCATGCTTTTGCGTCAACAGCTCCACCGGCGTCTGTCCGTCGCTGCCCTTTTTGCTCATCCACGCGGGACAAACCCGCGCCATTTCAAAGAACGCCGTTTTCGACACCTTGTAATGCCGGCACAAGCCATGCAACGGCGTTTCCCCCTTGCCGTTCACGAACGTCGCCAAATCCAAGCCCGCTTTTTGCGCTTCGCGCAACATTGGCAGCTTTTTCGATGACATCGCTCCGCTGGCCATCCAACGCGCGGCGTCTGGATCTTGCTGCGCGCGGCGCAGCAAGGGCTCGCAGCGGCCGAGGATGGCGACGCAATCAGCCGATCCCGCCAAAACCGCCAACGTCAACAAACCAATCTTTATTGTGGCGTTGGGCTCAAAAATAATCTTTTCACGCCCTGCCGCGTCCACGAGGCGACGGACAAGAGATTCGGGCGCATATCCGTTTGACATGTCAAAATCTGCCGCCACGGCGTTCGCCGCCCAATCTTGCGGCGCGCCCGCTCCGCTTTTCGCCAAAAAGGACAGCAATTCGGCTCGATTTCCTCGAACGATGGCCGCCCAGCGGTCATCATTGTCTTTCCTCAATATTTCCGGGAATCTCGCCCACAAAAAACGGAGCATGACGGCAGGCGGCGACAAAGGGCGCGCCAACATCGCCTGGTGCTGGAGCTGTCCCCAGGCAAGTTTTTCAACGTCTTCCCACGCTTTTTGGGTCGGCAAATGCTCTTGCTTGTTATTGAGGACAAACAACGCCTTTCCCGAATCCCGAGAAATGGATTGCGCGAGAACTTTCAATTGATTCTCGTCCGTTTCCGACGTCATCAACGCTTCGAAAATTTGCCGATCGTGAACAACTTTCCACTGTTCGGACTGTTGCTGCATAATCTCCCGCAACTCTTCCTTCGATTTCCCCGACTCCTCGGCGTATTGCGCTTGCGCCAACGACTCCTGCGCGCCGCGCTCGATCAAAAGCGCCACGCCCTCAACCCAATGGTTTCGGCAAGCCAAAGCCAGAGGGCTCGCCAGAACTCCCGTGCGCAGTATCAAAAAATTTGGATCGCAACCATCGTCCAACAAAGACTCCGCGCCGATCATGTTGCCGCGGGCCATCGCGGTCGCCAACTCGGCGCGCTGCTTGGCTTCGGCGGAAATGCCGGCCTTCGCTGACGGACGCGCTTTTTTGACCTTCTTTTCGTTTACGACGATATCCGCTTGCTTCGCCAACGCCGCCAAAACGCACGCTTCATCCGCAAACGCGCCCCCCAACGGTTGCTCATTGCCCGTCACGCCAGGGGCGCAAATCGTTTCCAAAAGTGGCGTGGATGCGTCGAATTGGCTCATGGAGGCTCCTTTGAAGAAGACTCCATTATATCACCAAACCCTTTCTGGCATTGGGTTTGGTCGATTTTTTACAGTTTTTTTGAGCTATTTTTCGCCCCAAAAACAACGGCCTTTGCGCTCCTTCAAAGCCTTCTGGGCACCGGCTTTTTGGCCGCCGGAACGGTCGGCGCGCTCTCTCCTCGCGCTTTGGCCGCCTTCTTTTCAATGGAGGTCGTGGCTTTGGCCTCACGCAAGTCTTTTTTGAGCGTCGCGCGCTCGATGTCCGCCACAATCTTCATCGTTTTCGAACTGTGCAATCTCCCGTCCGCGGTTTTCACCAAAAGCTCCAAGGGCGTCAATCCTCGAGAGTTTTTCACCGTCAGCCAATCCGGGCAAAGCCTGGCCATGTCCATCAGATGCGTTTTTGATGGATTGTAGCCCGCGCAGGCTGTGTGCATCGGGGTTTCATGATTCGCGGAGACGCAGGACTTCAAGTCCAGGCCCTGACGCGCGAGCTCTTTCAACACTTCGGCGCGCCCCACAAACGCCATGAAAACCGGCGTGCGCGGATCCGCCAGCGCGGCCTCGCGGATGGCGGGGATTTCGCCGAGCACCGACAGCGCCTCGGTCGCCCCCCGCAACGCGGCCAGCGTCCACAACGGCGCACGGATTTTTTTTGTCTCTTTTTCACCGGATTCCAACGCAGCGCCCTCGGCTGAGGCCTTTGTCATTCGCGTCAGTTGGGCGATGCCGCCCAGTCGGGCAATATCCGGAAAATCCGCGCTCCGCGCATAGCCGGACCAGTTTTTTGGCGCGGGAGATCCATTTTTCGCCAACGTCGCGATCAGGCGAGGCTTGTCGGAACGAATGGCGACCTCCCAACGGATATCCGAGCTCGCGGCAAGGCGCTCAGGCATTGTATTCCACAAATGATCCAACAAAACCAAGGATACGTTGCCTTCCGCCACCTGTCGCGTGCTCAAGTCCGTCAACGCGACTCGCTCCAACGCGCTCCATTGCGCGCCCGCCAACAAGCCGTGTTTGCCCTCAATCAGCAACACCAAGGCCTTCCGCGGGTCATGGGTCGCGCTTTGAACCACATATTCGAGTTGCTCGGCGTCTTCTTCAGACCGAATCAAGCTCTCAAAGATTTGCCACGAACGGATGTGTTTCCATCTCGACATCTTGTATTCTCGATCGCGCCGCTCTGCCGCCGAAGCTTGGTCTTCAGATTTGTGGCGCTCGCGGGCAACGGACTCGACCGCGCCGGCGCGCGTCAAGGCCAGCACGCCATCGAGCCAGTCGCTCATGACGGCGAACCCCAACGGGCTTTGCCATGAGCCATATTTGTTGATGATGAAGTTTGGATCGATCCCGCGTTCCATAAGGGCCGAGAGCGCTGTGAAATTTTTTCTGGAAACGGCGGTCATCAACTCCGCGCGAGCTTTTTCCACGGCGGCGGCGTCGCCGCTTGGAGCTTCTGGACGCTGAGGCGCCGCTCGCGCTTTTCGCTCATGCGCCTCGGCGGCGTTGCCAAGCCCGGGCACGAGCCAACCTTCCCAACCGGGGGCGTTTTCTGCGGGGATTTCTTTTCCCGCATCTTTGCCGATCGCCGGCGAAGATGCCGCGATCACTTTGCCTTCCACCGATGCGAGAGATTTCGCGGCGGATTTCTTTTGTCGTGGATTTGAAGTCATGAAAGCCCCCGAATATGAGCCATCATTATAACGCGAAAGCTGCCCTGGGATGGAGCAAGGGCCGTGGCGCTGTCTTTGCGCGCTCGCTTTGCACCAAAAAACAACACCGCGCGCTCAAAGTCTCGCGAGCGGTGGCGCGATGAGCAAACGGCGCCCAAAATGGACGCCGTTCGCCGTTTTGTCGCGGATTCTCGGATTGACCGAAGGGATCGCGGCGGTTCCCAAGGCGGGAGGCCCTTGGCTCTTCAGCCAAAAGCCGATCCTTCTTGGATCACGGGTACAGGCCGCGCATCTCGCGCGCTTGAAGAATTCGAGTGCAAGCGACGATGAACGCCGCGGTTCGCACGGAAACCTGGTGCTGCTCGGCGACGCCCCAAACGGCGGAGAACGCCTCGCGCATCACGCGCTCCAAACGCTGATTGATTTCGTCTTCCGTCCAGAAGAAGCTCGAAAAATCCTGGACCCACTCAAAATAGGAAACCGTGACGCCGCCGGCGTTGGCCACCACGTCGGGGATCACCAAGATGCCTCGCTCGCGCAAAATGTCATCAGCCGCGATGGTCGTGGGGCCATTGGCGCCCTCCACCACAATTTTGGTCCGGATGCTCGGGGCGTTATTCTCCGTGATTTGGCCTTCGAGGGCCGCGGGGATCAGGATGTCGCTTTCGATGGACCAGAATTCCTCGCGCCCGATCGAATCGGCTTCGGCGAAGCCCTGCATGCCGCCGACTTTGGCGATGTGCGCCGAGAGCGCCACGGCGTCAATGCCGTTGGCGTTGTGAAGCGCGCCTGTGTGATCTTGGACCGCGACGATTTTCGCTCCGGCTTCCTGGAACAGCTTCGCGGCGATTCCGCCCACATTGCCGAAGCCCTGGACCGCGACGCGGGCGCCCGAGATTTCAACGCCAATTCGACGAGCGGCCTCTTGGGCCACGACGAACACGCCGCGCCCAGTCGCTTCGCGCCGGCCGAGCGATCCGCCCAGGGAAATCGGCTTTCCGGTCACGACTCCTGTGGCCGTTTGGCCTTGGTTCATGGAGTAGGTGTCCATCATCCACGCCATGATTTGCTCGTTGGTGTTAACGTCTGGAGCCGGAATGTCGGTGTTGGGGCCAATGATGATCCCGATTTCGCTGGTGTAGCGACGAGTCAAACGCTCCAACTCCCCCCGCGAAAGCGTGCGCGGGTCGACGCGAATGCCGCCCTTGGCTCCGCCAAATGGCACGTTGACTGCGGCGTTTTTGACGGACATCCACGCGGACAACGCCATGACTTCGGAAAGCGTCACGTCTTGGTGGAACCGAACGCCTCCTTTCCCCGGCCCGCGCGACATGTTGTGTTGGACTCGGTAACCCTCGAAATGCTTGACGGAGCCATTGTCCATTTCTATGGGGCAGTCGACAATCAAAATCCGCTTGGGGCGCTTCAAGGTTTCGATCCAGCGCTCCAATCCTCCCAGATAAGGGGCGACGCGATCGACTTGCATCAGGTAATTGCCCCAAGGGCCGAGATCTTTGTGGTCGAGGTATGAAGGGATGCCGTGTTCCGGCCGGGAAGGGTTGTCTTGTTGCGGGGACGCCATTTTTCGCTCCTGCGAAGTTCGAAATTTTTCCCCGCTCTTGCGGGAATGGGCAAATCATGAAACAAACCCCGCCGCAAATCCAATGCCGTTTATTCATTGGGTTATGTTTTATCCGCATAATGTCTTTCCGGCCCTTCTGTGGCAGGGCTCGCCGAGGCGTCGCCCGCTTGTCGCTCCGCCGGTCGGCCTTCGAGCCCTAAATTTTTGGCAGTGCTCCATTCGTCCCTGTGCCAACCCAGTGGCAAATTCATTCCCGTTTCCGGTCACGCGAAAAGAAGGAAAGCAATGTTGTCTCAAAAAATGCGCAGCCCGACGGGCTTTGCTCCGAGGCCTCCCCCAAACGTGTCGCGAAAAAGAGACAATCCCTGCTTTTTTTGTTTTTTTATTTTCAGGCGATTTTTATTTGTTTTTCTGCGCCCATTCTCTCTTAAATCGCCTGCTTGGTCAGGCTCGCCCCCATGGCTTTGCGCCTGGACCTAGCGCAAAAGCATGGACGCTCTTGTTTTTTTGACAACGCCCGCTGCGGACGACCCATGGGTGTCCCAAAGTGTGGGCTCGCAAACGTTTTCGCCACAAGGCCCTTTGCCGGCCGGAGCAAGCCGTTCTAGCACACCCGGTTTTTTTTCTTGTGCCCCGCCGCATTCTTCCTATAGAATAGCGACATACCTTCGGAAAAGAATGGATGCATTGGCCCAACGCAATTTTTCGCTCTAACTTACAAGGCTTTTTTCATGCCCCACTCGGTCGACTCGCTTCTTGAAAGCGCTCTGGGATTTGACGCTCCTGGCCGTCCGTTTCTCTCCTCTTGGGAGACCGAGGCGGCGGAACTCTTTTTTTCTTTGCAAGACGCTCCGCTGACCGGCCAAATTGACGCGCAGGGGCGCCTGATCGCGGCGACGGATCGGGCCTTGGCGGCTTTTGGCCCCAATGCGAGTCCGGAAGCCTCCATGAATTTGGCTGAATTTTTCCATGCCGATGACGTCGCAGACCTTCACCGCGCGGCCAAAGAAGCTCGCGAGACGGGAAACGAGCGTCAATTTATCGGGCGCCTGGCCCACACCGACCATATCCAGCTGGCGAACTTCTCTGCGCAAAATCAGGCTCCGGGCACGGATTCACAAGAAGCTTGGGTCCAAGTTCGTTTTGCCCCGGGCTCTTCCACCGCCATCGATGGCTCGCTGACTTTCTTTGTGGCGACGACGCCCATGCCGGCGAGCCGGCAACCCGCGAATGACGGTTTTGATCCTGCGCTTGGCGGGGCAGCAGGCGGATTTTTGACGCGCGACGCATTTCTTGCGCTGCTCGATCCGGCGGAAGATCTCGCGCTTCTTGCCTCCCGGCCGGGCCGGGATTATTTGGCGCTGGTCAACATCGATGGATTTCACAAAGTCAACGACGCATTGGGCCTCAAGGGTGGCAACGCCTTCTTGCATATTTGCGCCACGACCATTCGCTCGCAGCTGCGTCAAAACGATCCGATCGCGCGAGTGGGCGTGGATGAATTCGCGATTCTTTTGAAAAATTGCTCGGAAGACCAAGCGGGTTTGATCGTCAGTCGAATTTTATCCCAGATTGAACGGCGCGCGCAAATTGGAGACCGCGTCGCCCGTTGCTCGGCGCGCGCTGGCCTCACGCCGTTGTGCCCGCAGACGTCGACGCCGGACGATCTGTGGCGCGCGGCCACGACCGCTTTGCGCCAAGCCAAGGAAATGGGCGGCAACAGTTGGCGCGTGGCGCTGCCTTTGTCGCAGCCCATTCATGGGACGTCTTTTGCGACCAGTTTGCTCGACGCCGAAATTCGTTTGCACGAAGCGATCGGCAACGGCGAATTCCATTTGGTTTACCAGCCGATCTTTGAGGCGTCGACTCGACGCATAAAAGGGGCGGAAACTCTCATGCGGTGGAGCAGCCCGCAAGGCATGATTTCTCCGGCTGATTTTATTCCGCGCGCAGAAGAGACCGGACTGATCAATCATTTGGGCGAATGGGCGCTCCGCTCGGCCTGCATGCAGATGAACCTGTGGGACGCAGAAGGGTTCCATTTGGGATACGTGAGCGTGAACGCCAGCGCGCGCCAGCTGCACTCGCCGCGATTCACCCAGGCGGTCAAGCAAGCCCTGGCGGATTCGAAAATTTCGGGCTCGCGCCTGATCATCGAAATCACAGAAAGCGCGCTCGCCTTGGATTCGGACGCCGCGATCCACGCGGTCCAACAGTTGACGCGGCTTGGCGTGCGTTTTTCGATCGACGATTTCGGAACCGGGCACGCCTGCTTTGGCAATTTGAAGATTTTCCCGGTGAGCACCGTCAAAATTGACCGAGGATTTGTCTCGGGTCTCCCGAGCTCCTTGGTGGACCGGGCGATTGTCGCCTCTACGCTCACGCTGGCCAAAGAGCTCCAATTTGACGCGGTCGCTGAGGGCATTGAGACTGAAGAGCAATTTGCGGCGCTTCTTGACATGGGCTGCACCTCGATCCAGGGCTACCTTCTGGCGCGCCCCTTGGCTCCTGATGTTTTGTTGGACGGCGTCAAATCAGAAAAATTTTTGGTCGCCCCGATTCCAATCGTCGCGCCGTCTTTGGCTGGCCGCGGCACGGATCCGGTGGATTTGGCTCCTCCCCCCTCCCTTCGCAAGCCAAAAATGGGCGCATGAAATTCCCGCGAGCAAATCCGCCCGGATAAAAATCCTTTGGCTTTCGCGACTCACTCATTCAGCGCCTTTTTGGCGCTGTTTTTTTTATCTGTTATTTTGCTCTTTCTCTCTTTCCACTTCCAGAGCTCAATTCATGGCCCCTCTTTGCGCTCTTTAATCCAGGCCCTTTAACCATCCCCAATGTTTTATTTTATTCACGCCAAAGGGGGAAACAAAATTTTCCGCTCGCGGCTCAACCCTCACGGGCGCTCCCGCGCGGGCCTTCTCGGCCCCCCCCCCGAGACGTGCACTCCGCTTCCGCCCGCTCGGCATAAGACATTAAAACACAGCTCTGGATAATCAAAAAGGCTTGCCTTTTTCAATATTTCCCCACCATTCTTTGCGTGGAGAGAGAGTGGCAACCCTTTTCGCCTCCCCCCGAGGGCTGACAGCGTTTTTTTTATGGACAATCCGCCCGACCCAGAGGCATTAACCAACGCCATCAAAAAATCACTCCAAAATCCAAATTCACGCCTTCGGGCTCCGGCTTGACGCGAAATCGATCACACCCTCTTCACAGCTTTTTTTCTTCTGGCTTCATTTCGCGCCTCCTCGCGCCATCTTCCATACGCTCCCTTGACGCGCCGACGCATCCGTCGCAGGATGCGCGTCTTGTCCCCATCATCCAGGCCAGCCGCCGTGCCCACTCGCTCCGCTTTCTTTTCGCGCCGTTTTTCATTCTGGACCATTCAACGACGGAGCTCTGCGGCTCGATGGGCGCGCGGATTTTTTTGCATGGTCGCCTCGATCGCCTGCTTATCCTCGTGCGCCATGCTTGATCGGCCTTCACGCGATTTGTCGAATGCGGACTCTGGCCTGCCCCGAGAATACTGGCCGGCGCTTCCCTTGGCGGAAAAAATGTTTATTTTCTCAACCGACACGGGAAAATTAGTCGACATCGTTTATTTGGAATTGCCATTCCGCGACGGCAAAATGTCTCAAGCCCATCATCGTTTGGCGCTTCACGGCGGCACATTCATTTCGGCTCCGTTCACAGGGTCAGGCCCCAGCGCGTTGCCCACCTCGGTCCAAGCGGCCGCCGCGGCCGCGAGCTCTCCGCAAGCGGCTTCTGCCGCAACGAGCGTCTCCACCCAGAACGCCGACACTTCTCAACTGTTGCTTGACGTGAAACCTGTTGAAGGAGTTCGAGGCGACGCAGGCCAGAGCCTTCTCTCGCAACGGCCTTCGAGTTTTGGCTCCCCAATCGCTTTCCAGGTCTCGGCCTCGCGAGAAGCGGGCGATTCGTCGTGGAAATATTCCAAAACCATTCCCGTGGCAGAGCTCGCGCTTTTGAAGCCCGAAATTCTGGGCCTTGCGAAACTCGACAGTTTGGCGGTGATGGACGTGTTTGGGTCCTTGCCCGCCTTAGACGCCATGAAAGAGCCACAAGCGCGCGCCGAGATTGGACAGCTTGGCATCAAGCTTCCTGACGAAAAGCCAATGGAACGAAAGACCGATGAGAAAAAAGCGGCCCCCGATCCCGAGAAAGGATTTTTCCAATCCCTTTTTTCTTTTTCTCGCTCTCCGTGACGCTCACTCTCTGGAAGGCCCGCAATCGGGCTTCCGCCTTTCCGTTCTCGGCCGCCCCATAGACTTTCTCGGCCTCAACGAAAAAGCCGCGCAAACGCACGGCGTCCTCCCTTTATGATTTTATTTCAGCGACGCCCATTATTGGCAAAGCTCGGCGTCAAGAACCCGCTTTCATTTCCACAGCGCCTGTCCGGTGCGAAGCCTGCAAATGGCGCATCGCGGGGTTGTCTTCCGCGCCTTTTCCAAACTGTTTGCTCAGCTCGCGCGCGGCGGCCTCTGGATTTCTAGCCCACACGCACGATCCAAACGCCAACATCAAGTTGGCGGGCAACTCAAAGGCCTCTATCATCGCCCCGTGCGTTTGATCATAATCTCCGTCCTTCTTTTTTTCCGATCCGAATGCCTGCGTGACGCGCTCTTCCCAAGAACTTTCACTTTCGATCACCAGGGCCACCGGTTTTCCCATGGCCGCCGCGAATCCAACCTCGAAAGACGTTCCAGAGTCCGGCTCCACGCCCCGAAAACCATTAAGATTCGCAATCACTCCGTCGCACTCTTTCAGCAACCGAATGTTTTCATCATAAATCCAACGAGCCTGCTCTTGAGGCGAAACAAATCTTGACTGGCCTCCGTCGCATGGCGCCATTCCCTCCAATCCAGCGGAAGCGCAGGCCGCCCGCAAACGAGCGAAAATCTCGTCGCGATTGGGGGCGAAAACATCAGGGCCCGCCAGATAAATACGAGGTTTGGCCATTGTCGAAAAAATCACTTGCGCTCCGGGAACTTTTGGTGAATGCGCCAATCATGGCAATGCCCCGAGCCTGCCAGGAATTCATGTTTTTTGCAAGAGAAAAATAATGTTTCTCGCGCGTAAATCGCCGTTCCCAAAATAAATCCGTTTTTTCGACCTCATTCCGCTGGCTCCAAGATCAATGCTCTGTCTTTTCGAGGGCCTATGTTTCTTCTTTTGGGATATCGCCCCGACCGCTCTCTCACGCTGGCCTTCTGCGAAATGTCTTTTCTTTGCCACACCATCTTGATTTGACCGTTTTCTTCCTTTTTTTCGCCAACCCACTCACTCCCAAGCATTTTCTGCGCTAAAAATGGCATTCGATGGTTTGTCCTTCCATGCAACAACAGTTCCATGCTCATTTTCTTCTCTTTTTTTCAAAAATCCGCCTTTTTCATTCTCGCTATTTTTTTACTCTTTGTTTTTCTTCTTAACTTTTTTTAACTTTTATGATGACTGCCTTCGTTACTTACTATGTCACGTAACCGAAAATTATGATTTTGATCGCTGATTCACTTTTGATAGCGTGGAGTTATCGGGATTTTTTGCCTTCTTTTTAGCGAACTCTTCGCAACAAGCTATTTGGCGCGACAAACCCTTATTTTGGCGACCTTTTTTCGCGCGACAAACAGTGTCAAAAATCACTTCAAATCGGCCCAAAATCCCCGCTCATCATGGGTTTAACCGCCATCAATCCGCCACGCCTTGTTGTTTTCCAGGCTTAATGACTTCATGGAGCCAGCGGGTCGCCCCATCCGGCTCATTGCATCTCGGGCCAGAATTGTTCTTGTCTTTTTTGTTTTTCCATTCCATGATCGATTTCGCTCTGTTCAATAAAAATTAGTTCTTTTTCTTCATTTGAGGACAAAAAGAGCCCGAAGGAGCAATAACGCTTGTTCATTGAGCCCGAGCGGCCCGCGGAGCAGGATGCGTCACCATCTGACGCCGAACGGCATCAACAAAACCAACAGAGGCTTTATGCGTTTTCTTTCTTCGTCCCGCCCCTTCAAAGCCACGCAACTTTTTCGACGCGAAAAGGCTCAACGCGCCCAGACCAGCGCCCCGGCGCCCAGATCCGACAGCCCGCGGTTTCGTTTTAAGCGCGCCGTTTTTTCAGTTGTGTCTTTGTCTGCGTTGGCCCTGTCTCCCGCCTTTGCCTCGGCGCAGACCTGGGACACGCGAGACGGCGCCGTGGCCCCTGTTTTGGTGGCTCCCGCTCCGATTTACGGCTCATCGAGCTATTCTTATTGCATTTTTGGGCAAGGGTGCTTTCAAAGCCCGCCGCCCTGCCAACTCCTGGCGGACGGAACATGCGCGCAGTATGTTGAAATCCCCACAGACGATATCCAGGACTTTCTCTATTACGGGCCGTCGTATCAGGCCTATCGACGCGGGAATTATCCCCGCGACCGCGGCTATGGCGACAACCGTGGATACGGCCAAGGCTACGGCAATCGGGGCGGCGTCTCAGACCAATCGAACTATTGGCAGGGCAATCCCAACGACCTGGGCGGCCGCGCCAACCAGAATCGCGGGCAGAGCTATGGCTACACCAACGACGGAGTCGTGAGCGGCAATCGAGTGATGCCTTACAATGGCAACGGCGTGAATGTGCCCCCTGCGGGCAACGGCGTCAATGTGGATCGCGGAAGCAATCAAGGCGCGCAAATCCAGCAAGGAGGGGGCGCGGGGGCCGGAAATGCGCCTCGCGGCAATGAGGGGTTTCGTCCCGGTCGAGTGACCGGCGGAGGAGCCGGCGCTGGCCAGTGAAGCGCGAGCCTTCAAAATGCGAATGAGCGACGAGCCCGGAATTAAGACCGGGCTTTCTTTTTGCGGCTCTCTCCAATTTTTTTTGCGTCTTTGCTCGATTTCTCTTTCTGTTTTCTCTTTTTTCCGTTTGGCCGCTCTCCTCTTGAAATAATCCGTCGCCATCCCCATGGTGGCAAGTGGGAAGGGCGGTTGGCGACATTTTTGCGCGCAATTTGCGCTTTTGCTTCATTCGCAGCTTCCTCCGCGATTCACCGCGGCCAATCCACGCTCCACCGTAGTTTTTAACTTCACACCCGAGGCTTACATGAGCGACACCATCAAACACATCAGCGACGCGTCTTTCGAGCAAGACGTCCTCAAGTCCGAGAAACCCGTGCTGCTCGATTTTTGGGCAGAGTGGTGCGGTCCTTGCAAAATGATCGCCCCGATTCTCGAAGAAGTCTCGCGCGATTATGACGGACGCCTTCAAGTGGCGAAAATCAACGTCGACGAACACCAGTCCACGTCCCTCAAATTTTCGGTGCGCGGCATCCCCACGTTGATTCTTTTCAAAAACGGGGCTGTCGCGGCGCAGAAAGTGGGCGCGCTGAGCAAGTCCCAGCTCACGGCGTTCTTGGACAGCAACATCTAAATTGGCGGTCTAATGGCCACAAGAAAGCGATCTTCGGGTCGCTTTCTTTGTCTTTGATTGGCGTGGCGCCTCAACCGCGATCGCCTCCCTGCCAGGGGGGAATCGGCGTTTTTTCTGCGCCGCCCCCACCGCGCGGTTCTTTCTCAACGACTTTTCTTTGTTTTCCTCGCCATTCGTCTTCCGCCATCGCCAGCGCGTCTCTGAACCCTTTCTCCTTGCGCTTGACGCCCTATCATCCCTTGCATCTCCCCGTTTCTTTTTTATAAGCTTTTTCGCTCAAGCGCGAATGGCGTTTTTTCGCTCAGGGTTTCATCGGGGCTCCCCTTTGATTAGCTTCCCGCCAACCGCCAACGGTCCGCATCCCGCTTCGC